>Ga0153916_10002374_pt1 | contig 13785 bp, 11 predicted proteins | sample Opewatmetagenome_FD_109642 | JGI IMG/M metagenome (GOLD analysis project Ga0153916, IMG submission 109642) | Freshwater wetland microbial communities from Ohio, USA - Open water 3 Core 3 Depth 4 metaG | ecosystem: Environmental > Aquatic > Freshwater > Wetlands | place: USA: Ohio, Lake Erie...
ACTGCATCCTGCGGGCTGACAATCAATGTGATTAGATCAGGAAGACGGGGTGGAGTGGGTGTAGCTGTAGGCACATTCGCCTGTTGTCCCTGAGCAGGCACAACACCTGCTTGAGGTGCCTGGGTTGGCTGCGCAACACCTGCTGCAGCAGTTGGCACTGCGGTCGGTATAGCCGTTGGTTCCAAATCTGGTCTTGGGAAATCCCCAACCCCCAAAACCCTGACATTTCGGATCACAGTCTGGCTAACCATGCGAGGACGCTGAGGTTCTGAAGCAACTATATAAGCGTTTTGCTCTAATAATGCATCCAGCTCTGTACGGCCAATTGCCGAAGCATCCCCACCGCTCGTGATTTGCAAGGATAGCGACGTGGGACTCTGTCCCGGTTGACCCTGTGGACCCGGTGCGATAACCAGTGCAGACTCGTTAGGCGTTATACTCTGAAAAGACGGATCGAGATCAACCAGCAAAACTGTTGCGATGACGTTTACATGGTCACCTCGCCTGGGCGCATAAGATACGCTGGAGAGTCTGTTGATCGGTATGGAGACTGCTACCCACCCAGCCGGAATAACCTCTGCCGCATCAGAGTGGGCAGTGCTAAATTCTGCAACAGGATCTGCAATCATACCTTTCTGAATTATCGTCCCTTGTGGAAGGGCGAGCAGGGATTTCTTACCCAGAACTTCCTTTGGATCAGTGAACATGCTAGGCAAGACTAATTCCCTCGGATAAGGGGCCATTAACAACATACCTTCCACGATTTTTTCCCTATCCGGAATATTTTGCTTCGCAATGACAACATCCACCATATCAACGGTGGGAGTTGCGATTGGAGCAGTTACTTCGGTCGTGGTGACTTCAGGTTGAGGCAGAAACCTCAACATGGCCACTACAATTGCAATTCCAACTATGACCACCAAGAGTAAAACGAGAATAATTCTACTGCGACGCATTTCGCCCTCCACTTATCTTGGATTTATTATTCTAACTTTTATCATACGCTTTTTATCTGAAAAGTCAAGTTTACCAAGGTATTTCAATATCCCAATCTATAGTCTACCTGAATATTTGTTTACGCGCTACCCCTTTCATAAGAAAAATATTTAAGGTTGCAGTTTTGTAAGTTGCACTGAAATTGTTGCAAGACCTGTGCCTGAATATAACTCCCCTTGAGCTGTTATTAAATGAGAAAGCCCTGTCTCCCGACAGAGCTTCTCTAAGATGACTTCGTTTGTAAAATTAGGTTGTCAGGCCGGAAATAATTCGGCTGAACACGTTGGAGATTTGGCTGCCGACCAGAGCCAGAACAATAATTAGAACAACAGCTACCAAAACGATGATCAACGCATATTCAACCATACCCTGGCCTTTTTCCTTAGGTGAGAACAACATTTCCGTATTCCTCCTTTCCTCTAAAGTTAGCTGGGGTTTTCCCTAAGCTTCGATATCATTATACTCTATGTTCGGTGTTTTGCAACTAACAATTTAGATAGGATAGAAGGGTTTTTAAAGCGCACTGGTTACCTTCGCCGGCATCGTAAACGTAACCCGAGTACCTTGGCCAAGCACGCTATCCACATCCATCTCCCCGCCGATCATATCCACCCGGTCTCGAATTACCTTTAATCCCATACCTGTCGTCTCACTTAGTGTTTCTACATTAAATCCTTTGCCATTATCGTCGACCGTAACCTTTACCTCGCCTCCCGCAGCATCCATTTGGATCTTAACCTGTGAAGCCTGACTGTGGCGGATGACATTACCCAGCAATTCCTGAATAGCGCGAAAGATCATCACCTCTAGATAGGGTTCCAACCTTTCTTCCATCCCCGAAGTGTTCAAGCGGAAATCGATATTGGTTTGGGTCTTAAGGGCTTCGATATAACGATTAATGGTGGGAGCCAATCCAAGATCATCCAACATCATGGGGCGCAATTCAAAAATAAAATCGCGTACCTTTTGAAATGTTGAAGAAGCAGATGTCTTTAGATTTCCGAGCTCCTCTTTAGCTTTAGATTGATCAATATCAAATAAGCGGGCCGCAATTTCGGTCTGGAGAATAAAATTTGAAAGCGCCTGGGCAGGTCCATCATGCATTTGCCTGGAGAGGCGCTGTCGTTCTGCCTCCTGAGCACGGATGATCATTTCAATTGTATCTGCCGCACCAGAAGTGCCTCTCCCTGGGAGACCAGCATTAATCTGCAAAGCTTTTATAACACGATCCAATGTCGCATGGTATCTTTCCAGGTGTGCTTTATCGCTCTGCAGCTTATCTAATTGACCGCGCATGACAAAAATACGCTGCTGCGAGTCTAGTGCCGAGTCATAAGCAGCTCGCACATCTCCTCTGGGCATACTCTCGAGCTGCGATTGCACCTGTTGCAATTGGGCATTAATCGCCGCATTCCTTTGAGCTAATTTGGTTACTTCCAATTGGCTCTGCTCGACCATGAGGCTAATCTCTCTTATTTCGCGGTTCAGGCTCTCCATTTCAGCCTGGCATGTCTCCAAAAGCGCCTCAATAGGCCCTTTTTCTTTGGCATCTGCTTGTTTTCTCCCAAGAACCATGGTTTATCTCCTGAATTTACGAGTCTGTTTGATCCAGGCGTACCCACCCGTGACGTAGGGCAAAGATTGCCGCCTGAGTTCGGTCCTCAACACTCAACTTCCTTAAAATGGAAGTGACATGATTCTTCACAGTCTGGTGGCTAATCCCCATCAATCCTGCGATTTCCTTATTGCTCAAACCTTTGGTAACATACGTCAGCACTTCCATCTCCCGCTCCGACAAAGGGTCATAAGGATCACCTGGATTAACATACATGCGCATCGCACCTTCTACCCTCTGCTTCAACCACCTGCGCATTTCCGCTGAGCTCAGAACTTTTTCTCCGAGAACATATCTCCCTTGATTTATCTGCCGAACGCATTCTACCAGTTTTTCTGGTTGGACATCTTTCGAGCAATAGGCATATGCGCCCGCGCTCATGGCATGCACAACCTGTTCCGGATCATCATATGCTGTGAGAAGAAGGATTCGCGTGGGGAGTTTTTCTGCCAAAACCTGTCGCGTGATTTGGTGACCATTGAGGCTTGGCAAGTTTACGTCTACAATGGCAACATCTGGTTTTTGATCGCGAATTAAATCCAAAGCAATCCCTCCATCCGAAGCCTGCGCGATCACCTTAAAGCCAGGAATCAATGCAAAGGCATCCACCACACCTTGTCGGAAGAGTGGATGATCATCCACGACCATAATCGTGATTGGTTTCATCACATTCTTACCCCATCGAAAAACGCAATCGATGAATTCAATTTCATGGGTGAGTATAGCATAGGGGAGCAGCATAAGCAACTCCACTTTCAACCAGAACCTTCTAGTTTACATAATCGATAGTTTTTCTGCACCAGGATTGATGCTCCGGTAAAATATATTTATCCTGCAAAGAAAATGACCAGAGCATAAGTTTCCTGATGAGAAAATCGATTGGATATCATATTTTTATCTGGATCTTATTGATCCTTAGCTTGCTGTTATTGTTCCAGTTAGGGAAAGTATTGACCCGTCCTATGTATATTCCGATCGATGATTTCGTGAGGCATTGGGCTGCAGGTCGGCTTTTTAGTACAGGGGGAAATCCATATTCCCCATCTGAAATCCAGGTGTTTCAAGATCAGGCTTCTGGGGCGGAAGCAAAAGCTCCAGTAATTACTCCTAACTATATTCCTCCTTGGACAATGCCCTTGCTGGCATTATTTGGACTCATGGATTATCCTGTTAGCCGTCTCGCATGGCTGTTGTTCAATGTAGCAGTTTTACTGCTTAGTGCTGAATTTCTTTGGAAACTGTATGGCGGTCCCACACGATATAAATGGATCGCATGGGTAGTTTGTTTTTCCTTCGGATCATCCATTTCTGCTTTAGGTAAAGGTCAAACGAGTTGCTTAATATTGTTAGGGATAGCTGGTTTTCTTTACTTCACCGAATTCAAACTGAATGGGTGGATCGCCGGAGCCTTCGCGGTCTTGATTACCATTAAACCGCAGTTATTTTATCTATTCTGGCCAATCTTTCTTTTTTGGATCATTTGGTTTCGCAGGTTCAAAGAATTTCTTGGGTTTGGCATTACAATCGCTGTGTTGTCTGGATTCTCGCTATTCTTTGATGTAAATATATTTAAAGAGTATATCCAAGCGTTAATTTATTCTCCGCCCAATATGTTCGCCACCCCGACCATAGGAGGATACCTGCGTTACTTTATTTTTGGGGTCGACCAATTCTGGCCCCAATTTATTCCCGTTCTTATCGGCCTGGTTTGGTGTGGGCTGTATTTATCTCAGCATTATTCAACATGGAGCTGGTTGAAGGATATTCCGCAACTGCTTTTTGCATCCATTCTTACATCCTCGTATTGCTGGACCTACGACCAGGTTGTCCTGGTTGTGCCCGTGATGCAAGCCTGGACATGGCTGCTTTCATCCAAGGGCAGTTGGAAAGGCAAAATATTGATCGCAGTACATTTTCTGATCAGTTTCTTTGACTTGATCCTACATCGTTACTGGGATGATTTTTGGTTCATCTGGTATGCGCCAGCGATATTGGTATGGTATCTCGCAGCAGGATATTCGGTGAGACAAAATGCGTAAGACCTATAAAGCTCATCTAAAATCAATGCTGGCGCTCCTGGTCATCCTGGCAGGGATCATTTTTATCAGCCAAAGGGTAAGTGTTTTTCCTCTGCATGATTACCTGGAATATTGGTCAGCCGGCAGGATCAACTTGACGGGGGGAAATCCCTATTCCCCAGAGCAGATGATTGACCTTCAGCACCAGATCGGCAGAATACAATCAGATGCATTGATGATGTGGAATCCGCCCTGGCTGCTGGCATTAGCTATGCCCTTCAGCATCATCGCTTATCCAGTCAGCCGGATGCTGTGGTTTCTTCTTGAATTGCTCGTGCTTTTCCTCTCTGCGGACATGCTTTGGCAAATTTACAAAGGTAACCCAAAGCAACGTTGGATTGCGTGGATAGTTGTACTTTCCTTCGGGCCTACCCTTCACACCCTCAAGCTCGGGCAGATTACTCCTGTAATCCTTTTGGGAAGTGTGGGATTCCTGTATTTTCTGCAAAAAGAGAAATCGTTTTGGGCGGGGGTGATGGCCAGTTTTATTCTTCTCAAACCGCATCTTCTTTACTTATTTGCTTTGGCTGTCCTACTTTGGATCTTAAAATCCAGAAATTGGAAACTCCTTGCTGGTGGGTTGGCAGGCATTATTCTTCCTTTTATTCTTGCCAGTTTACCTAATTTCCATTTATTAAGCCAATATCTCTATGCAATCTGGAATTATCCTCCCGAGGATTGGCAAACTGCTACCTTAGGGACGCCTCTGCGGTTCCTTTTCGGGCAAGATTTGTTCTTCTTACAATTCCTTCCGTCGATCCTGGGTGCGGCTTGGCTGCTAATCTATTGGATCAGGAACAACAAAAAATGGAATTGGTCAACCGCCCTGCCTTTGATCATTGTCGTATCAACTGCGACCGCTGCATATGGTTGGGCACATGATGTTGCTATCATCGTATTTGCAGCTGTTCAGATTGCCACATACTTCAATATCAAGAAATGGACGATAAAAAGTGGGAGCCTCTTTGTGCTGTTTTGGTTGGTCAGCCTAATTAATGCTTTCTTGAGTACAACCCAACACTGGTTTTGGTGGCTCTCAAGTTTCTACTCAATCTGGTATATTTTTGCAGATTATTGGCTGATAAGACAACAATCAGAATCCGTTCCGGTTAGTTAAATAAGCTAAAAAGAGAGACTTCAGAAAAATGGCGACCAAGGGCTCTAAAATATGGAAAACTATATTGTTGTGGGCATTACTGATTCTAGCAATTATTTTACTCAGCCGAATGAGACTATCTGTCCCGTTATATGATTATGTAAATTACTGGTCTGCAGGACGATTGAATTTACAGGGTAATAATCCCTACGATCTGGATCAGCTCCTCTTTCAGCAGCAGCAGGTTGGTTGGACAGAGGAATGGGTCCTCCCTACATGGTACCCCCCTTGGGCGTTGTCGATATTGATGCCATTTAGCTTATTTTCGTATACGCCCAGTCGCTTCTTGTGGTTCCTGGCAAGTGTCAGTATCCTGGTGTTTGCCATTGTGCAAAGCTGGAAAATATACGAGGGACCACCCAGGCAAATGTGGTTGGGCTTGTTCATTGGGGTTCTGTTTACACCTACCTTAATCGCCTTGATGCTGGGACAGGCCTCCCCATGGATTCTATTAGGTGTGATGGGTTTTTTGGTATACATCAAGAAATCCCGATCCCTCTGGTTAGCCGGAATTTTTGCCGGTCTTATCAGCATTAAACCCCAATTACTTTCGCTTTTTTGGATTGCCTTAGTCTTATGGAGCCTTAAACAACGTAAATGGCAAGTTCTAGCAGGCAGTGGAGTATCCATTGTTATTGGTTTGGCAATTGCTTCTATATTCAACCCTGCGGTGTTGATCGAATATATTCAATCGATCTTAAGTTCACCACCGTTCTTCTTAGCCACACCGACCATCGGATTTTTTCTTAGAACATTTTTGGGATACGAGAAATCCTTTCTCCAGTTCGTTCCTACACTTCTAGGTGTCGTCTGGCTAATATTTTATTGGGGGAAGAAACATTCTACCTGGGATTGGCAACAGGAGATGCCACTGCTCATTTTTGTTTCTATTATTATCGCACCTTATACATGGAGTCATGATCAGCTCATTCTGACACCCGCTTTGATGCAGGCTACTATCCTACTTTTACATTTCAGGAACCATTTGAAAACCATGTTCCTGCTTGCCATCTTTCTTTGTGTAAATATAACCAATCTCTTGATCCACAAACTATTGGATGAAACCTGGGTAATTTGGATGGCTCCAGTCCTTTTGGTCTGCTACTTGATTGCGCGCCAATCGAAGCAGGAATCACATCATCTTCAAGAAGGATCGTCCTGATGGAAAAGCGTGATCACTCTCTTGACCTTCTAAAGGGGATTGCTTGCATTCTCATGGTATTTTCCCATGCAGCCATCGATACCAGGAATGCAGTCATTTTAGGACTGGGTTTCTTGGGATCCTTTGCAGCCGTTTTATTTTTTTCCGTAACTGGTATCACTGCCTGGATGCAAGCCGGACGGCGATTTCCAAAAGAAATTTTGCCCTCCTACACAATTTTATTGTTAGCAGGGTTCAGTCTGAATGGAATCATTCAAATCGATTTTTATAAGGACTTTGAAGTGGAAATGCTTCAAATTATTGCCTTGGGAGCAACTGTGGTTTATTTCATCCAATACTTGATGCATCCTCGCTCTGGCTTTTTTCTGATGGCTGGCATTCTTGTTTTCATGATAAAAATAGCCCTTGATCTACTTTCTACCAACGCAGTCACCCCATTAATTCTCGACTTGAGCTGGTTACGAGGCTGGTTGTTACCTCCCGGCACATTCACACCCATCCCCTGGTTATTTGTGTTCTTTTTCGCTGTATACGCGTATCAGGCTTCTGCGAGAACAAATCTAATCCTATCCAGCATATCGATTCTTAGCATCCTGGGTATACTCCTGGTAACTCGAAATCCGGCTCGAATTGACCTGGTTAACAAATGGGATATGTCAATTGGTTATTTTCTTTTTTCCTGGTTCTGTTTATTCTTCAGCTTTTACCTGACGAAAAGATTCATTTTCAATAAAGAAAAGGTCCTGTCTCGATATATCCTTTTTCTTGGAAGGAACTCACTGCTCTTCCTCTATGTTCATATCTTTATCATCAATATTCTTTACAGATTAGGAGCGGCAAAGCTAGTCTGGTTATATTGGCCTCTGGTGCTATTAATCTCAAGTCTCTTTCTTTACGTAATCGTGCTCTATTATCCAAAATTGAACCTGTCGAGATACTTTCATAACAAAATCGCCTGGTTAATCTTAATTGCTTGCGTTTTCCTCACCCCCCTGCTATTCAGGGATAAAATAACGATGTTCTTACTTGAGTTTATCTGGGGATTGTTCCTTTCGACCAACTATGCCGAGTCAAAAAATCTGTTTCGGTCAAAACAGGTTGCTCGTATGGAACAAACCGAAGAGACGGTCGGAGATCAGAGCGTATGAAAAGGATCGCAATCTTCTTTACCATTTTCTTAGGGATGATCTTAGCTGTTGTTGTGCCCAATTTTACTCCCGGAAGAGGAGAGCAAGATTTCATACGTTACTGGGCAGCCAGCCGGCTGCTGGTCATCGGTGGGAATCCTTATGACGGAAAAGAATTAACTGCCCTTCAGAATGAAACACAGCCTGACTTAATGATCAAAGAAGGTGATATTGTCGAAGCATGGAATCCACCCTGGCTTCTTCTGACGCTTCTCCCGTTAGGTCTTTTACCCTTTAACTTTGCGGTACCACTTTGGATATTTCTCAACGTCGTAATTGTTGTTTCTTCATTATGGATGAGCTGGCAGCTTTCAGGCGGTGCAGATAATCGAAGGCTTTTCTTGATCGTATTGGGAGCAGGGGTGTTATTTGGTAACACGGTCATCCTGATCCGCCTGGGGCAAATCTCGACTCTGGTATTAGCTTCATTACTGATCGGAATTACGTTCATTAAGGAAAAACGAGATTGGCTTGCAGGGGCTATTTTACTAATCGCCACAATCAAACCTCAGTTATCATATCTGGTATTACTCGTTCTTTTGATCTGGTCTTTATATCATCGCCGGTGGAAAATTTTAGCCGGCATGGCTCTGGCTGGGTTAGCTTCAGTTCTGATTGTCTGGTTGATACTTCCTGATTGGCTGAGCATTTATATTCAAACCATCCGTCGCTTACCTTTCACCAATATTTACACCAGCACTCTTGGGTCCTTTATCAGTGAGGTTTTTAGGATTTCCATATTCAAATACATTGCCATTTTGTTATTACCGCTCGCCTTTCCAATAGCAAAGTATGCAGATAAAATCGGTTGGTTTACAACCTTGAATCTGGCCTTGGTTATTTCAATCCCCCTTTCAATATATGGCTTTAGTTTCGATCAGGTGCTTCTTCTACCAGCAGTTGTTCAGATGATCGCCTGGATAACTCAAAAAAAACTTTCTTCGAAAGTCGCTATGGGAATTGGGATAGGTATTATGATCACCTACGCATTATTGCTCTGGATGATGTCATTGAAAGAATTACCTTATTATTGGTTCTTTTGGATTTCCTTTTTCATTCTATGTCTTTATTTAATAGCCTGGAGATCCTATTATGGACGAAACAAAACCGTTTGATCTAACGATCATCATCCCTGCTCTGAATGAGGCTGAAAACCTGGCTGTTCTTTTACCTCAGGTCCGGGAAATTTTGGAGTCAATTGGGCTGAACCCAGAGATCTTCGTTATAGATGAATCGGCTAACGACCAAACACGAGAGGTGGTTGCCGAGAACCATGGGAATCTAATTTGCCCTCCAACGCGTGGTTATGGCAAGGCACTCCAGGCCGGCTTTGAAAATGCACATGCAGACTTTGTAGTTACCATGGATGCCGATTTATCGCATCCTCCTGAGTTCTTGCGGGCCATGTGGGAGGCACGCTTTACTGCAGATGGATTGATCGCTTCGCGGTATGTTTCAGGTGGTTTTGCAGATATGCCTTTATCTCGCTATCTTCTCAGTAAAACCCTGAACATCTTCTTCAGCCGCGGCTTGGATCTCAAACTAAAGGACATGTCCAGCGGATACCGGATGTATTCTCGGCGAGCAATCCCTAATAAAAGTGTCCAGGGGGAAGATTTCAATGTGCTTCAGGAAATTCTTGTCAGGATGCTTCTTGATGGTTATCAGATAAAAGAAATTCCTTTCCATTACAAACCTAGAAAGATGGGATCATCGCATGCGCGGGTTCTCAAGTTTGGCTTGTCCTATCTAAAGACCTTTTCAAAATTGTGGCTCTTGCGTAATTCGATCTCAAGCGCTGATTATGATTCTCGAGCCTTCGACACCTGGATGATTCCTCAACGCTATTGGCAACGAATGCGCTACAAATATATTACCCAATTGGTGAAAGGTAAGGGGAAATGCCTGGACGTGGGTTGTGGATCAAGCCGGATTATCAAGGCTCTGCCTTCTGGAAGTGTCGGATTGGATATCCTGCTCCGAAAATTGCGCTTTTCCCGGCAATATCAGAAGGATTTAGTTCAGGGATCCCTACTTCATCTTCCGGTATCAAATCAAGCTTTTCCATGCCTGGTGTGCTCTCAGGTAATTGAGCATATCGGCAGAGAAGGGGTTTTCAATGAATTAGATCGCGTCCTCGAGCCAGGTGGTTTTTTGATCTTGGGCACTCCCGATTATAGTAAATGGCAATGGAAAGTGATCGAATGGTTTTATGGAAAAATTCTTCCGCAAGCTTATGCTGACGAACATATTACCCATTATTCATACAAGGAGCTGATCCAGGAATTCGTAAAGAACCGAGGATATACCCTGAAGGCGTGCAAGTACATTTTACAGGGAGAGCTCATCTTGGGATTACAAAAACCATAACCCTGGATCTCCACTAGGAATGAAATGTTCTAATGAAAAATATTGCTTCTCGTGATTTCAAGCCGATACAAACCGATCAATTATGGCCGCTGATTGTACTGGCGGGTTTCATATTTTTTGTTTCGCTGGTTCCACTTCCCCCGAATGATTTTTGGTGGCATTTGAAAATAGGGGAGTTGATTTTCAATGATAAATCGATCCCCACGACTAATTTGTTTGCCTGGACGATCAGACCCGACGCTCCCTTTACCTATGGAGCATGGCTAGGCGAATTATTAATTTATGTTGTTTACAAAATCGGTAAGTTAGAGCTGATTACTTTCATACGTACATTGCTTGCAGCTATCACATTTTGGTTATTAGCCTATGAATCATGGCGAAAAAGCAATTCATGGCGCCTGTCTGCCCTGGCAGTGGCACTTGCGTGCGGAATGACGATCAACAACTTACCCACTCGGCCTCAAATCTGGTCATGGATGCCTTTTATGATCTATATGATCATCTTAGGAAAATTTGTTGACCGACAAATCCGACCCAGGTGGTTGCTTTTACTGCCAACCATCATGGCTTTCTGGGTCAATGCACATGGCGCATTCATTCTTGGGGGAGTCATGATTGGTATCTACTTTGTCGGCGAAAGTGTGCGTAAGCTTCTTTCGCTGCAAGATGCAATGTCTTGGAAAGAAATAGGCTATGTAGGGGGAACCGGGGTAATGACAGGCCTGGCAATGTTTATCAATCCCCGCCATGTCGGAATCATTGGATATGTGATTGATCTTTTAACAGACAAACCGAGTCAGAAATTGATTGTCGAATGGCAATCACCCTCACCAGCGGGCATTGCGAATATCGTTTTCTATGCCAGTATTTTGCTCTTCATCGTGACCCTTGTTTACACGAAAAAGCGTTTGTCTGTTACTGAAACGTTATTATTCATCAGCTTTTTGTGGCTTGCATGGAGCGGGCAGAGATACGTAGTTTGGTTTGGGCTGGTGGGTGTTCCAATTATAATAAAAGCGATTAGGGGTCTCCCTTTACCCGTGCCGCACCTCATTCCCCAGGCGAGTTGGCTTAATTTGGTGATAGCTATCATTTTATTTTTACCGGTCTTGTTCGTTCAGCCATGGTTCGTGGAGCAATTCCCTTTGCCGGAACGATATTGGAAATTAGTGATCCGTAATTCCCAGGCAGGACCGTTGGTAGGGGTAGAGACACCCGTCGATGCAGTAGAATACCTCCGTCAAAATCCAGGAGGTAAAATATTCAATGAAATGGGTTATGGCAGTTACATGATCTGGGCTTTGCCTGAACAAGGAGTATTCATCGACCCGCGCGTTGAGCTCTACCCATATGAACAATGGGAAGATTATATTCACATCTCGAATGGTGCACAATACAACGAGCTGCTTGAAAGATATGGCGCAGATCGCATCCTTTTAGATAGCGATTTGCAAAGTGAGTTAGTCCATGCTTTAGAGGGCGACCTTTCTTGGAAATTAGAGTTCAAAGATATTCGCGCTCAAGTTTGGAGCAAGATAAAACCCTGACCTGCCAGCAAAAATGATCATATGGCTTTTTTAAACCAAAGGCGTTTACGCGATTACCCCCGGCTGATGCTGGGAACGATGATATTTGTTTTGATGCTCAATATTCTGCTAAGACAAGGCTGGATGGGAGCCGTCAAACAGATCATTGGGGGTGATTTCATCATGTTATATAGCGCCGGCAAACTGTTCCAACAGGATGCCAATTCACTTTATGATTTCCAAAAACAAGGCGACATCCAACGCGAACTCTTGTCACCGACCCCTTTTGAAGGCATCATGCCTTTCAATTATCCACCTTATGTTGCCCAAGCGGTTAGTTTTTTTACCAGGCTACCGCTGGCTGTAGCTTTGGTGCTATGGAGTATCCTGACCATTGCTTGTGTAACCCTGGCAGTTTACTGGATAAGCAGAGTTTTAGTACCGAACTGGTTGCATGATCAAGGTTTAACCTTCTCCCAGTTGCTGATAATTTCTTGCTCTTTCTTTGCCTTTATCGAGGGTCTGCAGGTGGGGCAAAATCACGGGCTGACCCTGCTTTTGCTGACTGGGATGGTTATATTTTCGATAAAAGAAAAATGGTTCCTAGCTGGCATATTGGCGGGGCTGACAATCTACAAACCCCAGTTTGCGATTGGATTTTTGATCCTTTGGTTAATCTGGGGGAAATACAAAGCTTTGATCGGGTATGCAATCACCAGCCTCACCTGGGTAGGTTTTTTCGTTTTGAGCCACGGCCTCAGTCTTTTTCAAACTTACCTTTCATCAATACCACTCCTGCTAAAGATGCCCTACCTGGAAGGTTTCGGAGGATACCTCGAGGTCACTCCCTATGGCTTTTTGATTTCAGTGTTACCATCGAGTGCCTGGTCAGGAATTATCCTTTTCACGCAAATATTGACGCTCCTTCTCAGCATAGGGCTTGCCTGGACAGCATTCCGATTTCGAAAGCACCCCATAGATCAAAGGCAAACCGTATTCATCCTGGCCATTTTATTTCCTCTTTTAACGGCACCGCATACCCTACTGCACGATCTTGTCATCCTCATTCCAGCCTTGGTTCTATGGGCACAACAGACTCGCTCTTCAAGCTTATTGTTAATCTGTATCACCATTTATCTGGGAGCGTTTCTCCTTCCACTCGTCACTCATGTGACCGGGATTGCGCTTTTAGGCTTAATCCCATTGTCTCTTCTGGCTGCTCAAATCCATCAGCTCGGTAGATTGGGCGTAAAAGATGGATAAGTTGATATTAAAGATCAACCGGTTACTCACACCTCAGCGAATGAAATATCCCTGGTTCATAGGTGGAGCTTCATGGATTGGCTGGCTGATAAGCTTGTTGGCAGGCAAAGGAAATACAGACCTGGCTGGACACTTGATTGGGACCGATTTTGTCGCTTTCTATACCGCTGGAAAAATAATTTTAATGGGTCGTAGCCCCGAGCTTTACTCCCTGGAATTAGCTCACTCCATCCAACAAGGCCTTTATGGCTTATCCTCTTTAAACTTTAATCCATACCTGAATCCACCGCACTACGCTTTATGGATGGTTCCCTTTGCCTTGATTCCTTATCCTTGGGCTCCTCTGATATGGATTGGATTAGGACTGGTATGTTTATGGCTGAGTATGAAATGGTTGGGAGCCGAACATCCAACCCGCTCTTTTTTGGGAGC
>Ga0153916_10002375_pt1 | contig 13782 bp, 16 predicted proteins | sample Opewatmetagenome_FD_109642 | JGI IMG/M metagenome (GOLD analysis project Ga0153916, IMG submission 109642) | Freshwater wetland microbial communities from Ohio, USA - Open water 3 Core 3 Depth 4 metaG | ecosystem: Environmental > Aquatic > Freshwater > Wetlands | place: USA: Ohio, Lake Erie...
CCAGCACAATCACTGCAGCCAATGGTGCCCACCAGCTAAGCAACCAGTCTGGAAACACGAGACCTATTGCACCAAGCACCAGTAGCACTGTCGCGGGCACCAGGATGAAAGATCCTGGATTCGCAGCTTCCGCCAGAAGCATTATGACTCCAATGATGACGAACACCAAGGCCAATATCGTGCCGATTGACACATCTATCCCGCTATGTTTCTCTGCATATTTGGGTTTATTCGCTTCACGATGTCGCCATTGAAGCATGCAGGATAGGACTCGTACGATTCGTTCATCCGTACGCAGGAGCCAGTCCCGATGCCGTTTTGACGAATGGGAAATAGACCACTTTCGCATCCTTGACCGTAAGTGAGTAGTCAAGATTCTGAAGTACCCCTGGTTCCTCGGCCTCCATGGTGACCACGACGAAATCAGCCATCTCGATGGCTTCATTCCTGGATACCACGGACGGAAGGCGCTCCACTCCATCGAAGTCTAGTCTCGTAGTATACTTGGGAATGGCTAGGGTCAAGCCCACCGCCAGTCTCTTGAACGAATGTACATCCAACTCTGCAGCAGGCACATAGATGAAGATATCCCCTCCTTCGCTGTCTCCCTTGATCCATTGACCAAGACGGAAGACCGCCCCGCCCTCAACCTTCTTCCCGCGGATAGCAAAGGAAGCAAAGACCCTCCAGAAAGGCACATACACCTTGTCGCCCAGTGAACCCCGACCAAAATCGACAATCTCATAGTCGAGGCGATCAATGCCGTTCTCTCGAATGTGCATTACTCCACATTTGTCACAAAGGAAAAGGCGATCCACCCTCTTCAGCTGGATTGGATTCCCGCAGCCCGGGCACTTGACCTGGACTATTCTCATCGATATACCCCCTGGATCTGCTTGGATATCTCCTTGAATTCCTTCATCAGGTCTTCTGTTGACGCTTCCTTGTACCTGAAATCGCCCTCCACTATCTCAGATCCATGCCTGAAGAATCTATAGGTCAGGTAAAGGATCACCGCGCCGCCGATGATGCCACCAGCCGCTATCCTTGAGTCCATCTGAGAAAGGAGAATGCCAGCCGCGGCTATTAGGCCGCCGGCAGAAGTCCCTGCGGTGACTGCCAGGCTCTGGAACAATGGGTCTCCAGGTGCCCTTCCCGATAACACTCTACCAGTCACGCCATCGACGGTATCCATGTACATTCTGTTCTGATATGAGTATCTGATTACCCAGACTGGATAGTAGATAATCGACAACCTTTTTGGGAATGTGTGGAGTTTCTCGAACGTCACATGGGAGACTGATGAGCTCGACCTCGCCCTATCCCCCGCATCCTTCTTCGCCAGTTCCACAGCATCATCCTTGCTGGTGGTCGACTCGAATGTCGGGATCATCTCGAAATCCTCGAAGCTCGTCTCCCCCGTCGGATTCTCTATCCTCTTTATACCCAAATCCCCTGGGTCGCATGCGATCTGAGAAAAGCCGTAATCCTGAAGGACCATCGATTCCTTAGGCACGCGCTCCGTATGGACATGGCCTTTGCCGTCCGAGTGCGTCTTCTCCTCGTATCCGAATATCCATCCGGCCGTGCGTGTCGTCACGCTCCAGAAAGGAAGATATATCGGATAACATTCGAGAATCTTGCCCGATTCCTTCAGATCCCGAGCTTTCAGTCCGTGCGTCCACCAAGCCTGGGAGGCAGAAACGACAGAGTCTCTGGTCATCTTGTTCTTGAAAGCGATCGTGTAGACCCCGCTATCGCCTTCCACGAAGAGGGTCGAGCCGCAGTACTTGCATATGACGACATTCTCCCCTTCGCGTAGGTCGATCGCTCCGCCGCAGGCTGGACAGTTCATGCCGACCGATATGTCCATTATCACATCCTCCTCGCGACCAAGAGGGAACTAATGAAGACACCAATCACCGTGAGGCCCATCGCCATCAATGCTATCGGTAGGTCGAACGTCGCCAGCAACCCCTCAGCCAGGAACGCCAAGAATCCGACCACAGCCACGGCAACGTAAGCCCCGGACCCTCGGACGGGGAACTCAGATGAGAACACCTCGCCAGAGGATGCATCGATCACGACCTCATACTTCTTCCCGTCGAAGACATAGTATAGTTCCCATATCGGAAAATATGCGAGCGCTTGCTCCTTTGACTTGCCTGGCAATGAGTCCAAATAGGACCGCATTTCGATGTCCGGCGCTATCAGTTCCGCCCCGCCAAGGTCAAATTTCCCGTCGAATATTCTCAGGTCGCCGGCCGGTATCTTGAGATTGTGCAATCCAGGCAGAGTAGTCGATCCAGCGGGTTCGACATGAATCTCCTCCTTTCCATTGACGTCCCTCCTGAACATGTAGACTGGGAAGTACCTGCGCTTGCCCAGACCGATTTGAGCAAGCTTATCCAGGTCCTTTGCTTTCGTCGACCCAGCCGCCCATCTTCGAAAAATGCCTACAGCATCGTTCTCGTTGACCGCGAACGGGATGATGTAGTAGAAGTTGGCGCCTGACCGATCTATGTAGATTTCGGAACTGCAGTGCGAGCACTTTGTGAACTTCGTACCGGCATCGAACTCTACCCTAGCACCACATTTCGGACAGTTGATCGTCGCCACTTAGCATCCGCTCCTTGACCCAGTGACAGTCACGTCGGGACATTCACGCTGGTTTGCCGCATTCAGGACAGAACTTGGTGCCTCCGGCGATTTCCGCGCCGCAGTTGGGGCACTTCTTGCTCGCAGTAGTCTGCGTACCGCAGTTCGGGCAGAACTTCGCGCCCTCCGCAACCGGTTCGCCGCACTTTGGACATGGTTTTGTGGCCACGACCAACTTCGTTCCGCATTCGGAGCAGAACTTACCCGTTGCTGGGTTCGGCGTCCCACACTTCGGGCACAAGATCATGGGCACCGCCCCTGCAACCGGGCCCGCTCCTCCTGGACCGGGTTGGCCCTGCCTCATGGAGTCCAGCATTGTCCACCCCATGCCAATTCCGGCGCCGACACCGACGCCCGCCCCCGCCGCCCCACCAGATGGGTTCTGTGCCGCCTCCCTCATCGCCTGCCCAGACTGGTATTGCACATAGTTCGCCCCCAAGACCTGCATCGAGGATCTTGTGTCGACGGCCTTCTGGACTTCCTCTGGTAGGGATATGTAGAGGCCGGAGATCTTGTCAATCGCGATACCATAGAGGTCCAGGTGATCGCCCGTTTTGGCCAGGACGACTTGTTCGATGTTCGTCAAGTTGGCTGCAATGTCCGCCACGCCCATGCCATCCTTCTTCATGTCACCAATGGAGTCGTAGATCAAGATGATCATCTGCTCCTTGACCCTCTCCTCCACCTCGGCGCTCGTCGCGTAGTTCAGAGTACCGACGAATTGGTTGACGAAGTTGGCCGGGGAAGACACCTTGTACCTGAACTCCCCGAAAATCCTAAGATTGACCATTCCGAACTCCTTGTCCCTGAACTGATACGGCTGCTTGCTGCCAAACTTCCCATCGATGGCACGTTTCTGCAGGTAGATTATCTCGGCTTGCTGCTGAACTCCAGAAAGAAACTTCACTAGGTTCCCGACTATGGGAGCGTTGATAGAGGTGAGCGCGTATCTGTCTGGACGGTCGATATAGGCCAGGACCTTGCCGTCCCTATAGAAGACAGCGATCTCATCCTCCCTGACCACTACGTTGTCGTTGAACTTTATGTTCCTCGGGACGCGGAACATTATGTTCCCGCGCTTGTCTGCGTCCTCCCATTTAAAAGTCTCAGCACCGATTATGCTCATTCATCACACCTCCGTTCCCTCTATTACTCGCAATCGCCTATTGAACTGATCCTCGAAATCCGTGATCCTCCCCTTCATGTCCGCGAGTCCCTTACCGCCAGCGGTCATGTCTCCGGCCGCGATCGCCCTTTTCAATTCCTCGATGTCTGAAGCGATGGCAGTAATGTGATCTATCATGCCAGCGTCATATTCGTAAAGTCTGTTGAGCTCATCCTCTTGGATGTTGATGTCAGCGACGAGACCTGAATATCCAGTCTCGGCGTGGGCGACGAGACCCTCGACTTTCTTGAATTGGCTAATTAGTCCTCCTGTTGTCTCCAGTTCCTTCGCACCATAGTCCTGCGCAAGGAGTTTCCTGCAATCCTCGAGTCCTCTCCGCTGTCTCCCCAGACTCTGAGATAGTTGCGCGCGGAGCATTCTGTCCGCATCCCTGAGGTCCTCCCTTCGCCTGTATCCTCTGAAGCCAGGGACGAAGTTCTGGATCTTCTTCAGGATTCCTCTTTCTTCCTCAACTCTGCTCCTAATGTCTGCCATTTGACGTATCTCCTCACTTTTTGCGTAAATGAGTATTTCTAGGTAAAAATATATCGTTAGACCGCCAGCCTGCTCGGACATGTGCATTAGGGAAAGGCGCCTCCTAACGATTCTGCAACTCTTGTCGTGGAGCCTATTCCTTAAGTATCTTCGGGTCCTCGTAGAGATTGAACAGGAAACCGAATGGATTGCGTACGTAGCACCGGGCGCCTTTCCCCTCCCAGACGACAACGCGACAGCCTTTTGAAACGAGCATATCCTTTGCGGCATCCAGATCAGATACTATGATCTCGAGAATAAGTCCCAATTGTGACCCTCTATCAATGAACAGACGATTGCATCCGGCCTTCAGTTCCGCACCTTCGTCCCCATCGGCGACCGACTCTAGACCGAGAACATCTCTGTAGAAGGCCAGGGCCGAACTCAATTTGGGCGTCTGAAGTCAAATGCAACGACTGAATTTGAATTGCATATCCCTTTCCAGCAATGCTTAGGCGGCGAGCCTTTAAATATATCGTTCCATTTGGAAGCATCATGAATCGTGTCGGCGCGATGGGTCAGTGGACATACTATGCGCTTTGGTTTTTCAAGACCAAGATGGGAGCAAGAGACCCACTTGTCAACACGATGATCATCAACTACGAATGTAATCTCAGGTGCAAGCACTGCAGCATTGCGGCACATGCAAATGAACTTCCAAATCCCCATTCAATGCCCATTGATATCGCAGTCAGTGAGATGAAGGAACGCTATGGCCAAGGTGCACGAATACTCTTCTTCGAGGGCGGAGAGCCGACACTGTGGAATGAGGACGGGAAAACTCTGCGAGACCTCATCGGAATCGGCAAGGAGATCGGGTATTTCGTCATCGGATACACTACGAATGGGACGACGGAGATAATCGAGGACAGCGACGTCGTCTCTGTCAGTCTGGACGGTCCGGAGGAAGTCCACGACGAAATCCGAGGAAAAGGCGCCTACAGGAAGATGATAGAGAATCTAGAGAAGACGGACCATCCGAACGTCTTTGCGAACATGGTTGTCACGAAGATGAACAAGGACAAGGTCAGGGAGACGGTCGAAGTCGCATCACAGAACAAGAGGATCAAAGGGATTATGCTCAACTTCCTGACACCGCCTCCGCACGAGATCGCTCTCAACATCGAGGAGAAGAATAGAGTAGTCGATCTCGCGAAGAAGTTGAAGAAGGAGGGTTACCCGATCCTCAATACAGACAAGGCTCTCAGGGACCTCTTGGATGAGGACTGGGAGCGGAAGTGCCCGGACTGGGTCTCTGCTTTCCTCCTGCCTGACGGTTCGAGGTATCTAGGATGTCCGCTCCGGCATACGAAATCCTGCAAGGAGTGCGGATTCAACGCCGTGAGGGAGTACAGGCTCATAGTCAAAGGTAACATCGAAACGATCATGCAGATGTCAGGACGGTTTGCGCTATCAACGAAAAGATGACCATGAATTGATGGATGAACACGAACTTGAAGACTTCCGGGATCGGTCTTACAAACCAGAACCTATCGTTCTTGTTATTCAAGTATCCGGCAATTTTGAACGCAAAAGGTAGGCTTAGGAAAAGCAATAAGAACGTGATGTCAAGAACCGAAAGAAGAAGAGAAAGGATGTAGATGACGATCAAAAATGCTGTTACGATCTTTGCCGCCTTCTCCAGACCGAACCTGACGCAGATGTCCTTCTCCCCAGTCTTCAAGTGATTCTCATAACCTGACATCTCATCAACTATCCTCATCATGGTAACTGAAAGACCGACAATTGTGGCTATGAGCATCATCTGGATATTGAATTCCTGGATGATGACAAAGTAGGAGAAAAAAGACATCATGAAGAATGAAACGAAAACGTCCAGCTCTCCAAATCCCCTGCCGCCAAGGTTCAGAGGCGGGGCGGTGTAGAAGAAGCTGACAAAGAATGCGACCAAGCCTAGGATAACGACGATTAAGCCAGCATAGAGAACAATCGGCACCGAAAGCAAGAGAGCGACGACCGCGAGCGCAGCCATGACGACCTTCCCCTGATTTCTTGTGATGTACCCGAGATCGAACGCGTTCCCTGACCAGTAGATTCTTCCCCCGAGTATCTCTCTCATACCCTTCTCCCAGTCCTTATCATCTGACGTGAATCTCGTCTTGTCGGCGCCGCTAACATGATCGAAATAGTCGTTCGAGAAGTTGACAAATAGGGCGAGGACGAAGACCTCCATGGCGACCAAAGCGGCTATCAAGTACTCATCCTTCAAAGTCAACGCGAAGGCGAGACCGGTCAGTGAAGCCAGCACGAACGTTAGGGTATATGTTATCCTGAAGATATTCTTGAGCCTCTCCCAGATTCCGACGCTTTCAGACATGAAACGTAGCCCCGTATCAGATTTGGGTTGACGGTGAACATACCCTTAGTCTCAATCATTACATAATGATGACTGAGAAGCAATTGGTCCTCCATGAGAGTGTAGACCACCCTCTGTGAAACGATTTCATATTCAGAGAGCAATGGGAATCTCATCTAGATAAAGAAGAAAACAATATAGGTTTGACCTTCACCCGTGACCTGACTTACTTTGACTTTGGAGCTTCCATTGCCTTCAGCTTCGCTAGTGATCTCGCGATCAGCAACCCTGCGATGATCGCTATCACGGTGACGATGATCGCGTAGATGAATAGGCCCATCAGAGCATCACCGGCAGCGAAGTACTGAGCGATCAGCGTCTTGATTGCCTCGTTCCAGGCGAGAGCAGCGATCAGACCGAAGGCAGCCATCATCAAAGCAGCAATGGTTTCCATAATCTGCATTTTGAGACTCGACATTGCGTTCCCCCGACGCATCCGTTGCTTTGCTCAATTCAGGAGGCGAGCAAATCATATATAAATCTTCCTTAACGATAAGCGCCTTCGCCAGCTTTCAGCAGAAGTGACACCGACGGCTAGCATCCTTTTCGGAATATCAACACGTATTCATGATCGTTCTTCGGGTAGTAAGCTGAAGGGTAGCCAAAGACGAGTCTTCCTCCCGTGCTGTAGTTTAAAATATATATGTTTACGTTAATCGTTTCGAAACCCACCTGGTTCGCCAACTGGATATAGTCAGAATGGATCGGACACTTCGCATTCTTCTTGAAGAGATCCTGAGTATTGATGACCGCGTACCCTCCGGGTTTCAGGACCGAGATCATTCCCGCAAACGCGGTCTCCATTCCGGAGAGGAAAACGTCATAGTCGTGGACGTTCCCTAATTGACCAGGATCGTCATGGTTGTAGTCCACGACATCAAAATAGGGAGGAGACGTGACGACGAGATCGATGGAACCCTTGGGTATCTCCTTCATCAGATCTCTGCAGTCTCCATTCAATACCATCTGTATCGTCCTGTCTTCTTGGTCTCCATCTTCGATACTCGTCAGTCTCTTAAATGTGAGATCTGTCGAGTGAGGGTTTATGTCGACCCCAATGCTGTTCCTTTCAAGCTTCATTGCGACGACATTGGTAGTTCCAGATCCGCAAAAAGGGTCGAGGATCGTTTCGCCTTTGTGTGAGAACAGGCGGATGTACTTTTCGGGTAGCTCGGGGACGAATCTTGCGGGGTGCGAATCCTTCCAGACTTGTCTCCTCCGAACGTTGAGGACTGTTGATCCAAGCTCGTATGTCTCCTTGCGACTCAAGCAGTTCATGCGGCCCTCCTTGCACGTACAGGTTCTTGTGGTCGGGAGCCACGCGAATTCCATCTCTCTAATCACTGGCATCTGATACCTTCGCATCTAATGCAAAACGAAGTCAAAACCCTTTCTAGTGCACTTGCGGTGGCATTCTACGTTTCTCCTGCACGTTGTCGCAATACGATAAGCGGGGACAGAACCGATAGCCAACGGAATGCGTAGTCAAAGTGATGAAAATCACAAATTGGTCCACGATTTCAACGCATTGTTTTCAAAAGATACAAATAGGCGTATTCTTATGCCCCTCGCTATGTGTTGCCATAGCAAGGCAACTTTTGTCAAGGTAGGTTGAGCCGATGCAGATAACCGAAAACGCAAGAACGACTACGGGCACGCGGACGCGTGTCTCTGACGTCAGCCCGCTTAGCGGGATGTGTCCACTGTGTATAGAAGAGTGCCCAATGCTGTGCGAAGTAGGGAAATCAGCATTCCGCGGTCGAGAAGTACTATATCCAAGCCCAGAGTACTACGGTGTCAGCACTGCCGCCTCGAACAAGGACTTTTTCCTCGATTGGTCACATTTCCAGATCCTTTCCGATCTTCTCGGAGCGTGGGGAATCGAACCGAATCCTGATAAGGCCTTCTTTGAGAATGTGGACATAGGCACGTCCGTCGCCACACGATCGAAGAGACCGATCAAGCTCAGAGTGCCTTTGATATTGGCTGGCCTGGGCTCTACGGCTGTGGCGAAGCGGAACTGGGACGGCCTTGCCAAAGGATCAGCGCTTTCTGGCACTATCCAGGTGATAGGTGAGAACGTATGCGGGATGGATCCAGAGGCGAGCTATTCGAACGGCAAAGTAAGAAAATCGCCTGATCTCGAATGGAGAATAGAGACATACCGGGAATTTTGGGATGGGAAACATGGCAACATTGCCGTGCAGACAAATGTGGAGGACCAGAGAGCGGCGGTCGACGACTACGCCATGTCAAAGCTAGAGGTCGATATCATCGAGCGCAAGTGGGGGCAGGGAGCGAAATCGATAGGTGGAGAGGTCAGACTCGACTCAATTGAACGAGCCATGGAATTAAAGAGACGGGGGTATATGGTGCTTCCAGATCCTGAAGATAGGATTGTCCAGGAGGAATTCAGATCTGGTTCGTTCAAGACATTCGAGAGGCACAGCCGTGTGGGCTTCCCGAACGAGAAGTCATTCGTTGAGGATGTCGAGTCTTTGAGGGAGAGGGGAGCCAAGTATGTGTTCCTCAAGACTGGTGCCTACAAGCCTGCAGTCGTGGCGTTCACGATGAGAGCGGCATCTGAAGCCAAGATCGACCTATTGACACTCGACGGTGCCGGAGGTGGAACAGGAATGAGCCCCGTTCCGATGATGAACGAATCGAGCACTCCGACGATACACCTCGAGGCGCAGGTTCTCAAGTGCCTCAAGATATTGAAGAAACAGGGGAGCTTCATCCCTGACATTGCAATGGCCGGTGGATTCGTGAACGAGACTCAGATCTTCAAATCCATGGCTATGAGCAATCTGGGTGAGGGACCGGCGATAAGGGCTATCGCGATGGCACGCGCTCCGCTCCTTGCCGTTATGAAATCGAGCTATTTCACTGAGCTTTCGAAAGCGAATAGGCTCCCGAAGGGTTTTGCAGATGAGTACGGCACTGACCCCACTAAGTTCTTCATCCAGGCCCAGGAGCTTGGACGCATGCATCCAGGCCGTGAGATCGGCGGGGACATTCCGTGGGGTGCGATTGGACTGTATACGTACTTTGTCGACCGCCTAGGGGAAGGATTGAAACAGCTCATGGCAGGTTCAAGGAAATTCAAGCTTACATACCTTGATCGGAGCGATATCGTATCATTGAGCGAACATGCCCGTAAGGTCACCGGAATCGAGATGATGGAGGAATTGGCAGACCGTGTGATTCCGTCGATCCTGCAGGCTAAAGACCAAGGCCTTGCCGGGGAAGCGATCATTTCGCCGACTCACTCCACCAGCAAGCCTGGTATCAGTAAGAGCAGGAGATGAGGAAAAGGCGAATCTCTCCAAATCGAAGAAGCATGACATGCGATTGAGCACGTATGCTGGAGCTGTTGCCATCTCTCGCCTTTCTTCTCGGTGTGGGATGATCAAATCCTTTCACCAAAGATCCACATGCACTAATGTCGAAAGGCTTGACTTGAATCAAGGGTTATCCCATTCCTCACCCGACGAATCGCTCTGTCCAAAAGGATTAATACGAAAAATCGCATTAATAACAACCACCGTGTCAGTGCGCGGATTTATGCATGAGAAGCATTGCTTTTCGTGGAAGAGGAGGGAAAACGGCGAGATTCGGGCAGGCGTTCCTACCTCGAAAGAACCTGTCGACGAGCTGTTCTCTACTGTGTTGTTCTTGAGGCAAATAGAATGAACTCAGCCCATTGCATCTCGGAGTGATTTTGTGGATCTGTTCGAAGCTATCAAGGTCAGAAAGAGCGTGAGGAGATTCAAACGAGATTCGGTCCCTGAAGAATCGCTGAAGAGGATTTTGAACGCGGCCAGAATGGCTCCGACCGCTGAGAACTACCAGCCCTGGAAGATCGTGGTCGTGACCGATGAGGATACGAAACGGAAACTCGTACCGGCGTGCAACAACCAGCGATTCGTTGCAGAAGCACCAATCATTCTGGTGGCTTGTGGCTTGCCTGACGAAGCATATCCTATTATGGGCGGTTACATGAACAGTTATCCTGTCGATGTCGCAATCGTGGTCGATCATGTTATGCTCGCTGCGGCTGCCGAGGGACTTGGAACCTGCTGGATCGGCTCTTTCAAAGAGGAGAGGATTTCAGAGGCGATCGGTGCGCCTCCTGAAGCGAAGGTCGTTGCACTCACTCCGCTTGGATATCCAGCGGAGGAAGCCGAGCGGACCGATAGGAAGAACCTCACCGAACTCGTCTCCTACAATAGATATTGAATTCCAAGCCACGCAGAGGATGCCAGTGGAGGCGAATGATGTCGTTTCATGCAATAGAAAGCTTCCGATGATGTTTTATCCATGGAGTTCTAATGTGATTTGTCAATGCCACGGTCCTCAACTGCGATACAGCGCAGAATCCCCATCGTATCGCCCAATCTGCCGAGGATCGAACCCTAACATATGCGGGGAAGGAATTAACTCAAATAAGTATATGAATTATGACAATGGAGTTGTGACATGTCCGAGATGGTAGAGAAAACCAGTGACAGTATCAAGATAGACAGGACCCTCGATGCGATTGGACTGTATTGTCCGGTTCCAATACTGAAGACGAGGGAGGAGATTGAGGAGCTGTCGAAGGGGCAGGTGTTGGAAGTATTGGCTGATGATCCCGCAGCAGAGGAGGATATCGAAAGATGGGCTAAGAGGACCGGGAATGAAGTACTTAGAGTGGAGAAGAAAGACGCGATGCTTCGAATATTGGTGAGAAAGGGTTAGGAGGGTTTGAATTGGCTGAGAGGAAGAAGATACTATACATCCAGACATCGGGAACAGACCATCCGGAGCGGCTATATGCCCCATTCATACTTGGAACGACCGCGGCCGCGATGGACATTGACGCAACGGTGTACTTCGTGATAAAAGGAGTGACTGGTGTGAAGAATGGTGAGGCGGAGAAGATCAAGATTGGAGCTTTTCCCTCCCTCAAAGATGTGATGGACCAAGCAAACAAGGCGGGTGTGAAGATGTTCGTGTGCGAGCAGAGTACCCAGCTTCTGGGGATGTCTAAAGGGGACTTCGTGAGCTACGCGAAGGTCGTGGGGGCTGCCACGCTGAACGATCTGGCGCTTGAGGCGGACGCGATAATCTCATTCTAGTTGGGATCGAATTGAAGATAGTCTACATGGACTACGCCAGCTCCTCCCCTGTGGATCCCAGGGTCTCACAGGCGATGCTTCCTTACTTCACTGAGAGTATTGGAAACCCTTCTAGCATACATCAGATCGGTGCGGAGGCAAGGGAGGCCATCGAAGTTGCCAGACGACAAGTCGCTGGGCTCATAAAGGCCGAAAAGCCTCAGGAAGTCATTTTCACCTCTGGGGCGACGGAATCCACAAACATGGCGCTGAAGGGTGTTCTGCGTAGGAACTCCGACAAAGGTAAACATATGGTGACCACGACAATCGAACACATGTCAGTTCTCAATACTGCAAAATATCTGACAACCGGTGGGTTCGATGTGACTTTTGTGCCAGTCGACTCATATGGATATGTCGACCCTCAAAGAATCGCAGAGGCTATGAAAAAGGAGACAACGCTAGTCTCGGTCACTTACGCGAATGGCGAGATCGGCACCGTTCAAGCAGTGGAGGAGATCGGGAGGATCGCAAAGGATCTTGGCGCCTATCTTCATGTCGATGGCGTCCCGGCGGTTGGAAAGATGGAGATCGATGTCAAAGGTGAGAACATCGACCTATTGTCGATGTCGTCGAACGACATCTATGGTCCCAAAGGCGTCGGGGCGCTTTATGTGAAGAAAGGGGTCAAAATCGAACCGCTGATCCACGGTGGAGGACAGGAAAGAGGATTGCGATCAGGCTCGGAAAACGTCGGTGGCATAGTAGGCTTTGGGAAAGCGGCCGAGTTGGCCAAGGTAGAGATGGTGGAGGAGAGTGCAAGACTGAGGTCTTTCCGGGACAAGATGATAAGCGAAATCGGATCCAGAACCAAAGGTGCACAGCTGAACGGACATCCCGAGAAACGCTCTCCAAACAACGTGAATTTCAGGTTCAATTACATAGAAGGCGAAGCCCTGATACTTCGATTGTATGATCTAGGGATCGCTGCGGCGACGAGCTCAGCCTGCAGTTCGAAGACTCTCGAGCCGTCGCATGTCTTGAGAGGGATGGGTGTTCCCCCGGAAGAGGCCCAGGGAACGCTTCTTCTGACAATGGGAAGATGGACAACTGAGAAGGATGTCGGTTACGTGCTGGATACGGTGCCGGGTGTTGTCGACCTTCTGAGGAAGATGTCGCCACTGACCCCGGAGTCGGAGGTTTGAATATGTATTCTGATAGATGTATGGACCACTTCAGGAACCCAAGGAACGTGGGAACGATAAAGAATCCTGATGGTGTTGGGCGTGTTGGCAACCCCGTATGCGGGGACATGATGGAGATCCAGATCAAAGTCAAGGACGATGTCTTGACCGACATCAAGTTCAGGACTTTCGGTTGTGGAGCGGCGATAGCTACTAGCAGTATGATCACTGAACTCGCGAAGGGGAAGACGATCGAGGAAGCATTGAGGATTACTAGAGGGGACGTCGCGGACGCTCTGGAAGGACTTCCGCCGATTAAGATGCATTGCTCGAACCTTGCTGCCGACGCTTTGCACGCCGCCATTGAAGACTACTACAAGCGCAAGGGAATCAAGATCGAGCCACTCAAGAAGGAAAGCGTGGAAGAACACGAACATGCGGCCGGTATCTGAACGGCGTCCAAACAGACTGATTTCCGAGAAGAGCCCATACCTGCTACAACACGCCTACAATCCAGTAGATTGGTATCCATGGGGAGAGGAGGCCTTCAGGAGGGCTCTCATCGAGGACAAACCTGTGTTTCTTTCTATAGGTTACTCCACGTGTCATTGGTGTCACGTGATGGAACGAGAATCGTTTGAGGATTCAGAGATCGCTGGATTGATGAACGAAACCTTTGTCTGCGTTAAGGTCGACAGGGAGGAACGGCCCGATATCGACAAGGTGTACATGACCGCCTGCCAGATGATGACCGGGAGCGGC
>Ga0153916_10002376_pt1 | contig 13780 bp, 15 predicted proteins | sample Opewatmetagenome_FD_109642 | JGI IMG/M metagenome (GOLD analysis project Ga0153916, IMG submission 109642) | Freshwater wetland microbial communities from Ohio, USA - Open water 3 Core 3 Depth 4 metaG | ecosystem: Environmental > Aquatic > Freshwater > Wetlands | place: USA: Ohio, Lake Erie...
ACGCTGAAAGTAACGGTGACAGATTGGGAAACATCGGTCGGATTGCGAATCTCAACGCCGATCTCGGTCGGCTCACCAGCGCGTGGCGGATAGGGATTGACGGTGATCTCCCGCTCGGCGTAGACGGGGTCCTGAGAGATATGAACGGGCACCGGCGGGCGGAAGATCTTGCGGAAACCGCCGATCAACTGTCCGTCTGCATAGGCTTCGATATCGATGATCTGCGTGTTATCAGCGGGCAAGGGCTGCCCGGCGGGTGGGGTGACCGTCAGGGTAACTGGACTGACCTGACCAGATTGCATATTGGGTAGGACACTCGGAGACAGCTCGAAAGTCCAGTCCGGCAGGTGCGGGATCATCCCCAGCGTGATGGTGACAGGTTGCTGGAAGGGGTTGCCCACGGGAAAGATCAGCGTATCGGACACACCGGCTTGAAGCGGCTCGTTGACGTCGATGTTGCGCTGGCTGCGCTGGGGTGCATAACCCTCCGCTTCGAGCATAACCTGGAAGCAAAGATGCCCGGCGATCGGCGGCACCCAGTTGATGCACTGCTTGACTATGGAATGGGCAGGCAGATGCACCTGGAGTGGCCCGTTGATGGGCGTGAAGGGCAGACCAATGCCAAAGCTCGCCCAGGAGAACTGCACAGACACATCCTGGGCTACGTCCGTCGGGTTGCGCAGCTCGACGCAGATCTGGGTCGGCTCACCGGCCCGCGGCGGGTAGGGATCGACACTGATCTCCCGCTCAGCGTAGACGGGGTCGGCGGCTACGTGCAAGGGTACTGCAGGCGAGTCGAATTTACGGAATCCGCCAATGGGCTGATCGTTGAGGAAACCTTCCACATCTACAACTGGCATACGCGAACCAAGAGGCACGCCGCGTGGAGGGGTGGTACTCAAAGTGACGGTATACACCTTGAATGGGTCTGTGATGTGGATCTCGCTTGGATTGAGGGTGAATTGCCATCCAGGCTGAAGACTGGTCAGGGTGAAAGTTATTGTTCCCTCTGAACCAATCAGAGGACCGACCTGGAAGATGAGATCGTGGGATGCTCCCGGTACCAGGGGTTCCCAAAGGTCGATGTTCCTCAGGCTGCGGAAAGGTTCCTGGGCTCCTTCTTGTAGCAGCAGAACTTCGATGCCCCAACGACCAGGTTCAGGATTCATCCACATCACACAGCCGATGGCTCGATCTCCTGGTGGTACGATGATCTCTCGCGTGCCTACGGAATTATAGGGCACCCCGATTCCTAAAGGTGCTATCCCAAATTGGAGCAAGGCAGCGTGGGGAGCCACGGCATCTTCGTTGACAACCACTGCGCAAATTTCTGCCGGACTGCCCGGGATGGGTGGCTCGGGATGCAAGAAGATTTCCTCTTGGGCATACCAGGGCCAATTTCCTGATGGGAACCTCAATGGAAGTTGATCCCCCGAAGAGGCAGATCTTTGAACCCCTTTGGAAAATCCGCCTTCCTCAGAAGATGAAGGATTGGCATGTGCAAATGCGGTCACAAAAATGAAAGTAACCGACAGTCCTAATACGATCGCCAATGACATTAGAATGATGCATCTGATTTTCATATTCTCCACCTTTCAGACGGGAAAGAATCCAAAAAACCGGTGACATTTTAGATAGCCCCGCTGATGGCATAGCGAAAAGCCCTGAGGGTTTTGAGGAGGCTAACTCCTGCAGCCGGGTTATTATGATTTTATGCGTGGAGAGACGTGTGTTGTGTTGGAAGAAAGGCGCTTGCGATGTGGATTATTGATGATCGTATACACTATTCACTTTATATAACAGAATACCCCCAATTGCAAGTTAAAGAAAACCTGAGGTTAAGATACAAGTTCTGACAATCAATGCCTTTCGAGGCAGCCGGATGAAGGGGGTGATTGAGCAGGTGTTTACGGCAGTGTTGGCTCGTTTGTGGGGAAATCACTGTGCGGTCAATTCGCAGGCAAGATGTTCTTCCCGTTGTGCTAGCTACATTTCATATCGTGTTGAGCCTTGTAGCTAGCACAACGAGGGTAAGGTTATTCCTAATTGGGCTGAAGTGCATTGAATTCTCGATCTTCGACTGTTAAGTGAATTTCTTCTTCACCGAGAACTTTCACCCACTCAATGGGAATTGATTTCCTGGTTTTTGACAATAGACCTTGAGAAACGATGAACTCGGTGACCTTGACGGTTTCGGGTTCAGTGATCACGCAATCAAGGCTTCCAATATGTTTTTCGTTTTCGGTAATTACATGCGCACCTTCTTTAAGGGCGACTAGCTCTTCTGGGATGGTACGCCTCGTTTCGGTTACGACAGCTGGAGCGGGTACCGCCCCTCCAGTAAGAGGGTCGTAAGCCCTGCCTTGACTCGAAACATCGCCGGTTACTGGGACTTCGACATTTAAAGGTGACATTTCCTTGATGTCTTCACCTGTGCAATTCAGGGTCACTTTTTCCTGGTCAGCTGAAGCAATGTTCGTTATGGGAATAACTTTATCATCTTTGATGAGTAGCCCGGTTTTGATCACAATATAAGTAACCTGGTCTGTTTCCGTTTCAATAACTACCCTGGAAAGGCTGCCAACACCTTTACCATCAGATGTGTAAACATTAGTATTTTGTTGAAATTCCATTTCGTACCTCCTTTGATTATTACGATAAGGAAGTGAACTCCTTTACTTGTATAAAAATTATAGACTTTTTTTATTGCTAAATCTATGGGTAATGCCCGAAAATGTTGTAGGGATTCCCCCATGGAGCCGATTGTTCCCCCGTTTCTTTCCTTTCTTCCGAATTCGATAATGATTCTTTCCTCGAAGGATTTTAATCCTCCAGCCATTCTTGAATAATGCAGGGTGATGCGTGGATGCAGATGATGTCCAGTCGATCGGTTCCGATATTCTTGAGCTGGGTTGGAGTTCGCCCGATCGAATGACTCTATACATTGGATTGACCCTTTCATCCTGTTGTAAGGATGTGTAATTCCCTCTTATCGTTTATCAGGTCGGTAGGTAAGAATTGCAACGCCTGATTTGGTCATTTTCGTATCTACAAGTTTTAGATTGAATGGGTTGCTCCCCTCTACGAAGAGTCGCTTCCCGCTCCCCAGGACCAACGGATGGATCCAGAGGACATATTCATCAACGAGATCGTGTTTCATCAGCGTCTGGGCAAGCTTGCCGCTGCCGGTGACCGATATAAATCCGGAACCAGGCTGTAGCTTCAGCTTGGCGACTTCCTCTGGGACGTTTCGTTTGATCAATGTCGAGTTATTCCACTCTACCTTGTTCAAGGTCGTCGACACAACATATTTAGGGATGCTGTTAAACCTTTGAGCGATTGAATCATCTGCAGGCGCATGGGGCCAATAAGCAGCAAATATTTGATAGGTCACCCTACCCAGCAGCAAGGCATCAGTCGCCGCGATAGTCTTGTCCATGATGCTCCCTGCATCTGTGTCAAAGTAGGGCATCTGCCACCCGCCATGAGTGAATCCTCCTTCCTTATCCTCTTTAGAATCCCCTGGCGCCTGCATGATGCCATCTAATGTCAGAAACGTACCTACGATTATTTTTTTCATTGTCGACTCTCCTTTTTGTTCCTTCTGAAGTACACTGAGATGACTTTTCCGGTGCTCATATGTATTTCGTCGATAACAATTTATTTAGAGAATTTAGACCTATATTAGCACAATTGTTCTATAATGTCAACCCACCCAATATCAGGCTCATAGGTTTTTTTTAAAGTCCATCGAACGCGTCATTGCGAGGGCGTTCTTCGCCCGAAACAATCCCCTGGAGAGCCGTGAGATTTCTTCGAGCCGGAAAATCATCGGCTCTCGCAAAAACCCTCCTATAATTGACCAACTTTAAGTACACCCTAATCAAGCTCAGGCATCATTGTTGGTGTTACCAGAGGATGTAGATATCTGAACGACAACTGGATCGATTTCCAGCGCGCTAGCGACGACGGTTATATTATTTAGAGCCCAAGTCTACGTGCAGCACACTTACTGGGCGAGCAGAGCCTGCAGATCCGTCTCGAGCTTGTCCAGCTCATCGTCGACTGCAAAATTTTCATCCGTCAACAAGCCCTGCGCGAATGTACCAAAGCGGTTAAAGACCCCGCTGGCGCGCGGCAAGAACTGGCTGTAGGGGGGATTATCGGGATATTCCAGGCTATCCACCATCACCTGCCAATCCACTGCAGGATTCTGCTCTGAAAGCAGTTTCGTTAAATCCTTGCGCAGGTCCAACCTGGCAGGCACAATGCGGTAAGCAGTGATCAAGCCAGGGTCAGCGGTAAGCTGCATGATGACCTGCATGGCAGCCTCCTGGTTTTGGCTGGCAATGGGAATACCAAAGCCAGCCTGGTCACGGCGCGAGGTAGGCTTGCCGTTGAAGGAGGGCACCGCAGCGATATCGTAATTAAATTTCACTTCGCAACATAAGTACCAGGTGGGTACGTAGTACATGGCAGCCTGCCCTTTGCCAAATGGGTCGCCGCGCGTCGACTCTAAAGCCTGCTCGTTTGGGAAGAACATGCCGTCCCAAATAGCATTATGGATCCAATTGGCTGCATCCCGCCAGGCCTGGGGCAGATGGATTTCTCCACTGGTGGTCTGGATGGAGGGAGAGCCAAAGATGGCAATGGCGGCACGCAAGTCATTGCCCTCGATCGTGAACCCCCACTGTTTGGCTGCATCAGGATCGAAGGAAGGCGACCGGGCGGTGTTTCCTGATCGATCCACGGTCAACGTGGGCCCAATCTCCGCTACCTTGTCGAGAGTCCAGGCGCCTCCGGTGGCATAATCCTGCCCGTATTGGTGGGGTGGGTAGGGCAGGTTAGATTGATCGAAGATGTCTTTGTTGTAATACAGTACGGCAGGCCAAAAACCAAAGGGAATGCCGACCAACTTACCCTCCTGGCGCCAGGCTTCCAGTGTGGAGGGGTCAAAATCGTTCAGCGCGCCGTCTTCCAGAGCCAGGGATTCTATATCAGCCCAGATGTCGTTGTAGCGCGTTCCATAAGAGGTCGACATGGGTCCAACGATGTCGGGTATATTGCCGCCCTCGATGCGCTCGCCCACTCCCCCGTAGCCCTGACCCATCTCGATCTCGAGCTTGATCTTATTCTGCGATTTGTTAAACGCCGACACGAAATCATTCTCAGCACTTACCATCCAGGGCTCGGTGCCCTCACCCACTACCAGCCATTTCACGGTCACCGGTTCATCTACCGGTTCGGCAAGCAGCTCCTCGATCTGAGACTGGGAGGGACCGCAAGCCGTGAGAATGATGCTGACCGATAGGAACAAAACCAATCCCATGCGGGCGAAACCCTTCATTTTCAAATTCCTCATTTCACACCTCAATTCGCAGCAAACCAACAAAGTATCGATTACTCGGGGGCTATCTGTGCCAGCTGGCTCAAAGCCTGGCGATCGGTGAATACAAATTCTGTACGGGTGATCTCAATCAGACCCTGGCTGGAAAAACGATGCAGGATCCGGCAAACCATTTCGCGGGTGGTACCGATGTGGGCAGCCATATCGTCCAGGGTCAGGTTCCGGCTGACGCGTTCTGTGCCAGTGTCTGCAAAACGAGATACCAGTAACTTCGCCAACCTGCCTGCCACAGGCTGAAAAGCCAGTTCTTCGACGATGTCACTGGCGCGCTGCATACGCTTGACCAGCAGGCTGGCTAATTCCCAAGACACGCTTCCATTGCGGAGCAGAAGTGGAAGCACGCGCTCTCTTTGCCAGAGGTAGATGCGGCTGTCTTGATTGGCAACCAGGGCGGCGAGCATGGGGGCAGTCTCTTGAAAGAAAGCCGCGCCCCAGAATATCTCACCGGGATGGAGGGTGACGATGATCAGGCTGCGACCTTCTTCCGACTCTTTGACAGCAGTGAGGGTGCCTTTGTCCACCAGAAAAAGATAAGGCCAGACATCGCCATAATGGGCGACGCGTTCGCCTTTTTGAAAGGAGCGAGGCAAAGCTAACTGTGCCAGGTTATTCCGTTCAGATGGATCCAGGCTGGAAAAAACAGGATTTTGACTTAGCAAGGTGTTCAGCCGGTGCATTTCTATATCATTATACCGCGCGGGATTTGCCTTAAAGCAAAGACAAAAGTAAGGAATTTGCGCTATATTTCACATATGATCCACAGACTGGGAGCATGCATTTTACTCGTAGCTATCCTTATTTCAGCCTGTCAAAAGCGGAAACCGGTCTGCCAACCCACGGGCGATACCCCACAGCCCAAGCCACAATTAATAGAATTAATCGCTATCACCCCCACCTTGGGACCATCTCCCACACCCGAGGTGGTCTTGATTGGGGGTAAAAAGGTCACTGTCGATAGACTCATTACAGGATCTTTTTGCAACGACACGTGGAGAGGGACGATTTACGTAGGATGCGAAGCGCAAACGGCGGAATGGAACCCGGAAGAACAGCCTCTCTTCCTGGCAGGCTGCAATCTCAAGATCGAAGCTGGCACCGTCGTTTACGTAGCGGCACACAACGATAGTGCCTATTACAATGGCTGTTCGTGCCATACGGGAGAAGAACCTTTTCCAGATCCTAAAAGCCTTGGAAACCCTTAGGATTTACAATCAAAGAGGAGAGTAACATGACCAAACAACAAAAATTAGGCGGGATTTTAGCAATCATCGGGGCGTTGATGGGCATCATCGGGCATATCGTCATCTTTATGAAGTGGTACCAGGTGGGGATGAGTACGCCATCGGCAGAGCCGGGGTGCGAGATCCTTCTGAAGTACATCCATCCCTTGATGGCTGATTTTGGCATGCTGGGAGGGGTATTTTTCGCAGTGAGTGCTTATGGATTTTTCACGAAGCGGAATTGGGCTTTCTTGCTGTCCGTAATTGCCATCATCATGGCACTGCTGGGGAGCTGGTTCATCAATGTACCCTACATGGCGGCTGATCTGCCACCAATCTACTTTCCACTCTTTTGGCCCTATCTGCTGATCTACTTCCTCATGATGAGAGGGGTGGGAGAGGTGTCCTGGAAGCGAACCCTGCTGGCTTTGTTCACCGGCATGGCCTACATCTTCTGCTTCATGAACGGAGTCTCAAGCACCAGCCGCATCATCACGCATGGCGCGCCTATTTTCGTGCTCGTGCAGCGGCTGCATGTGGTCGCCATGCTGGGATGGGCTGTGGTCACGGCAGGCATCCTGCTGCACCCCAAGGAGTGGATGCGCGTGGTGGGTATCACCGCCGGCATAACCGAGCTGGTAGTTGGCATTCCCCTCGCCGCAGTCACCGCCCAACAGTTGGGTCGTTTCTCACTTTTCGCCCTGGCGCCGATCGCGTGCCTGATCCTGGTGGTGATGTTTGTTGGACCGACGAAAACGGTTTTTGGTGATTAGTATTCCATACACAAGGGCCATGAATTCCAGCCTTCCCTGACGATCGACTGCATGATGTCCTGGTCGTGCTTCAGCCAGGCATCCGCATGTCCCTCACCCGGGAAGAAGGTCGCCGTGCAATTGGGAAGGAGAGAAGCCACGTGGCGGACCGAGGCCGATGGAGCCAGGTCGTCTGCTTCGCCATGCCATATCATAAATTTCAGCTTTATCTCACCAAAATTGATCTTCCATGGCCGCCAGTAATTTTTCATGTCATAGACAATCCCTTTACCTCCGGAGCGGATGGCTTCTGCCTGATCGGCTGCTATGATCGCAAAAACTTTCGGGCCGAGAGAAGGATTCGGTGAAGTTCCGGCCAGGACGTGCTTGTTCATGGAGGGCAACGAGCTGCGGATGAGGAGCGGCAGCAAGAACCCAACCAATCCAGGCGCAATCCGTCCCAGCGTAAATATACGCCGGTTCACACTTGCCATGCCGCTCATGCTACCGGGCCAGTAGAATGGCCCAGTACTGCTGATCATCGCTGCCAGTTTCAGACGCTGCGCCAGCCTGTAAGCGCAGGCCTGGGCATAGGGTCCACCGCCGGAGGCGCCTAGAACTACAAACCGCTCCAGATTCAGGGCATCCGCCAGAGATTCCACATCGTCGGTATAACCCAGCAGAGTACCGCCTGGATCGGCGCTGGAATAACCGTAACCAGGGCGCTCAGGAGCAATCAATCGGACACCCGCCGCCTGGGCTGTATTACCAAAGGCTTTCATGAACAGGCGCGAGCCAGGCATGCCATGAAAACCGATCATCGGCAGCCCCTGCGGGTCGCCATATTCGGCGTAACTGAGAATCCGTCCATCTTTTAATGACAGAGTGGAATGCTTATCTTCGTCCATATAGCCTCCTCAACCGCGAATGACAACAGACTTTAAAAAAGCGCTCCTGGAATTCGGTCAGGGTAAGGATCTGCTCGTCGCTGTACTGCACAGCTTCGGGCGCCAATACCAGCTTGTCATCGTCATCGTCCAGGCGCTGGATGACGGCAAATCAACGTCCTTCAAAGCGCTCAACGGGCTCGAAAACGTCCAGGACGTTAGCATCCAGCTCCTCGCCATCTGGCCCCAGCACACCCGGAAGGTAGCCATAGTTCAGTAAGCACAGAGAACTATGCTGCGGGTGGCGCGATCCCAGCGGGCGGTCGATTTGAATGGTCAAAGACCTGATCCTATGCCTGTATGAAACCTGCCACGCTGGAGCCAGAACGACGATCCATTTCGGCATACCGGTAGCAGCTGCCTGGGTTATAGATTTAATGGAAAACCCGCTGCACAATATCTCCGTGGTGGACAACACCCGCCAATTGGAGTTCCAACCCTTTGAGATAAAAACCCTTCAGATGAAAAGAACTGCCACTGACTGACTCAAGCCCTCTATCTGTTTGATCGTGAAATAACCTGGGAGCTTGTCGACTAAGACCAGCATGGTTAAGACTCCCCAGGTAAACAGGAAGACCAGGGATAAAATTAATACACTGAGTTTCAAGCGCTTCGAGGAGGGCGAGCCCATCATTTTTCTATTCCGCATCGTTGTGCATCCTTGACCGTAAAATCGGGTGAATTATACCATATTTATCGATATTTGACATAGAAATTCTCACAGGTTACACAGTTAAACAAAGATTACGAAATCCCCAAAGTGCGACCAGCTTGAAAAATAAAATCCTCCCGGAGCTTGCCATTTTCCGGGAGGATGAGGTTTTGATCTAATTTACTCGGTTGGGGGAGGATTGGAAGAATGAGCGCGCATGCTGTTGCGGATCATGGCACTCAAAGTTTCCTTATCCAGGAACGGCGCCAGCTCGACGATAACCTCGGGGGTGATCGAGCCAGCTTCGACATACTGCAGCACTTTTTGGAGACCGGAGTGCCTGAGGAAGGGGGCGATAGAAGCCAGGTGGCTTGCATCAATCTTGCCTTCTGCCACCTGGTCCACCAAACGTTCCAAGGTATCTTTGCTCAAAAAAGGTGCTATCTCTTCGAGCACGTCAAAACTCACCTTACCATCGGTCTCCTCGAACAGCAGCTTCTCCAAAGTTTCGCTGCTCAAAAAAGGTGCCAGATCACCCAGGTGGCTCTTTTCGAAGGTGCCGTCTCTGATCCTGTCGACCAACTTGTTCAGGGTTTCTCTGCTCAAGAAAGGCGCCATACCTGCCAGGTAATTGGCATCAATGTCGCCTTTGAGGATCTCGTCAACCAGCCGTTCTAGTGTTTCATGGCTCAGGAAAGGCGCCAACTCCTCGAGAAGCTGATCATCCACGCTGCCTTCCTTAACCAGCTCTACCAGGCGTTCCAATTTCTCGCGGCTCAAGAAAGGCGCCAGCTCAGCTAGAATCCTGCCGTCGATCTCCCCAGCCACGGCCCGATCTACCAGAGCATCTAACTTGCCCCGGTCGAGGAACGGCGCCAGGTCTGACACCAGCCCAATATCCATTTTCTCATCCAGCACTTTGTCCATGATGGAGTTGAGCAGGTCCTGGCTGACAAAGGGAGCCAGCTCAACAATCTGCTCCATGGTAAAGACATACCCGCTCAGGTGCTCGACCACCTGATCCATCACGCTGGGTTTCGCCAGCGGTCCCACCTCGATCACCGATTCCAGATCGGCCTTGCCCTCGGTTACCATCTTAGCAACACGCTCGGGCTGCCCTTGTGCCATTTCGGTGAGCACATCACCAGTGGTAGCTTTGTGCTCATGTTCGTGCGTGCCGCGTAAAGATAACCAGCGCGGGCGTGTCTGCTCCACAGGTCCCGCCTCACCGCTGAGCAGGTTATCGACGCTTACCCGGAACAACTTACCCACCTCAACTAACAGGCTCAGGTCCGGGAAGGAGTCCCCGGTTTCCCAGCGTGAGACAGCTTGAGGGGTCACGTGCAAGCGGTCCGCCAGCTCGAGCTGTGTCCAATCTCTTTCGCGGCGGAGCTTTGAAATATAAGCCCCTGTTTTTCTCGAGTCAATCATGATAGGTTTCCTTTCGTTTGATCAGTTTTGGACGGCCGATCCGTGCATACTGTAACACAAATGCAAGGAAAAAGGCAACCAACGCCTGGTTGAGCTGGAATCCGCGCGGTATCAATCGGTGGTTGGATGGATTAACCCATATCATCAAGCACAGGTCGATTCGAAAAGCCTGTAGGCGGTGATTCCGTCCTCAACTCAATTGCGCGTTGAAATTTTAGATGAATATTGCGAAGAAACCTCGTTTCGCCTGGCAGCCAGCCCACTAGCCGTTGCGATGCCACTTGTATTTGCATTGCCAATGGTATACAATAAAAACGCTGCTTTTTTAGAAAGATGAAAAAATGGTTGAATCCGGGAAATCCACTACCTTCGAATACCTCGATTTCGTTTTGGAGATCGGTAAAAAAGAAGGGGACACTTATCCGGTAGAGGTGATCCAATCACCAGCAGGGGGAGCGAAAGAGGTGATGAAGCTCCCCTTGGATGAGTCGAACCTTAAAATGCAGCTCTTGGGCATTGAAAACTCCCTGTTGCGCTCCGCCACCTCTTATCGCCTGGCGCCCACGCAAGAAGAAGACGAAATCCGGAAATTTGGCGCAGGTCTTTTCGATGCTCTGTTTACAAAAAGTGTGCAGGATTTTTATGATATCAGTTTGGACCGCGCCAGGTCGCAGGGCAAAGGGTTGAGAATAAAATTAATCCTGACCGCCCCAGAGCTGGTTGCCCTGCCCTGGGAGTTTCTATATGATGCCCGCGATAGTGAATACCTTTGCTTCTCTCGTAAGACTCCGGTAGCTCGATCATCCATCTTACCAATCTCGATTCAACCGCTGCCCATTGAGCCTCCGCTGCATATCCTGGGCATGATCGCTGCGCCTCGTAATCTGCCGCCCTTGGATATTCAGATGGAAAAGGACCGGCTGCAAAAATCCTTAAAGGATTTTTTAGAGGCGGGATTGTTAACGCTGGAGTGGCTGGAAGGGCAAACCTGGCGCGACCTGCAGCGCGCCATGCGCCGCGGACCCTGGCACGTTTTCCATTTTATCGGTCACGGTGGCTTTGACCCAACCCGCGATGAAGGTTTCCTCGTTTTTTGCGATGATCAAGGCGAACGCGATGACATCAGGGCAACCAGCCTGGCGCGCCTGATCGCCGACCAATCCTCCATCCGGTTGGTTTTTTTGAATTCCTGCGAGGGAGCGCGCAGCGGCACGGAAGAGGTCTTGTCCAGCACTGCCTCCATCTTATTACAGCATGGGATTGCGGCGGTGCTCGCCATGCAGTACCCCATATCCGACCGCGCTGCGGTAGAATTTTCGCGCACCTTCTACGAAGCCCTGGCGGATGGGCTACCCGTCGATGCGGCAGTGACGGAAGGAAGACAGGGGATCAGCGTCGCGTTCGATGATTCTTTGGAATGGGGCACACCCGTGTTGTACAGCCAGAGCCTGGAAGGAAATATTTTTGATATTGCCCCGAAGGTGCTTCCCTCAGCTATTCCAGTGAAAGCTGTCTCCGAGCCGCCTGCGGAGGCGCCTAAACCGGTCCAGGTCATTCCAGAGACTAAGCCCGGTCCAGCGGGAGAAGCTGCGCCCCCTGTTTCAACCAGGTTCTCCGGTCTGAAGCAATTCCCCAAAAAATGGATCACCGCAGGGGTCATCGCCGGCATTCTCTTGTTGCTTTTTATCGTCGGCATGGCAATCAAAAATGCCGGAGGCAATAAGCCTACCCCGGTTGTGTTAAATCCTGAAAACGCTACGCCTACCGCCACACTGACTGCCGTGTTTACCCCCTCCCCGACCCCAGAAGCCAGTTTCACTCCGGCTCCCAGCGGCACGCCCACCGCCAGCCCCACCCCAACTGCCTCGCTCACGCCCACCCAGACTCCTTTGCCCACCATGATCTCCGATGTCCAGGGTGTTGCGATGGTCTTAATTCCGGGCGGAAGCTTCCAGATGGGCATGGATCCTGAACTGAGCTTTCAAGAATGCCAAAAATTTGCTTCGAACTGCATCCTGGAACGCTTTGCCGATGAAGCGCCGGTTCATTCGGTGGAATTGACCTCTTTTTACATGGACGAAAAAGAGGTAACCAATGCTCAATATGCTGATTGTGTGGATCAGGGGAAATGCGTCCTTCCGCAAGAATTGAAATCCAAGAACCGCCCCAAGTATTACAATAATTACCTCTATGCAGATTATCCGGTCATTTATGTGACCTGGGAGGACGCTTCTTCATACTGTAAATGGCGCGGGGCAAGCTTACCCACTGAGGCGCAATGGGAATATGCCGCCCGCGGGGGTTTGGAAGGTTATATTTATCCTTGGGGAATTACTGCTCCAGTATGTTCAGCAGGTAAGAAGAACGGCGCACAATTTAACGATAAGGATAAATGCAGTAATAGCGATACTGTCCAGGTGGGGTTATTCGCTCCGAACGATTACGGCTTGTATGATATGGCAGGTAATGTTTGGGAGTGGGTGGCAGACAGGTACAAAACGGATTATTACCGCAATTCGCCGCTTTTAAACCCTCCTGGTCCAGAAGATGGGGTATACCGGGTTATTCGCGGGGGCGGATGGGAATCGGAAGGTCACTTTTTAAGTGTGGCCATCCGGCATAGGCTCAGTCCTGGCACCGGCTCTCAAAATGTAGGCTTCCGGTGCGTTCGAGAACCCTGAAGACCACTCTGGCTACTCAGGGAAAAAGAAGTCGATGAGGTCAATGTCGGTGGCGCTGGCGATGGCCAGATTTTCGTCTTTTAGAATTTGCCGGAAGAACCTGCTGGTGGCTGTGATGACTGCGGCGTTGGCTTTTGGAAAATAGCGAACTGCGCTGGGTTGGTCGCCGGTGAGGTCGCTGGCGGTCTCAATCACCCGCCGCGCCAGCCCACGATCATCCGAGACCAGATCCGCATCTCCGCCCTCTTTGACCACCAGGATGGCTTCAAGCTGGTCATTTTCAGCGCCGGACTCCATTTTTTTCCTCAATCGCCGGTCAATGTAGGCTGCCATCCCGCAAAACTCCTATTGGTGGATAAAATCGCATCGAGCGCCTTCAATGGGTTGAGCAAACCACTGCCGCAGCGGAACTCGCCCGCTTCCGGCAGGGGCGTGCAGGTCTCCAGCAGGGCTTCCCCTACCTCCGCTGCGGTGGCGCGTGGCTTTGCCTGGAAAAGCAGCGCCGCCGCTCCAGCCACGTGCGCGGCTGCCATGGAGGTGCCGCTGCGGGTTTGCAGTCCGCCGCCGGGTTTGGCAGAAGGAATTTCAACGCCAGGTGCCACCAGGTTGGGCTTGATTACATCCGAGGCGCGCTTGAACTGCTGGCTGCCGGAAAAATGCGCCACGCTGTCACTCATCCCGGTCGCTCCG
>Ga0153916_10002377_pt1 | contig 13771 bp, 9 predicted proteins | sample Opewatmetagenome_FD_109642 | JGI IMG/M metagenome (GOLD analysis project Ga0153916, IMG submission 109642) | Freshwater wetland microbial communities from Ohio, USA - Open water 3 Core 3 Depth 4 metaG | ecosystem: Environmental > Aquatic > Freshwater > Wetlands | place: USA: Ohio, Lake Erie, Old...
GAAAGGCTCAGCCTCAAGGACCTCCAGCGACCAAAAACAGAGATTATGATGAACCTCGGCAATCCCGAAGAAGCCTTTTCCCTCTCCAAAATACCCAATAACGGTGTCGGTCTGGCACGTATGGAGTTTATTATCAACAGTTACATCAAGGTTCATCCTATGGCTCTAGTCCATCCTGAAAAGATAATGGATGAGGCAGAACAGAAACAATTAGACGACCTAACTTTCGGCTATGAAGATAAACAGGAATATTTTGTAGAAAAACTGGCACAGGGTGTCGGGACTATCGCGGCAGCCTTCTATCCTAAACCTGTTATCGTGCGCATGAGCGACTTCAAAACTAATGAATACGCTCATCTGGTAGGAGGACACTACTTCGAACCAGTAGAAGAGAACCCCATGATAGGTTTTCGTGGTGCCTCTCGTTACTATGATGAGCGGTACAGGGAAGGCTTTGCACTGGAGTGTAAGGCGATGAAACGGGTTCGAGAGGAGATGGGATTGACCAATCTTATCATTATGATCCCCTTTTGCCGGCGGGTGGATGAGGCTGAAAAAGTTCTGGCGGAGATGGTAAAAAATGGGCTGAAGCGGGGAGAAAATGGACTTCAAGTCTATGTCATGAGCGAAATTCCAAACAATGTTATCCAGGTGGATGAATTCAGCAAGCTCTTTGATGGCTTTTCGATCGGCTCCAACGACCTGACTCAACTCGTTTTAGGTGTTGACCGTGACTCAGCACTGTTGGCCCACGATTTTGACGAGCGAGACCCTGGAGTGATGAGGATGATTTCTATGGCTATTCAAGGAGCCAGAAAAAACCAGCGCCATATTGGACTGTGCGGTCAGGCACCAAGCGATTACCCCGAGTTTGCCGAATTTCTGGTGAAGGAAGGAATAAATTCGATATCTCTAAATCCCGACTCGGTGATGGCAAATACCCTCAAGGTGATAGAGATAGAAAAACAACTGTTAAAATAAATGCTTTCATGAAAGCTTCTGTTTTCAGGAAATGAGCAAACCTGCCGTCATTCCTTTCAAAGTCAAAACCAGCAGCGCTATCCCGAGTGCGAAAAACAAGACGCCTACCAGAAGTAGTAAAAAGGCCATATGAGTAAGAGTCCATTGCCCCACGGCCCACGGCCGGAATGAAATTCACTGCCAGGACTACAAAATATGCAACCAGCGCCCAGAATACCGGCCAGATTGCCTTCTTCATCTTCTCATCTTCCTTTTACCCCTGTTTCACATGTTCGCACCTGAGTTTAGTCCTGTCTTCAGCCGCTGTCAATGGCCTCGCCGAACTATTGACAACAGCGATATAATAAGACCAAAAGGTGTCTTGTGACGTTTTCAATGTATTTTATCCCGATGTCCAATAAGCGAAAATGAAAGAGGTCGTTATCGCATACATAGAACAGCACATACAAGAAATATTCTATGCGTTATTCTTCGCAATAGTCATTGGGATCTTAATAGCTCTTATTATATATTTTTACCAAAGACATAAAGACAAGGAGGTTAAACTAAAAAAATATTATGATTTTATATGGAAGAAATCTTCTTTTATCAAGCCTGCTGATTTGCTACAAAATCGTCCCTTTAAGGAATACTACCGCAGGCGTAAAGAAGATGATTTAATTGAAGACAAATTACACAAGAGACAGAATATACTAATAAAGGGGCCCCCTCTGAGTGGTAAATCACGTGCGGTTTATCAGGCTCTGGTCAAACTAAGGAATCCGTGCAACGTTATAAAACCAAGATGCACTGATATTAATCCTGAGGATTTTGTGCTTCCCGGATGTCTTCTTTCTAAGAGGCCCAGGATTATGATTATTGATGATTTGCAGAGGTTTGTGGAGCAAAGAAATTTTGAGCACTTACTCCAGATATCTGAAGAAAATGGTATTTCTATCCTGGCTACCTGTCGCTCCGAGGCGGATTATGAGAAGATAGCGAATAAAATGCAGTCTCTTAATATAGATTTACAGACAATATTCAGCACAGAAAATATTATTGAGTTGGGGAAGGTTTCTGAGAATATTGGCAAGGAAGTTGCATTGAAAACCGGCATAACCTGGCGCGATGTCAAATTTGACGGGAATATTGGTTCAGTATTCATGCGACTGGGCGAGATGCAAAGACGATTTAATGAGGAATGTGGAGACATTGAAAAAAACATTTTGCTCGCGTTGAGACAGCTTTACATCTGCGGAGTTTATGAAGGGCGTCAGGTTTTTCCATTAAAATGGATACAGATTGTAACAGGTAAAAAGGGATTAAAAGGAGAAGAGTTTGAGTGGATAGGTTGGCTTAATAAACTGAAGAGCCATGAATTTATCGCTATAACAGGCCATGATAGGGTGTGTGCTGAAGAGGTATACCTTGAGGATGTGGTTAAGCCGCAAGCACTTATCCCGGATTTAACTTTATTTATTGAAATGATTCCTGCTTTTGCAGGAGAGCCTGAGGCATTAGTGCGGCTGGGCATCAGGGCGTGGGATGTGGGATCAGTAAGTATAGAAAAGGCTAATTACATGAAAATTGCCATAGAAGCCTTTGAAAACGCATTGATATCTTACCATGAAAAGAATTCCTCGATAGACTATGCTGCGGCGCAAAACAATCTGGGAAATGCCTACCGCACGCTTGGGGAGGTAGAACAAAAAGCGCTGAATTGTAAGATGGCGATAAAGGCATTCCAAGAGGCGCTGAAGGTATATACCATTGACGCCTTTCCGCTGCATTATACCATGACACAAAACAACCTGGGAATTGCTTACCGCACGCTTGGGGAAGTAGAACAAAAAGCGCTGAATTGTAAGATGGGGATAAAGGCATATGAAGAAGCGCTGAAGGTCAGGACCATTGACGCCTTTCCGCTGCATTATGCCACGACGCAAAACAACCTGGGAAATGCCTACCGCACGCTTGGGGAGGTAGAACAAAAAGCGCTGAATTGTAAGATAGCGATAAAGGCATTCCAAGAGGCGCTGAAGGTATATACCATTGATGCCTTTCCGCTGCATTATACCATGACGCAAAACAATCTGGGAACTGCCTACGGCACGCTTGGGGAGGTAGAACAAAAAGCGCTGAACTGCAAGATGGCGATAAAGGCATTCCAAGAGGCGCTGCAGGTATATACCATTGACGCCTTCCCGATGGACTATGCCATGACGCAAAACAACCTGGGAAATGCCTACCGCACGCTTGGGGAGGTAGAACAAAAAGCGCTGAACTGCAAGATGGCGATAAAGGCGTTCCAAGAAGCACTGCAGGTATATACCATTGACGCCTTTCCGATGCATTATGCCCTCACGCAAAATAATCTGGGAAATGCCTATCACATACTTGGGGAAGTAGAACAAAAAGCGCAGAACAGCAAGATGGCGATAAAGGCATATGAAGAAGCGCTGAAGGTCAGGACCATTGCCGCCTTTCCGATGCAGTATGCTATGACGCAAAATAATCTGGGAAATGCCTACGACACGCTTGGGGAGGTAGAACAAAAAGCGCTGAACTGCAAGATGGCGATAAAGGCATACGAAGAAGCGCTGAAGGTGTATACCATCGACGCCTTCCCGATGGACTATGCCAAGACACAAAACAATCTAGGTACTGCCTATGGCACGCTTGGGGAGGTAGAACAAAAAGCGCTGAACTGCAAAATGGCGATAAAGGCATACGAAGAAGCGCTAAAAGTTTTTTCGGAAAAAGAGTTTCCCGAGACTTATACCGTAGTTTCATCAAATTTGAGGAAAGCGCTTGATTTTTATACGGGTGCAGGATAATTTTGCGTCTTAGTAAAGGATGAGGGGCAGCTCTAGAATAATAATCCTGTCTCTTAGCTTCCCCTCCCCTTACGGGCGCAGATGCTCCCATATACCACCAAAGAGATTCGGGGTCGTTTGCCTCATTCGCGATGGGCTGCTATACTAACCTGTCGTGGAATATGAGATTGTTATCGGGCTGGAGGTACATGCACAACTGCTGACCAAGAGCAAGATGTACTGCTCCTGCAGCGCCGATTACGCCAACGCGCCGCCTAATACACACGTCTGCCCCATCTGCCTGGGCATGCCGGGCGTACTGCCGACCATCAATCAGAAAGCGATAGAATTTACGGTGATGACCGCCTTAGCACTCAACTGCACCATTGCCGAATTCGCCAAGTTCGACCGGAAGAACTATCCCTACCCCGACCTGATGAAGGGCTATCAAATCTCGCAGTACGATGCGCCGATGAGCCACAACGGCTGGCTGGAAATCGATGTTGAAGGCAACAAGAAGAAAATCGGCATTACCCGCGTCCATCTGGAAGAGGACGTGGCCAAGCTGACGCACTGCACCTCGCCGGAGGGCGAAACTTACAGCCTGGTGGACGTCAACCGCTCCGGATGTCCGCTGATGGAAATCGTCAGCGAGCCGGATATGTCCTCGCCGGAGGAAGCCAGGCAGTACCTGATGAAGCTGCGCACCATTCTCCAGTACCTGGGCGTTTCTACGGGCAATATGGAGGAGGGCAGCTTCAGGTGCGATGCCAATATAAGCATACGCCCCAGGGGCACCACCGAGTACCTGTCCAAGGTAGAGGTGAAGAATATGAACAGCTTCAGGGCCGTCTACCGGGCGCTGGAGTACGAAGCTAAACGACAGCAGGAGGTGCTGGAACGCGGAGGCAAGCTGGTGCAGGAAACGCGCGGCTGGGTGGAAGCCAAGAGCGCCACAGTTAGCCAGAGGAGCAAGGAATATGCCCACGATTACCGCTACTTTCCCGAGCCCGATTTGCCGCCGCTGGTCTTCAGCCAGAAATGGGTGGAGGAAATCAGGTCAAAACTGCCGGAGCTGCCCGATGCCAGGCGGGACCGCTTCATGTCCCAGTACGGCCTGCCGCTTTATGACGCCAACCTGCTGGTCGATTCCAAGGCCATGGCCAACTACTTCGAGGACTGTCTTAAGCTGATGGGCGCCAAGAACGGCGACCTGCCCCGGAAGGCGAAGACAGTCAGCAACTGGCTGCTGGGCGACTTTCTCAGGATGCTTAATGCCACCAATAGCAGCATCGAAAATACAAAGGTCAGTCCCAAACTCCTGGCGGAAATGCTACAATTAACGGATAAAGGCGTCCTCGGCGGGCCGGCAGCTAAAACCGTTTTCGAGGAGATGTTCAATAGCGGCAAGAGCGCCGGCGATATCGTAGCTGAGAAGGGCCTGAGCCAGATAAGCAGCTCGGAGGAAATAGAGAAAATAGCGGCCGAGGTAATAGCCGGCAATGCGCAGGCTGTTTCCGATTACAACGCCGGAAAGCAGCAGGCGCTGGCGTTTCTAATCGGCCAGGTGATGAAAGCCACCAAGGGGCGGGCGAATCCCGCCACAGCCAGGGTAGTCCTGTTACAGAAGCTCGGAGGAAAAGAATGACTACTTATCTACTAATTGCACAGTGTGTTGTAGCTGCAGCCTTGATCGCGATTCTTACCATGCAGGTACGCGGCGGCGGGCTGGGAGGCATCTTCGGACAGCAGGACACTGTCTTCCGGACGCGGCGGGGCGTGGAGAAAAGCCTGTTCCAGTTCACCATAGGCTTAACCGTTATCTTTGTCATACTGTGCATCTGGGTAGTGTGGATATCGTAAAAGCCAAAAGTTAAAAGTCAAAGGCCAAAAGCTAAAGACCAAAAGCTAAAAATGGGGATAAAGACGGGGAGGCGGTAAATAAAAGATACAACTCCTCTGATTACCCTGACCACCGATTTCGGCACTGCCGATGCCTACGTGGCCAGCATGAAGGGCGCCATACTGAGCCTGAACCCCAAAGCGGCCATCATCGATATCACCCATGCCATCGAGCCACAGAACATACTACAGGCAGCATTTATACTGAGCACCGCCTGCAGGTATTTCCCAGAAGGAACGATACATTTAGCCGTGGTCGACCCGGGCGTGGGCAGCCGGAGAAAAGCCATTATCTTAAGAACACCCGCCGCTGTCTTCGTAGCGCCGGATAACGGCATACTGAGCTATATAATAGATAAGCACGGCAAGGCACATGGTAAGCCGACCCGCCATATGCCTGCCGCCCCCGAACCACGGAAACTACCGTCCAAGCTTGAGGCGGTGGAAATAACCGAACCCGGATACTGGCATCACCCGGTAAGCACTACCTTCCACGGGCGGGATATTTTCGCACCCGTCGCCGCCCACCTGTCCCTGGGCGTGGCGCTGCCTAAGTTCGGCAGCAGCCTGAGCCAGGTCCACGTCTTCAATATATCACGGCCGTACAAGAATGCCCGCGGCGACTTAATTGGCAGGGTGCTGCACATCGATAATTTCGGCAACCTTATTACCAGTATCCGGACCAGCGATTTGCCGCAGCAGAAAATTACCGTAGCCGTCGGCAAGCACCGGATAAAGGGAATCAGCCAGTTCTACGCCGGGGCAAAAGACCTGGCAGCTATTGTGGGCAGCAGCGGCTACCTGGAGATATCGCTCAAGAATGGCAGCGCTGCCAACTTTTTAAGAGCCAAAGTGGGACACGAGGTCAGGGTGGAGGGTTAAAACACTTGCATTCAGTTGTCATCGCGAGGGGCGTTAGCCCCGTGGCGATCTCGGTGGTGTGTGCAAAATGGGCTGAGATTGCCACGCTTCGCTCGCAATGACATAAGAGCCTATAGCCTTCGCTTCCAGACTGTACCTTCGGGTTTATCTTCAAGGGCGATGCCCAGCCCGGTGAGGCGTTGCCTTATTTCATCCGCCGGCTGCCACTTCTTGGCCTTACGCAATTCTTCACGGGCCTTTATCAGCAGCTGGATAAGCTGCTCAGCATTCATGCCAGGGTCATAGGCCGGCGCCTGAGGAAACTTTTGACCGAGCTCGTTTACAAGCTTTACAAAAGGTTCAGCATCAAGCGGCGGCTTTACCGGCTCCTCCAATGTGAAGCCAAGCACACCGGCCAGTTCCCTCAAGGTTTTCTGGGCTAAGGTCACGCCGCAATCCTCTTCACGGCCACGGTTAATTTCCCGGGCTAGCTCGAAAAGCGCCGCCAGCGCCTGCGCCGTGTTGAAGTCGTCATCCATGCTGCCGATAAACCGGCTGCGGTAAGGCTCGGCATCAAGGGGGCTACCCTCAGTTTTTCCGCCGTCTCTGGCAGTCTGGCGCAGCCTCTCCATGCCGGACTCGGCGGCTTTGACCACCTCTTCGCTGTAAGTCAGCGGGCTGCGGTAATGGGAGCTGAGTATGAACAGTCGAAGTGCGTCCGGGCTGTACCGCTCCAGCGCCTGCTTCACGGTTATCAGGTTACCCAGCGACTTGCTCATCTTGTTCTCACCCAGTTGGAGCAGGCCGTTATGCAGCCAGTGCCGGACAAAGGGCGTCACGCCGGTGAAGCTCTCCGACTGGGTTATCTCGTTCTCATGGTGCGGGAAGATGAGATCCTGCCCGCCGCCGTGTATATCAAGGCTTTTACCCAGATACTTCAAAGCCATAGCGCTGCACTCTATATGCCAGCCGGGCCTCCCCTGCCCCCAGGGACTCGGCCAGAAAGGTTCTCCCGGCTTGGCTGCCTTCCACACAGCAAAATCCAGCGGATATTCCTTCTCCCCCTCCTCAGCGCGGGCTAGCATGTCATCTAAATCCTGGCGGGACAGCTTGCCGTAGCCGCTAAAGTTTCTCACCCGGAAATAGATGCTGCCGTCCGATTCATAGGCGTATCCCTTGTCTATCAATCCCTGTATGACCTCGATTATCTTGGGTATCTCCTCGGTCGCCTTAGGGTAGACGTGGGCGCGCTTTATGTTCAAGGCGTCCATATCCTTGAAATATTCGTTAATATATTTCTCAGCCAGCTCGGTTGATGAAATCCCCAGCTGGTTGGCGCGGTTTATAATCTTATCGTCGATGTCGGTAAAGTTCTGGACATGCTTCACCTTATAACCCTTGAACTCGAGATAGCGCCGGATGGCATCGAATATCACATAGCTCATGGCATGCCCGATGTGGCATTCGTCATAAACGGTAACGCCGCAGACATACATATTTACCGTTTTTCCTTTAGGCTTAAATTCCGTCTTTTGCCCGGACAGCGTGTCAAATACTTTCATTATCTTTCCAAAGGTTAACGCTTAGCCGATGGTCTCTTTTTAGGCTGCGTCTTTTTCAGGGCGCTCTCCAGTTCAGCAACCTTCTTTTCCAGAGATTCGAGCTTTTCCCAGACCGGGTCAGGCAATTTCTCCACGGTCTCGGTATCGGGGTTACGCACTTCAACCACGCGGCCGGGAACGCCGACAACCGTGGTATGCGGCGGCACCGAGGTTACCACCACAGAGCCGGCGCCTATTTTGGCACCGTCGCCGATATTGATAGCGCCGATAAGCTTGGAGCCGGCGCCGACGACAACGTCGTTGCCTAGCGTGGGATGACGCTTCTTCTTCAGCAGGCTGGTGCCGCCCAGGGTAACCCCCTGGTACAGGGCGACATTTTCCCCTATTTCAGAGGTCTCGCCAATAACCACGCCCATGCCGTGGTCGATGAAAAATCCCTCGCCGATTTTAGCCCCGGGATGTATTTCAATGCCGGTACAAAACCGTCCCAGATGCGAAATAAAGCGAGGGAAAAAAGGCCAGTGCCAATTCCACAAGGTGTGAGACACTCGATGAAACTGCCGAGCATGGAAGCCCGGGTATGCGAAAAAGATCTCCCAGACATTCTTAGCCGCCGGGTCGTGGTCGAAGACAGCCTGTACATCTCTTCTGATGCTCTTGATAAGGTTCATAACGAGTTTTATCTTTCCTCTACCAGAGCTATGGCGCAGGCAGCCATACCCTCGCCCTTGCCGACAAAACCCAGGCCGTCGGAGGTGGTGGCCTTGACCATCACCTGTTCCAGATTTAATCCCAGTTTGCGGCTAATAAGACCACGCATGGTATCGACGAAAGGCGCTAATTCAGGCTTCTCAGCGACGATAACCGCATCTATATTTACCGACACAAAACCTTTCTCCCAGATCAGCCTGTTGACCTCGTCCAGCAAGGCCAGGCTGGAAACGTCCTTAAACCTGGGGCCATCGGGCGGGAACTGAATTCCAATATCCCGCAGTCCAGCGGCGCCAAGCAGAGCGTCCATTACAGCGTGGGTCAGTACATCGGCATCGCTGTGACCGGACAGCCCCTTAGCAAATGGAACCTCAACTCCGCCCAGAATCAACTTGCGTCCCGTAACCAGCTTATGTACGTCATAGCCAATTCCAACTCGCATGTTACCTCCTCCCGGCTATAAGCTCAGCCAGAGCCAAATCTTCAGGTGTGGTTATCTTTATGTTGTTATAAGAACCCATATAAAGCCTAACCTTATGCCCCGTTTGTTCGACCATACTGGCATCATCGGTTACCTCTTCTGTTACCTGCTCGTGTGCTTCAGATATTATATCAAAGCGAAAAATCTGCGGCGTTTGTACCGCCCATAATTCCTGGCGATTTAGCGTGGTGCTGACTATCATGTCGCTGCCGCCCAGTTTGACCGTATCCTTAATGGGGACCGCAGCCACCGCTGCACCTGTCGCCTGAGCCGCATCCAGGCCATCGCGAATCAAGTCTACCGTCAAAAAAGGACGGGCGCCATCGTGAATAATGACCCAGTCGCAGTCTTCCAGCTCGTTCAGTCCCTGCCTGACGGAGTCCTGTCGCCGCCGGCCGCCGCCACATATCTCCACCACTTTGGACCAGCGCCTGTCTTTAGCCAGTCCACGCCCTAGGTCCAGCCTGGTCTCATTAAGAACAATGACTATCTGGTAGACAAGCTTACAGCTCTGACAGACATCGACCGACCAGGCCAGCAAGGGCTTTCCCGCCAGAGGCATAAAAACCTTGTCCCTGCCCATTCGCTGGCTGCTGCCGGCGCCGACAATGACAGCCCCTGTTTTAGTCATGCGCCTCTCCATTTGAGCTGTCCGCTTTTTTTGGCGACCTGACAAGACCCAGCCTCAGCGCCTGCGCCACCGTGCTGGCGGTTATCAATTCGACATCTTTAACCTGGAAGGAAGGCTTTGATGTGGTATCAGGTATAAGGCAGCGCTTGAATCCCAGCCTGGTTGTTTCCGCCAGCCGTCTTTCCATCTGTGGCACCGGCCTGAGTTCCCCGCTGAGCCCGACTTCACCTAGGGCAACCAGCCCCTGGGCAACCCGGGCATCCCGGTGGCTGGAGGCGATTGCCAGTGCTATACCCAGGTCTGCAGCCGGCTCGCCGATATGCATGCCGCCGATGACGTTGGTTATGATGTCCTGGTTGGATAGATTAATTCCGGCACGGCGGCTGAGCACCGCGGCTATCAAAAGCAGCCGGTTAAAGTCGACGCCGTTGGCGATGCGCCGAGGAGGACCGAAACCTGTTAAAGTGGTTAATGCCTGAATTTCAACCAGCAGCGGACGGCTCCCCTCGAAGGTAGGCACCACCGTCGAGCCTACCGCTCCATCGCGATGTGATTGCAGAAAGGCCTCGGAAGGATTGGCTACCTCCATCAGGCCGCCGCCGCTCATCTCGAAAACGCCGACTTCGTTGGCGGAGCCGAAACGGTTCTTGGTGCTCCTCAATATTCGATAGCTGCTGAATGCCTCTCCCTCCAGATAAAGGACGACATCAACGATGTGCTCCAACACCCTGGGGCCGGCAATAGCGCCGTCCTTGGTCACGTGTCCGGTGATAAGGACAGGAATGCCGGCTGGCTTTGCCCAGCGCATAAGCCTCAAGGTACATTCACGAATCTGGCCGACACTGCCCGAGGCACCGGTTAAGTCCTCGATATAAACGGTCTGTATGGAATCCACGATTACCAGATTCGGCGATAGTTCACGCAGGCGTCCCAGGATAACCTCAAGGTTCGTCTCCGGCAAAAGGTAAAGTCTGTCTCCGTCTACTCCCAGACGCTCCGACCTCAGCTTTATCTGGTGTGATGACTCTTCGCCGGAAACGTAGACCACCCTGCCTCCGGCCTTGGCCACCGCCACTGAAGCCTGTAATAGAAGCGTCGACTTGCCTATGCCCGGGTCGCCGCCGACCAGGACCAGAGAACCCATTACCATTCCGCCACCCAACACCCTGTTAAACTCTGTGAGCGGGAAACTCAGCCGGGGATGGGTCTCGGTTTTCAGTCTGGAAAGTTCCTGCGGGGCATTCTCCTCTGACGGGAGCCAGGCCGCAGCTTCAGTGGTTACGGTAACCACGGTTTCTACGAAACTATTCCATTCCTGGCAGCCAGGACAGCGGCCCAGCCACTTGGGACTTTCTTTACCGCACTGCTGGCAAACGAAGACGCTTTTGGATTTGGGCTTACTCAAATTATCAGACCTCAGTCAATTCTAACCACCTGACGCCACATCTGAATATTAAAAAGGGCGGGGTTAATCTATACTAAGCCCCGCCCTGGATAAAATCAAACTATCGAGAAGTCGAAATCAAAGGGTTCACGTCAGCTCTTGTATTACCGCCTCCGCGGATAAGGCTCCGGCAGCAGCTCGAATAATAATCTTCTCGCCATCATAGTCTACCTTTAAAACATCGCCGGGGTGGAATTCACCACGGAGCAGGTCTTCAGAGAGCTTATCCTCGACCTCGTTCTGAATCACACGGCGCAGAGGCCGGGCGCCAAAGGTTGGATCATAGCCCTTCTCGCCCAGGAAATCCCTGGCAGCATCGGTGATTTCCAGCTTCATATTTTTCTCGCCTAATGACTTTGCCACCTGGCTGATCATCAGGTCGACAATCTGGCGGATTTGTTCTTTACTCAGAGAATGGAAAACGACCACCTCATCGATACGGTTAAGGAACTCGGGCAGAAAGGTCGTTTTCAGTTCAGACAGAACTTTTTCCTTCATCTTCTCGTACTCGGTCACGCGCTTTTCCTCCCCGGTCCGGGCGGCAAAGCCGATGGTCATAACACCCTTTATGTGTTTGGCGCCAACATTGCTGGTCATGACAACTATGCTGTTGCGGAAATCAACCCGACGCCCTTTGGCATCGGTTAGGTGACCATCATCGAAAATCTGCAGCAATATGTTGAATACATCCGGATGCGCCTTCTCAATCTCATCGAGCAGAATTACGCAGTATGGCTTACGACGTACTGCCTCGGTCAGTTGCCCTCCCTCATCATAGCCCACATATCCCGGAGGAGCGCCAACCAGCCGGGCCACAGTGTGCCGTTCCATGAACTCGGACATATCAAGGCGTACCATGGCATCTTCACTGCCGAACATGAACTCGGCCAGAGCCCTTACCAGCTCGGTTTTACCGACTCCGGTCGGCCCCAGGAAGATAAGGCTGCCGATGGGATGACGCGGCTCTTTCAATCCAGCTCGGGCACGCCTCACCGCCTTGGACACCACAGTTATAGCTTCATCCTGGCCGACAATGCGTTTATGCAAAGCTTCTTCCATCCGTAGCAGGCGGCTGGACTCGTCCGTGGTCAGTCGCACCACCGGCACGCCCGTCCACATGCTGACCACCTCAGCGATATCCTCTTCGGTCACAGTCGGTTTTTCCTGCTGTTGGTCTGCCTGCCACTTCTGTTCCATAGCATTGATCTTATTCACCAGCTGGACTTCGCGGTCTCGCAGTTCAGCAGCATATTCATATTCCTTAGAAGAAATGGCAGTTTCTTTATCTCTGCGCACGGTCTCCAGCGCGCGTCTGGCTTCAGCCAGGCCGATGGGTACGCCGCCCCGCATAATGCGTACTCGCGAGGCCGCTTCATCCATTAAGTCGATTGCCTTGTCAGGCAGGAAGCGGTCAGGAATATATTTAGCCGCCAAAGATGCCGCAGCTTGCAGCGCCTCATCGCTTATCTCCAGCTTATGATGCTCTTCGTAACGTTCTTTAATGCCCCGCAGTATGGCCATTGTCTGCTCCACGGTGGGCTCAGTCACGGTTACTGGTTGAAAACGGCGCTCCAGCGCAGCATCCTTCTCGATATATTTTCGGTAATCGTCCAGCGTGGTAGCGCCGATGCATTGAAGCTCACCACGCGATAGCGACGGTTTCAAGATATTGGAAGCATCGACTGCGCCCTCGGCAGCCCCAGCACCAACAATAGTGTGAAGCTCGTCGACAAAAATCACGCAGTTTCCTGCGCTTTTTATCTCGTCGATAACCTTCTTAAGTCGTTCCTCAAATTCGCCGCGATATTTCGTCCCGGCTACCAGCGAGCCGATGTCGAGAGTGACCAGCCGCTTCCCCTGAAGTGTCTCAGGAACTTCACCGGCCACAATACGATGTGCCAGACCTTCCACAATAGCGGTCTTGCCGACACCCGGTTCACCTATCAGCGCCGGGTTGTTCTTAGTTCGGCGGCTCAGTATCTGGATAACCCGCTGGATCTCTTTTTCCCGATTAATGATGGGGTCGAGTTTTCCGGAGCGGGATGCATTAGTCAGGTCTATTCCAAGCTGGTCTAAAACCGGCGTCCGCCCTACACCCCTGGCAACGGCCCGTGACTGCGGCGCGCCCTGGCTCAATACGTTATTTATCTCAGCCTGGGCCTTATCGAAGGTGACGCCGAAACTCTCCAAAACACCGACGGCTGCACCTTCGCGGTCGCGCAATAGACCAAGCAGCAAATGCTCAGTTCCTATGTAGCTGTGGCTCAAACGTCTGGCTTCGTCAACGGCAAGCTCGATAACTCTCTTGGCGCGAGGTGTTAGCCCGACCTCGCCTATCGCCGAACGTTCCCCCCGCCCCACCACAAACTCTACGGCGGCCCTTATCTTATTCGGAAGCACACC
>Ga0153916_10002378_pt1 | contig 13770 bp, 13 predicted proteins | sample Opewatmetagenome_FD_109642 | JGI IMG/M metagenome (GOLD analysis project Ga0153916, IMG submission 109642) | Freshwater wetland microbial communities from Ohio, USA - Open water 3 Core 3 Depth 4 metaG | ecosystem: Environmental > Aquatic > Freshwater > Wetlands | place: USA: Ohio, Lake Erie...
AGCAGAGCCCCCTGGGCGCCTTCAAACAGCACCGACTTTCCTTCGCGCATTTTCCGGTAGAGGAACAGCGAGGCATCGCCTATGTACCGGCCGATCTGGGAAGCATGGCCCGCGAACTCAGCGTAAACTTTTTCGGGGTCGATAGCGGGAAGCCCCGCCGCCCTGAAAAGGGCGTTCTTCTCGGCCAGGTTGAGGATTAGCTTTTCCCGGAAGACCTCAAGGTCGAGGAGGTCTCCGACGCGAATGCCGCAGCGCGCTACCTTGTCTTCATACGAGGGCCCTATGCCCAGACTCGTTGTGCCGATCTTTCCGGCACCTTTTCGCTCCTCGGCGATCTTCTCGACCTCGGGATGATAGGGGAGAATGAGATGCGCGCCGCGGCTGATGACCAGGCGGTCGTCCAACGAAACGCCGAACTCCTTGAGCGCCGCGACCTCTTTCAGGAAAGCCGGCGGGCTGAAGGCCACGCCATTGCCGATAACGCACAATTTCCCGGGATGAAGAATGCCGGAGGGGATTAGATGGAGGACGATCTTCCGGCCTCCGAGACAGACCGTGTGGCCGGCGTTATGGCCTCCCTGGTAGCGGGCGATCACATCGAAGGAGGGCGCGATCAGGTCGACGATCTTGCCCTTGCCCTCGTCCCCCCACTGGGTGCCGAGAACGACGACATTGGCCATATGATTCCTTTCTCAGTTCACTTTTCGTTCAGAATAGGAGCGTTACCTGGGCCAGAAAAATATCGTTGTCGAGTTTGACTTCAGTTTCTCTGTTAAAGTCATACTCAACCTTAAACATGAAATTATCGGCGGGCGAGAAAACCAGGCCCACCGCCCAGCGGCTGATATCTTTGGCTATGCCGCCGAGCAAGGGGTCGGGAGGGTCCTGCCCGTGATAGGGATCCGCGTATTCGAGGGTCTGAAAGCTGACCAAGGGGCTGAACTCCCCCAGAATCAACGAAGCGAGGACAAAATGGCCCTCGGCCGTTCCCTGGTCGTAGCCTTCCGGATTGCCAAGATAGGCTTTTTCATACTCGTAGGTCAATAGGAAGGCTTCTGATTTCCAGCTGACGTCGGCGCCCCGGAGCTCGAGGTTCCGTTGGCCGGCATCGTCGTAGTGGCCTCGGTAAAAGGAGACTCCGACTTCAAAGCTCTGGCTCAGCAAAAAGGAGACGCGACCCCCCGCGGCCGGGTCGCCGTTATTGTCTTTGAACTGCTGACCGTCCTGAAGGTCCCGGCCTTCGCGGAGTCCGTTCCCCAGGTATACAGAATAACCCATGGATCCCCACTTGCCTTCGGCCAGGATTCCGATATCCCGCCAGCTCTCCGGATAAAGGTGGGTTTGCGCCAGAGGCGTCTGGATAAAGAGGTTTTGATGAGGGCGATTGGCCGTGTTGTACTTTCCGAACGGGACGAGATAGAAGCCGAGCTTCAGCGCGAAGGAGGAAGAAGGAACGAAACCCACCCATGCCTCTTCGACCTCCATCCGGCTCTCTGACCTAAACCGGACCTCGAGCCCGTAGGCGAACCCGCTCGCGCCTGTTCCATTGAACAGGAGGCCGGCCTGAACCCGGCCGAACGTCCCGTCAGGGGAATCACTCTCCTTCTGCCCGTTTTCGTACCCGGCAGACAAATATCCGTTGAGGTTGTATTGGGGCATGGCCGGCAGGGAGAGGATCAAGCAGCCCAAGATGACGGAGGCGCAGCGGGCCATCAGAGCACGGAGAAATCGAAACTGTCGTCGAGAAGGACGTTTATCCATTGATTGACCTTGGTCTTCGCCGTCACGGCTCGGGCGATCTCACTGACGCCTCTCTTTGTCCCCATCCAGATGGCCCCGACCAGGGCGCCGTTCTGGAGCACGACCTTCTTGTAGATTCCCTCCTCCTTCCTGATTTTCCTGATTTCCTCGTAGCCCTGACCTTCGGGGTTTGCCAAGCCTAAAGATGTGACATACAGGCCGACGACTTTCAGGGTGTTTGCCGGAATCGTGCCCTCGTATTTCTTTTCTTGGCCCAGCATGTTGTAGGCAACCGCACGCGCCTGGTCAAAAGAAGCGGGGATGATGCCATACACCTTACCCCTGTGCTGGATGCTGTCGCCGGCCGCGAACACCTGAGGATGGCTTGTCCGCAGACGGTCATCGACCACCAGACCGCGGTCCGTGGCCAGCCCGGCATCTTGAGGGAGGCTGAGGTTCGGCCGGACGCCCGCGGCGATGACGGCCATGTCGGCGCTGAGGTCGGCGCCGCCTTTGAGCCGGATCCCTTGGACCTCTTTTGACCCCAGGATCTCTTCGGTGGTGAAACCGAGCCGGACCCGGATCCCCAGGGCTTCGATCTGGCTCCGGAGAAGCGCGGCCCCCTGGGCATCGAGCTGGCGAGGCAGTAGACGGTCAAAGAACTCTACGACCTCCACTTCGGCGCCCAGCGAACGGATAGCTCGGGCGATTTCCAGACCCAAGAGCCCCCCGCCGATGATAACCACCCGACGGTGGTTCTGCACATGGTCGATTATGGCCTTGGCATCTTCCAGGGTGCGGAGGGCAAAGACGCCGGGCTTATCAGCGCCCTTGATCGGAGGGACGAACGAGCAGGAGCCGTTGGCGATCAGCAAGACATCGTAGGATTCACGCCTGTTACCATCCAGCTCGACCTCCCGCGACTTCGCATGGATCTTGCGGACCGGGTTCCCGAGCCGGATATCGATCTTCTGCCGGACGTGCCACTCCTCGGAAAAGGCGAAGATACGCTCGTAGGGAAGCTTCCCCGCGATGTATTCGATGAGGTTGGGCCGAGGATAGTAGGGGTACTTTTCCTCGGCGAAGACCACGACCTCAACCTGGGGATCCAGTTCCCGCAGTGTTTTGGCGGCCATGGTCCCGGCCAGGCCGTTTCCTATGACTATCGCTTTCATCCGTGAGTTCCCCCTTATTTGAAATCCCGTCCACCTTCAGGTCAGCTTCTGGAAGAACTCCTTGGCGACGCCGCACTGAGGACAAACCCAGTCCTCGGGAAGCTCCTCGAAGGGAGTCCCGGGAGCGACGCCGTTATCAGGGTCTCCTTTATCGGGGTCGTAGATATAACCACAGGCCGTGCATTCCCATTTCTCCATTACTCGTCTCCTTGCTGAAATCAGATCACCGATGGCCCCGGGAAAAAGTCAATCCTCCCATAGGACGTGCTTCTCGTACTCAAGCTCGAGGCGCAGCTTGTGGGCCTTTTCTTGTTTGGCCAGGAATTCGAACAGCGCCTTTTGCTCCTTGGTCAGAGACCTTTTGGCAAGGTCGGAATAGAGGTCGGCCGCCCTTTTTTCCTTCTTGGCGGCAAAGATCAGGAGGTCCTGGAAGTTCATATCCGGAGTAAGGGGCTCTTCGACGATATAGTCGCTGATCATCAGGTCCTTCACATCTTTGGCCGCCGAGGCTCGGACCTTGGATTTTGTCAGACCTTGGAGGATTTTTTTGTGGTTCTGTTCCTCCTGTTGGAGGTCGGCCAGGAGTTTCTTCGCGCCCTGGTCTGTGGCGATCCGGCACATCTCGCTGTAATTATCGGCGGCTTCCTCTTCGCGCTTGATCGCGAAATCGAGGACGGCCTTGAGGCTTCCGAATTTCATGACGCGGTTTCTCCTCTCAGGAGTTCCAGCTCTATTCGGGTATTCGGAGCTAATGGTACAGCGACACCTTGAATTATAACGATAACAATGATTCTGTCAAACAGAAAAGGGAATCCTTCAAGAATCTCGGCAGGCTTGCCGGAACTGGGCGGCGGTTTCGTGGATCTCCTCGGACGAAGAGTCGATGTTGATCCCGAACGCCGCACCCAGACCGGCGTCGACAACTCCAACGCTGAGGTTGATCGCCCGGCTTAGGATGCTGTCGGTCCGCGGGTAGGCGCCCCTCCCGTGGGGCAGTCCTCTCTCCCGCAGATAGCGGTTGAAATGCTCCATGTTGGAATAGACATGCCAGCCGCTGTGGTCAACAGTCGTCGTCCCCAGTTTTCGACTTACCCTGGCCGCCATTTCCGGACTATCAAAAATTACCGTACAGAGCGTTGCGCACTCACCTTCCGGGTCGTTGAGCGGGCGGAATTTCATCTCCCGGATGTCGCCGATCGATTCCTTAAACAATTTTTTCTTTTCCCGCAGTACGGCAATGATCCGGTCGAGCTTCCTGAGTTGAGCCAGGGCAACGGCACCGGTCAGCTCGTTCATCCGGAAATTCATTCCCAGACGGCTCCGGCTGCCGACTTCGACGCCGGTCCTGAGGGGCATATGGCCCTGGTCATGAAACCCGAAGGCTTCCTTGTAGAGATCGTCGTCGTCGGTCACGACGACTCCTCCATCGCCCGCCGTCACCGTCTTGAACACATTCAGGGAAAATGCGCCCAGCGCTCCTCTTCCCCCCAGCCTCCGGCCTTTATAGGAAGCGCCGTTGGCTTGGCAAACGTCTTCGATCACCAGGAGACCGTGCTTATCAGCGACCGCCATAACCCCATCCAAGTCGCAAGGATTGCCCAACATGTGCACGGGCATGAGGGCCTTGGTCCTCGGGCTGATCCGGCGCTCGATGTCAGCCGGGTCGAGGCTCAGGCTCTCATCGATCTCGGCGAGGACGGGGATGCCGCCGGCGAAGACGACAGCGCTATAACTAGCGATGAAGGTGTAGGCCGGGACGATGACTTCGTCTCCCTCGCCGATACCCATTGCCTTGAGCGCACAGACAAGAGCGGCGCTGCCGGAGCTCGTAGCCAGCGCATGCCGAACGCCACACTTAGCGGCGAATTCCCGTTCGAATGAATAGACCTTGTGTTTGAAGCCCGGGTCGTCCAGATTTCCGTAGCGAAAGAGATAACCGGAGGACATGACCTCCAGGAGCTCTTGGACTTCTTCTTTGCCGATCCACTGACTTCCGGGTCCTGGCATGTTTCCTCCTTATTTCACTTCTTAGCTATAGATCACGCCTCTACCAGAAGATGACATAAATAATAATGAACACGGCCGCCACGGCTCCGAACCAGAAGCTCACCCGCTTCCACCACGGATAACCGTCCTTTGTCTCCTCTAGGGGAAGGGAGATAAGACCGATTCGCCAGAGCATCGGCCGGATGTTTTCGAGAGCCGGGGATCTCGTGAGCAGACTAATCATCCCGATCAGGATGATTGAAACCAAGAAGATCACGCCCGAAAGGTTGAAGATATTGATTCCGGAAAGCACTCCGTAAAACTGGCGGAGATAAACCAGGACGAGCATCGGGATGGCGAGGAGAAGCGCCGCCAGAGCCGCCGCCGTGGTCATCCGCCTCCAAAAGATGGCCAACAGGAACGAGGCCATGACCGGGGCCAGCATCAGCGCCCAGGAGTCCTGGGCGTAGGCAAAGATCGAACCAAACCGGCCCACCATGGGCGCCCAGAGCGCCCCGAAAATAAGAAAGAGAGACCCCGTCCACTGGGCAAACCTGACGAGGCTCCGCTCTGAAGCGGTCTTGTGGATAAGCCCTTTAAAGATATCCAGGGTGAGCAGGGTGGACGTGGAATTGACCAGGGAGTCGACTGTGGAGATGATAGCCCCGAAGAGTACGGCGAAGATAAAACCCCTCAGCCCGACCGGGACGACATGTCCTATAAGAAAGGGGTAGGCGCCGTCCGGATGCTCCAGGCCAGGGTTCAGGGCCCGGGCAATCATGCCGGGCCAGGCGACGCCCAGACCCAGCGGGAGGGCCAGTCCGGCGGCCAGGACGACCCCCATTTTGCCGTGCCAATAGGACTTTGCCGCCAGGCAGCGCTGGGTGATGTACTGGTTGGTCGAATAATAATAGCCGCTCATTACAACGGCAACGGCCAGGATCCCCGTCCAAGGCAGGTCGGGATGGGAGGCAGGGAGCATGAGGTGAGCCCGCGTTCCCGTGCCGACTACGGTCTTGAATCCCCCCGGTACGGCGGCCAGGCCCAAGCCAAAAACCAGCAGCCCGCCGACGATGAGAAGGGCTCCGTTGAAAAGGTCCACCCAGGCGGCTGAACTCATGCCCCCGAAGATCGTATAGGACCCTGCGATAATAACCAGCAGCCAGACGGCTAAACGGAGGTCCAGCCCGAAGATGCGGTTGATCAGAAACCCACCGGAGTAAAGGACCAGAGGCAAGTTGATGATGAGATACTGGATCATGCAGACGAAAGAGAACACGGTACCAGTGACCCGTCCGAACCGTTTCGTCAGGTACTCCGGGATTGTGTATATTTTATTTTTCAGATAGACCGGGAGAAAAAACAGGAGCAGGAAGCCCTGAGCTGGCCAAACCAGCCACTCCCAGTTGGCCACGGCCAGACCGTACTTGTATCCCCATCCCACCTCACCGATAAACTGCTCCGAGCTGATGCTCGCGGCGATTAAGGAGAACCCGATGACATACCAGGGCAGACCCCGGCCGGCCAGGAAGAAATCAGAGGTGCTTCGGCGGCCCTTCCTGCCCGATACGAACCCGATGGCGGCGACGGCCACAAGATAGATAACGAAAGTGGCCAACTCGAATACGGTCAGGCCCAATTCAGCGCCTCGTCACAAAAAACCGGCCCTCGAGACGAATATCCTCGGAGGAACTCCCGACATATACTTTGAACTCTCCTGGCTCGACCACCCGGTCCAGCCAGCGATCATAGAGTGCTAAATGCGCGGGAGTCAGGACCAGCTTGACAGTCTTCACCTGTCCGGGTTCAAGCCCCACCTTGGCAAATCCCCTGAGCTCCTTGATGGGCGTCGATACGGAGCTGGTGACATCTTGGATGTAGAGTTGAACGACTTCTTCGCCGAAACGGTCACCCGTGTTCTGGACTTCGATGCTGACCTCGACCGACCCGGACGATCCGATGGATTCGCTGCTCAACCTCAGGTTGCGGTACTCAAATGTCGTATAACTCAGTCCGTGCCCGAAGGGATAAAGCGGCGCCGGGTCGAGGTCGGCATAGGGATGCCCCCAGCCTTCCTTGATCCAATAGGTTTTGGATTTTTTCGCGTTATAGTAAACGGGGAGCTGTCCGGCATGCCGCGGGACAGTCATGGGTATTTTCCCACTCGGGTTTTTGTCCCCGAACAAGACTTCCGCCACTGCCCGGCCGCCTTTTTCGCCCGGGACCCAGGCTTCGATGACAGCGGGGATATGTTCGGCGACATAGCTCAGGGCCAGGGGCCGGCCATTGATCAGGACTGCGACGGTCGGCGTTCCTGTTTCCACGACGGCCCGGATGAGGTCTTCCTGAAGCCCCGTAAGTTCAAGGGTGGCGGCGTCATAACCTTCGCCGTCGGTCCCTTTTCCTCCTTCCGACTGCCACTCATTTTCACCTATGACGACGATCGCCACGTCTGCAGCGGCCGCCGCCCTCCGGGCCGTCCCGATCTCATTGGACTCCGTGCCGATGACCTCACAGCCCTTGACATAGAGAACCTGAGTTTGGGGAGAAGCGACGGCTTTGACGCCGTCCAGCACCGTCTCAATGTCCTGCAGAACCTTCGCCGCCACGTAATCACCGAGCTGATTCCGGGGATGGTCGGCGTTCGGCCCGATTACGGCAATCGACTTGATATCCTTCCTGAGAGGAAGCAGGCGCTTCTCGTTCTTGAGCAGGACTATCCCCTGACGGGCGGCTTCCAGGGCCAGGTCCTGATGCTCCTGGGAATGGACGACTCTATCCGCCCGCTCCGGGTCGACCAGGACGTTATCGAACAGTCCAAGCCTGAACTTCTGGCGCAGGATCCGCCGCACCGCCCGGTCGATATGGTCAACGGGAACCCTGCCTTCCCTGACAGACTCGATCAGTCCCTTCATGTAACCCGACTCGTAAGAGATTCCGACATCCACTCCCGCCCGGATGGCCAGCTGTCCGGCCTCTTTCTGGGTGGCCGCCAACCCCTCATAGACGAGAGTCCCAATGCCGCCGCCTTCGGAAAGCACAAGGCCTTCGAACCCCAATTCCCCGCGCAGGATTCCAGTCAAGATCTCCTCCGACGCGTGAACGGGCATCCCGTCGACAGCCGGGTAGGTGGCCATCACCCCCAGGGCACCCGCCCCTTTGATCCCCGCTTCCCAAGGTGGAAGAAAAACGTTTCTGAGGATGCGCTCGGAGACCTCCATAGCGCCCCGCTCGAGCCCGCTCGTCGGCTGGCTCTGTCCGGGATAATGGCAGAGTCCGGCCACAGTCTTGTCGGGCGCAGAGACATCTTCCCCCTGGACCGCCCGGACAATGGTCTCAGCGATGCGGGCGCACAGATACGGATCCTCGCTGTAGGCCTCCTGGTTGCGGCCGAGCCTTGGGTCGCGGATGGGCTCTACCACGAGGGTGAAGATCTGATGGACACCGATCGCCCTTGCCTCTTCCGCGGCCGCAGCATATACCCTTGAAACCAAGTCCAGGCTCCAGGTGCTGCCCAGCGCCGGGCCTTCCGGAAATATGGTTGCACCCGAGCACATTAGGCCATGGGTACCCTCCTCAGTGATGAGAAGCGGAATTCCCAGGCGCGTTTTTTTTAGGGCGACAAGCTGTAGCTCGTTCAAGAATTCGGCCTGCTGGCGCGCGCCTTCATGAAGGATCGTATTGGGCAGAGTAAAGAAGCCGCCGCCGGGCCCAAAATTCTCCACATAGGTCCCTTCGGCAAACCGTCGGCAAGCGGCCATTTTGTCGGGGATGGACTCTCCTAATGCTCCCTCATAGACGCAGGGCATGTTCATCTGGCCAACCTTCTCTTCGAGCGTCATGCGGCCGATGAGATCCTCGATGCGCTTTTCAAGGGTTTGGCCCCCGCCGCGAGCCAAGGCGGCTTCCGATCGTGTCTCCGAAACGGGTACCCCGGAGGCCGCCGGCCGCGACCTTGAGATGTGGGCAGCGACGTTGGCGACAGTATCGATCCACAGGCCGTTTTTGGGATCCCGGGCATAGCGGCATATTTCGTCGACGGTCGCTGCAAGGGTCGTTTGAAATCCTCCCTCTCCGATCTCGTGCCCAGTCAGGATGAGCCAGCGTCCTTCCGCCACGGCCTGCTCGACGAGCGACCTGATCTGGTCAAGGCTTTTTCCGTCGCTCTCCGAAGAGAGGACCTGGGCCAGGTCGCAGAACGCCGGGTCATTCGAGTCTTCGCTGAGCCACTTCCGGCCGGCCAGAAACCGTCCCGCAACAAGCGGAACGAAACTGGCCACCTTCTGGCCGCGGCCGACATAAGTCTGCCCGCACGGATAAGCAAATGTCCGCGGCCTCACACCCAGTAGACGGAAAATGGCGGCGCCGGCTTCGTCGATTTCCGCGGCCATGAGGCCGAGTGTCATGTCCTCCAAAGCCCGCTCCCGGAATGCGGGATAGTTCCCCGTACAGGGATGGGTCAGGGTGTGGTTTCCGATTTCATGACCTCCGGCCAAGGCCTTTTTCCAACCCTCGAGGCGTTGTTCGACGCTGTCAGGGGAAACATAGAAGGTCGCTCTCACGCGGTATTTTTCGAAAATCGGGAGCCCAATATCGACCTGACTGGGGCGGGCGTCATCGAAAGTTAGGCTAATGGCCGCTCTGGCTCTGTGAGGCCATTGAAACCGGGCGGCTTGACGCGGCTCTTTTTTGGGGCCCGCATATTGGTCCGCCCCTGCGCCGGCTAAAAGAAGGACGGAATACAATCCCAGGATCGCCAACAGACAGCGTTGCTTCATAGTCTGCTCCCCGTCCGGTTGTTCATCGGACTTATCCAATCGCCACAATTATTCTCTGCCCCTGCGCAATGGTCAAGCCTCGAGACACCTATATGCTGGAGTGACCTGACCGCCGACGGGCCGGCCTAGCGGCGCTGGCAGCAAGGGCAGAAATGGGTGCTCCTCCCGGAGACACGGATGCGCCTGATGGATGTACCGCAGCGCGGGCAAGACTCCCCTTCCCGGCCGTATACTTTAAGGCGGGTTTGGAACAAGCCTTCGAGCCCTTCGCCGTCCCTGTAGTCGCGGATAGTCGTCCCCTTGAAGGCGATTGCCTCGTTGAGGACTTCCTGAACGGCCGACCAGAGTTTTCCCTGACGCCGGCGCCTCAGGCGGGAAACCTCGGCCCGGGGGTCGAGCCCGGCAAGATAGAGGATCTCGTCGGCATAGATGTTTCCGACTCCGGCAATAAACCGCTGATTGAGGAGCAGACTCTTCAGCCTCCCACGGCGGCCCCCGAGGCGCTCGAGGAAGGCCGGCAAGTCAATCTCCAACGGCTCCGGGCCGAGGCGGCGCAGCTCCGGGGTTTGTTCTGCTTCGCCGGTCTGAACCGGAAGGATGAACCCGAACTTTCGGACATCTCGAAAGCGCAACTCCTCGTCCCTGGCCCGGAAGGCGAAGGCCAAATGCATGTGTTTGTCCGGAGGCAGAGCCTTTGGGTGGAGCAGGAGCTGTCCGGTCATCTTAAGATGAATGATCACCGTCAGCCCGTTCGAGAAATCCAGCAGGACCATCTTGCCCCGCCGGCGCAAGCCGATGATCTGCTGGCCGACGAGTTTCTTCAACAATGGCCCTCCGCGGTTTCGGACGACCGGCCAGAAAACGACCCGGACGGCTTCGACCTCGAGGCCGATGAGATGCCGGCGAAGGCAGCGGACGATTGTCTCAACCTCTGGAAGCTCCGGCATTTTGCGCATTATACTTGATTTGCGCCACCATTTCTTTTATATTTCTTAGCTTAAAGACCATGAAACCGATCCTTTACCTTATCGCTGGCTGGCTCGTCCCGGGCCTGGGCCATGTTCTCCAGAAGAAAGTCTGGCGTGGAGTCATTTTCTTTGTCTCGATCGGCATTCTGACGGCCATCGGCTTGTCCATGGGCGGACGGATCTATCCCTTCCAGACGGAGAACCCGCTGACCATCCTGGCTTTCTTCGCCGACCTCGGGAACTTCGTCGTCTACGTTCTGGCCCGCACCCTCGCCTTCGGCCAGGGTTCGTTGGAGCGCGCCACTTTTGAGTTCGGGACAGCCTACATCGCTGGGGCCGGGCTGTTGAACTATCTCATCGCCATCGATGCCTACGATATCGGCAAAGGGAAGAAGAAATGATCTTCCGGAGCCATCTCTTCTCCATGATCGTCTACGCTTTTTTCGTCTCCGTCGTGCTCTCTCTCATCCGCCGGAACGATCCCAAAAGCCAGTTCAAGTACGGGCTGTGGTTGTTTCTGGTCATGGTCGTCGGCGCCCTGGCCTTCGGCTGGCTTATGTATCTTTTCGCCCGCTGATGACTTCTTTTCTGGCGCCTTCCGCTCCTAGGAATCCCCTTTTTGATGTGCTATAATCCGTGACCGGGCAGGCCGCTTCTGCCCCCGCCGTAATGATCGAACTCTACCATATCTCCAAGCAATACCAGGAGGGGCAGTGGGCGTTACTCGACATCAACCTCCATGTCCTGAAGGGGGACTTCTGGTTTATCACCGGCCCGAGCGGCTCCGGGAAATCCACGCTCCTCAAGATCATATTCCGCGAGATCCTGCCCTCCCGCGGCCAGATCGTCATCGACGGCATCAACATCCTCAGGCTTCCCGACCACCGGATCTACCGGCTGCGCCGGACTATGGGCATCGTCTTCCAGGATTTCCGGCTCATCTTCCACAAAAAGGTCTTCGAAAACGTGGCCATCGGCCTCCACGTCCTCGGCATCCCCATCAAAGAGGTCAGGCGCCGGGTGTTCAATGCCCTGCGGCTGGTCAACCTGCATCAGAAGATGTGGGAGTACCCTTCCCATCTTTCCTACGGAGAGCAACAGAGGGTGGCCATCGCCAGGGCCGTGGTGAATGAACCCCAGATCCTGCTGGCCGATGAGCCGACCGGCAACCTCGACCCCGAACTGGCCTCGGAAATCTTGGGCGTCTTCAAGGAGATCAACAAGCAGGGGACGACCGTCATCATCTGCAGCCATGACAAGGAACTGATCCGCCACTTCGGCGACAAAATCCTGTTTCTATTTAAAGGAAAGATTATCGGCAAGGAGGTCCTGCCATCCTCCAAAAAATAAGGTATTTTCTTCATGACTCCCAGAACAACCTCTGGCAGTACAGGACGCGAAACCTCCTCTCCGTCACCATCATCTGCCTCTCCTTCCTTATCCTGGGTGTCTTCTTCTCCCTGTCCAACAACCTCCAGCATATCGCCGACGAGATGTCCGAGAGCATGGTGGTGGTGTTCTTTCTTTCGCCGGACGTTACGGCCAAGGACCTCAGCCAGATTGAGGAGCGGATCCGGGCCTCGCCGTCCGTCGTCCAGGTGACCTACATCGACCGGCAGCGGGCCTGGGAACGATTCCAGAAGAACTTCCCCGAGCTCAAGGAGATCCTCAAGAACTTGGGCACCAATCCTTTCCCCCCGTCCTTCGAAGCCGCCTTGCAGAAGGGCTCCTTCCGGTCGGGCGACATCCTCGCCTTCATCGAAGAGATTAGAAACGTCACCGGGGTGGAAGACGTCCAGTTCAACCGGGATTGGGTTCAGAAAATGCAGTCGCTCAGTCGCTTGGCCAAGGCCATCGGGTTCTTCCTCGGGGGCATCCTCATCCTGGCCTCATTTTTCATCATCTCCAACGTCATCCGACTGAACGTCTTCGCCCGCAAAGCGGAGATCGAGATCCTCCGGCTGGTGGGCGCCACTAACACGTTCATCCGCCTGCCGTTTCTCATCGAGGGCATCACCCTCGGGATCTTGGGCAGCCTGCTGTCCTTGGGGCTTCTCTTCCTCCTCGTAAAGCTCTTCCCCCTTTATCTCGGCCACTCTTTGGGAGCGCTCCAGGAGATCGTCGGCTTCCGCTATCTCTCCCTGTCTCAATCGCTGAGCCTGATCGCGGGGGGCGCACTCATGGGGGTGCTTGGAAGCATGAGTTCTCTCTCCCGCTTCTTGAAGATCTAGAAAATATCCCGGCTCAGCCGGTGGGCCTCCCGAAGCGGCTCGGGAATCCGGAAGCGCGAGCAATCGAGGACCACTTTCCTCGCCAGCCGGAGGTCGATGCGATGGCCGGGAGAGACGAACACTGGCGCGACCCCGGCCCGAGTCCTCAGACAATAGCCAACCCTCTCTCCATTCTTGTTCTGGTACGCGGTGCATGCGCCGCGCCATTCGGCCGGGAGGCGGTATGGAAAAAAGGCGCTCTTAGCGCATCCGATCGTCGGCCTGTCCAGCTTGAGGCCGACGTAGGAGGCCAGTCCCATCCTTCGCGGGTGGGCAATGCCGTTCCCATCCAAGAGCAGGACATCCGGCCGCCTGGAGAGCCGGCCCAGGACGGCAAGGTAGGCGGGTCCCTCGCGCAGGGAAAGGAATCCCGGGATATAGGGCATGGCAACCCGGCGGACCGCCTCTGCCGTCTCGACAACCTCCAAGCCGGGCATCGTCATCAAGACCGCGGCGGCGCCGATGCGCTTACCTTCCCGGTCATAGGAACAGTCTGCCGCCCCGACCAGCCGGATTTTTCCCCCTGACCATTCCAGAATCAGGCGGGAAGCTAATTTCTCCTGAACTCGAACAGCCCGGGCAAGGTTCATCGGACCCTTAAATATAAGACTATTTCCATTAAATAAAAATAGAATTATCTTGCCCAAGGTGCAGGAAGCGGGTGAAGAAGCCCGTGGACGACTGAGCGGGCACAGTTTCTCGACCGAAGCGAGTTTGCTGATTTGCGGCGGCAAAGCAGCGGGGGTTCCAAGGGGGATGGCCCCCTTGGTCACAGGACAGAGTCCGAGAAGGGGAGGCAGAGAGCGAAGCGAACGTTGGAAGGGGGAAAGCGTAGCTTTCTCCCTCCAAAGAG
>Ga0153916_10002380_pt1 | contig 13765 bp, 11 predicted proteins | sample Opewatmetagenome_FD_109642 | JGI IMG/M metagenome (GOLD analysis project Ga0153916, IMG submission 109642) | Freshwater wetland microbial communities from Ohio, USA - Open water 3 Core 3 Depth 4 metaG | ecosystem: Environmental > Aquatic > Freshwater > Wetlands | place: USA: Ohio, Lake Erie...
CGGTCTCATGCCGAAAACGTTGGAGGGCCTCCTTCCCGTTCGGGGCCAGGAGGATTCCGTGCCCCTTCTTTTTCAACAAAAGGCGAAGGCTCTCCCCCACCGTGGGGTCGTCCTCCGCAATGAGAATCACTTTTTTATCCATATCCTCATTAAAAATCTGTTCGGAGTTCGGAGTGTTTTTATTTTTAATTCTCGGTGACATGTTTTTGTCGCGAACTCCGAACCCCCTGCCTGCCCCGCCCTCGCTCGGGACCGGGGCCGGCAGGCAGGCGAACTCTGAACTTATGTTCTCGGGCCCAGTGGAATTCGTATTTTAAAGACCGATCCCTTATTGACCTCACTTTTCACCGTGATCTCACCATGATGGTCTGAAATAATCTTTTTCGCAATCGAGAGCCCTAACCCTGACCCAGTGGGCTTGGTGCTGAACATAAAATCGAAGATCTTGGGAAGATGCTCTTTGGAGATCCCTCCCCCATTATCTTGGATGATGATGAAGACATTCTTTTTGGACCCCCGGGTGAAGAGATGGATTTCCCCTTTTTCGGAGACCGCTTGAATGCTGTTGATGAGGAGGTTTGAAATCGCCAAATTGAATTGGCTGACATCGATCTTCAGCATGGGCAACTTTCTTTGAAAATGGGTCTCAATCCTGGCATTTTTTATTTGGGCATCCGGCCTTGAAAGTCGAACGACGGAATCCAATAATTCATTCAACTGAATCCATTCAAATTTCAGGGGAGGGAGGCGATTGAAATCCAAAAACTCTTTCAAATTATTATCCAGTCGGAGGGTTTCGTAACTGATAAAATTGATCAGAGAGTGGATCTCCTCTTTCTGGGAGAGGTGGGCTTCCCCTCCCAACTCCTCTCTCAGTAATTCAATATTGATGTTCAAGGCGCTTAAGGGATTTCGAATCTCATGGGCCATCCATCTGGCCAGCATTCCGATGGTGGAAAGATCCCGACTCTTGCTAATCTCCCTCAGGAGCAGACCTTTTTCCGTCACATCGGCAAACGTTGCCAGACAGCCCAGAAACATAGCCCCTTTCTTATCAAAAATGGGATAAAAGCTACAGTGAAGGATCCGGATCTCCTGGCCTGAAGCAGGAGCAGGAGGAACAGGAATCGCCAGCTCGACATCGTGATTCTCTTCTCTCTTTTCGTAGACTAAGTCGAACTGCTTCTTGATATTTTTATAAGGAATGGCCCTTTCCAATCTCTTTCCCAGCACCTTCTTCGCGCTGGTCTGAAAATACTTCTCTGCGATGACATTGAAGATTTGAATTCGTCCTTGGGCGTCGGCAAAGACGACTGCCTCCTTGAAGTTTCTCAGGATAATCTCATGGAGGTTCTGCTCTGTTCGGATCATCTTGATCAAACCCGCCGGTTCATAAAAACGGCCCGAAAGGCCGTTGGGTATGCTGGACAACTTTTACACCTGCCTGCGGGTAGTCCCGCCTTTCGGGACGAAGGCAGGGCGGCACCTTGAAACGTTTCAGCACTCAGTTTCCAGGCAGATTTCAAACGCCACCTCAAACAGCATCGTCTTTTACCCATAAAACATGTGAAAAACCGCTTGGTAAAAGTTGGGAAGCTTATCCAACGGCCTTTCCATCATAACCTCTGGGTAAATTACTTCATCCATCCATATCGCTTCAGGGCATGATGGAGAATGGTTTTGACCAACTCCGCATAGTCCCAGCCCATACTCCTTGCCATGATCACGAGGTCTCCGTAAACAGGAGAAAGGCCTGGAAGGGGATTGATCTCTAGAAAATACGGTGTCTGGTCCTCCCCGACTCGGATGTCCACCCGGGAGACGTCTCGGCACTCTAAGGCTCGATAAGACCGGAGGGCCACCTCCTCGATCTTCTTTAAAAGACCGGGGCCAATGGAGGGGGGACAATGGTATCGTACTTTCTCTTCCCACTCCCTCTTGATCTCCAAAGAGTAAATGGATTCTTCCGGAGGCTTTCCCTTGATCTCAATCTGCATGACGCCGAGGACCCGAGGAGTCTCATTGCCAAGAATACCCACGGTGAACTCCGGGCCTCTCACAAATTCCTCTACGAGGAGGGGAGAGCCATATGTCTCCAAGAGTCCTCTGGCTTTTTCTCTCAAGGTTTGAGGATCCAAAATTTTTGAATCCAACCGAATCCCCTTACTCGACCCTTCATAACACAGTTTGACGAAGAGAGGGTAACGAAGGTCTAGATCGTTGAGATCCTCCATCCTTTCCACCTTCGTAAATCGTGGGGTTGGAATATGTTGGCTCATCACGATTCTTTTCGCCATGGCCTTATCCAAAGTGAGAGAGAGGGTGAGGGGATCCGACCCGGTATAGGGGATATTCAAAAATTCTAAGAGAGCTGGAATGTGGGCTTCTCGGTTTCGTCCCTGAAGACCTTCTGCGATGTTGAAAACGATATCGACCGATGCCTGCCTTAACCGATCGATCAAACCGGCGTCTCCACCCAGTTCGATCACTTCGTGTCCTTCGCCCTCCAGGGCCTTGTGAATGGCATCAACCGTTTCCTCGGAATCGAACTCCTCCAGAAGATCCGTCGGCTGATTTTCTTGTCGAGTAAAATCTTTCTTGAGGTTATAGGTAATGCCGACTTTCAATTTCATCTTCAGAACATTCCTGCCAGCGCTCGGCAGGGAGGCGTGGATTGATAATCTTTTTTCTTTTATCCCTGTTTTGAATCTTTGTCAACCCTAAATCGCTTTCGGCCTTTTCCTTTATATGTTACATTATCTCCATGCCCCCTCAGGGAAAAACACCCGGCTTAGGAATGAAGAGAGAAGAGATTTTCCAAGCTCTATCCACTTTACGAAAAGGTCTCCTCCAAATCATCATCGCGGTCGTCATCAGCGGGGTGATCATACTTCCCTTTTCCAAGGAACTGTTGCGCTTTCTCCGCGACACTTCTCTCAAAATCGATTTGGTTGCTTTTGCCATTCCTGAAGCTTTTTTCTCCCTCCTCAAACTGACTCTTTATGCCAGCCTGTTCATTTCTGTCCCGGTGATCTTTTACCACATCTGGAAAGCCTTCGCTCCCCTCTTTCGCTCAAGGGGATTGACGTCGGGGAGTACCGTCCTTATCACCGCCATCTTACTTTTTTATCTGGGTGCTTTCTTCTGTTTCTTCATCACCCTGCCCTTCGGCGTTCAGTTTCTCCTAGGATACCAATCCGCCCATATTAAACCGATGATCTCGGCAGGGAAATATGTTTCCTTTTGCACCTTTTTCATCTTTGGGTTTGGGCTGACCTTCGAACTTCCGCTGATCCTTGCTTTATTGAGCACCCTCCGAGTAGTGAACGCAGCATTTTTGACTCGAAACCGGAAGTATGCTATCCTGCTCACCGCGGTAACAGCCGCTGTCGTCACACCGACCCCAGATGTGTTTAATTTGACTTTAATGGGAGGACCTTTATACATCTTATTCGAGATCGGAGTGATCCTGGTCAAAGTGATTGAGCGAAAAAGGGCTCGGTCTCAGATGTCTCTTTCTCAAACATAGAGATGGACACAGACAAATCAACTCCCACCACCTTCCCGGTCCTTCGATGGATCAGATCCCTCCTCTATCAAAGGATCCCTCAAATTGGACTCAAGACCAAGATCACCTTCCTCATCATTTTCATCGTCGCCGGAGTTCTCCTCCTTGCCAGTTATTTAGACTATCATTTTGCAAAAAAGGACCAGATCGACCTCTCACTCAATCGAAATATCCTGATTGCAAAGCAAATCGATGCCTCGATCGCTGATCGAGCGGTTCGAGAGGATCTCCCTCGCATTCGGGATGAAGCGGAGGAGTGGTTGCTCAGTCGTCCCTTTTTGATGGAAATTGACGTCTTTCTTTTCTCCGCCAAGGACTGGGAACTCATCGTCTCTCATTCAAGGGACACCCATCGGACATCCTTGGCCTTGTCCAAAGATCAAATCAATCAATTGAAGAAGGACAAGGATCTTTCCTCGCTCCATGATGTGGGGGAGGAGAAATGGCTGGAGGTGATGGTTCCCCTTCATTTGGGAACAAAAGTGATGGGTGGAATTCGATTGGTCAGTTCTTTGGATGAAGTCCAGGCCTTTTTGGGTAAGAAGAGAGACCGGGCCGTCATCCTGACTTTCTTGAGCATTCTTGTCATCTTGATCACGCTCACGATCCTCTTCGGGAGACTGGTCGGAAACCCCATTCAGAGATTAGTGGAGGCCATGTCGCGTGCCGAAAAAGGTGACCTGGAGACGGAAGCACACATCCAACGTGAAGATGAACTGGGAAAATTGGGGAGAAATTTTAATCGCATGCTCAGGACGATCCGAGAGACCCATGAGCAAAATATTCAACTCTTGAGTCAGGTCAGCCAGTTCAATGAGGAGCTGACCAGAAAAATCGAGGGAGCCACCTCGGAATTGGCCAAAAGAAATGAAGAGCTAAGGCTTCTCAACGAAGCCCTGTTTGAATCCCAGCGGCAACTAAGTCAGTCTGAAAAACTCGCCGCGGTGGGACAGGTCACTGCAACCATGGCTCACCAAATCGGAACCCCCCTGAACTCGATCTCCGGCTATATTCAGCTCATTCTCCAGGATGGGAATCTCCAACCCAAAGACCAAGGTCGACTCAAAATCATCGAATCGCAGCTGGACCGGCTGGCCGATTCGGTTAAAAATCTTCTCTCCTTTACCCGGCAACCGAAACCTCAATTGAAGTCTCTGGAGGTGAATGAAGTTCTGGAAGAATTGATCCATTTGAGTGAACCTTGGTTTCTTGCCCGAAACGTGAAGCTCGCGAAACACCTCTCCCCGAATCTCCCTCCCATTTTGGGGGATTCCACCCATCTCCAAACCCTCTTTCTCAACCTGATCACGAATGCATTAGACGCCATGCCCAAAGGAGGCGTGCTGACGATCAAGACCCGGCAGGGTCGCCCTCCCCTCTCCGCAAGGGAGGGAAGATGGCTGGAAATCGCAATGACCGATACCGGCATTGGAATTACGGAAGAATCAAAAAAGAGAATTTTCGAACCTTTCTTCACTACAAAAAAGATGGGCGAAGGCACGGGATTGGGATTGGCGATCTGTGAGAAGATTATCAGAGAACACTCCGGAAGAATCGAGATAGAAAGTGAAGTGGGAAAGGGAAGCACGTTTATTATATCCCTCCCCGTCTTTGAAAGGAATGAAACCGATGAACAGAGCATCCGCTCATCTCTTGGTGGTCGATGATGATCCCGTCACCATCGACCTCCTAAGAGAGGTGCTTTCCAAAGAAGGTTATGACGTCTCCACTGCCTTAAGCGGTGAAGAAGCCATCGCTCAGGGGATGGATCACTTTTTCGACATCATCATCACCGATGTGCGGATGGGGGAGAAAGACGGGATGGAGGTGCTTCGATTTTTCAAAAAGAACACTCCGGACACCACCGTGATTATGATCACCGCCTTTGGATCGATTGAGACCGCCATCGAGGCTATCCGCGAAGGAGCCTATGACTACATCAGCAAACCTTTTAAGCTGGATGAGATCAAATTCACCATCCAGCGAGCCTTAGAGCAGAGAAGGCTCGTCCAAGAAAACAAACATTATCGGCGGGAACTTCTGGACAAGTACCAATTCAAAAATGTCATCGGGCGAACCCCTCAGATGTTTCAAGTCTATAAAACCATCGCCAAGGTGGCGGATACAAAGTCTACGGTGCTTCTCTATGGGGAGAGAGGGACAGGGAAAGAACTGATTGCTCGCTCGATTCATTACAACAGCCAAAGAAACAACCGAACCTTTATCCCCGTCGATTGCGCTTCGCTGGTAGAAACGCTCATCGAAAGTGAATTGTTCGGGCATGTCCGAGGAGCCTTCACAGGAGCCTCCTCCGCCAAAAGAGGGCTCTTTGAAGAGGCGGAGGGTGGGACGCTCTTTCTGGACGAGGTGGGTAATCTGAGCCTTTCAATGCAATCGAAGCTTTTAAGATTTCTGCAGGAACACGAGATCAAAAAGGTGGGTGGGACGGAGAGTATCAAGGTGGATGTCCGAATCATTGCGGCGACCAATCAACCCTTAGAACCCCTCGTCAAAAGCGGGAAATTCAGGGAAGACCTCTTTGACCGACTCAATGTGGTAGCGATCATCCTTCCTCCCTTGAGGGAAAGGAAAGAAGACATCCCATTCCTGGCTAACCATTTTCTACAAAAATTCTCTGAAGAGAATCATAAGAATATATCCCACCTCTCGCCAGAGGCTCTGGAAATACTCACCCGATATTCCTGGCCGGGGAATGTCCGTGAACTAGAGCATACCATAGAAAGAGCAGTCATTTTTTCAATTCACCCGATGATCCTTCCAGAAGACCTTCCGAAAAAAATGTCTGAAGAAATCGGGGGCCCGGAGATTCTCATCCCTGAAAAACCATTATCCTTAAGAGAGTTGGAAAAAAGATATGTGTTAAAGGTGCTTCAAGAGACCGGAGGAAATAAGAAGAAGGCATCCGAGATTCTGGGTATTGATCGTGTTACCCTCTATAGAATATTGGAAAAGGAAGGACTGTAGAGTTTTGCAACACCTTCTGGCAGGGTGTTGAATTTCATAACACTTCTTCCCTGCAAAATCCCCCCTCAAAAAAACTTTATTGAATCATTTCAGATACTTAAAATCTATTTTCCCACAGCTTTCTTTGGCACTTCTTTTGCTTTTATAGTTTCAGAATTGATAAGAAGGGAGGTGAACTGAATGAAAAAGACGATTCTGTTAGTGGTTGTTCTTACTTTGGTAGCTTTTGTGTCCGGAGCCGTCGCAGCAGCTCCTCCAAAAGCAGAAACGCCTGCTCCTGCTCCAGCAGCCCCAGCCACCACCGCGCCTGCTAAAATGGAAAAGTTCAGCGGTGAGATTAAGAATGTAGATGCAATGGCAAAAAGCATCGTCGTTGCCAAGGGAAAGGTGGAGAAAAGCTTTGTTGTCACGGCTGATACAAAGATGACCAAGGGCAAAGAGGCTTTCAAATTTGAGGATCTGAAGGCAGGGTCGCAGGTCGGCATCGAGTACAAAAAGGATGGGGACAAATTGATCGCTGTAACGATCAAAGTGTCTACGCCGAAGGCTGCACCAAAGAAGTAATTTAGGGGTATTCGAAAATCGGCCCCAGAAAAAAAAGGCACACCTACAGGGTGTGCTTTTTTTTTGCTCCCCTGTTAAGTCGGGACAGTTTCTCGAGCAAACTTTCCTGTAAAAATACAAACTCTGTTACGTCCGCCCCTTTTGGCATCATAGAGTGCCTGGTCTGCCATCTCCATTAATTCCTCTTTCGACTTCACTCGATGACTCGGAAAATTGGAGATCCCCATGCTAAGCGTCAAATTGACCTGAGCCTTGCCCACTTCGAAGAGGGTGTTTTCAACCAAGCGCCGAATGCGCTCCGCCATCACAAAAGACTCCTCCAGCCTGGCCTCTGGCAATATCAAGATAAACTCTTCGCCGCCATAGCGGGCGACAATATCTTTCTTACGAACGGAAGTTTTTAATAGAGAAGAAACTTTGCAAAGGACCTGATCTCCCTCGGTATGTCCGAAGGTATCATTCACTTTCTTAAAAAAGTCAATATCCACCATCACCAGAGAAAGAGGGGTGTTACTGCAAAAACATTTTTGGGCTTCGACTTCGAGCCTCTCCTCAAAATATCTCCGATTATGAAGACCGGTCAGGGTATCATAGATGGCCATGTTCTTAACCGAACTGAATCTCTGAAAATGTCTCAAGGTGGCCGCCATTTGGTATCCGATGACGGAAAAAAATTGTAGATCTTGAGCGTCAAAAGCATTGGGTTGATCACTGTTGAGAGAGATGCATCCCAAGATCTCCCCTTCCACGGCAAGGGGCAACGTGAGGTAGGACTTCAAGACGGCTTTTGAATCCATGATCATCTGCCTGGGCCTCAGTTTCCTTTTTTCCGTATGAAGGACAATTCGATCGGCATCCACGGACTCCTCTCCCAGGATTGAAAAAACTTTGATCATGTTATTCACAACCTCTTGGGTGAAAGAAGGGGGACAAGATTCTTCTTGGTAGAGGAAGAGATGGAGGTCCTCTTTCCAAAACACTCCGAAGGAAGAGAAATCAAATAAATTGGGAAGGTTGTTTCCGGCTGATTCGACGATCTCCTTGATCTCAATACTCGTGCTGATCGCATTGATGGTCGAACGAAGAACGTTCAGATTCTTAAAGATCAACCTCATCCGCGTTTACCCCCCCTACTTTGGAGAAATGATTCGCTCGGCCTCCTTCACCTTTGGGAAAACCTTCGGGAACAATTCCTTATTGATCACCCCTTCTGCCAGAACCGAAAACAAATGCGAGAGATGATTAATCAGACTTTGAAAACCCCGATGGATTTCTACCGGGGCAACGGTTCGGCAGTCCTCTTTCATCTCGTCTAACGAGATCCCGTCTTCAGAGACCCTGAGAGAATTCAAAAAGGGATATTTCTCTCCAAGTTTTCGAACGGCCAGGGTAACAAGAAAGGCCAAAATGGCTTCGCCAATCAAGGCCGATACCAGCTCCCAGATCTCCGCCAAAAGATTCGAATAGAGATCTAAAACGAGATCAGAGGACCATTTTCCCCGCTTATCCTCTTTCTTCACCGGTGCCATTCGCCTTCCTAAAACTCCTCTTTTTTCCTCTCTTTTAATTTTTTTATGAGATTATGAATCTCCTCATGGTAGATATAAAAGACCAAAATAACCAAGGAAGATCCCCCCAAAAGCATTCCAAAGGTGTAAAACTCATGTTCGAATGCCTTCGCTCCCTGAAGAATCGCCATCAATGTTCCGGGTATCCTTCCGATGGTGGAAATGATCAGAAAAATTCCCAAATGCATGGGGGTCAGGCCCAAAATGTAACAAAGCGCATCCTTTGGAAAACCCGGGAGCAAAAAAAGGATAAAACTGAGAATGACTCCTTCATGTTCGACCAAATAATCGAATTTTTTTCTTGTCTGATCTGAAACAAACTTTTCAACGGCTATTTTCTCAAACACCCTGGCCAAACTGAAAGCAAGCCAAGAGCCTAATGTAAGCCCGATCATAGAATAGATGAACCCCGCTTTCACCCCGAACAGGTAACCCCCTAAGAATTCTATCGCCCCCCCCGGAACGGGGGCGATGACCACCTGCATAATTTGGAGCAGGATATAGGCTAAGGGCGCATAGGGTCCGAAAGAGGAGATGACTTTCTTTAATTGGTGATGGTCTTGATAGATACGGTAAAGTTTACTGACCTGGTTCCATAGGTCGGAATTATATTGGTAGATGATAAAGAAAATGACTCCTGCCAAAATACATAGAAGCAAAACCCATTTCCATCTTGTCCAAAAGGACGTTGCCATAAATTAGGGTTAATGAACCAGAAGCCAATTTTGTTATGTTTCAATAACATAAAAACATATTGGAGTAAAGAAAGAAAAAAAGGGGAGCAATCCTTTTTAGGGGAGAATAACTGCAGATTCATTGCGGCAACTTGGGAGGTAACCTTGTCTTATCGGTACCTGCGAGGCCGTACGCGGTTTTTTTGAGCTTACTTCAAGTATCGGTCGCCCTTGCCGTGCTCCGAATAAGTCCCGATGAATCTTTTTTATCCAGGTGCAATCCTGCCTTCCTTTTCAGGTATTCAATTCAATCGTTTCGTGAAAATCTCTTTCAAAAGTTTCGGGTTGGCCTTACTCTGGGATGCCTTCATGGCAAGCCCCATAAGGAATCCCATCACCTTCGCGTTCCCCTTCCTGAAGTCCTCGACATCGGACGGATGCTCGGCAATGATCCGGTCGATTAACGCTTCGAGTTCGGTGGTATCGGAGACTTGGCGGAAGCGGCCCTTTTCCACAATCTCTTCAGGCGTTTCCTTGCTTGAAAGGAGCCGGAGCAGTACCTCCTTGGCCGCATGAGCGTTGATCATATCCTTCTCCAGCATGGAGAGGACCCGTGCAAAACGTTCGGCGGTGAGGAGGGTTTCTCTTATCGTCTGGTTGCGGTCCCTCAGAGCAGGAACGAGGTGGGTGGTCATCCAGCTTGCTACCTTTCGCGGCGGTAAATCCTGTTTCACTACTGCGTCAAAAAACTCCGAGAGGTCCCGCTCAAGACTCATGTTAGACGCTTCTTCAGGAGTAAGGCCGTACTCTCTCAAGAAGCGTTCCGTTTTTTGACCTGGCATCTCCGGCAGCCTGCCCTGCATCTCTTTAAGCCAGTCATGGGTGACCACAATCCTGGGGACCGAGGGATCAGGCACACAGGGGCCGGAGAATTTGCCCCGCATGGGCGAGGTAACGCGCTTTTCGGGATCCCAGAGTCGCGTGTGGAGGACGATGGGTTCACCCTTCTCAAGGCACTCGGTCTGGCGGATGATCTCGTAGGCAATGGCGTCTCCTACGTTACGGATGGAATTCATGTTCTTCACTTCTACCTTGGTATTGAGCTCGTCTGTCCCCTGGGGTCGCAATGAGATGTTTGCATCCACCCGAAGTGTTCCTTGTTCCAGACTGCATTCGGCACTGCCCATATAGCGCAGCTGACCCCTCAAGGTTTTCACGTACTCCATGGCTTCATGGGGATTTCGCATGTCCGCCTCACTGACGATCTCAATGAGTGGAGTGCCTGCACGGTTAAAATCGACGAGGCTGATGGGCGTCTTGCCTTCTATCTCGTGAACGAGCTTGGCTACGTCTTCTTCCATGTGGATGTGGTGTATCCGGAGTCTCTTTATCCTGCCGTCTTCACCCACGATGTCGACCCAGCCGTTTCTGGCGAGCGGCTTATGGTGCTGTGAAAGCTGGAATCCCTTTGGGAGATCCGGATAGTAGTAGACTTTTTGATCAAAGGCGCTCTCCGGTTGAATAGAACAATTCAGGGCAAGGCATGCAAGGGCAGCCTTTTCGAGAGCCTCTTGACTGAGCTGCGGCAATGCCCCCGGTATCCAGAGGCAGACAGGACAGGTATTCCGGTTCGGTTCGTCGCCCGGCCGGTTGGGGCAGTCACAGAACAGCTTGGTTGAGGAGTTGAGTTGAACGTGTATTTCAAGACCTATGACCGCTTCATACTTCATGCTACGCTACCCCCTGTGCCGTGGAGGAAAACTTCAGGCCTATTGACAATAGCGGGGAATCCTCCAGTCGTAAGCCGATGAGCTGCACCCCGATATCATCCCCTGAATGGAGAGCAAGAGATGGAACATGGAGCGAAGGCTGGCCCGTTACATTCGCAGGCAACGTCAGCGAAAAGGCATCGTAGATGTGGTTGATTGTAGCTGCCCGTGCGGCATCATGCTCGCGCCGCCTTGTGGGGAACACAAGCAGATCAACGTGCCCGAGTAGATCGCCCACGGCCCGGACAAGGCGGCGGCGATTCCGGCAGGCAACTTCGAAGGCAGGGTAGTTCTCAAACTGGAAATAGGCCCCCTGAAAGAGAAAGGTTTTAATCAGTGAGCCGAAAGATTCTCCCCGGGAATTAAGATACATGTCATTCCAGTTCTTCCCGGAAGAAGAGCGGTGACCATAGCGGACGCCATCGTACTTGCCGGCGCTGGATGATGCCTCTACTGAAGCAACTACATTGTGAACAGCACGGAAGAGATCGAAATCTGAGAGGCTCATCTCACGTATTGTTAATCCAGCCTCTTCAAGCCGGGCAAGCCCTGTTCTGAATGCTTTACATTCTCTATCATCGAGAATATCGAGGCACTCTTTGATCACGCCGGCCGTACACGGCATCTTCAAGGGTTTGCGGGTTACAGGGAAATCGGGGAATCCTTCGTCGGGCATGGAAGGATCATCCTTATCTTTTCCCGCAATCACCGACAGGGTGTCCATAATATCTTCCAGTCTTTTCCCCAGAATCCCATAACACTCCATAGAGGGAACAAGACCAACCAAGCCAAATCTGGAGACAATTCCGAAGCTCGGTTTGAAGCCGAATACCCCGGATCCCGCCGCAGCAACACGGGCTTCGCCCATTGTATCCGTAACCAACGCAATATCGGCTTCTCCACCCGAAAGGATCCGGGTTGCCGTATCTCCTGCCAGCCCGAAGCCGAGCTCGCTCATGCGGGAACTGCCGACCAGCTCGGCACCGGCATTCCTCAGGCGGGTGACTACCGTTGCGTCTTCAAGGGCAACAAATCCTTCGAGGGCCAGAGAACCGGCATCGCATAACCATCCACGGACCGACATGTTCGGCTGGATGACAACCCTCCTCCCGGAAAGCGGTCCATCGATAGCGGGCGAATTCGGCGACGTGTTTTTGTGAGTATAGTTTTCTGACACCGTTCCAACCCCTTAATCCAGAATACTGGCCACTTTAAAGTAGCCACGTTTTGTGAAAGGCGAGTTCTTGAAAAGTTCACCTTTTTCCGCAAGCTGGCTGACGCGAGACCTAGCCCCTCTGCGAGTGCGGTTTGCCACGGTAACGACAGAAAACATTGGCTCATCTTCTACGCAACGGCTGTTGATCAAGTCGACATAGGCCTTGGCGTCGTCGATTGCCGCAACTATGGCGGGTCGTTCCTTGGGATTTATCCTGATACGGGATACCCAGGAGAGCGAATCGATGAGGTCCTGCTGTTCCTTTGAGCCGGGTAATGGCTGCGACCCGCCAAGTTCGAGAAGACCGAGGTCGGCGAGTTGATCCACGGCAACAGAAGAGGGTGCCTTCGTGAGGGGGCAAAAGGCGCTCCGGTTCTTGGGAAATGCGATGACCTCTCTGATCGACGAGGTCCCGAGAATCATGGCGACCACGCGGTCGATACCTAGAGCAATCCCCCCATGAGGAGGAGCCCCGTACTCAAGGGCTCTTAGGAAAAATCCGAATTTCTCCTCGACATCGCTGCCTGAAAGCCCAAGTGCTTTGAATATCCGGTTCTGGATGTTCCTGTCGTTTATACGGATGCTGCCTCCACCCAGTTCTTCTCCATTCACCACAAGGTCGTAGGCACGCGAGCGAAGCGAGAGAAGTTCATCAATATTTTCAGGATCAAAATCCGTCCGGTCAGGCATGGTAAAGGGGTGATGGCTTGAAGTCACACCATTCTCAGTGGCTTCGAAAAGGGGGAAATCCGTCACCCACAAAGGATAAAAGGTGTCCGCAGGGATCAGGTCCAGCCGTTCTGCCATATGAAGCCGGAGCTGGCCTAAGGCCGAGCAGACGAGAGACCAGGAAGGATCAGCGATCATAAGAATCACGTCCCCCTTCTTTGCCTCGAAACGCCTGAGGATTTCATTACCCTCGTGGTCGCTGAAAAACTGAACGATGTTGGACTCAAGCCCGCCGTCCATGACCTTCATCCAGGTCATGCCCTTCGCGCCAAAACCGGGCACGATCTCCTTGGCGTACTCATTCTGGAGGACATTCTTGCTCAGTCTCTCCGACTGGCCCTTGACATTAATCCCCTTGATGCATCCGCCACGGCTGAGGATCTGTTTGAAAATTCCGTACTTCGTATCGGCGAAAATATCAGTGGCGTCCTTGAAGGTCATGCCAAACCTGAGATCAGGCTTGTCAGAGCCCGTGCTGTTCATAGCATCCGTCCACGTCATGCGCGGATAGGGACGGGGTAGCTTAATCCCTCCAATCTCGAACATCCGAGTCGAAAGTTCCTCAAGAAGGGAATAAATGAATTCTTCGTCAATGAACGACGCCTCCAGATCAAGCTGCGTGAATTCCGGCTGTCTGTTGGGGCGCAGGTCCTCATCACGGAAGCATCTAACAACCTGGAAATACCTCTCCA
>Ga0153916_10002381_pt1 | contig 13763 bp, 24 predicted proteins | sample Opewatmetagenome_FD_109642 | JGI IMG/M metagenome (GOLD analysis project Ga0153916, IMG submission 109642) | Freshwater wetland microbial communities from Ohio, USA - Open water 3 Core 3 Depth 4 metaG | ecosystem: Environmental > Aquatic > Freshwater > Wetlands | place: USA: Ohio, Lake Erie...
ACTCCTGTTGTTGTTTTTGTTGTTAATGTCTTATTGGTTTTTTTTTGGGTAGGTTGGGTTGATAATGACAATAATGACTACGATAATAGTAAATCTAATATAGGTAGTAGTTAATTACTGGGTTGATGGTGCAAAGTAATTTGTTGGAGGAGCTAACGCCTCCAGGTGAGAGAGAGGAATTAAAAAACGTGGATGCTAGTATTATTGAGGCTGTTGCGGAGAGGAAAATTAGTTATCCGGCTGAGATTGTGGGTGATACTGGTATTAATCGTCAGACTGTTTTTGATCATATTAGGTGGCTGGCTAAGGAGGGGAAGTTGGAACGTGTTTGTATGAAGCAGTTTGTGCCGGATGAGTTGAAGGGTCGTTTGCAGGAGTTGTGGGATTGTGGTTTGAAGGGTGGTATGATTAAGCGTATGACTTGGTATAAGGTTGCTGTGGTTGCGGAGGTTAAGGATGTTGGAAAGAAAGATAAGAAATAGTGATTTATTGTCTGAGGATGATATTATTAAAATTGAGGAGGAGGAATATAAAAAAAAGCTTATAGCTAGCTGGGGTTTTTTGCGTGGTGATCCTCGGTTGAAGTCTGGTGATAAGATTAAGTTGGATGAGGGGGTTTAGATGAGTAAAGATTTTTTAGAGGTTCTTAATCAGATGAGGCAGGAGCAAATTAATATTTCTCGTAAACCGGTTGATCGTCTGCATGGTTATTTTTTGGCTTTAGAAACTAAGACTTTTAGAAAGTATCATAAGAGTCGTGGTAGATCTAAATTGCATCGTGAAGAAAGGTGTCCTTGATGATTTGTTCGGTTTGTGGTAGAGAGACGAATGTGGTTTATAGGTGTGATATTTGGCCTAGTTGTTGGTTGACAGTAAACTTTAAGAGTCTCTAGCTATTTTTTTGTTGTTATGAGCAAGAAATTTTGGTTATCTAAAACCAAGCTAGGATCTCTTTTGCTCGGTGGCGGTATGATTCTTAGTGATCTGGGTGCTTTTGTTCTTGGTAACAGTGATCTCGCGACTATGGTTAAGAGTGTTGTTGCTGGTGTTGGTGTTATCCTGGTTGGTTTTGGGCTTAGGAATGCGCTTGAGGATTTGTTGAGTTAGAAAGTTTTATATAATCTTCATCGTATACACGTACGTATAATGTTTTGGAGGTGAGTATGAGTAAGAAAGAGATGAAGATTAAGATGAAGCTGGAGAAGATAGTTGAGACTAAAACTGAGGGTAAAGAGGGTTTCTCTTTTGTTTTTAAGCCTACGTTGGATGAGTTGCATAAGAAGGTGGTTTTAAGTGTTGCAGCGAGTGATCCTTTTCAGACTATGGGTGATCTAGGGCTTCCTCAAAACATATCTGATACGGTTATTGTGTCTTTTTCCCGGAAGGAGGAACAGACTAAACTAGGTGAATCTGGAGGCAAAAAATAGATGACAGAGGACCCGTTTATCATGATGGTTGAAGAAGTAAAAAAAATCGGAGCGGATTTACATAATTCTGGTTTTTCATGGGGACAAATTGCGCTTATGGGTATAATGATGCATGATAGTGCAGCTTTCGCTAAAGATACGGAGTATTATGAGAAGAAATTTAAAATACAGGTGTTATAAAAATGGATCAGGACAAGTGGATCGACTATGCTATCGAGGTTTATAGGAAAACCAGGAATGTTTTGGAGGGATCAGCGAAATATAAGGTTTCAGAGGCGAGTATTATCAGCGTGTTTGAGCAGGCATGTAGTTTCGATCGTGGCGAGCGTGCTGGTCAGCAACGTAAAGACGAACGTATAGATAGGGAGAAGAAACAAGAGGAGCCGCCGACTGAGAAACAACTTCGTTATATCAAACTGTTAGATGGTGATCCAGATAGTTTCAGTACGAAGAAACAAGCTAGTGAATGGATCGATAAGCATAAGGATGACTAGACTTTTTGGAGAAAAAGGGTCTAAATGGAGCGTATCGACCACCTTCAGAGGATTATTTTTTTTAAAATAGTTCTCCCATTCACCCTTTTTTCCCCTCCCTATTGTCATAAAATATGTGGGATGCGCCAGTATTCCTTGTTTTGGAGTAGATTCCCATCCCCTCCGCTGGCGATTCCCACTCCTAATATTTTTTGGTGAAAATATGAAATATAGGATACGTTTATCTAAACTCTCAAAAAGAGAGATCGTTATGTTTAATGCTGGGATTGCAGTTGGTCTCGTTATGATGTTTTTACTTAGGATTATTTGGCATTAAAAAATTGTTGGTGAAAATATGGGTGATCGTGATAGATCTGTGCTTCGGATCCGTGTCTGCAGCACCAGCAACCTCGACAGTAGTTACATGATCGAGGTGTTGAAAGAAAAGAAACAAGTTTCGTGTGACTGTACTGGTTTTGTTACACACGGACGTTGCAAGCATGTAAGGTTTTATAAAAACGTTATAGACCTATTTCTAAGGGAAAAACCCCCCTTTTAAGAGCCACAAACATGGTTTTAGGGAGGGTTTTGTTTAAATACAAGGAGAAAACAGGATGAAGAAACCATTATGGATTCATATTGGTATCCGCAAAAAAATGGTGATTGTAAGCTTTAGCGATAACAAACAGCCATCGAGGACTCGAAACCACTACTACAAAATTGTTAAGTTCGATAAAGAATTAAACAACTATGAGTTAAAGAGAATTAAAAGTACTTTAGTACAGGATAGTTGGTGGTAAATGTTGTGTGCGTTTTGTGGAAAAAACTTTGGGGACAGCCAATACAGCTTCCGGAGACTGGTTATCCATCAGCGACATAAACATTTTTATTTCAGTAGCGCATATAAAAACTTGTTGCTTCAAAATATTTAGTGATGAAAAATGATTTGTTCAATTTGTGGAAAAGAAACTAATATTGTTTATTCTGGTGATATTTGCCCTGAGTGTTGGATGACAGTTAAGAGCTGATGGTCTAAATATATATATTTTATATGATAAAAGAAATACGTTTTTTAGCAGAATAGGGAGAAAACAAACACAGGGCCTGCTCGCAGATCTTGTCATGGTCCACTAAACACTTTTTTTTAGATAAAAATACTAGAATTACCTATCAGATTACTTAGGCTTTGGTGCAGAATCCTTTTCATCCACTGGTGTCTCGTTTTTTACTGTGGTTGTTATCCATGCGAAATTGGTACTATCAGCAGTTGCAGCACGAGCTCGCTCCCGCATAACTTTTAGTTTATCTCGTGCGAACTGTTGCGCATCCCCGGGTACTCCGACACCAACAGCCATACGCAACTCCTTATAATTGAGTGTATCTAGTTCTTTTATTAGTTCCTCTTGTTTCATACTCAGCATGAGGCTGCGTATGTATTCAAATGTTTTTCTTTTGTACTCCCATTTTTCAGAGAGGGCTCTTTCACACATTCTTTGTACATCTCCCAACTAAATCACCATGATACATAAATACATGGATTCCCTATAAATTTTACGTACGTACTATACATGGGGGGATACTACCAAAAAGGTTATCGTAACATTTTTAAGTAACTACTCAGATTTGAGTAACAAACAAAAAGGAAGGTGAAAAAGTTGGCCATAAAAGTTCCAGATGCCGCAAGTGTTGCGGAGAAATGGAATAGAAAAGTCCAGGTCGCAGGACCGGACTATGAAGCAGGTGTTAGGAACCCTTCTAAGGATTGGAAAACAGCAACCCTGGAAGCAGCTCCACGTCAAAAAGAAGCAGTTATACAAGCTGCTAACGAGGGAAGATTCGCTAAGGGTGTGAATGCTAGTGGGGATAAATGGGCCCGTAACGTAGTTAAAAAAGGTGTTGCTAGGTGGGGAAGCGGCGTAGCGGATGCGACACCTGATTACCAAGCAGGGATGGGCAATGTCCTATCAGCCATAGCCTCTGTGAATCTACCAGCTCGTTACCCAGCAGGGGATGAGCGTAACATTGAGCGTGTACGTGCAGTTACGACAACTGTACACAAAGCCACAAAAGGAAAATAGTTGGGGTGAGTGAAACATGAACGACTATTTTGACACAATCGTCCTAGAAGACCAGGTGGATAAAACAACGACAGTAACAAGTGGTACAGAAACAATAGATCTCCCAGACGTTGGGTATCTTTCACAGGTTAACCTCCGAGCAGCAGCTCTTGCACAATGGGTAGATGAATTTGCACTTCCGATGTATCACATAATTTCCAAGGTAGAACTCCTCGTCAACGGTTCACAGGTTGTAAAAAGTCTAACAGGTAGACAAATACGGGCACTTGCATGGTATCACGGAATGGATCTAATCAACCTGGGGACATATTCTCGTGGCGGCCAGGGTGAAAAAACATTTTGGACTTTCCCGATACTTCTAGGCACAAAACCGTATGATCCAAATTGTATGCTTGATCTATCTCAATACAGCAACCCACAACTCAGAGTTACGTGGAATGCAGCAGATACAAGCACAGATGGTGTTTCATGGGATGTGAGCAGCTCACCAACATTCAGATACGGAGTTGATTGTATCCTCTACAGAGGAACACCTGGTAACGTTAAAGGATACATAAAAAGCAGTGAAATCGACAGCTGGACCACAGCCAATAGTCAGATACACCGGACAGAAATACCCAAGGGACAGGAACTCCTAGGTTTATCTGTTGAAGGAAGATACACTCTGTTGTCAAACCTAAACTTTTTCAGTAGACTTAAACTCAATTTTGATAACGGCGCATGGATCCCACTTGACCACACATATGATAGCCTTAGAGCACTTTATGCTACATGGTGGAACAGAAACGTCCAAGTAGGTATATACAAAAGCATAGCAGATGGAGACACACATGATTTCATGGTTGGAGAAATAGATGGTTTCAGTTTCTTATCAGAAACTTCTAGCCTTGGACACATAATATTAGCTGGTGCTGAATACCCGATTTATACTATAAACTGTCTTAGATCAGATGGCGGAGCTGCGCATTCAACACGTGCAGATGTTCATATTTGGACACGTGGTTACATGCCTCATCAAACCTATTACATCCCTATGTGGGGATTTCTTGGTGGGGATTGGAATACTCTTGATACAACTAAATACGGACGTATAGACCTAGAAACAACGTTGGGAAGTGCAGCTGGTACTAGCGCAACTGAGCGTGTTTGTGCTGAATACCTTGTACCAAATGGGCAGTAGGCGAGATAGAATGAAAGGGTTTTGCCCAAGATGTGATCATTCACTCAGAAATGGTGTTTGCCCGTTTTGTGGTTACACAGAAAAACGTAAGATAAGGAGAAAATAACTCTCCCTATTTTTTTTTATTCGGAGTAGATTAAAATTATGGCTACATTTGGAAATACGGCATTAAGTGGAGATACTACAGGTTCTATAGAAAATTATATCAGGGGTGGATATTTTCAAATGGGATCAATTAATGGAATTGCAGATAGTATAACAGCAAAAATTAGAATAACTACTTCAGCTAAAAACTGTAAATGTGCTTTATACGATAGTAGTAATAATCTTGTAGATAATGGAGTAACAGAGGAAATAACAGTACCGACACAAGATGCTACAGCAACAACATTTAATTTTAATACTCCAAAACCAGTTTTAACAGCTAACGCATGGTATTACATTGTAGTATGGGCGAAATCAGGATTAGGCTCCGCTTATTCGTATATATATGGAGAAGGCGGATACGGGGATTATGTTGATACTGAAACATACAATAGTTATCCTGTTACATGGATACCAGAAGAAAATAATCCTTATACAATTTTTGCTATTTATTGTACTTACACAGAAACAGCAGCTGCTAAACAAAAATTCATGGGAACAACACCAGGACTTAGTTTACTTAATCCTTTTAACATAGGAATAATTTAATAGAGGTGATAATAATAAAATGATGGATATAAAAAAAATAGAGGTTTTGAAGTTACGCACAAACAAAAAAGCAGCTCTTGATACCTCAAGTGAGGTAATAAAATTGCCTAAACTTAGACCAGATAGGATACATGTAATCACAAACATATGTCTGGTAGAGATTGGATCGGGGACGCCACAGGTTTTTCTTGGGATCATGTCAGGCGGAACTAAATATTATCTTTTTAGCGACACGGTAACAACAGCAGAAGATAGTGTTACATGGGCGGGCCAGGCGATAGCATTGGAGGGTGACGAAGTGTTTGCTGAGCTACAATCTGCAACAGCAGCAGATGAGGCGGTGCTCACAGCCATGGGTTACAGTATGAGGCTGCTTTGATGGTTGACCTTGAAGCAGAGAGAAAAAAGGCTATAGAAGATTTCTTTAAAATTAGTACAAATAAAATAATTACTGAACGTGTAGACGTTGGTGTTGTTAGGGAGGTGAAACTATCGCAGAAAACAACACCGCCGGACCAACTGAAAACAGCGGGGATGAGTCCAGCGGAGAAACTGAAACATTATCTAGCGAATATCGAGCAGCAATAGATCACCTGACAAACATTGAGATCCTGAGGCATCTTGAGAAAATAGCTTTTGAAGTTGTTTTGGAGGATCCTATTAACGCAGCTGGCGGTACAGTAACTCTTAAATCTAAGATAATGAAAAGCGGTTGGGTTTACACTATCACTAACATCTGTGCATATGTGGAAGGGACGAGTCTTACACAAGCAGCTCTTGGATACGAAAGCGGTGGACGTTTTTGGATAATGAAAAAAAGAGGTACAGATGATCCTTTTGAAACAGTTGATCTACACAGCGAAGTTGTAATTAAAGAAGGGGATAGGATTCAAGTAACGTTTTATAACACCACAGCTGGTGATAAACTATACGTGTATGCGAACGGGTACAAAAGGAGAAACTAAAATGTTGTTTCATTACACTGGTGCCGTACCAGCGAATACAACAACTAATAATCCATTGTGGGAGAAACTCGTGGTGGCTAAAGGAACTATTATCCAATGGGTGCTTTTTCAGCCTGAGGAGTGCGCTGATCTACTAAAGTTTTGGGTTGTGTATCATGGTACGCAGATTCTACCGTTTAACCCTGATGAGTGGGCCTATGGTTTTTTTGTTCCAACGAAGATAGATGAAAAGATCGAGTTACCCGATTCCCCATACATACTAGATTTTTATGCGATTAATGAGGATGATAGTTACAGCCATGAGTACCATGTGTATGTTAATGTTGAACCAGCTGAGATAGTAACGCCTGGTCCTGCTGGTGAATATGTTTTCCCTCCAGGCTTCAAAGAGTTTTTCGGAGGTTCTTAAATGGTGCATACACTACCGGATTACACAACTAAATACAAATTAACAACTATTTTCGGACAGATCGACACAGGAGAATTAGCAGCCAGGCTCGGGAGTATAGTTACTTTTGACCGCCGAGGTTATATCGTGTGGATGGATGATTTCGAAGATACAGATGTACACTGGTTCGTAGCAGGAAGCGGAACGGGTTATGCTATGGCAAGGTCTGCAGATCGTGCTAGAAATGGTGCTTACAGTATGAAAGTAACATGCGGAAGCGATGCTAGTTTACAGGGTTGCATGCGTAGATACCTCATGTTACCAGTTAGTTCTAACATGGGTTTTGAACTTAGTTTCAGCATGGATTCATATATTAAAAATTTTGTAATAACAATTAGATGGTTCGATGGAACCTATAATAATTATTCGTATGTAAAAATAGATATAGAAAATGGAAAGATACAGGTAAGGACATCAGCAGGGGTTTATGTGGATATAGTCACAGGGATTACTTTTGTGGCTAATGCAGGGATTTTTTATACTATGAAAGTTGTTTATAATTTTGTTACCAGACAGTATATTAGGTTGATTTTTGGTAACACATCTTATGATCTTTCGAGTTACTATATTGATAGAACTACAAACACAACTTATCCGAGACTTGATTTATTCATAGATGCTTATGGTACATCAGGACAAAATGCGGAGTTGTTTGTGGATGATGTTATAGTTACTCAGAATGAGCCTTAAAGGAGGATTTTATGAGTGGTAATGTGCATCAGGATGATGCGAGTAAACTAAAAGCAACTGTATCACCAGCAGCGGGTTTTACAACTGAAGTTACACAAGATGATGCTACTCAACTAAAAAACATTATGATGGCGCAACTCGTGCCTATGATTTATGATTACATCGGTCTCACATATACTGGTAGTAACCTCACAAGTGTTGTTTATAAGAGTGGTGGAAGCAGCGGTACAACCGTGGCGACACTAACATTGAGTTATACTGGTTCGCAGCTGGATAGCGTTACGAGGACATGATTTTTTATGACACGGACTTTTGAGTTCAACCCATTCATAGGAAATTTTTGTAAACTAGATGTTGCAAACATAGGAGGTTTATATGGAGTAAACACAGAAACATTAACAGGTAACATTACTTTGACACCAGGCGTAAATAAAATTTATCAATATTTAAATCCTGCTTCTTCTAATAGGATAGTTACTTTAGCGACAGCTGGTGCCATAGAAGGCGATTTTTTTGTTATACGCAACAATGCTGATTATAACAGCGAATATTATTTAGCTGTGAAACAAAGTACAACTGTATTGGATCAGGTTTATGCAGGTAAAATAGTTAAATATATTTTTAATGGTACAAATTGGGTGCCTGCAAGCGCACCATCTGGAGAAGCTGATAATAAACGTTATAATCAGGCATTCGGCTGGGGTTCAATTGGGCATTCTTACGGGATGGCAATCGGCTCAGGTTCCATGGGATACAGCTATGGTGTTGGTATCGGCGTTGGAAGTACGGGTTATTTCTTTGGAGTAGCTATAGGTTATGCGTCTTATGGTTATACTAGAGGTGTCGCATTAGGCTCAAATGCATATGCACCCAACAACGCTATAGCGATTGGATATTTTTCTCATTCTGGTGACAATCAGTACGGTGTTGCCTTAGGCTATTATTCTAGGAATGTACGATATGGTGAATTAACTATTAACATAGATGGTAACAGTTCACAAAAAAATAATATAATTGTCGTAGGATTAACTAAAACAACTACTAATAACACTCCTGTTGTTATGTTATGCGCAGGCCAATCAGCTAAATATTGTACTGTTCGTGCATCTTCAGCTCTTACTTTTAAAATAATGGTAACAGCACGAGACAACACAACCGGTGACTGCGCAGCATACTTATTTGACGGACTAATAAAAAGAGACGCCTCTAATAACACTACTTTGTGTGTATGTAATAAAACAGTTGAATGGGAGGATGACGCTACCTGGGATTGTGATGTAACAGCTGATGACACAAACGAAGCAATTACTATAACGGTTACTGGTGATGCATCTAACACTGTTCAATGGACCGCTCGACTGGATGGAGTAGAAACACATTTTTAAGGTGAATAAAATATGATTGAAACGATATTAGGCGCAGCAGGAATAGCGATGGCCCTAGGGCTTTCCGCTAGTGTATATTATCGACTCGGTAAAGTCGAGGAGAAAGTAGATTTTATTTACAACAACATACATATAGCCGTGGATTGGTGTAACAACACAAATAAAAGGAAGTGAAAAATATATGGAAATTGAAATAATAAGGTTTGAGGAGTACCCAGACTGGGACGTGGTTAAGCGGATGATGATTACAAAGAAACGAGTAGTTTACACAGTTAATGGCTCGGAGCATTCACTCGCCATAAGCATGGAGGACTACAGAGCTGGTAAAGCAAAGCAACTCGTGGAAGAAGAAATAAGGAAAATAAGCTCTGTGTTCGAAATCGGACAGACGAGCTCTAAAAAGAAATAATCGGAGAAACCAACATGATCGGCGGCGGTAAAGGCAACGGTAAACCCAAGACCCTATAAAGGGGTGATCCGTGACAATAAAATCCGATGTTATCCCATGGGCCCATAAAATATATGTTGGTACAGGATACAAAGACACAACAACACCCTGGAGTATTGTTAACCCTACGCAAAACATAGACCTAAAAAATTTTCCATCTGGAACCGAATGTTTTTACACTCTAATTAATTTCACAGACCTAAGAATCACAACTCCCATAAAATTAACATTTATTTTTATAAAAATGAGTACGTTAAAAGAGGTTTATAGTTTCGAATATGTTATACCGGTTCCCACTACATCGTGGAGCTGGTATAGTGTTTGCGCTTGGATCGGACACTTTGATTGGGAAATAAACGAACCTGGTGACTACAAATGCAGAATCGTAGCGGCACAAGGCTTAATCTTCAAAGCAACAGCAGAAGTAATCATGCACGTTGCAGCAGGTCCAGCGGCAACATACACCCTTACAATAAGTACAACTCCCGCAAACTGCGCAGTAGAAGTATCTGGTGCCGGTGTTTTTAACTCAGGACCTGCTGGCGGCGTAATAATCCCTAATTTAAAAGAAGGTCCATATACAATCACCGTCAGCAAAGAACTGTACACAACACAAACCAGGTCTATTAACCTCACAAGTAACATGTATCAGGGTTTCGTACTGGAATCTACAGCTATGGCTCCTCCTGGTTTTTTGGAATGGATATGGAATTTACTCATCAATCCGATAATACAACTGATCACCAAATGGTTCAACGAATCTGTTTTACCGATCTGGAAGCTCATTTCAGAGAAATTCCTGGGTTTTTTGGATTGGGTACTTAACCTCGCTGGGTCTGTAGCAGATTTTATAGCAGAAAAAATACAGGGTTTCCTAACATGGGTAACAGATGGACTAAAAACTTTTGCTAAATGGATCAACGACATAGGCGGCAACCTGGTTAACTGGCTGCGGGACAACATCGGAGGCTTTTTTAGTTGGATATCCGAAAAGTTCCTGGGTTTCGTTAAATGGCTTGGTGGAATAGTTGGAAGCATCGCAGATTACATAAAAAACGCAATATCTTCAGCGATATCCTGGGTAACAGAAGGACTAAAAAACTTTACAAGATGGCTAAGTGAAATCGGCGGATCCATCGCCAAATACATAAGTGAATCAATATCTGGTTTCGTCAACTGGACATCAGAACAAATCGGTTCGATCTGGAAAGGCATCGAAACACTGGTAGGAGTACTTATAGAAGGACTAACTAAGTCCTTTTTCCAGGGCCTAAACATAGGGATTAACGAAGGTGGCCACTCACCGATGGATACAGAGAAAGAAACAGATAACCAGATACTCCAAGGATTACAAAAATATATGATTAAATATAGAAACGAAAGGGATAAAAAAAAGGTGAAATAATGGGTTTGTTTGATTGGATAGGAGAAGCAATAGGAAATGCGTTTCATGCATTAGCAGAGTTCATCGGAGATGCATTCAAAGCAATCGCCAGACCAATAATGGGAGAAATCATAAGCAGCGTAGACGACTCTATACCCAAGATGAACCAAGAAGCAGCAGTGAGAAGCATCGATGTTAAAATGTTTAGGACGCAAGAATTCCAGGACTTGGTAACGGAACTAAAAAAAAGGCTTGAGCACAGCCCTGGTGGCGTAGCTGATTGGTTCCAAGATACCCTCGGAGGCATTTTCGGCGGTTTCTACGACATACTAATAGGTGCAATAACACCAAGTGAAATAAAAAACTTTGATGATGCTAAAAAGGGAGCTGGGTACCTGGTTTTCCTCGGAATCGACCTTGTACTACTCGTAGCAGTGTTAGACGTTATCGCAACAGCACTCAGCGCAACACTAATACGGAATCTTTCACACATAGGCGGCCTTTTCATAGCCACCCTAGGCTTTGACCGGCTAGCAGCTGCAACAATAGGCCCAGCTATAAACGCTGGACTGATACCGCAGCTGACATATGGCTTCAATGAACAATACCAAGCGATGATCCCAGGAGCCACAGATCTAGTAAGATTCCAACTCCGTGAAGTCTGGGACAAAACCAGACGACCCGAGTTGTTACAAGAAGGCACCTCGGTTGAATACAACACTTTTATGGCTAAACAAGGTTTCAACAGAGAACAAAGCGACAACTACTGGGCTAGCCACTGGGTTTTACCTAGTGTTATGCAACTAAATGATATGCTCCACAGGGGAGTTATAGACAAGTCTACCTGGAACCGTTTTATAAAATACAACGACTATGACCCCAAAGTTAGACCCTGGTTAGAGGCGATCAGTTATGAACCTTATACACGTGTAGACGTGCGTAGAATGTGGGAGCTTGGACTCGTAACAGACAAAGAACTCACAAAAACCTATCTCGATCTAGGATACGATGAAGAACACGCAAAAAGACTAGCACTATGGACAAAAATCTATGTCCTTGTACCAGACCTCAGAGCACGATATCAGAAAGGATGGATCAGCGCAAACAAGGTAGCTGAGACACTAATCGCTGAGGGAATGCCCGAGGACAAAGTAGACAACTACATGGAACAAATCGTCAAAGCAGACCAACCCGCTAGGGTAACAGCAGAAAAGGATCTCACCAAAGCCGAAATAATAAAAGGAGTAACCAAAAACATCCTAAGCGAACAAGATGCGATCGACATGCTGATGCAAATGGGATACACCCAGGATGAAGCAGAATACATCGTACTAATCAACACACAAGCAGCAGCAGGATCACCCGAGACATATAGTGAATACCAAAACATAATCAATAAACACCAGAAAGCACTCGGAGGGCCAACCAGAAAAATACCGCAAGCACTAATCGAAGTGGAGAAACAACTCAACAAATACCAACAAGTCCTACAAGAAGCAACCAGAAACAAAGAAAACCAGGAGTTCCTAGATTACGTAAATAAACAAATAAATACACTGAAACGACAACAAAGACACATAATAGAAAACATGAGGAAATAAATGATACAAACCAGATTACCAGATGGGACGATAAAAGAAACATACGACAGCCTAGACGAGTTTAACAAAAGAGGCGAAGAACTTTCTAGGATCATGGGACGCAGGAAAATGTTTTACAACGGCTGGCTAAACGGACAACTCACACGAATCTACCGATGAACCACACAAATATATAAATTAGACAATAAAAGAAACGTGTTTTATCGATAAAATATTGTTTCTCGAAGAAAACATTGCAGCAGCTGCAGCAGGATCTCAGCAGATCCATAGATCTAGCAAAACAACCTCTTTTTTTAGATAAAAATACCAAAAATAGACTATTAATAGACTACAAAACAACCAATGGGAGGTAAGGAGCGACGAGGAGAAAATAATATGAAAACAATACTCGCCGACACTAGAAAAACTTTATCGCTCCTCAAAAACAAAACACGTAAATACTATAAAAAGTTTATCAAAACGTGAAAATATGAAATGTAAAAGATGTCGTGACATGGGCCACCTTCATTCACCGGATTGCACATGTCCATGCCACCAACAACCAATCTCCACATCAGGTTAAATAAATTAAGAGGAAAAAATGCCACAACCCAAGTACCCACACATGAGAATATGGGAAGAACAAATCATGCAGAAATTCCACCAAAAACCACCATTCGAAGCCAACTGGTCTTATGACGTCCACCTCAGAGTAAGAGACACCACAAAAAAAACAGAGCTCACACCCAAAGACCAACAACTATGGAACCAAATGACAGCAAAAAGAATCGACGCAGTAGCAGAAACACCCACTAATATTTACGTAATCGAAATAAAAGACCGCCTACGACCCAGCGCAGTTGGACAAGCACTCACATACAAAATCCTCTACGAAGAACAATACAGGCCCACCAAACCCGTAACCGCAACTATAATCACCGAGTTCGGAGACCCAGACATGCAACACGTATGCGACGTTTTAAAAATACGTGTATGGGTGATCTAATGCCAG
>Ga0153916_10002382_pt1 | contig 13761 bp, 12 predicted proteins | sample Opewatmetagenome_FD_109642 | JGI IMG/M metagenome (GOLD analysis project Ga0153916, IMG submission 109642) | Freshwater wetland microbial communities from Ohio, USA - Open water 3 Core 3 Depth 4 metaG | ecosystem: Environmental > Aquatic > Freshwater > Wetlands | place: USA: Ohio, Lake Erie...
CAGGAACAGACTCTCAAGGCCATTATGGGTGATAACTGGGACCCAGACTTGAACCGCCAGAATGCCCTCAACGTGGCCGAGGCTGAGACGCAGTCCGATCCCAACAACGCCTACACCTGGTTCAACCTGGGCAGCAATCTGGTTTATTTCGAGCGTTATGGCGAAGCCGCCACGGCCTACGATAAAGCCCGCCAGCTGGGTCTCTATCAGCGCATGCTGCGCTACCAGTTTGGGCCATTCTTCGCTTATTTCCACGCAGGCATGACTACCGAGCTGATCGCCGTGACCGAATATGCCCTGGAGCGCACACCCAACTCGGAAGAGGCCCTGCTGTGGCACGGCTGGGCTATGTACCGCATGGGGAAGAAGATCGAAGCGCTTGCTAATTGGCAAAAAGCATTAGAGTATCATCCAGGGTATGAAGATGCCCAATATGCCATCAATTTTGCCACTTCCAGCCCGTGAACGGCCATTTCTAGGTGGATTTGAGTTCCGATAATTGCTTATACATGTAGCGGATATTGGCCTGGTGCAGCCGTTCGTATTTCTGCTCCGAAAATACCGGGTAGGCTGGGTCGGTGCAGGTTTCGTCTGCACTGTGCCCCATCCGGATATGCTGTGCAGTGCGTTCCCAGGTTTCCTTAAGGTATTGCTGCAGAGCCAGGATCTCGTCCTCTCCGCACATTACTCCATGGCCTGGGATGATCGCTTCTGCTTCGAATTCCAACAACCGGCTTAATTGGGCAATCCAGGTGGGGATATCTGCATCGAAGATATACGGGTAGCGCCCCTGGAAGATCAGGTCCGAGGCGAACAGCACCCTGGTTTCAGGTAGCCACACCACCGATAGGTCGGGGATGTGCCCTCCCAGGTGGATGATTTCATATCCCACTCCGCCCATTTCACCTTCGAAGCGCTCGTCGAATACCTGGTCGGGTGGGGTGATCTGCAGCTCAGCCAGCACCTTGCGGAATTCTTCCGCCTTTTCAAGGTTGGCCTTTTCCTGCTCAGCCAGATAAGACTGCAACGCGGCGCGGCTCCACTCCCTTTTCAAGCTGGCTTGCATTCTCTCCCGGCATAGGCGCTGGGCCAGGATGGGGCAGGCAAAAACCTGGTTGCCCCATGTGTGATCGCTGTGAGAGTGGGTATTGATCACCAGGCGCACGTCTTCCACGCCTGCCCCCACGGCCTCGAGCAGAGACCTGGCTTCCGCTGGGGAAGAAGTGGTGTCGATCAGCACCATCCCTGCAGGCGTGTGGATCATCCCGGCATTGACTCCCTCCTCCGGGCGGATAAATGCCGTGGCAGCCTTGCCTACCCTAATCGTCTGCATGAAGCCTCCTTTATGCCAAGAAGTTATACCCTGCGTCGCGCCACAGAGCGCTATCCAGCTGGACGGCCATAGCACCTGCGGCCAGCATTGCCTCCACATCTTGCCGGGTAGTCACTCCACCGGCTGCGATGATCGGGATACTTTGCTGGGATAATTCATGCGTCATCCGCAATGCCAGGGGGAATATTGCCGGCCCATACAACCGGCCTTGATTGAGATTGCCGCTTAAGCTGGGTAGCTCCCCGCGTGGCGGGGCCAGGCTGATTGCCGTCGCGCCGCTATGGATGGCGATTCCGGCCAGCTCAGCTGCACCCTCCATGGGCAGGCGCATGACCACAGGCAGTTCACCGCTCGCGGCTTGAACCAGTGCTTCCACGCTATCCGCATCCGCCTCGCTGGTCACCCCGATTTCCAGGCCTGTCACCCCGTCCAGCGCTTCTAACCGTTGGACCATCTCAGATAACTCCTCCGCACTCCTGGTGAATAAGTGGACGACCACCGGGATGGGGGAGCGTTTCCAATGGCTGGCGTAATGGCGTATGACATGCGACAGTCCAGGGTTCGGATAACCCGTGTGCAGCAGGTAGCCGCCTGGGAACACAGTGAAACGCTGTCCACGGGCAGGTGTGCGGGGTGCCAGGCTGACCGGATTGGTGATGAAAGCTCCCAGCCTTGACCAGTCGACCGCGGAATGCAAATCTGGGGCAAAGCCCAATGTTCCTGCAGCGTTCATCAGGGGTGGATGGAGGCTCAGGTCATGCTTCGGCATATGCTCTTTCTATTGCTCAGGCCTATAAGAGATAATCATGTTCTTGATCGGGGCCCTCACCATTTTAGCTGTCTCAGATCAAACACGGGGCCATCCTCGCACACCAGCTTCCATCCCCTGCGGGAGGGTATCGCGCACGCCCCACAGCGCGCCAGGCCTGCACACGGCATAGGCATGGTCACCAATACCTGCGCCGGGCAGGGCAAATCTGCTCGATCGGGGAGATGCAGCAGGCCTCGCAGCTCAGGCAGGCGTTCCGATGGCACATCCATAACCATAAAATCCGGCCAGTCCAGTGCTTCCACCAGGGAGGCCAGGGGGTAAGCTTCCAGGGAAGATGGGATTTGTGGCAGAGGCAGGTCAGTGAACAGGGTCATGCCTGTCTGGGAGGCTGCAAATTGATCGATCACCGGCCTCAAACGGGCAGTAGTCTCCCCAAGGGCGGCCAATCCCAGGCGTTGAATGCCTCCCGGCAGAGAGAAACCCTGCCCGAGCGGGCCTGCCAGGCGAAGGCGGGTGCCCGGCTTCCATAAGGGCGGGATGGGTGGTGCAGCCCAAAAGCCTTCATTCCTTTGCTCTGTAGTAAAGATCGGGGTACCAAGTACCACTGAAGGGTCATCAGGCGTGGAGGCCAGCAGGTACTCTCCGGCGTGTGGGGCTGCCGCGGCTGGTGCATTGATGAAAGCCTCCATCTGCCTACCAGCGTCAAAGCGGATTTCTGTCACCCGGCCTTGATATTTTCCCACGTGTGCATGGTATCACAATTTTCTCACCCATGCATCACTCAGATAATCATAGCCGCTTGTGATCAGCTGGATATACAATCAGAATAGACCGGCAGGGACGTCCGGCCGACAATTCACCGTAGAAATACGGTTATAATCTAGCAGGAAACTGAACAGTGACCTGCTCAGGAGGCTCCATATGAATGTAGCAAGCTTTATACGTATTTTTGCCGCCGTTGCCTGGTTGGCATTTTTTGGCTTAATCGCCATCGTAGTCTTGCGTGCCTCACGCAGTAAGAATGTAAAAGGCGTTATAACCATCCTGCTGGTGGTCCTTGCCACTGCTCTGGTTCTATCAACAGTCAGCGCAGGGTTGGTATTCATCCAACCGGAACAGCGTGGGGTGGTGATTTCAGCCATTCAACCCGCCGGCTACCGTTTACAGCCCCTCCAACCAGGCCTGCGCTGGATCATCCCCTTCTTCGAGACCGTGGTCACCTATCCCATCTCGCGCCAGACCTACACCATGTCCATCGCCCCTAGCGAAGGTGCCATCCAGGGCGACGATTCAATCACCGCTCGTACTTCCGATGGGCAAGAGATTTATGTGGATGCCTCGGTGATCTTTGCCGTCGACCCTGAAAAAGTAGTGCAGGTGCATATCGATTGGCAGACGCGATATGATCGAGAGCTGGTGCGCCCTCTGGCACGCGGCGTCATCCGGGATGTGGTCTCACAGTACAGGGTGGAACAGGTGGTCACTACCCAGCGGACCGCATTGATTTCCCAAATCCAAGAGAATATGAGCCAGAAATTATCGAATAACGGCTTGAAGCTGATCGAATTCATCCTGCGCAACATCACCTTCTCACCAGAATATGCTGCCTCGGTGGAGCAGAAGCAGATCGCCGAGCAACTGGCCCAACAGGCTGCCTTCGTGGTCGAGCAGCGCCGGCAGGAAGCCGAGCAGGCCCGCCAGGTTGCCCAGGGACAGGCCGATGCTGTGGTGATCAATGCCCAGGGTGCCGCTGATGCGCGCATCATCCAGGCCCAGGCTGAGGCTCAGGCACTACAGCTCATCGCCGATGCCCTTAAAAACAATGAGAACATGCTACTATACCAGTACATCAACCAGCTCGCTCCGGGCATCCAGGTGATGTTGGTGCCGAATGACAATCCCTATCTACTGACTTTGCCCACCCTACCTGCTTCCACGCCAGCACCAACTACAACGCCATAGATTTTGATTTGAGAGAACAACAGCCAGATAAATAATGAGCCAATCAGATAACAAGCCTTCCGGACGGCAGATCCGCCTGACAACCCTCTCCAGCTGTGCGGGCTGAGCGTCCAAACTGAATGCGGAAACGCTGGCGCAGGTGCTGCGCCCCTTGCAAGGGATCTTCAACCCCACCGATTACCCCAACCTGCTCGTGGGCCTGGGAGAGCCTGATGACGCGGCCGTCTGGCAGCTGGATGAGCAACGTGCTCTGGTGGTGACCACCGACTTCTTCACTCCCGTGGTGGATGATGCCTATGACTTCGGGGCGATTGCGGCTGCCAATGCCCTCTCGGATGTATATGCCATGGGCGGTAAGCCGTTCCTGGCCTTAAATATCGCTGCTTTGCCCCCCGATTTGCCCACCGAGGTGATCTCCAATATCCTGCGCGGTGGGGCGGACAGCGTCAAGCAGGCGGGGGTGGTCATCGCTGGAGGCCACACCGTCCAGGATCAGGAGCCTAAGTACGGCCTGGTCGTTATCGGTTTCGCCGACCCACAGCACATGCTCACCAAGAAGGGATTGAAGGTAGGAGATGCTCTGGTGCTCACCAAGCCGCTTGGGTTTGGCACGACCACAACCGCCCTCAAACGCGAGCAGGCCAGTGAGGCCGACGTTGCTGAAGCCGTGTCATGGATGAAGAAGCTGAACAAGAGCGCTTCTGAGCTGGCGCTTGGATTCGATGTCAAAGGAGGCACCGACGTCACCGGTTTCAGCCTGTTGGGCCATACCTGTGAGATGGCCGAGGCTTCCGAAGTCGGAGTGCGCTTTAGCTTCAGCAGAATCCCCTTCATCTCGGGGGCGCGTAAATATGCCGAACAGTTCATCTTCCCTGGCGGCACCTACGACAACCGTCTCTACTTCGGCTCTTGTGTGCACTTTGACCCAAGCCTGGATGAGCCCTCCCAGCTGCTGCTTTTCGACTCGCAAACAAGCGGTGGTCTGCTGCTCGCCGTAAACCCCAAGAAGCTGGACCCGCTGCTCGCCCGGGCAGCACAAATGGAGCTGCCCATCTGGGTGATCGGTGAGGTCACCACAGGGAAAGGGATCGAAGTCATCCGCTGAGTTTCGATGGATTGACAGGCACACAGGACCCTGCATTTTACCTGGCTTCTGTGTGCTTTTTATTCAACCTGGTGAACAATGACTGTATCTACTGAGCTCGAGTTTACCTCCCACCGCTCCTCCGTCTACGGTTCACGTGGCATGGTGGCCACCTCCCAGCCCCTGGCAGTAGCTGCGGGGCTGGAAATCCTCTCGCGGGGTGGCAATGCCGCCGATGCTGCCGTTGCCACCGCAGCCGCCCTCAACGTCACGGAGCCCACCTCCACCGGTTTGGGCGGCGATTGCTTCGCCCTGTTCTACCAGGCATCCACCGGGCAGGTCACGGCATTGAATGGCTCTGGGCGTGCCCCAAAGGCTCTTTCCATAAACCGCCTACGCCAGGAAGGCCTGGCTGGTTATCTCCCCCTGTTTCACCCGTACACTATCACCGTCCCCGGGGCCTGTGCCGGTTGGTGTGACCTGATCGATCGTCATGGCCGCCTGCCCATCAGCCAGGTCTTGGCACCTGCCATCCGTCTGGCCGAGCAGGGTTACCCGGTGGCACCCATCACTGCATATTTTTGGTCGCGCAGCGCTGAACGGCTGAGGAACACACCCGGAGGGGTCGAGCTGACCATTTCTGGGAGCGCTCCCAACCCGGGCGAGATCTTCCGCAACCCGGGCCTGGCCCGTACCATGCATCGCATCGCCGAGGGTGGCAAGGCCGCTTTCTACCAGGGTGAGATTGCGGAAGCCATCTCCGAGGTAATAAAAGAAGCCGGAGGCTGCCTTAGCGTGGATGACCTGGCTGCCCACACCAGCACCTGGGAGCAGCCCATCAGCACCACTTATCGCCATGTCAGGGTCTGGGAGTGCCCGCCTAACGGCCAGGGGCTGGCCACCCTTCTGGCGCTGAACCTGTTGGAGGGTTACGATCTGGGTTCCATGCCTCCGCTTTCAGCCAGCCGCCTGCACCTGATGATCGAAGCGATGCGCCTGGCTTTTGCCGACTCACACTGGTACGTGACCGATCCGGCATTCAACCCCGCTCCGCTGGAGTGGCTATTATCCAAGGATTATGCCTCCGCGCGCCGTAAGCTGATCAACTTGCATCAGGCCAACCCAGACCAGGTGCACGGCACTCCCACATCTTCATCCGATACGGTCTACCTGAGTGTGGTCGATGGAGAGGGCAATGCCTGCTCGTTCATCAATAGCAATTACATGGGCTTTGGCACTGGGTTGGTGCCGCACGGCTGGGGATTTTCTCTCCAGAACCGCGGCCTCGGTTTTTCGCATGACCCTTCCCACCCTAACGCCCTCCTGCCGGGTAAGCGCCCATACCACACGATTATCCCGGGGATGATCACGGTGGATGCGGATAGGTCATCTGCCATACCGAATATCCTGTGGGCCAGTTTCGGTGTCATGGGAGGCTTTATGCAGCCTCAGGGGCATATGCAGGTGGTCGTCTCGCTCGTAGATGATGGTGCCGATCCCCAATCAGCCTTGGATAGGCCTCGCTTTTGCCTCGACGATGGCTCGCCATCCGGGCAGGTGGCATTGGAAGAGGGTATCCCAGTACGGACCATGGCTGAGCTGGAGCAGATGGGACATAAGCCACACCTAGTTGGTGGACTTGGACGTTCTCTCTTCGGGCGTGGGCAGATCATCCTGCGCGACCCCACCACGAGCGTCTTGTGTGGGGGCAGCGACCCGCGCGCCGACGGTTGTGCCATGAGCCTGTAGGCCGGGGAAGTCCGTTTAGCCTTTCCCGGTGGGGTTCTGTCCTTTTTCGCGCGGCCGGGTTGGATACGGCATGGGGATGTACAGCACCGAAGGCCGCCCACGCCCGGATTGCGGGAACATGTTCATCAGCTGGTAGACTTCCTGGGGGACTTCGGTATTGATCTGCAAGCCCAATTCCTTCGCTTCCATCACCCCGATCGGGTAATCGTGCGTCCAAACCCCACTCGAGAGCATATCTGCCAGCGATTCCGCTTTCTCCCCCGTCATCTGCCCGTGTCTGAGGATATTAATGATCAGGCTGCGTATCTGTCCTACCGCCTTGCGGGCCACATCCGCCATGATCAGCGTCTCATCGTCCACCTCGCTCACCGGCTTCTGCTCCACGGCCTTTAATATTGAATTAGCCGGCCATTGCCCCAGTTGCGGGTCGACGGGCCCGAGCACAGCATTTTCATCCATCACGATTTCATCCGCCGCCAGGGCCAGCAGCGTGCCGCCCGACATGGCATAGTGCGGCACAAACACGGTCACCTTGCCTGGATGGCGGCATAATGCCATGGCGATCTGCTCGGTAGCCAGCACCAGCCCGCCGGGTGTGTGCAAGATCAGGTCGATGGGCACATCAGGGTCGGTCAGCTTGATCGCCCGCAGCACCTCTTCCGAATCGTGTATGTCGATATAGCGCGCCAGAGGAAAGCCCAGCAATGCCAATGTCTCTTGACGGTGGATCATGGCGATCACCCGCGTGCCGCGCTTGGCTTCGAAGGATCGCAGCATACGCACCCGGGCCGCTTCCAGCATTTTCTGGCGCACGATGGGCTGAAGCGAAACCAGGATGAAGAATATGATGAAAATATCCACTAAATACGATGACATTGTTTAGCTCCTATAGATCCATGAGGGTGCCCAACCCTGTCTGCCTTTCATCGGCGAGATTATCCTTATAAGGGATAGTAGCCCTTACCAGGGATAATACTCATCCGGATACGATTTGGGCTGATTCCTCGACCCTCCGGCAAACAACCACACCAGCAACAGACCGCACAATAAACCGCCCACATGCGCCCAGTATGCCACCCCTCCGCTGGCTCCCCCTCCCAACGCCGCCACGCCGCTGAAAAACTGCAGCAGAAACCAGATGGCGATGAAGATCAAGGAGGGGATATTGACAAACCAGGGTAGGATGAACAAAGGGATAAAGGTCACTACCCGGGCGCGCGGGAAGAGTATCATGTAAGCTGCCAGCACCCCCGCAATCGCGCCACTGGCACCAATGGCCGGCACCTGCGAGTTGGGGGCGATGAATGCCTGGGTCAGGCCGCTCACTACCCCACACACCAGGTAGAAGACCAGGTATCGTATCGACCCCATGCGGTCCTCGACGTTATCACCAAAGATGATCAGCACCCACATATTTCCGATGATGTGCAGCCAGCCTCCATGCAGGAACATGGAAGTGACGAGGGGGATGGCACACCCCTGGAACAGTACTCCCAACCCTGGGATGGCTGTCAGGGATAAACCCTTCAAGATGGGCGCAGCACATTGATTGGGGGTAACCCCATAGGTTGCTACCAGCCGCTCCAACCCGGTCTGGCTGAGCGGGAGCTCGATTAACACGAACACCAGCACGTTGACGATCACCAGCAGCCACGTAACCAGTGGGAACGAGCGGGAACGGATGGTATCTTTGATCGGAATCATGTGTAACTTCTTCTCCCCTTTTACCGGTAATGTCCTCAACCGCCTGCTTGGTTAAGGCTCGCCTGGCTCCCCTTCTGTTGGAGGGGTCTCTGCCTTAGCTTCACCACCTATATCCACCTTATCTTCCATAGTAATCTGGCCGCGCAGGAAAGCCCCCTCTTCCGTGGAAAATGACACCGTGACCACATTACCCCACACCTTGCCGGTAGAGCGGATCTCCAGCCGTTCCGCAGTGATATCCCCCTTCACCGCTCCAGCCACAATGACCGTATTGGCGCGTAAGGTCTGGCAAGTCACCCGGCCCGTCTCACCCACCACCAGCAATCCGCGCATGGCGATATCGCCTTCAAATGTTCCCTCAATGCGCACCCCTCCGCTGCCACCCAGGTTGCCCTTCCAGTTGATGCCCGAGCTCAGCACCGAGGTGATGCGGTCTGCGGCTGCAGCCGGTGGCGTGATGACAGGTACAGTAGGCGGCGCCTCAATTTTCTTACGGAACATTTGTCCTCCTCTTAACTCTGCCGGTGTCACCAGGACACAGGTAATATTGTACCCTGAATCTTTTACCCGGTCTTCTCAGGCAGTTTTTCAAATCCTGTTCCGGTAAAACATAAACCAAAAATATTAAGCAGGTTATGCTATTATTATAAAGAAGGCTCAATCCAGATAACTCCTCATGGATAGCTCCTTGCTGACCACCAAGTTCTATTTCCCACCCGTCCGCCCGGCGCTTGTGCCTCGCCCGCACTTGGTGAAGCTGCTTCAAGCCGGGCTGAGCAACGCGTTGACCCTGGTTTCTGCCCCGGCGGGTTCTGGCAAGACCACCCTGCTCAGTGAATGGCGTTCAGGTCCCGGGTCTGAGAGGCCTGTGGCATGGGTATCGCTGGATGCTGCCGATAATGACCCACACCGCTTCTTCCAATGCCTGGCTGCTGCATTGGATACGCTTCAGCCGATTATCGCACAGGAGATCCAACCCTATCTGCAAACCTCCGGAAATCTGAATATTGAAGCCATCCTGACCCAACTGGTGAACACACTGGGGGGATTATCATTGGATTTTGCCTTGATTCTGGATGACTATCATGTTATTGAAACTGCTGCCATTCACGAGACTCTGACATTCTTGCTCAACCATTTACCAGCGCACATGCATATTGTTATTCTCACGCGTTCTGATCCACCCCTGCCATTAGCCCGCTTGCGCGCGGGTGGTCAGCTGGTTGAAATACGCACCGATGATCTTCGCTTTACCATAGACGAGGCGACGGTCTTCCTGAACGAGGTCATGGGTCTTTGTTTGACCCTGGTGCAGGTATCCTCTCTGGAGCAGCGAACGGAAGGTTGGATCGCTGGTCTGCAGTTAGCCGCACTTTCCATGCAAGGGCGGGGCGATGTGGATGGCTTTATTACAGCCTTTTCAGGCAGTCACCGCTACATCGTTGATTACCTGGGAGAGGAAGTGCTCAATCATCAGCCAGAAGAAGTGCGCAATTTCCTGCTCAGAACCTCCATCCTTGACCGTTTGACTGGTCCACTGTGTGATGCGCTCACCTGCCAGATGGATGGGCAGGCCATGCTTGATCGATTGGCACAGTCCAACCTGTTCCTGATCCCTCTGGACGACGAGCGGTGTTGGTACCGCTTCCACCACCTGTTCGCTGAGCTGCTGCGGAACCACTTGCACCGCGAGTGCCAGCCCGAGGAACTCGACCAGTTACATCAGCAGGCAGCTGTCTGGTTCGAAGGAAATAGTTACCTCTTCGAAGCTCTCAATCATGCCATGGCTGGAAGAGATTATGGGCGCGCTGCACGCCTGATTGGTAGTCAATTTGTAGCCATTGCCAGCTCGCACCAGTTACCAGATTTCATCCATTGGGTGGAGGGTATCCCTGAATCTGTAATCGCTACACACCCCCGTTTCGCTATTTTCAAATCCTATGTGATGGGTTCTCAAGGTAAAACCGAGACCGTCAAGCATTATATTCAATTGGCAGAAGCATCCCTGGATAATTTGATACACTCCGGACAGATCTCCATTCAAGACCCTGAATACGCCTCTATCCTGGCAGAAATCCGCAGCAACCAGGTCGGTGTGGCTGTATTCGAAGGAGATTTTCAAACTGCTCTTTCCGCTGCTCAAGAGGCATTGGCATTGGCTCCTGTCGACGCTACTTTCGTACGCTGCCATACATTACTCAACCTGGCTTTTACCTATAATCAGATGGGGCAGTTTTCAGATGCAATCGAGGCAAGCAATTTAGCGTTGCCCCTCGCTAAAACAGTCAGACATCTCGGGTCGATCAGTGATGCTTTTGGTGAGTTGAGTAAGACGTTGAAAACGCTCGGGCGTCTGCATCGTGCTTGGAATCTCCTCCAGGAAGCCCTGTATTATGGTGAAAATCAGAAATATTCACGACTATCTCACTGGGCTCCGGTTTATTATGACGCCGCAGATATCCTTTATCAATGGAATCAAATCGAGGAGGCAGAGAAACTTATCCGGAAGGGGATTGAGGTCAGCCATCAAGGTGGTAGATCCTTCTACGAGATTTCTGGCCTGATCCAATCCGCCAGGATCCACATTGCCCGAAAGGAATTGAATGAGGCGATAAAAATACTTGATCGTTGTGCGACGGAAGAACAAAAAACTGGAATTCTCTACCACCATGATGAATTGTCCTATTATCAGGCGTTCATCAATGCATCTCTTGGAGACCCGGCGAAGGCAGAAGCCTGGATAAGTTCTCACGAAACAGCGATCTCGGATAAGCTAGGTTATGGACAGAGTGCTATTGCCTTCGCTCGCTTACATTTATTGATCTCCATTGGAAAAATTACCGATGCCATGCAGGCGCTCCAGCCCATCCTCACCCTTTCTCAATCGCAGGGCTGTCTGGGCTGGCAGATTCAAGCATTAATCCTGCAAGCTGTTGCTCAGCAAAGAAAGAGTGACCTGAAAGACAGCTTATCCAGCCTGGAAGAGGCACTATTGCTGGCTGAGCCAGAAGGTTACGTGCGCATTTTCCTGGAAGAAGGCCAGCCAATCCAGCAGTTGTTGAAAACCCTGAGCGCGAGGCTAATAGATCAAAACCTGGTTAACTATTCCCAGCGTTTATTGGCAGCATTCGCAGCCGAGCCCACTCCCGCCCCAGCGGAAAAGCGGCCTCAACCATCCCCACTCAGCCGGCGCGAGCTGGAGCTATTAGCCTTGATCGCTGCAGGGAAATCCAACAAGGAGATCGCCAGCCAGCTTTACATTTCCATCGGCACCGTTAAACGACACACTGTTAATATCTTCACCAAGCTGGATGTGAGGAACCGCACCGAGGCCGTTGCCCGGGCACGTGAGATGGGCCTGCTGTAAATTATCCTTCCGATTTCAAAAACAGGCCGCAAAACCGGCCTGTTTTTGATTCCACCCCAAACCACAAGAAATACACCTCTTGTGTCACTTTGGTTGGATGACAGAGGGATGGGTTTATTGTTACACTGAATCTAAAACTGATGGAGAAAATATGCACATATACATCCAAGATTCACACCTGGAAACATATAGAAAGGATAAAGAAACTATGGATGCACCTAATTCTTTCGTTATCGAAACGCAAGGTCTGTCCAAGACTTATAAGGGCACCCCGGCGCTGAATTCGCTGAATTTGACCGTCAGGCAGAATTCGATCTTTGGCTTCCTCGGGCCGAATGGGGCAGGGAAAACCACCACCATCAAGCTGCTGCTTGGCCTGGCCCGCCCCACCAGTGGCTCGGCGCACGTCTTCGGCTATGACATCCAGCGCGAGAGTGCTTCCATCCGCAAGCGGGTCGGATATCTGGCCCAGGACCCGCACTACTATGAGCACATGACCGCGCGCGAGACGTTGCGGTTTACCGCCCACTTCTTTTACTCAGGCCCAATGGCCGGCATTGAAAAAAGGGTTGAGGAAACACTTGAGCTGGTCGGATTGGCTGACAAGGCCGACCGTCCGATCAAAGGTTTCTCAGGTGGCGAGCGGCAGCGGCTCGGTATCGCCCAGGCCCAGGTGAACTATCCCGACCTGCTCATCCTGGATGAGCCGGCGGCTTCGCTTGACCCGCAAGGCCGCCATGATGTTTTGGAAGTGATGGAAAGGTTGCGCAAGCACACCACCATCTTCTATTCAACTCACATTCTCTCTGATGTCCAGCGCGTCAGCGATACCGTGGCCATCATGGATCACGGCAAGCTAATCTCGCAGGCCCCGATTGATGAGCTGCTCAACACCAATCGCGCACCGGTATTCACCTTGGGGCTCAGGGGTGAGACGGAAAAAGCCCGCTTGCGCCTGGCAGGCTTCCCTTGGGTGACTGCCATCCAGGCCAGACCGGTGAATAATCACATCAGCTGGGAGGTCACTGTTGCTGATGAAGCCATCGCCGAGTCTCAATTGCTTCAGCTGGTGCAGTCCGCTGGCGGAGTCACAGTCCTGGAATTTGGCCGCAGGAAAGTCGATCTTGAAGACATCTTTTTAGCCCTAACGGAAGGAGATCAAAATGGAAAACTCTAATGCACTGAGAATGGTAAACGAGCGCGGTTGGCGCATGGGCTTTACCAACCTGTTCCATGGAGCCAGCGCTGAATGGTGGCACACAAAAAAGTGGCTGATCCACATTGTAGTCTGGCTTTTGTTCTTGAACGGGATGCTCGCTTCTTTTTTATGGAAAGACTCAGCTGGAGCGTCAGAAACGGCTGCCTCTTTTGAAAGCTTAAATTCGATGGCTGCCGTGCAACAGGATCCAATCCTCAGCGCCTTTGTCGTTTTTTTGGTGTTTAGCGGGATGGCGCTCCCAGTGGCTGCCATTATCGCCGGTCAGGATGCCATTATTGGTGAGCGCCAATCAGGCACGGCAGCCTGGGTGCTTTCTAAGCCAGTCTCCAGACCAGCATTCGTCTTATCCAGGATGGTGTCAAGCGTAATAGGTATATTTGTCACCGGGGTAGTGGTCCAGGGTATGGTCGCCTATATCCAGCTGTCCCTCAGGATCGGTTCTCCATGGCCAATCACCGGATTCTTAGGCATGGTGGGGCTGCTCTCCCTGAACTTATTATTCTACCTGGCCCTGACCTACATGCTTGGCTCATTATTTACCAGCCGCGGGCCTGTGTTGGGGATCAGCCTG
>Ga0153916_10002383_pt1 | contig 13757 bp, 13 predicted proteins | sample Opewatmetagenome_FD_109642 | JGI IMG/M metagenome (GOLD analysis project Ga0153916, IMG submission 109642) | Freshwater wetland microbial communities from Ohio, USA - Open water 3 Core 3 Depth 4 metaG | ecosystem: Environmental > Aquatic > Freshwater > Wetlands | place: USA: Ohio, Lake Erie...
CAGGAAGGCGATACAGTCTATATCGGTGAATTTGAGCTGGAATGGCAGGATTAAAGCAATTGGTGGGTGTTTATGGGGGAACTTTCGATCCTCCGCATAACGGTCATTTGATTCTTGCCGAAGCTGCAAAAGAGCAGTTGAATTTATCCCGTGTGATTTGGGTTCTAACCCGGCGCTCGCCTCACAAATTGTCTCATTCTATTACGACCGTTGATATTCGTCTAAATTTACTTAAGGCGGCTTTGGTAGAGTATCCAGAATATGAGATCTCCAGGATAGAGATCGATCGCCCTCCACCCTATTATGCCGTGGATACGCTGCGACTCCTTCAAATTTCATATCCCGACGATAACTTAGTCTATTTGATGGGCGGCGACTCTTTGCGTGATTTGCCGACCTGGCACAAGCCACGTGAGCTGGTTTCAACTTGTTACGCAATTGGAGTCATGCTTCGTCCAGGATGTGAAGTTGATTTGGATCAGCTTGAGAAGCGAATTCCGGGCTTGGTGGAGAAAATCAGGTGGATCCATGCATCACTGGTTGATATATCTGCGTCAATGATTCGGAGAAATATCCAGCAAAATCTTCCCTACCGTCACTTCTTGCCGCCAAAGGTGGTAGATTTGATCGAAAAGTACAATTTGTATCAGAATATTGAGGCTTGATGGATGAATCCGGATCTGGATACCCTTAATGCGGATATTATCAATTGCAACCGGTGTGAACGCTTACGTGCGTACTGTGCACAAATCGCCCAGGTGAAACGCCGCGCATACCGTGATCAGTCTTATTGGGGAAAACCTGTTCCGGGTTGGGGAGATCCTCAAGCACATCTGCTAATCATTGGCCTGGCTCCTGGCGCTCATGGATCGAATCGGACGGGTAGAATGTTCACCGGGGATCACGCCGGCGATTTTTTATACGCTGCCCTCCATCGTTCAGGGTTATGCAACCAGCCGGGTTCAGTTTCTCGGCAGGACGGCCTTCGACTTCAGGGAGTTTTCATCACCGCAGTCGGTCGTTGCGCCCCTCCCGGGAACAAGCCGCTTCCGGTCGAGCTGCAGAATTGCCGACCTTATTTGGTTACCGAACTAAAGTTATTGAAATCGGTAAAAGTCCTTCTGGTACTTGGGAAGATTGCCTTTGACGGGACTCTCAAAGCTCTACAAGAGCTTGGCGAAAGGCCTGTTGTGAAATCCAACGGATTTGCGCATGGGGCAGTCAGAGCCGTTGGACCTTACCAGTTAGTCTCCTCCTACCATGTTAGCCAGCAGAACACACAGACGGGGCGTCTGACTGCAGCGATGTTTGATGTTGTCTTAAAGACATGCCTTAGCTTCCTTTAGCTGAACTCGAACAGCCGATTCAGCTGTTCCTCCATAGGATGCTCGTTTAGCGATGCTTTGATCGGGATCAAAAACCTCGTAAACCTGCGCATCGAATGTGGGGTTTAAAGTTTGATATTCTTCAATTGGCAATTGATTGAGCGGAATCCGGAGCTCTGCAGCGCGTGCAACTGCTTTCCCTACCAGGCTGTGAGCTTCACGGAATGGAATCCCTTTCAAAACCAGGTAATCTGCCAAATCAGTCGCCAGAATTGCCGCATCTACACGCGAGCGCATTCGATCAGGATAGATCTTGATTGTCTGCAGCGCCTTTGATAAAACAGGAAGGATCGAAATCAGTATATCAAAGGAATTGAAGACAGGCACTTTATCTTCCTGTAGATCCTTGTCGTAAGTCGAGGGCAGTCCCTTGAGTGTTGCCAGAAAACCTGCCAGATAACCCAGGAGGGCGCCGCTCTTCCCACGCGCCAGCTCGAAAAGATCAGGGTTCTTTTTTTGGGGCATCAGGCTCGACCCGGTCGCAAAGGCATCAGTCAACTCGAAAAATTGGAATTCAGTGCTGGTGAAGAGAATGATCATTTCAGATAAGCGGCTCAGGTGAGAGCCAATCAAGGCGGCGCAGAATAAGAACTCAGCCGCAAAATCACGATCGGAAACCGCCTCCAGGCTATTTGGAGCTGGGGCGTCAAACCCCAGCTCCTTCGCTAACCAGGTCCGGTCAATAGGATATGGGGTGCCGGACAGAGCCCCAGAGCCTAATGGGAGGATACGAATCCGCGCAGTAAGCTCGGCGAGTCGTTGGCGATCTTTATGGAGAGGCCAAAAATGTGCCAGCCACCAGTGGCTGAGCAAGATGGGTTGGGCATGTTGGAGATGCGTATAGCCAGGGAGGATCACGCCCAGGTCTTCTTCAGCACGTTGGATTAAAGTCTTCTGGAATCCAATGATCGCCTGATCGATTTCAGGTAGGTTTTCCATAAACCACAACCTGAAATCTGTTGCCACCTGATCATTTCGACTGCGGCCTGTATGAAGTTTCCCTGCAAGCACGCCAACTAACTCTCCCAAACGCCGCTCGACGGCTGAATGGATATCTTCGTCAGCGGGGTGGAAGACAAAATTATTCCTGTCAAATTCATTTCCCACGCTGATTAAACCTTCACATAGAACCTGGCATTCTTGGGCGGTCAAGATACCCGCTTTTTGCAGAGCCTTTGCCCATGCCTGGCTGCATTGGATGTCTTGTGGAGCCAGACGATAATCAAAGCCGATGGAAGCATTGAGAGCCCAGGCTTCTGGATCCATTTTCCCACTGAAACGCCCACCCCAGAGAGTCATTTTATCTCCTAGTCTCGTTTGAACCGGGTGTAATCCGGTTTTGGCATATCCAGGCCTGATACGGGTAATCCATTCAAAGCACGTACTTTGAGGGGTAACCCAAAGAGGTGGATAAAACCTTCTGCATCAGATTGATCATAAACATCTTCCTGCCCAAAAGTCGCAAAATCTTCCCGATAAAGGCTGAATTTGCTCTTGCGTCCGACAGGTATGACGTTACCTTTATACAGTTTCAATCTTACCAATCCTGTTACAGGACCTTGGGTGCTGTCAGCAAAGGCAGACAGCGATTCCCTCAATGGGGAAAACCATAAACCATTGTAAATGATCTCAGCATATTTGAGCGCTACAAGATCCTTAAAATGGATCGTTTCTTTATCCAATACAACCGATTCCAATTCCTGGTGGGCAGCGTATAAAATGGTTCCACCGGGTGTCTCATACACGCCATGTGATTTCATACCTACGAGACGGCCTTCAACCAGGTCAACACGCCCAACGCCATGTTTTCCTCCCAGTGTGTTCAATGTATCCACAATTCTTGCTGGTGACATTTTTTTCCCGTTGATGGCTACAGGTATGCCCGTGATAAATTCGAGTTCAACATATTCAGGTTGGTCAGGCGCCGACTCGGGAGCTGTGCTGATCTGGTACATGGCTTCTTCGGGCTCGATCCAGGGATCTTCCAATAAGCCGCCTTCATGAGAGAGATGCCAGAGATTGCGGTCGCGGCTGTAGATGGAATTCATTGTCGCGGCGACGGGAACATTATGCTCTTTGGCATAGTGGATCGCATCTTCACGCGAACGAATTTCCCATTCCCGCCAGGGTGCAACAATGCGCAGGCGTGGATCGAGAGCAGTGTATGTAAGCTCAAACCGCACCTGATCGTTGCCCTTGCCAGTTGCTCCATGAGCGACGGCGTCGGCACCGACCTGGTGCGCTACATCCACCTGATGTTTGGCGATCAATGGGCGGGCAATCGAGGTTCCCAGGAGATATTTTCTTTCATAAATGGCTCCTGCTCGCAGCACCGGAAAAAGATAATCGGCTGCAAATTCTTCACGCAAATCTCGGATGACAAGTTGGCTGGCTCCACTGGCTTTGGCTTTTGCCTCAAGCCCATCCAATTCCTCTCCCTGACCGACATCTGCTGTAAAACAAACCACTTCACAGCCATAATTTTCTACCAACCATGGCACGATCACAGATGTGTCTAAGCCCCCTGAGTAGGCAAGTACAATTTTTTTAATTGCTGGTTTGATCATTGGATTATCCTTTCGTTTAAAAAAATGAGCCCTCCTGGGAAGGAGGGCTTGCTTTGAACCGATTCTTGGATAAAAAAGCAGTTTATGCAAGCACGGAAATTCGACCTTCCCGGCAGGAGGGCATGAAAAGACGACGGGAGCGGGCCAGAATTGTGATATCCATATTGGGCGCAAGTTTAACATCGCTCTTTTGGATCGTCAAGGAAATTGAGAGACCAGTTTCTTTTATATTTGTAGATAAGTCTATGGTTTTCATTTACTATTGATTTTTGCTTTTCATGACTCTTAAGATGGCAATCTTCGTCGGGTGATTGAACGGTGCAGGGTCGGTAGGAAAATAATTTTGGTGGTTCTTGGCAAAGCCTGAAAAGTCATCCGGCACCGGGATCAACTCTTCAATGGTCATATAGCCATCATGGCATAAGCCTTCGAGCTGTTGGAAAAACTTCGAGCCACTGACAAATAAGGCATTGTTGATGGCGACCAGTATTCCCCCAGTCTCTACCAGAGGTCGAACTTTATTGATTAACCGGCTGTAGTCCTTATCCAGATCTACACGCCCCCCGGTTGATAGTGAAAAAAAAGGAGGGTCAAGAAATATCATGTCGAACCGCTGCTTCGTGCGGCGCATACGGCTTGTCCAGGGGAAAAAATCTTGTGATACAAAATCGGACTTCTGAATAGGAAAGCCGTTGATACTATAGGATGTCTTCGCCAGGTTTATGAATTTACGATTCCGGTCCAGATGGATCACTTGCCGGGCCCCCCCGGCTTTTGCGGCTACGCCCAGGCTGCCAGTATATGCAAATGTATTGAGCACGCGCCGCCCAACAGCGTGTTCAATGATCCATTTGCGCAGCTCGCGTGTGTCTAAATACAGGCTGGCATCGCTGCCCATCTGCAAGTCAATCGCATACCAGACCCCATGTTCGCGGATCCGACTATCTGGCTTTTCACCCTGTGCGATAAGCCCATGCCTTGCGGCTACATCCTCCGTAAAACGTGTTTTCACCATTGTGCTTTGGATCCACGGCAGCGTATTGTGCAGATGGTCAATTACTAAAGGAATAAGATCCTGAAAAGTGTCAGGTGGATTAGCGAAATTAAATATGACTAAAGTTCGCGCATAGACATCGATTGCCAGGTCCGGAAACCCTTCAATAAATCCATTGAACAGGCGAAAAGCCGAATAGGATTGGTAATCAATCCAGCTTTTACGCAGTTCTAAAGCTGCCTGGATACGCTCCAGGACCTCTTCTGCTTCCATTTCCACTGTACACATGCCTTGAGCATTGGGTTTTTAGGAGGATCAATAAAAGTTAAATAATTGTACCCCTCAAACGAATTACCGTTCCATTCATTAAAAGCATTTCTTTACACGCCTGAAGAACGGCGATACAATCAAACCTGTTACTTTCCCGAGAAGATTAAGCGTGTTTGCTTCATCTAAACCTTCCAGGGGATCATTTGCGATTTCTATGAGTCTCTATGGATAAGAAAAGAATATCATTTTTCCTGTTCTTAGGATTGGTTTTAGCAGCAGTGCTAATTCTGATGATCAGCTTGCCGGAGTTAGACTTGCGAGGTGGGGAGCCTATACCCCTGAATTTGAACGTCGTTATTCCTGTTCCAGGTGGTAATGTGGTCTTGCCAGGCGGAAACATCCTCTACTGGTTCATTCGCGGTTTTGCGGCGTTAATTATCATTGGACTACCTATCTACATTATATATAGCTTATTTTCGCCGCAAGGACGCAGGCGATTGCTTGTCGAAGTGATCATTCTTGTAGTTTTAACCTTTGTACTGGACAGAGTCGCTCGGTCAATCCAGAACCAACCCAAAGCAGAGCAAACTCAAAGCGTCGAGGCTCCACAGGATCAACCCCCATCGACATCTTCCACCGGCGGTCAATCTGAGCAGTTCGAAGCCAGCACGCCCAGTTGGTTGGTTTGGTCAGCCAGTATTGGATTGGCACTGTTCGTAACAGGTTTAATTGCTTTGGTGTTTTGGTTGTATTACAGGCGACATTTTAAACGGTTATCACCGATTGATCGGTTGGCTAGAGAAGCAGAAAGAGCTGCTTTTACGTTACAAGAAGGCGGGGATTTCAAAAATACAATCATACGATGCTACTATCAAATGAGCCAGATTTTGTATGCGGAGCGTGGTATCCGCAGAGAACAGGCAATGACGCCAAGCGAATTTGTACAGGCTTTAGAGCAAAAGGGTTTTCCTGGTGAGCCGATTCAGTTCCTCACGAAGATCTTCGAAGATGTACGGTATGGCACCAAACTGCCAGCTAAACGTGAAGAGGATAAAGCGATCTGGTACCTCACTGTCATTGCCGAAGCGAGTAAAAACATCCATCCAGTATAGGAATATGAAAAATCGCCGCACGGTCATCATACTTGCTGTAATCCTCGTAACCAATATTATTCTCGCAATCGTCTTCCGAGATTTTGTCCGCGAGAATGTATTGATCCCGATATTATATATGTTTTGGTATGTCAGATTATTTTTAAAAAGCCTTGGAGAAACATGCTTATGGCCTCTTTTATTGACGATTTTGGTGGTGATTTCGCTGCGAATCTTGCGCTCTAAGAAGAAATCTGACGAAGGTATCCAGGGCTATAGTGCAGAAAGGGGGCAATATGAAGAAGGGCGTGTGGGATTTTGGATGAAGTTTATCCGGCGAAAAGCCATGGGTATCGAGAGTCTCAGCTTCACCTCTATTCGCTTGAAGGACTTGGTTTTATCGGTGCTGGCTTACAAAGAAAATTCGACCACTTCTCAGTTAGAAGGAGAAATCGCCGAAGGAAAGCTGATCACACCTGAAGAAGTTCAGGTTTTATTCCAAATGAGAGATGAAGAGACTCAGAGAACGATTGAGCCCCCCGCTCTTTTTTCCAGGTTTATAAGCTGGATAAAAACTCGATCAAGCTCTCATATACCCAGCAACACCTCAGACATGAGTAAATTGGTTCAATATTTGGAAGAACAATTGGAGATAGAACATGATGATGGAAATAACTGAAGTTGCTTCTCTATCCAGTCAAGTGATTCAAGAAGTAGAACGTGCTGTAATTGGGAAAAGAAGCGAACTGGAAAAAATTATGACAGCCATTCTGGTTCCTGGTGGTCATGTCTTATTAGAAGATTATCCTGGGTTAGCCAAGACCCTGGTCGCGAATTGCTTCGCTACAGCACTGGGAATGGCGTTTAAGCGCATTCAATTTACACCAGACCTGTTGCCTGGGGATATTACTGGCGGATTTATATTTGACCGTGTCAACAACCAGTTTATTTTGCGGAAAGGTCCCATCTTTGCGAATATCATCCTGGCAGATGAAATAAACCGAGCCTCACCTAAAACCCAATCTGCCTTGTTGGAAGCCATGCAGGAATTTCAAGTTACGTTGGAAGGTGAAACGACCCGTTTGCCCGAGCCTTTTATCGTGATTGCTACACAAAACCCAATCGAATACGAGGGGACCTTCCCTCTCCCAGAGGCGCAATTAGATCGTTTCATTATGAAATTAGGGATCGGATATCCCTCAAGGGAGGATGAGAAGTTGATCATTCACCGCCGCCGTGAGCGGAAAACCGATGCCTTCGACCTCAAATCAGTGACAGATGCAGCCGGTCTATTGGGAATGCGTAAAGCAGTAGAGGAAGTATATGTAGATCCAGATATTGAGCAATATATTGTCGATCTCATCCTGGCAACTCGCATTCACCGGCAAGTTGTGGTGGGTGCCAGCCCACGCGGTTCTCTGGCATTGGTCAAGTTGTCACGCGCTTGGGCGGCTATTCAGGGGCGGTCTTATGTGCTGCCTGATGATATCAAACGGTTCTTTGCACAGGTTGTCAACCATCGACTGATCCTGGAACCTGATCTTTGGACAGTCCGTTTGGCATCGGATAAGGTAATTCAAGAAATCATCAATTCTGTACCTGTACCTGTGATCCAGGGAATTTAATGACCAGGAATTTTTGGTTGTTGAGCAGTCTGATTTTTGGGCTCATTTTTGTGGGGCTATTTTCAGTTAATAATGTACCCATCCTTTTAGCCCTACCATTGTTGGTGTATTTGGGATTTGCCATAGCATATATGCCGCCAGCCCCTTCACTGGAAGCTTCTCGAGAGCTTAGCACACTTGATTCTTCCTTAGGTAAGCCCATCGATGTTAAGGTAAGAGTGGTGAATGAAAGCAAATTCCTGGAAGAGATCTCTTTAGTGGATAATGTTCGAGGTTCACACTCTTTGGTCATCGTTAAGGGTGGATTGTCGAAGAGACTATCTTTAGTAAACGGCGAGTCCGCTGACCTTATCTACACAGTTGCTGGTCAACGCGGCAGGTATTCATTTGAGGGGGTCCAAGCACAGATCAGTGAACATTTTGGCGTATTTCAGAATGAGTATTTTATTCCTGCCCGTGCGCAGCTTTCGATATTTCCTGAAATTACCAAGTTACGCTCAATAAAAATCCGCCCCAGGCAGACACGTGGTTTCGCTGGTCCAATCCTGGCAAGGATAGGTGGTGCGGGTACCGATTTTTATGGGGTGCGGGAATATCAGCTGGGTGATCCTTTACGCCGGATAAACTGGAAATTGTCCTCTCGTTACCCACAAAGTTTGTTTACGAACGAATCTGAACAAGAACGTATCGCAGATGTGGGCTTGATCCTGGACGCCCGCCAGCAGAGTGATATTAACTCTAAAGAGGGTATGCTTTTTGAGCATTCTGTAAATGCAACGGGTTCTCTGGCGGACGCATTTTTGAGAGATGGTCATCGCGTTGGTTTGTATATCTACGGTTATAGTGTCGAAAGGATTTTCCCGGGATATGGAAAAATACAACGCGAGAATATTCTTAAAGCACTTTCCAGGGCACACACAGGAGTTAATTTTGCGTTGGAGAACTTAAATTTTCTTTCAACCCGGTTTTTCCCGCCGAAAACACAGTTAGTGATGGTGAGTCCTTTAAAACCCGAAGATTTAAATCCATTAGTCCGATTACATTCCACGGGATATGAATTATTGATTGTGAGTCCAAACCCAATCCACTTCGAAATCCAAAAATATGATCGCCAGAAGAATCCAGAACTGGATCTGGCGTTTCGTCTGGCTATGATTGAACGGATCCTTATGTTGAGAAAACTGCGACGTGCTGGCATTCAAGTCATTGATTGGCGGGTTGAAAGTTCTTTAGATCAGGTGGTATACCAGGCTGTTCGCCGGCATCCTGCAGGTAATCGAATCTTACAGATTGCATCATGAAAATTACGAAATATTTCCTTATATCAGCCTTTTTGATAGCTGCCTTGATCACCTCTTTCGCCTTTTGGGAAATAGATTCATGGGTCGGAATCGGCATTACTCTTTTCTGGTTGATCCTCTGGTGGGTTAGCCAGTCAGCCGCTAGTAACTTCATGCCGTCCATCTTTTTTGTGGGATTCATCTTTATATGCCTGGTGGGTTCCTTTTGGGGGTTAAGACCCAGCCTCTCATTCTTGGGGGTGATTGCAGTTCTTAATGCCTGGGACTCAGATCGGTTTTATCGCCGTTGGAAGGGCGTCGAAAATAACCAAAGTATGCGAAACATTGAGCGTAAGCACTTAATTCGTATCCTGGCAGTAGATGGTACGGCGGTTATCTTAGCCGCAATTGGTCTATCTTTTAAAGCCCAGTTGAACTTTGGAATCATTCTTCTATGTGGATTTTTGGCAGTAATAAGCTTGAGCCGGTTGATCAGTTTGCTGAGAAATCACAGCCAGGGATCCTAGATTTAAAGAACCTCACGGTCTTAACAGACGAATGAGCAGTTTCAGGTAAGCTAAATCCATTGTGATCTGATCGCTGGGTTGGTTCTATTAAAAACTCCCTGTAAATGCTTGGGCAACAATTCAGCGATAGCCTGCATGACAACTTGGCTGCCCCATCGATCACGCGACTCAGGCACGTTTTCAGCTGGATCCTCAAGGCTCAAGGGTTTTCCAAAATTTAAGGTTAATGCCCCGCCAGACTCATAAATCCCCAAGGGGTAAATCATCAATCCCTTATGTGATAAATGCAAAAGGAATCGACCGACCCCTGGTGCGGGAATATCTAAGACACCAGATGGGGAATCCCCACCTTCAGGGGCTAACCCCAACGCAGCTTTTGGATTCTTTTGTACATAAGTAAGTATGCTACGAACTGCCTTTGCCCTGGCTTCAATTTCCCAGGGTCGTGGAGGCATAGGAGGCATCAGAGATAAATTGTATACTTGAGCGATTCTCCTAAAAATGACCCGTGAAAACGACTCCAGGAGTCGCCCGAATGGATGGTCAGGAAATGTCCAGGCAGCTGCCATAACCCAATGAATTTCGGTCGGAATAATGGCTGCGGCTGCCAACACTGACCACCAGGCTCTATATTTCAATCGGAAGTAGTGGTTGAAAACCAATAGAAAAGGACCATTTTGGGGGATGTTCTCTCTTCCGAGAATAACTGGAGCGGGATAGAGATTTTTGATCCAATTCAGCGCGTCCCTTCGAAATGATCTTTTCCTGTTAAAAATCAACGGCAATGCAAGCCTGATTGCCATTTTAAAATCGGATGGATAGGATGGGAAAATTAAGGAGCTTTTGACCATCCTTATAATTCTATACGATTAATTCTGATCGATGAGGATATTCTATAAATTTTGATCAATTCCTTATTTCGAGGTTGTTTTATCAGTTACAATAGAATTATGGATGCCACCTTTCGACCTGCATTACATACAGCCAGGAAGCTCATTGAAGCCAAGGATGAGAAAGAAATCGTGCAAACCCTCCTTCAGACCTCACTGGAAATAACCGGGGCTGAGGGTGCTTCTTTTGTACCTTTGGATGAACGAGGGTATCCTCTTGCTTTGACACATTTAGGGCAATTCCCGGGTTCGATCCCGGATGCCTGGTTGGAATACCTGGCGACGCCACCTGTCAGACAAAAGTGCTCCCAATGTGGACATAAGGGTCGGTTAGTGAAAGAATGCCAGCTCATTGCAGGCCCTTTCTCCGCAGCCTCTGGGATCTATTGTTTTCCAGTCTATTATGAAGATCACGAATTAGGAATTTTGAACTTATACATGCCGGCTCCTGCCATTCTAGATGTCCTGGAATTGATGGAATTCCTTATAGAATCCTCGGCCCTGGCTATCGCGAACGATCGTCTGCGTCGCAGAGAACTGGCCATGTTTACCCAATTTCGATCCGTACGTTCGGAAAACAATCATGAATCGCAAAAGAATCAACTCGATCGTCAGACCTGTGTCGAAGACAGGCTTGCCGAAGTCGAATATCGAATCCTTATGGAGGAACGTACACGCCTGGCAAGAGAGATACACGATGGATTGGCGCAGACCCTTGGTTTCCTAAAGCTTCAAGCTTCTCAATTGATCAGCTCGCTTGAAAAGAATCAAAGCGAACAGATGAAGCAGTTATCTCTCTCACTCTATGATGCCTTAGCAGATGCATATTTAGATGCTCGTGAAGCGATCAATATGCTCAGGGTTGTCCCAGGTGAGCCAGGTGAAGCCCGGTTGGTAAATTGGCTTAGCCGGATGATTGAAGGGTTCCAGGAAAATACCGATCTACAGGTTAATTTAGTGGAGTATTCGGTTCAAAGGAGCTTCCCAAATGAAGTTCACCTTCAAATGATCCGTATTATCCAAGAAGCCTTGATCAATGTACGTAAACATGCCCAGGCGCACCAGGTTCAAATCTCATGCCGCGAGATTGATCAAGTATTCGTGGTTGAAGTAATAGATGATGGTCAGGGTTTTTGTGCAGATGAAGTACCTGAGCCATCCCAACATGGGTTGAAGGGCATGCGTGAGCGAGCTAGTTTGATCGGGGCCGACTTGAAATTTATCAGCCAACCGCAGCAGGGAACGACAGTGCGCCTTTCTCTTCCAATCCAGCCAGAATGGGGAAACACCTGACCTATGGCTCCCATCCGGCTGGTTGTGGTAGATGATCATGCACTTTTTCGGGCTGGTTTGGTTGGATTACTCAGAGATATGGATGATTTTAATGTGGTGGGAGAGGCAGCAAATGGCGAGGAAGCATTGAAAATTATCCACCATTTGCACCCCGATGTCGTTCTATTGGATGTAAATATGCCTGGTTTGAACGGGATCGAAACGGTGCGCTCGATAAGAAAGGCGGAGAAGAGCGAAATTGGGAAAACTCGCATCCTGATGCTGACGATTTCAAAGCATGAAGAGGATTTATTTGAAGCCATCAGCGCGGGGGCAGATGGGTATTTGCTCAAGAATGTTGAACCGGAAGAATTGAGAAAAGCTGTCCATCAAGTCGTCGAAGGAAAAGGAGTGCTTTCCCCTGAGGTGACTCAACCGGTCATACGCGCATTAGCGAGTATCACCAATTATTCGTTGGAAAGACGGTTAAGCAAACGCGAGGTTGAGATTTTACATTACCTGGCCAGGGGAATGACAACCGCCCGAATCTCATCCGACCTTTTTATCTCAGAGAACACAGTAAAAACACATATTCGGCACATCCTCGAAAAACTAGAAGCTTCAAATCGTGCTGAGGCCGTCCGAAAAGCTGTCCAATTAGGTTTGATCCAGCCAGAATAGTATAGATTTTCAATCTAATCGCAGAACTGAAAAGGTGATGTGTAAATCACCTTTTTGGTGTTTAAAAATAACCCTCGGAAGAGATCAAGTTGTATGATAATTTAGACCCGATTGGGTAGATTAACTTTTTATTTTCAAATGGTAGCCATCATTTTATGTCAGAGAGCAAACCAACGAACCCACGTAAAATCCTTATTGTTTCTTCTCATCCTCTCTTTGGTAAGGGGATTCGTCATTTATTGGAAACGCACCAAGGAGATCGGGTTGATGTGATCGGCATTGTCTCGAACATAGAGGATGCGATGCAGTTCCTATTAGAACGCAAACCTGACCTCGTAATTGTCGATTATGACGACGGCGCAGTCAATCGAGATGAGTTCCTGGCGCGTTTTTTGGAAAGCGAGAACCAGCTTCGGGTGGTATTACTTTCTTTGAAAGAAGGGGGAAGTAATGCAATCGTATATGACCGGCGTAATTTTGAAGCTTCTCAGATAGATGACTGGTTCCAAGAATGGGCGATTTTACCGCCAAAGACATCTAAGAAAAGCCGATTATCAATCCGCAGGAGTGAAAACCGGAACATGAAAACGAATTACAAACACTACATTGGGGTGATGGTTTTTGTTATCATCCTGACTATTTTTGGGTTATTTGTATTGCAAAATGGTCGTTTACTCCCGGTAGCAGCCAGTGATCAAGCCATCCCTATTGATCGGTTGTTCAGCTTGGAATTCAAAGCCATGGCGGTGCTTTTTGGGGTCATTATTGGAGCAGTAATCTATAGTGTTATCTTCTTCCGCAGGAAGCCGGGAGATTCCGAGGATCCAGTTTTTCAGAAAGGCGATCGAAGTCTGAACATCAATTGGGTGGTTTTCCCGGTTGGTGCTCTAACGGCGTTCGTAATCCTGAAAGTAAGCCCTTTGTTTGAGGAATTTTTCAACCGTATCGTCCCTGATAGTAGATTACCGTTTGATTGGGTAGCTGCTATATTATCTGTTTGTTTGGGTCTGATCTTATACCTGGTTCTTTTTGGTATCCGCGCTTCTCGCTCCTCATCGGAAGTAAATGTGAAGGAAAACAGTAAATTGGAGGTAGCCTGGATCGCGATGCCGTTGGCACTTGTGCTTCTCCTTGCCTTTGCAGGTTCAGATGCGTTAGCACAAACATTAAGAAGA
>Ga0153916_10002384_pt1 | contig 13752 bp, 12 predicted proteins | sample Opewatmetagenome_FD_109642 | JGI IMG/M metagenome (GOLD analysis project Ga0153916, IMG submission 109642) | Freshwater wetland microbial communities from Ohio, USA - Open water 3 Core 3 Depth 4 metaG | ecosystem: Environmental > Aquatic > Freshwater > Wetlands | place: USA: Ohio, Lake Erie...
CAAACTTCCCGCACGATATGTGGCTCGAGGTTTTCGTCTTTCCACAATTCGATAAAATTCAGATGATCTCTCGCAGCTGGGAAGACAGCATCCAAAGTAGCCTGCCCTGCTGCACGATGATCGGGGTGATTTAATCCACCATTGCCTGTAAATAAAGTCTGTGGATCGCAAGTCACCAAGACATCTGGTCGTGCTGTACGAATTACTCTTGTAATGTCCCGGCGTAGATTAATATCTGGGGTGAGGTAACCATCAGGATAATTTAAAAATTTAACCTCCTCTACACCCAAGACCTTGGCAGCAGAAAGCTGCTCCATCTGCCTGATTGAACACAGCTCATTCTGTCCAATGGTCAGGTCCTTCGTTCCTTTATCTCCACATGTAAGCACACAATAGGACACATGATGCCCAGCTCGCACCCATCTTGCAGTAGTTGCACCACAAAAAAACTCTGGATCATCCGGATGAGCCAGTATAATCAGTATCTTCTGGGTTGCTCCCCAATCATCAGGTGGTTTACCTGGGTCTGCCATGAATCTTCTTTATCGCTTTCTTCATTATCGGTCGCGTGTCTTCTGGGCAGTTATCACAGGAATTATCAGCTTTATTCTTCAACGCTTCCAATTCCTCTAAAGGTTGAAGTTCTTCCTTCATAAACTCATGTTGGCCACCCTGTTCCAATTCAACCAGTACAGCACCTTTTAGAGGGACCACATCCAATACTTTTCCGTTTCCCCTTGGTGTGATTACTAATTTACCTCGCTTTGGTAATTGCTTGCGAGCCTCAACATACTGTTCATATTCATAAACCAGGCAGCATCTTAATCTCCCGCACATTCCGGTAATTTCGGTAGGAGTGAGCGAGATACCTTGTTCCTTAGCCATTTTGATTGAGATGGGACTGAATTCTGTTAAAAATGTTGCGCAGCATCGGCATTCCAAACCACAAGCCCCCATGCCCCCCAATGCTTTCGCCACATCCCTTGGTCCCACGAGATGCATTTCAACATGTGCTTGTTGGTACGTGCGCTGCATGTACCTCTTTAATGATTTGAGGTCAGTTTTTTCACCATCCTCACTGCTAAATACGAATACTAAACGGTTGCCATCCAGGCTGAACTCTGCCGACACGATCTTTACATCGCTCAAATGCAATTCGGACGCTTTTGCCCGGCAGGTAGCCAGCGCTTCGATTTCTCGATGCTCCCACTGCTGGTGCACTAGCAAATCCTGTGGTGTGGCTATGCGCATTATAGACTTTAATCCTGCGGTTGTGCCGCGATCAGGGTTATTAATGAAATTTACGATTTTACCTAATTGAGTCCCTCGGCTTGTTTCTACAACCACATAGTCCCCAGGCTGCACATTTCGAAAACTACTGGCATTAAAATGGTATATCTTTCCTATCGGTTGAAATCGTAATCCGACGATGCATTGTTCTGCCATCGGGCTTTGAAGATTATCTTCCACTCAACTATCCTCTTTTCAAACAGCTCACTCACTCAATAATTGTGATCGGCACCACAGTATGATTTTCGATTGCTGCTACACTTACTTTAGCCGCGATTTGCCCAGCAATATTCCTCAACGCAGTTGCTGCGGGTGAATCAGGATTTTCAACAATCACGGGTCTTCCGTTATCACCACCAAGGCGGACTTCAGCATCAATCGGTATTGTGCCAAAAAATGGTACATTGCCCTCCTTGGCTAATTGCTCCCCTCCTCCACTTCCAAAGATATCCAATCGTGAGCCATCTTCTAATTCCAGATAGCTCATATTCTCAACTACCCCCAAAATTGGAACATTGAGTTGGCGGAACATTTCCATTCCACGCCGGGCATCTTCCATGGAGACGTGTTGTGGGAGGGTCACGATTACTCCTCCACTTAATGGCAGCGATTGGGTCAAGCTTAATGCCGCGTCTCCTGTACCTGGTGGTAAGTCAACGATCAGGTAATCCAATTCTCCCCACTCAACTTCACTAAGAAATTGCCTTATGGTTGAATGCAACATCGGACCTCGCCAAATTAAGGGTTGATCGGGCTTAACCAGGAATCCGATGGACATTATCTTCACACAATAAGCTTCAGCGGGTACAAGCTTTGCTTTAGTCGGTGGCGGTAGAGTTCCTACTCCCATCATGGTAGGTATGTTGGGTCCATAAATATCCGCATCTAGCAATCCCACTCTGGCTCCAGATTGAGCCAATGCTACTGCGACATTTACCGCCACTGTACTCTTCCCAACCCCACCTTTCCCTGATGCGATGGCTACCGCATTCCTAATTGGTAGCTGCATTAAACCTCTGGACCGCCCGTCGCTGGGTACATTCGAATCCAGTTTTATTTCCACTTTCCTCACACCCGGCAATGACATAACCGCTGCTCGGGCTTCATTTTCGATTTTTGATTTTAGTGGGCAGGCAGGGGTCGTCAGGAAAATGGTAAATTTGACCAGATCACCAATAATTTCCAATTCGCGAATCATATTCAACGAAACCAGATCATTTCGTAATTCTGGTTCCTGCACATTCCGTAATGCTGCAAGAACTGAATCTTTTGTTAACAATTCCACCGTCATTTCAACATACCTCTTTCATGTATTTTGAGACATCTTTTTTAGCTTCATGATACAGATCGATTAGATCTTGATCATTGCCTTTATATCGTTTGATTGTAGTATTCGAACATAAGACACAACCTCTCATTGCCCGAAATGAATCAGATTGACAGGTTGTGCAGCCACCGAGTCTTACCATGAATAGCACGAATGCAATTCGATCAATGCTCATCGGATCCAACTCGATCAATTTATTGATCAAATTTTCCCATCTTTTGCTACGTAAGTTCCGCAAAGGTTCAATCGCCCTTGACGGGAATAGTAGATCAATGCTTACTTCCTGCATCAAATTTCTCTTATTCTAATCTATAACTTGCCTGAAACCATTCGTATCATATTTTATGCGTGTGATCTCCTGGCAACTCTTTGCTCTTCTGCCTCTCTATTAGCTGCTTCCTCCCGTGCAAAATTAATCGGACGGACTGACGCATAGTAAGAAACAGGTTTCCCAAGTTTGGCCTTATCATATACGTTCGATTTCCGATCATAGGATGCCAATTCATAATTGTGATCCATTTTAATCGCATCGAAAGGACAATACTCTGCACAATATCCACAATTCATACAGATATCGATATCTATATAAAACTCCGCCGGATCAGGGATAGGTCGACCAGTATTAGGGTCCGATGCACGAACAATCCATATACATTGGGGGGGGCACACTTTCGGACAAATGCCACAAGATGTACAGCGGTACTCGATTTTGCCATCTTTTTCTTCATAAAGGAGAAATGGCACGAATCGAAACTCTTCAGGAACCGGTAATTTTTCATCTGGATACTGGACCGTGAAAATCCCTCTCACTTCTTTACTGCTCCGATACGCAATTCCTTCGGGTGTTTTATAGCGTTTGCCCCAATGTCGGAGGTCATCCAAATAGGTTTCAAGGAAGTGCCTAAAAGCTAGGCCCAGGCCTTTCAGTACACCCATTCCATACATGTAAGCATTTTTTTGTTCAGACATTCTTCACTCACCTATCCGTTTCGCCTAAAACAATATCAATTGAACCGAGGATCACGACTACATCGGCGATTTTATTTCCAATACACATGGTTTCAAGCGGGGTTAGATTGATAAATGATGGAGCACGCACATGATAACGCCATGGGTTGGGCTTACCGTTCGAAATTACATAGAAACCCAGCTCTCCTTTGGGTCCTTCCACACATCCATACGATTCTCCCGCTGGTACCCTAACTTGGTATTGGGGTTTTCCTTCCTGGATTGGTCCTTCAGGAATATTTTTAATTACTTGCTGTAGGATCCTCAAACTTTGATACATCTCATCTAGACGAACCAAGTACCGGTCGTAAACATCTCCATGATATCTGACAGCGACATCAAAATCGAACCGGTGATAAATACTATAGGGTTGTGCCCGGCGTAAATCGTACGGTACACCCGATGCCCGCAAGACGGGTCCAACAGTTGAAAAGGCAATTGCTTGTTCGGGGGTTAAAACCCCTACTCCTTCTGCCCTGTGACGAACAATTTCATTATTGGTAATATATAAATCTAGATCATCGATTTTGCGTGGTAGGCGGTCGAATACCAGATCTTTAATTTTCTCCATGATTCCTTCAGGTAAGTCACGCGCCACTCCCCCAAATCGGAAATAGTTGCACATCATCCTCGAGCCAGAAATTGCCTCAAAAATGTCCAAAATTAACTCGCGCTCTTCGAATGCGTATAAAAACGGCGTGAAGTATGCCCCCAGGTCATTCAATAAGAAACCAAATAGTGCCAGGTGATTAACGATACGGGTTAACTCCGCCATCATCACCCGAATGTATTCTGCCCGTTCAGGCGGAGCAATGCCCATCAATTTTTCGATCGCCAGCGAATAGCCGAAATTATTACTCATCGAGTTGAAGTAATCCAGGCGATCGGTGTAGGGCATATTTCCTAGAAAAGTATTACGTTCGCCAATTTTTTCATGATTGCGGTGTAAGTATCCCATGACCGGTTTCAGGCCAATGACCGTCTCACCATCGAGCTTGGCTGCCATGCGAAATACCCCATGCGTGGATGGATGTTGTGGCCCTAAATTGACAATCACCTGATCGGTACTTATACCAGTCTCTTCGTCTTTACGTTCCATTTTGCTGAGTCCTGCATATAAAGCTTCCTCGGGTACAGGAACCCAACTTTCAGGATCAAAACCTGCTGGATATTCAATGTTCGTCCCAAGTGGGTTTTTCTGTTCCGCACTTTTATAGTACCCCACCGGCCAACGACTTTTAAAAGGCTTTCCTTCTTCCTCGTAATAACCTTCTTTCCAGTCTTTTCTGAGCGGGTGCCCATTAAAACCCTCCCACATGAGTATTCGGCGCAAATCAGGATGTCCATCAAATTTTATCCCGAACAAATCCCAGATTTCACGCTCCTGGAATTCCGCTCCTGGGTAAACTGATACAACCGACAAAATCACTGGATTATCACGATCGAGTTGTGCCTTGACCACCAGTGGGGAGCCCCCTGTTGACTTGCGGATATGATAGACTACCTCCATCTTGTTATCGGGAAAATAATCGACCCCTGTTATTGATGATAAATAATCATACCCCAGCTCGTCCCTGAGCCTCATCATAATTGACGATAAGTGCTCGGGTTTTACCAGGTATCCTTCGAAATTAACCCTTTCATCACGAGAAATAATATCTGGAAAAATATGTGTTAAGTCAGATTGAAGTGTAATATTTTGGTTGCTCATGGACATGCTCCAAAATTCGAATATTGTCTACCTAGCCAGCATCTGGCGTAGCTGGTTGTTCAGACGCTTGTTGAGCAGCAGCCTGTTGAGTATGAAGCTTGTCTTGAGAATATTCTTTGATTAAAGCGAACTTCCGAGGGTCCATTAGGTCCGGTCCAAGAACAGGAACTGGGAGGGGCTCTTCTGGTCCCTTCTGGTACCATCTCACGGTCTTGATCGATTGAGTATCAATTAATTTTTGTAGGGCAATTAGGCCATTTAATAGTGCCTGGGGCGTCGGGGGGCAGCCTGCCACGTAAACATCCACAGGTACAAATTCATCTACCCCTGATACCACATTGTATCCTTCTTTAAAAGGCCCACCACCTGAGGCACATGATCCCATAGCGAGTACATACTTGGGTTCAGGCATTTGGTTATAGAGTCTGACGATCTGAGGAATCATCTTTTTAGTGACTGTCCCAGCTACTATCATCAAGTCTGCTTGCCTTGGGCTTGGACGCATGATTTCCATGCCAAACCGCCCAAAATCGAAACGACTGGTAGCAGTGCAGATCATTTCAATCGCACAGCATGCTAAACCGAACATCATCGGCCAAACGGACGATCTTCGTCCCCAATTATAAATTTTATCCAGCGTGGTTATGGTAACTTGACCCTGCATCTCGGGTGGGATATCGAAACCAGGGTTAATAAGATCTTGGCTCATATTGCCTTCCTCCTCAACTCAAATTGAATGACAGCAGGATTATACTCTCATACGGAATGATGTCAACCGATTTATGCAAATATATATTTGCATATATAGAATTTTTTGTTATACTTAGACGAGATCCTTATGCTGAACGCGCGCCAGAAAATTCTTAATTTCATTTTAGAACAACAAAGTGCAACTGTGGAGGAATTAAGTAGGGTTTTTAAAGTCACTCCTGCCAATATTCGTCACCACATCTCTATTTTAACTGAGCAAGGATGCGTACAAGTAATCGGTCAGAAAGCTACTGCAATCCGGGGGCGTCCTGCACAGCTTTACGGCGCTACACAGCAAAGCAATCAAAATAACCTGGAAATTTTGACAGAAACACTCCTTTCTATCCTCTTCGAGGACTTTGGATCAGTGGAAAGGAACCAGCTGCTGAAAAAAATCGCCAGACAATTGGCGAAATACTATAAACTTGATACTTACAATCCAACGCGGCGATTATATTCGTCCATCCGGATTTTAAAACGGATGAATTACCAGGCACATTGGGAAGCACATTTCGAGTATCCACGTATTATGTTAGGGCATTGCCCTTATAGGGCAATTCTTGACCATAATCCGGAGATCTGCCATATGGACGCATTTATGCTTCGGGAATTACTTGACACACCAGTTAGGCAGATCGAGAAGCTCGCCTTCAACACTAAGGGTATCCAAGAATGTGTCTTTCTAATGGGTCGGCCGAGCTAATCCTTCCTTAAAAACTATACAGAATGTACAAAATAATATATAATATATAATATATACTCCGTATAATATCCTAGCGATATATTGCTTTTATAAATGATGGATCTACCTAATTCGTTCATTGAGTCAAGTGAAATTCTTCGTAAACGCTCGCTTACTGATGAGGTTTACGAATATTTGTCCAGCAAGATCATTGCAGGTAAATATTCCTCCGGAGATTGGCTCCGTCAGGAGGATATTTCGACACAGCTGGGAGTTAGCCAAACACCAGTGAGAGAAGCTTTTGACCGTTTAGTCGCTGCTGGGCTCGCAGAAAGAGTGCCATATCGGGGAGTGCGAGTCCCTGTATTGGAGCCTAAAGAAATTGTGGACGCATTTATGCTGCGGCTGATCCTGGAAACGACTGGCGCTCGACTGGCAGCAACCGAGATCCTGCCTGAAGAAGTTCAAACATTATCCGTACTTATAGAAAAAACTGCCAATCTGGTCTCGTTAGAGGATATGTCTACCTTACGCCAATTAAACAAAGAATTTCACACTCATATGGTGGAAGCAGCTCGGAGTCCTTTGTTAATCAAATTATATGAATTAACAACCAATGCTTTTCCAGATTGGATGCTTTACGAATATATGTTTCGGCATCCAGAGCTCCTTCAAACAAACCTTAAGCGTGAATATATTGAGCATAAGGCAATTGTTGATGCTTTAGCGAGCAAGAACCCCGAAGAAACTTCGTTTCAGGTTGCTAATCACATCAAAAATCTGTGGCATGACCTGCACACCTACCTGGATATCTCTGTTAATTCGATGCAGGAGATTGAAAATCAAATTAGTGCGATGTTCCCAAATCACCAAAAATTAAAATAATAGTGAAGGAGATAAAATGAATAGCGAAGACCTTTTTAAAGAAATGGCTCAAAGTATTACCGATGGTGAAGCCGAGAAAGCCGCAGAGTTGGCAAAACAAGCCATTACCCTGGGTATAGATCCACTGGAGGCTATTAACCAGGGATTTGTAGCTGGGGTGAATTATGTGGGTGATCAATTCAGTTGCGGAAATATGTTCCTCCCAGAGCTGGTGATGGCAGGTGAAGCCATGAAAGCTGCTGTGGCTGTATTAGAACCAGAATTAACCAAACGTGGAACTGAACGGAAAATGTTGGGTAAAGTCGTATTATGCACCGTCGAAGGTGATATTCACGAAATTGGTAAAACCCTGGTTGGTACAATGCTTTCCGCCACAGGTTTCCAAGTTTACGATATGGGTGTGGACGTACCCGTTATGAAAGTTGTGGAAAAAGCGCGTGAAGTGAGTGCAGATATCGTTGCTATGAGTGCTTTGCTTACAACCACGATGGTGCATCAAAAAGATGTTATCGAGGCGCTTGAGGATGTGGGCATGCGCACTAAAGTTAAGGTTATGGTCGGTGGTGCACCGGTTACCCATGAATGGGTCAAGCAAATAGGCGCGGATGGCTATAGTGAAGATGCAATCGGAGCTGCCCGCGTCGCCAAGCAGCTTCTGGGTATCTAGTCCCAAACAGGTATCGTTATGAATGGGAAAATCAAATCTATTTCCAACCCTAAACTTAGCCTGGAAATCCTTTCACCTGAGGAAATTCAACGCCTGCATACCGCCTCCTTAGATATTATTGAAACAACTGGCATCCGATTTCCTTCCAAACATGCTTTGGATATTTGGGAAGCCCATGGTGCGCAAGTGGATCGCAGTACATCAATTGTGAAAGTGCCCGGCCAGATTATTGAAGATGCTCTAAAGCTTGCTCCGTCAAAGTATGACTTGGCTGCCCGTAGCCCCTCGCAAGACTTATCCCTGGATGGTAATCATGTCTTCCTGGGTACAGACGGGTGTGGGGTTGAAGTATTGGATATAAACACTGGAAAACGTCGCATGTCAACATGGCAAGACGTCGCAGATATTGCCCGGGTTGGTGATGCTTTAGAGGAAATTGCCTTTCATTGGGTAGCTGTATCAGCGCAGGATTTACCCCCAAGGACCCGTGGGTTGAACGAGCTGCGGGCTATTTGGGAAAACTCCACCAAGCATGCCCAGACAGAAAGTATTTATAACGAATGGGAAGCAAGTGCAGCTGTTGAAATGGCTGCCACAATTGCCGGTGGAAGGGACGCACTAAGAAAACGACCCGTATTATCCATCATGCAATGTACTGCTCCACCGCTCGGTCAGGATGGCGGCAGCGTGGATGCAGCTTTGATTGGCGCAGAAGCCGGGTTACCGGTCGGTTTTATGACCATGGCAGCCTGTTTAACGACGGGTCCTGCTACAATGGCAGGAACTTTGGCAGTGGGGAATGCAGAAGTTATCAGTGCAACTGCACTCATCCAGCTGGCATTCCCAGGTGCACCCGTCTTCTATGCTGCAGCTCAAACAGCCTCCGATCTACGGACGGGCGCTTATACAGGGGGAGGACCTGAAGATTTTCTATTTGGGGCTGCCCAAAATAAGCTCTCGGATTTCTACAATATTCCTCTATCCATGGGGTCATTCGCAACGGGTGCCAAGGAACCAAACTGGCATGCGGGAGTTGAAAATAGCTTGTCCACCTTTATGGCAAGCCTGGTCATGTCGGATATGTTATTAGGTGTCGGATTACTACACGGCAGCCGGATATGGTCCTATGCTCAAATGCTGATGGACTGCGAAATTTTCTCCATCATTCAAAAAGTAATGGAAGGTATTGTCGTTAATGACGAGACGCTTGCATTGGATGTGATCCGTAGTGTTGGTCCAGGAGGCAACTTCTTGAACCAAAAACATACTATAAGACATATGCGCGATCTCTTTATTCCTCAATTCATGGATCGCCGCCCCTATAACATATGGGAGGAGAAACATGATGACGGCCGTGATTGGGCACTGGAAAGAGCCAGGAATATCCTAAACACCCACCAACCCGAATTATTGGATCCTGCTGTAGCTGCCGAGTTAAAAATAATCATTGCTTCCGTCGAGGGCGTGTGATAAATATGCAGCCAAATCTAACTCTCCTCAGTGAGGAATTGGTTAAACGAATCTTGGATGAAGCTTTTGAATTATTGATTACTCCTGGAATAAAAGTTCAATCGCTAGCAGCCAGGCAACTACTTGCAGAGGCAGGTGCAAAGATTAATAAAGAAACGGAAGTTGTTCATATTCCAGAGAAATTAGTGTATTCCGCCCTCGAGACTGTACCTCGCCAGTTCTTCCTTTATGACCGCATGGGCAATCCGAAGGTAAATTATGGTGCGAACGCCGTTCATTTTGACCCCGGCTCTTCAGGAGTACACATCCTGGATCCTGTTACTTTCGAGCATCGGCCATCATACACCGATGATCTGGTTCGGATCGTAAAACTAGCAGAAATGCTGCCCCAGTATGATGCGCAATCCACTGCGGTAATTTGTAATGAGATACCCAAGCCGATTAGCGATTTGTACCGCTTATATCTGGTGCTCTTGTTTTCATCCAAGCCTATCGTAACGGGTGCATTCGCTATACCCACCCTACAGGTGATGTTGGATATGCTGTCAATATTCGCCGGTGATCGTAATTCCTTGGCTGAAAAACCTCAAGCCGTATTTGATGTCTGCCCATCACCTCCGCTGATTTGGAGCAATTTTGGAGCTCAAAACCTGATCGATCTTGCTCACGCCGGTATTCCCGCCCAGATGGTTTCAATGCCATTGGCAGGCGCTACGGCACCCGTTACCTTGGTAGGTGCTGTCGTTCAGCATGCGGCTGAATGCCTGAGCGGTATCACAATCCACCAGCTCGCCAAAGCCGGTGCACCGATTGTTTGGGGTGGTGCTCCTGCAATTTTCGATATGCGTAAAGGTACAACCCCGATGGGTGCCATTGAAACCGCGATGATCGATATATCATATACACAAGTGGGTAAATACCTCGGTTTACCCACCCACACATATTTGTGTGCATCAGATGCAAAAGTCGTTGATGCTCAAGCCGGTTTGGAAAGTGGGATCAGCGCAACTCTTGGTGCCTTGGCGGGTATCAATATGATCTCGGGTGCAGGAATGTTGGATTTTCTGGCATGTTTTAGCCTTGAAAAGTTGGTTATCGATGCTGAGATCATCGCTATGGCAAAACGCCTGTTATCAGGCGTGCATACTCCAACCGAAACTCTCGCAACAGCCATGTTTGAGGGTATTAATTTCAAAGGCGATTTCCTCAAACAAAAAGTGACCCGTGATTTATTCGCCAAGGAGCAATACCTGCCCTCGAAGGTATTGGATCGTGATTCAATCCGTGGTTGGCATCAGGATGGTAGTTTGGATACCCTTTCACGTGCAAAAGCACAAGTTAATCAGCTATTGGCTCAGTATGAAGCACCATCATTATCCCAGGATAAGGTACAAGACCTAAACAAGTTGGTAATACATCAGGCACATGAAGCCGGTTTAGAAAGTTTACCAACTATCGACCAATAATTTCGATATAGCTAGTTATCTGCAGAGTAATAGCAAAGTAAATTTTCCGGTATTAGAAATACGACGTCCAAGTAGTTAATAAGATCATCTACAGAGAATATAACCCGAACCTCTGGAGGAGCCTATGCATGATTTCAAGGTCATGTCTGTATCGGACATCGAAGCTGTACATTCCTCTAGCCTGCGCGTATTAGCCGAAACAGGGATCATCCTCACCTATCCTGAAGCACGAGAGATCTTGTCCGGTGCGGGGGCAATGATTGAAAACAATCGAGTACTGCTGCCTCCAGCGCTGGTCGAGGAGCAAGTTTCAAAATCAACATCTAAAATCACCATTCGTGGTCGTGGCGGTTCCGTCAAAACTCTCGGAGATCAATCCCTCCACTGGCATAACCTGGGAGGTGCGCGCGATATTTATGATGCCGGCACAGGCAATCGCAATAAAGCCATGTTGAAAGACTTGCAGGATACCACACGTTTACTTGATGCTCTCGATGGGGTCACTACGATTACACCTTTTTTTACTCCCCAGGATGTCCCCGGTCACTTAATGTCTCTGGCAATGTACCGCCATGCCATCCCGAATACCACCAAACCGTTACAAGGGCCGGGTGTTCAGACGGCATTGGAAGTGCAATTTGCGATCGAAATGGCAGCCGTGATCGGTCCTCCCGCAGAAGTATTTTCTTTAAGTGTCTCTCCGGTCAGCCCGCTGAACTTTCCAAATGATAATGCTGCCGCCATTATTGAAATAGCCCGTAATGGAATTCCGTTTGCCCCGCTTCCCTGCCCCACGGCAGGAACAACTGCACCTTTTTCAATTGCGGGTGCTGTTACTCAGCAAAACGCAGAAGTCTTGGCTGCTATTGTGCTGGCTCAGCTTGTTCATCCTGGTTTACCGGTTATTTATTGTGGGCGGTTGGCCATGATGGAGCCACGTACAGGGTTATCCGTGTGGGGTGGCGTTGAGCTTGGTCTGGCTTCAGCTGCAACGGTTCAAATTGGTCATCGCTATGGTCTGCCTGTCAATGTTTATGGTTTTTCGACCAATTCGCACACCTTGGATATTCAAAGTGGCTTTGAGCGTTCGCTAAATGCAATCCTACCTGCTCTTGCAGGAGCAGATGAGTTATCTGGCATAGGTGAGATGGAAGCGGGAGTGATGGGATCGTTTGCTCAGATCGTTTGTGATAACGAGATTGCAGCCAGTGTGAGACGACTCATTAAGGGATTTGAGATTACCGAAGATTCATTGGCTGTTGATGTTATCTCATCGATTATGCGGGGTACCCATAATTTCCTGGGACAAAAGCATACAATGCGATATTTGCGTGCGGGTGAAGTCCTTCTTACCTCATTAGCTGAGCGTAGTTCCTGGGAAAACTGGGAAGCTCATGGTCGGCAAGGAATGGCCGAGCGTGCCCAATCTGAAGCGATGAATATTTTACAAAATCACCAAGTTCCCCCATTGTCGGATGATCAGGAACGAGAATTGGATGAAATTTTTGTAGAAGCAGATCACAAATTGAGAAAATAGAATTCAATGAGGAATATATGTCAAATCAAGCAATAAAGCTTCAGGAGAAGCTGGAAATGTATCGCCATGACCTGCACAAATATCCCGAGGTAGGCTTTCTGGAATATCGAACATCCGCAAAAGTGGCTGAAATATTAACTACACTTGGATGCCGGGTTCGCCAAAACGTCGGGAAAACAGGTGTGGTTGGTGAGCTGGGTCAGGGTTTTCCTATTGTCGCTATCAGGGCGGATATGGATGCCCTGCCATTACAAGAAGAAAATCAGACCGACTATATCTCCCAAATTCCTGGGGTCATGCATGCTTGCGGTCATGATGCCCATACTGCGATTCTGCTCGGTGTAGCTGAATTGCTCAGTAAAGAAGTGAATCTACCTGGGACAGTTCGCTTCCTATTCCAACCCGCTGAAGAAGTGGCAGATGATGATGGTATTAGTGGTGCACCTCGCATGATCCAGGATGGCGCCATGGAAGGCGGGGTTGGTATCGTGATCGCATTACATGTGTCCGCCCATGTTCCGGTAGGTCAGATTAATATCAGTGCCGGTCCTTCTTCAGGTGGAGTGGACACATTCAAGGCCTCAATAATTGGGAAGGGTGGTCACGGGGCAAGACCTCATGAGACGGTCGACCCCATCTATCTCTCCGCACACGTTATTCTGGCATTGCACGGGATTGTTTCACGTCGGCTCAATCCTTTTGATCCTGCTGTCGTCAGTATCGGGTCAATCCATGCAGGGAAAGCCGAAAATGTTATCCCCAATCAGGTCAAGATCCTGGGTACTCTCCGTTATACAAAACATTCAGTCCAGGAACAGATACACTCAGAGATTAATAAAGCTTTTGAGGTTGCTAAATCCCTTGGGGGTGATTATGCACTCAAGTTTGAGATTGGTACTCCCCCAATGATTAATGACGAAAAAGTGGTTAATCTCATAAGACAGACTGCCATCGACCTG
>Ga0153916_10002385_pt1 | contig 13746 bp, 11 predicted proteins | sample Opewatmetagenome_FD_109642 | JGI IMG/M metagenome (GOLD analysis project Ga0153916, IMG submission 109642) | Freshwater wetland microbial communities from Ohio, USA - Open water 3 Core 3 Depth 4 metaG | ecosystem: Environmental > Aquatic > Freshwater > Wetlands | place: USA: Ohio, Lake Erie...
CAGAAACTTGGAGTAGAACTAGGGCATTTAATGTAGGAATAGCAAAGGCAACAAAAGACTTCGTGGTAACTTCAGATGTTGACATGATTTTCAGGAAGGACTTCATTGAGAGATTAAAAGTTTATGCAAAACCAAAGACATTCATTATGACTAAAGCAATGTTTCTGAGTGAGAACTTTAATCTTGATGCTAATGATTGGGACAACTTCTATAAATATGCCTTATCTGACTATCAAGGACCAAGTTTAGGGGCTATCCAATGTGCAGAAAGAGAATGGTTCGTCAAAGTCAACGGATATGATGAAAGAATGTCTGGATGGGGGCATGAAGATAATGATATGGCAGATAGAGCAAAGGCAGACGGTTTAATTATAGAATGGTTGGAAGGTCCAATAGTTGCTCATCAATGGCATGATATTTCTCCTTATAGAAAAGATGTAAATCAGGTTGTTAAGAACTCGAAATGTAAAGATAAAGTTGTGATTAAACGTGGAGAGAATTATGGTTGGAATCTCAAGCCAGAAGAGTTAGTAACGATTATTCTTCCTGTAGTAGCAAAAGTTGAAACCGCAAAGCAAACTATTGAGGGAATAATGAAATACGCAAACTTCCCATATGTCTTTAAAGTTATCATTAATCCTGAATTAACAGACCTAATCAAATGGTGCGAAGACAGGAACATCATAGTAATTAAAGCCTTCTATTTCCCAATAGTCAGGGCAAAGTCAGAAATGGTTAAACTCTGCACGACAAAGTATATGTTCATGTTTGACGATGACTTATGCCCTACAATGACTCTTAAACCTCTACTAGATTTGATGGAGTTGCACCCAGATATTGGTATAGTGGCTACTGCTTTACAGGGACACAGACATAATGAAGTACGATTCGGCATGAATGCGGCTAGAGAAAACGATTGGTTTATCCTCAGACCATGCCCAAAGACTGCAACATGGCACTACTGCAATTATGTTCATCATGGGGCTACTCTCTTCAGAATGGACGTATTTAAAGATGTCTATTATGATGTTGAAACCTACGGAGTCGGTCAAGGTTGGGAACACGAAGACCTGTTCTATCAACTCATGGATACTAAATGGAAAATAGTGAGTTACGATTCGATATTGGTTCAAACTCTCGAAGGGGAAAATTCAGACAGTTACAACAAAATCAGAAGAGAGGGAGTATATAAGAACGTAGAAAACTTTAAAAGAAAGTGGCAACTAATAGGAGTGCGATATATGATATGAAAATCTTGTTCATGACTCCAAATAGAGAAGGCATGTCCTACGGACTCAGTTGGATAACTTACTTGGAGAAAGCCATAGCCAAGATTGCTGAATGCAAGTGGGCTGGTGCAGGACATCCAGATTATAAAAATGAGTCGTTAGATGACACTATCAAAAGATTGTATGGTTCAGATAGTCCAGATTGGGTTCTCTGTCATCCATTAGATTCGGTTGCAGGGAATGAACGCTGGAAGACTTACGTTAAGCCAGATAGACCTTATAAAGTTATGGCTAGGATGAGCGATATGCACTCAAGTTGGGTGTTGCAGGGTTCAGTAGAAGAGATAGTGAAATATCTGAATGATGCAAATTTTGATGCCATAATGCTTAAATATAAGAGAATAGGATATGCCAAAATGCCATACCATGATATTGACCCAGACTACTATCTCAAGAATCTCAAGAATCCCATTTGTTTTACTCCTGCCTGTATAGACCCAACAATCTATCATCCAACAAATGAGGACATTCTTTACGATGTTATCTTTCTAGGTTCATATGAGAGATTCCAATATCCAATCAGAGGGGCAATACTAGATGACCTTCCAACATTGGCTAAACAAAATAATTGGAGATTTAATATGAGTAGTGCCCCATTGCTTGGAAATGTGCAGGAGTTAATACGGAAAGGATTCTTCGTAGGAGATGCATATGTGAAGGTACTTGGTAGAAGCCAAATCTTCATATTTGACAATAGTATATATAAATATCCTTTACTGAAAATGTTTGAGGGAATGGCTTGCAATACGTTGGTTATGTGTGATATGCCTTACTCAGCAGAAGAACTTCACTTCCTGCCTGACCATAACTTCATAGCAATCACGCTTGATAATTGGAAATACAAATTAAGTTACTACTTAAGTGGATATGACAATCGGTACGAAGTAAAGAAGAGAGGATATGAAACGGTGCTTAAATACCATACTTGTGATATTAGAGCCAGAGAAGTAATTGAATGGATGCGAAAACATTGAAGTTCTTATTTATTCATAGACTGCAAGATAGCGGATATAAGGGATATGTTGAGGCGTGGATACAAGTATCTCTTATGAAGTCGTTGGAGAAGATGGGTCATAGTATATCTATTATGTCAAATTATTTCATGACAACAGATGACCTCAAATATGCTATAGATGTTCAGAGTCCAGATGCAATTATTATCGGTGTGGAAACTCAGGAGTTGCCTATATTCATGGGTAAAGCAATTAAGATAGATATTCCTAAAGTTATCTTTATTCAGGACTGCTTTACTTGGATGAACCAGTATATTAAGTTAATCAATGATTGGAATATAGATTTGGCTTTGTTCTGGCACTATTCATATTGCATCCCACTATTTCAAGAAGGAAAGGGTTGGGACTTGCCTAGAAATTACATACGCAAAGTGGCATTCTCTGAATATAATAAAACGAATTATCAGACTATTCCACCACATAATCCACCACAACCTGTGAGTTGCCAAATGAAGGTATTTCCATTCTGGATTGACCCAGAAGTATATAAAAACTTCAGTTATAACAGGACTATAGACGTAACATTCACAGGGGCTTGCAGGGCAGACATCTATCCATTAAGGGCACAGATAGTTGCCGAACTTCCAGATATGCATGTGCGGTCTGAAATACATCCGAATAAGAGAATTCCAGTTAGCGAATATGTAGAACTCATGAACAAATCGAAGATAGGAATATTTGACAATCAGATATTTCATATAGGGACATGTAGGATTCCAGAGATAATGGCTTGTGGTTCTCTTGTAATGATGGATAGACTAGATGAGGATAAGGACGCTTATAAATTTATTCCAGATGAGAACTATGTAGAAGTTGACCAAACTAATTTCAAAAAGAAGATTCTTTATTATCTCGAACACGAAGACGAAAGAAGGGATATTGCTCATAAAGGATACGAAACAGTTATGAGACATCATACTGCCGATGTAAGAGCACAGCAATTGATAACCTACATTAGAAACCTTTAAATATGGGGAAACAATATTACTAGGAGAGGAACGAAAATGTATATTCTCGTTACAGGTGGGGCTTCCTTTATAGGTAGCCATCTAGTAGAAAGACTTGTCTCTATGGGACATACGGTTCGAGTGGCAGATAATTTCTCTACTGGCAAAAGGGAAAACCTCAAAAACGTAATCGGAAAGGTCGAGATAATTCAGATAGACCTCATGAAGTATGAAAATGCCGAACTTGTTACTCAGGATGTAGATTTGGTCTATCATCTTGCGGCTGTTCATGGTGGCAGGGAATTCATTGCCTTTCGAGAACCTGAAACAGCAGACAACTTTATCATAAACCTCAACGTCTTGAAAGCCTGTATCAGAAACCATGTTAAGAAAATTATCTTCACTTCGTCAGCCTGTGCCTACCCAGAGGAATTCCAGAGACAGAACCATTATATTCCATTGAAAGAGGACATGGTTAACCTTAAAGGGTTGGTTCAAGCCGATTTACTTTATGGTTGGTCTAAACTCATTTTTGAGATGATACTTAAAGTTTATCATGATGCCTATGGGATTGATGTCTCTATTGCTAGATTCTTCACGGCTTACGGTCCAAGAGAACTTAATACTCATGCTGTGATTGCTCTCCTAGAAAGAGCAGTTAGAAAGGAAGACCCATATACAGTTTGGGGAGATGGGACACAGGGCAGGGACTTCATCTTTGTTGATGACCTAGTAGATGGTCTGATAGGACTGCAAAAAGTTGGAGATTGCACAACCATTAATTTCGGATATGGCAGAATCATTACTATCGAAGAGACTATGAGAGAAATTTTTAAAGTAACTGGATTCATGCCAAAGACAGTTTATTATGATACGACAAAACCAACTGGACCTCATAGTAGAGTTGCAGACATCAGTAGAGCCTATGAACTTCTTGGATGGAAACCACAAGTTACTTTACATGAAGGATTAATAAAAACATTGAAATGGATGAATGAACAATGAAAGTAGCGGTAGTTGGATTAGGAAAATTAGGTATGCCTTTTGCGGCAGTTGCCAGTAAATATCATGACGTTATAGGTCTTGATATAGATGAGGAAAAACTAACTATTAATATGGTCAGAAATAATCTTGTTTTTGAAGAACCACAATTGAATGATTATTTAAAGCGATATCCAATAGAAGTTACATCTAACCCAGAGAAGATTAAGAGTTGCGAACTTATCTTTTTATTCTTCAATACGGAACATGAAGGAGAGTATTCGGCAGAACCTATACTTAGAGGAATAGAACAATTATCTTCACATCTCTTTCATAATATAATAGTTATTAAAAGCACATTAGCCCCTTCAACGATGGATAAGGTCGTACTTCCACAACTGAAAGAAAAGGGACTATACGGTTCAGATGCTCCTATAAGTGAAATATTCTATAATCCTGCGGAAGTTGCTATAGGGTCAGCGATTGAGGAATATGAGAAAGCCACATATACGCTTGTTGGTGCAAATAGTTATCCAGAGAAGATAGTAGAATTCTATGAAGCGATGAATAAGAAAATTGATGTTATAGTGGATAATTTTGCAACAATCGAGATAATTAAATATGCTTTGAATCTTGCCTGTATCAGCAGGATTGCTCTATTATCTGTCTTAACTGAATACTGTGAGAGATATAACGGAAACATTGATACCGTTTCGCAAGTCTTCAAGAAAGAGGAACGAGTTGTAGGTGCAAAGATACTAAAAGGTGGACTAGGATTTGGTGGACCATGCTACCCTCTTGATGCACGAGCATTCAGAAAAACATTGATTGCGAAAAACTTAAATACTGCGTTTCTTGACGGCATTATGACTATGAATGATATCCAAGTCAAAAGGTCATTACTTATGATTGTTCAGCAAGCCCAGACATGCCGAATGCCAACAAAGGATGTTACAGTAAGCATACTAGGGTTAACTTATAAGCCAGATGTGCCCTATGTGATGGAATCTCAGGCTATAGAAATTTCCAAGCAACTTTCTCCCTACATGAATGTCGTGGTCTACGACCCAATGGGCATGAAACAGGCAGAGAAAGAATTGGACACCAGAGTAATTTACGCCAAAACTCTCGAAGATGCAATAGACTGTGCAGAAATAATATTTATAGCAGTCCCTTGGAAAGACTTTTCATATCTGAGAAAGAAGGACTTTAGTAAAGACCAGATAGTAATAGACCCTTGGAGAATGTTAATCAATAAAGGATTAGAATGTAAATATATACCGTATGGGATAGGAAATGAAGAAACAAATATTTAATTTAATTGACAGGTTCTATTGTCATACGAACCCATATTACAACTTCTTGACTGAAAGCCAATGGTGGTCAAAGGAAGAGTTATTAAACTATCAATTTAATCAGTTACTTAAATTATCCGATAAGTTCAATCTCGGCATCAAGACTTGGGAAGATTTCTACAAACTCCCATTAATGACTAAGGATGATGCTAGAAAATACATTCCTACAGATAAGAAAGGGGCTTACATGCCACGTTCAACTTCAGGCTCAACAGGGAAACCATTGCTTGTTTATAGACCTACAGGACAGGAAGGATTAAAACCAGCAGTTTTCTTGAGAACTTGGAATTGGATTGGAAGACAGGATGAATGGGTAGTCAGATTAACGGCTGGCAAACCTCAATGGGCATGGTATGATTGGTGGCAGAACATCAAGCCGATGAACTACCGAACCGTAGACGACACTTATATCAAATGGATTCATGACAATTTACCTTTCTTGATTCATGGTATGGCTAGTGCAATTCGACACATAACTGATATGATGGTTGAGAAACACTATTTCGCTCAAATGAAGAGAATCAATGTCTTCCTTCAAAGTGAGGACATACATGAACACTACAAACACCTAATCGGATATTGGGGTGGAGTCTATCAAGGATATGGTCTATCAGAAGTTCCAACTGCGGCTACCGATTGTGGATACCATAGATTACATGTGAATATGGAGACTTCACTAATAGAAATAATCAACGGAGAAATCGTAGCAACAGACCTACAGAATTTCATCATGCCGATAATTAGATACAGGACAGGAGACTTGGGTAGATTGAAAGATAGTGATTGCAAGTGTGGAATTGCTCACGATATTCTTTACGATGTTCAAGGAAGAAGAGTAGATTACTATTCAGGTCCAGAAGTTAAGAAGCCGATTGGATGGTGGCTTGCTAGTCCGATAGCGAACCAATATCTTGATGTCGTGAAGGCTTGGAGACTAGAAGTATTTCCAAAGGCAAAACTCGTTAAAGTCTTCGTAGTTCTTAGAGAAAATTCGAATGTTGTAGGACTAGAACCTTATCGAAAGTGGGTTCAAGAACAAACAGGATTAGCATGTCGAATTCTTCCAGAAACAGACTTGCCTAATTGGAAACAGGCATTAATAAAGGTGATTGAATGACAACAACATATATCCATTCAGAAAAAGCCTTCAATGCGAATTTCGCTGGAAAGATATCAGTCTTAGACCATGCCGTATTATACGGTGATGGAGTATATGATACGTTCAGAGTATATAACGGAAAAGCATTTAAACTTTCTGAACATATTGAAAGACTCTACGAATCAGCAAAATTCATTTCGCTTAATCCACCTGTCTCAAAAACTGAATTAAGAACACTAATCAGTCAAACATGGAATATAAGCGGTCTGGATGACGGATTCTTTAGAATACTATTCACTCGTGGAGTTGCAGAAATGGGAGTAGACATCAGAAACGCTATAAATCAAGACCTGATAATCATATTAGTTGATAGACCAGTTAACAATCAAGGTGTAAGATTAATTACCACTTCTCGTTATGGAAGTCGTGCTTATCCTGAGTGCAAATCATTGAACTATATGACTTCTATTCTAGCCAAGATAGAAGCAGTCAATAAAGGATATGATGATGCTATATTGCTTGATGATAGAGGATTCGTTACTGAGGGAACAACTGAAAACATCTTTATGGTATCTCATGGAGAAGTCTATACTCCAAGTGCTGGAATATTAAAGGGAGTAGTTAGAGACACAATTATGGAAATACATGACGTTAAAGAATACGCCTTCTATTACACAAGACTTTATGAAGATGCTGATGAAGTATTTCTTACAGGGACAGGAATAGAAATCGCACCTGTTATAAAAATAGATTGGAAGTTGTTTAAAGAAGGACCAATTACTAAGGAAATCAGAAAAAAATATAATGAAGTTAAAATGAATGGTGAACCACTATGAAAGCCATAATTACAGACTTAGATGATACTCTTTTCATGAATACCAGACTGTCTAGGTTCTTTATAAAGATAAGTCAATTCTTCTTCAATTTCGCCTCAAACTTCCAGCGACTTAATCCATCACTCAAGAAGCAACTGGACTCTGCGGATAAGGTTATTATCCTGACTTCGAGAGGGCAATGGTGTAAAGGGTCAACGATTGCGGAACTCAGAAAGTACGGAATCAAATTTGACCAACTTATCCTTCCTATTCGTGGAGATGTCTATATCAAGTGGAAAGAGGAACAGGTTAACGGATTGATGATGATTCTCAAAGCCAGAGGGTACGAAGTCGTCTGGTTTGATGACGAGATGAAATGAAAACATTTAAATACATCTCCCATCATATACAATTATTGTAGGGATATTATATGCCTGTAAAGAAAAGAGAAAAAGTTTACGATGACGATACGGAAGTCTATGCCAAAGGGTCTAAGATTGCCCCAGACAAGACGAAAGCAGAGATAGATGGAACTCTGGCAAAGTTTGGGATTATCAATTATTGGTGGACCTATGACCCTGCTAATAATAATGTTGTCCTCAAATTCATAATTCCTAAAGAAAAGTTTGGAGACCTTGAAAGAGATATCTCAGTTCAACTTGAACCACCTAGAATTTGGCATCTCGATAGGCATGGAGAGAAGATAAACTGGACGGCATCAATGAGGAATATGTACTGGTATATACTCACTCATCTTAGCCAAGCATATGTGCATAGAAGCGGAAAGTTCTTAGAATTCTTGCCACATATTATCACAAGAGATGGCAGAAAAGTTGTTGATGTGCTATCACAAAACTATGCATTGCCTGAGAAAATAATAGAGACTCCGTTACCAATAGAAGAGAAGAATCCAGAAGAGAAAGTTAATAATGATGATAATATAATAGAGGCTGACTTCAAATATGTCGAACAAACCTAAACCTATTTATATCACAGGTGCAAGGGACATTCAGATAAATCCTCTGCCTATTCCAGCAGGGTTTATCGGACCACATTTAAGTAAATGCTTAAGTCTTCTAGGTGGATACAGAGTTGTAGAAGGTTCTGTGGACATCAGAAGTCAATCCAAATTACTCAGCGATATACCTTTTGCCTGTAAAACAGTAGTCCATTTAGCCGCACTTACCGATGTTAACGAAAGTATCAAGTATCCTGATAACTACTATATAACAAATGTCGTAGGGACACTTAATGTTCTTAAAATCATGAGGGAGAAAAATCTAAAGCGAATCATTTATACATCAACGATAGGGATAAAAGACGGAGTTTACAGTAGTCCATACGTTAATTCTAAATCCATAGCGGAGATGATTATTAAAGAATACAGCGACCTTTATGGTATAGAAGCCATCATTCTCAGATTGTCTAATGTTTACGGTCCAGATAATACAAAGGGTGTTATTTACAACTTCTTAAAGAAAATAGAGGCTGGACAAAGACCTATTGTTCATGGCGATGGAAGACAGACAAGAGACTTCATTCATATTAATGATGTTAAAAGAGCCATCGTTAAAGCCATAGACTTTGAATTTCCATACTACTCTCCTAAGTGTCTATTTTTCGAGATAGGTACAGGAAAGAAAACTTCCATCCTAGAATTACTTGACTTGTTAGGAATAGATGATTACTATACGCAGACTGATACAAATGTAGGAATTAAAGAGAGTGTAGCCGATTGGAGATATGCCAAGAAGTGGTTAGGATTTCGAACTAAAATTTCATTAGAAGAGGGATTAGAACGGTTAAAGTGTTAGTTATCGGTGCAAGTGGATTTCTTGGTCAGAAGATAGTAACTATTCTGTCTCCTGAACTTCAAGTAATCCCATCTTATGACAAGAATGCCCCAGAAAATGCAGAGGTAAGAATGGATATATGTAACCCTCTATCTGTTAAAACATTGCATAGAGTTAAACCAGATATGATTATTTCAACAGTTGGTTCATCTAATGCCTTTTATTGTGAGAAAGAACCTAAGAAGTCATGGAAATTAAATGTTCAATGTCTCTATCATATAGTAAATTACTGCAAGATAACAAACATCAAACTGATATGGTTTTCTCATAGTTACGTCTTCGAAGGCAGAGATACAATATATAATATAGATTCAGAAAGAAATCCTGTGAATGTATTAGGGAAGAATAAAAAGGAAGCCGAAGACATTATCACTTCAACTTTAAAGAACTATGCCATCATCAGATGTGATGTACTTTACGGATACAATGGACCGAAAGATAGGGAGACACTTCCATCAGAAATAATCAAGAAGTTGAATGGAGACCATTATGTTTTCAGCGATTCGAGAAGAAAGAGATACCCTGTTCTGATTGATGATGTGGCTGAATTAGTTCTCAAAATAGCCAAGAAGAACGTGGAAGATAAGCAGATTATTCATGCTGTTTCAGTTACTCCAATTACTAATTATGAGTGGGCAAAATTGGTTTGCAGAATATTTGATTTGAATCCTACATTCTTGCTTCCAGTAGTCGAAGCGGCAAACACAATTAAAGCCTGTCCTTATCCAGACAATCCTCATCTCATGCCGTCTATAGAAATAGAACCATTCCGTACATTGAGACAAGGGCTAGAACTCATGAAAGAGCAGATGAACTACAAAACTTAAATAGGGCGAATGTATATTACTTTGAGCCTACGGTGGTGAATTATATGGGTAAGGATAAAAAGACTCCTATGGAATCTAAGAAACAGAAGAAGAAAGGAGTCCAGAAACAGAAGTACGGCAAGTATCCGAAATGAAATATAAAGAATTCTTAGAGAAAGCAGTAGTCCAGCCAGACGGCAGTTGGATTTGTCCTATATGCCCAAAATATAAACGAGTGCCACTTTTTACGCATAGAGGGAATCATTTCGGAAAATATCATACGAGAAAATGGAACTGAGAAAGGTTATGTTCGAAGACCCATCACATTTACAGTCAACTCAAAGGTTTTTCGTTGCCATTCCTTTCTCAGCAATTAACAATAATCCGTCTCTAGTATTTAAATCTTATGTTTTTTATTAACGATTTCTCCGCAATCTTTATAAGGGAGTTTCGTATATCTCCTTATCAAGTGAAATAAATGCCAACAAAGCAAAGAAATATAGTTGAGTTAAAGCATGTAAACGTGCAAACTGGAAAGAACGCAATCAAACCCTATATAGTACAACCTTCCTATTCAGTCCCACGACTGAGTACGGAAATCATAGGCAATCGCTGGAGAGCCTTATCTACAGGATTTCAAATAACTCTGGATGCAGAGAATGAGAAGTTCGTTAGGACGGCTCTCGAAGCCATAGCCGCAGTTGACTTTGAAGTTGACCAGAGAGACATCTACTACGCTCTCAGAGGCAAGTTCGGTGAAGGGGCAACCCTAGCAGGACATCCTCTAGGAACGATAGAAGCCTACGATACCTTTGTCGGTTCGGTCATGGAGAAACTTCAATTAGCAGTCGGCTACACCATGCAATCATTAGGAATCAGGGCTGGACCAAGAGGATATATCACAGGTGATGACAGGACTATTTTTCAGAATGTCAAACTGCCAACTGGAAACATCTCAGATGTGCCAGTATCAGCCTCTCCAACTATCCAATTCAACCTAGTTGATGAGAATGTCACTCTCAAGACTCAGGCAAGGAAACTGATTCATTATGAAAAAGCGGCAGGTATGAATAGTCTGTTAGTCAGCGATATGCCAACCATGATAGAAGCCTTAGTTATGACATCTCAGGGATATAACGTAGAAGCCGCTACCAAAATGCATGCAGATATGGAGAAGCGTGGTTTAGGACTATATGTTCTAGGTGATTCTGACCCTCACGGAATGCAGATTCAACTATCATACGGTAAAGCCAGCAAATCAAACTCCTATATGCCAGACGTATTCTATCCAAAGAAAGCGGTTCTTCTAGGACTGTTTCCAACCATAGCCAAAACGCTGAATCTTCCACCAGAACATGTAACTGACGTTCATATGAGAGTAGTTCCAAACCTAGAGAAAATCATTCATGATACAGACCCAAGCATGCAAGTAGAAGCCGAAGTCTTCAAGACTGAGAGGAAACAATGGGAATGGCAGTCGTTAAGTAATCTTGATGCCTATGCCCCTGCGGTCTATCTTGTTGAAGCATTAAGAGCAAAAGAGAACGAAATCAAATATGTTCCAGAAGCCAATAATACGAAAGCCACAATAGAACACTACATCAAGACAACCGTTGAAGAATTCGTTGATGAAGAGATAAAATCATTTGCTAGAAACTGGTTGATGGAAAATATTTATCCAGTTCTAGTTGAACAATTGGAAAGAGACTTGGAAGGAGATATTGCAGACTTCAAGGATATGGCAGACAGAGAACTAGAGAAGTTACGACAAATGAAGTCAGACGATTTACGAGAAGCAGTTAAACTCAAATTGGTCAAGAATCCAAAACAATACTGGACAGATGGAATACGAAAGGTTATTAACGATATGCTGAAACAGAAGTTCGACATCAAGGCTACAGTTGATTGGAATGTAGATACACAGGGAAGCAGTCAGGCAGAGAAGCACATAGAAATTAATGACCCAGAAGTTCCAGAACAACCGTTGACCAAAGACGATATTGTAGAATCAATAGAGAAACGTCTGAATGATAAGAAAGGCTTCAAACCAATAATTCAGCGAATTCGTGATGCTTTAGAAACCAGATTCGGAAAACCAAGCCAAGTCTGGTAGACTCTTTTTTTTTGTCTCGGACCAATTAAGTTATTGCTTAACTAACCCAAATTGTTTTCTTCTAACAAAAAGTTTATAAGCCTGTACGGATACATTAGTTCTAATTACCTTTGGCTGAGAATACCGATGATGCCATGATAATCAAAATGATATAATAATAGGGATGACCATCAATGTCAAGAAATATATGTGAATCGAATGAGTGCTATCTACCAATCGTTAGATTAACTGATATGGCTGAAAGCATTCTACAACAAAGATACCTAATAAGAGATGAAGAAAGGAATATAATAGAGACTCCTGAACAGATGTTCCATAGAGTTGCAAAAACGATTGCTCAAGGGGATGTCGAATTAGAAGCAAAGTTTTATACTTTGATGACTAATTTAGATTTTCTACCTAATTCTCCAACCCTCATGAATGCAGGGACAGAACTAGGTCAATTGAGTGCGTGTTTTGTTATTCCGATTGAGGATGACTTAAAGAGCATTATGCAAGGGGTTATGGATGCCGCCATGATTCATAAATCAGGTGGTGGGACAGGCTTTTCTTTTTCTCGACTTAGACCACAAGGAGATGTAGTAAAGAAAACAGGTGGAGTTGCATCTGGACCAATTTCATTTATGACGGTCTATAATGCCGCAACCGAAGTAATCAAACAAGGTGGGAAGCGAAGAGGGGCGAATATGGGAATCCTCAGAGTAGACCATCCAGATATTTTTGATTTTTTGGTTTTAAAGGAGAAGGAAGGAGTTCTTTCTAATTTTAATTTATCGGTTGCCGTTACAGACAAGTTTATGAAGGCAATGAAGGAGAATCTGGACTTTGACCTAATAAACCCAAAGAATGGCAGAGTCTATCGAACAGTTAAGGCTAGAGCCATTTGGAATTTATTGACTGCAATGACTTGGAAGAACGGAGAACCAGCCTGTATTTTCATTGATACAATTAACAGAGAGAATAACTTGCTTGAATCTCTAGGTCCGATGGAATCAACTAATCCCTGTGCAGAACAACCTCTCTATCCATATGAATCCTGTAATTTGGGTTCTATTAATCTGGCTAATCATGTCAGAGAAGGGGATGGGGTCAATTGGGTTAAATTGAAAGAAACCGTCAGACTAGCCGTAGAATTCCTAGACAACGTGATAAATGTCAATCAATATCCATTAGAACAGATTGACTCAATTACAAAGTCGAACAGGAAGATAGGTCTAGGAGTCATGGGATTTGCTGATATGTTGATTAAGATGAAGATAAAATACAATGAAGAGAAAGCAGAAGAACTAGCGAAAAAAGTTATGAAGTTCATAACAGATGAGGCACGACAGAGAAGCGTAGAACTCGGAGAACTCAAGGGAGACTTTCCTAACTTCCAGAAATCACGTTTGGCAAAAGATTATCCACATATGAGAAATGCAACCGTTACTACTATTGCCCCAACTGGAACTCTATCAATGATTGCTGGAGTTTCC
>Ga0153916_10002387_pt1 | contig 13740 bp, 13 predicted proteins | sample Opewatmetagenome_FD_109642 | JGI IMG/M metagenome (GOLD analysis project Ga0153916, IMG submission 109642) | Freshwater wetland microbial communities from Ohio, USA - Open water 3 Core 3 Depth 4 metaG | ecosystem: Environmental > Aquatic > Freshwater > Wetlands | place: USA: Ohio, Lake Erie...
GGTGCGCGACGTCATGACGCCGCAGGATCGGCTCCAGGTGCTCAATCTCGAAGACGTACGCGCCGCCAAGGTCGGCCACATTGTCGCCACGCTCAAGGCGGCGGGGCGCCAGCACGCGCTGGTGGTGGAGATCGACGGCAGCGGGCGCCAGGCGGTGCGCGGCATGTTTTCGGCGACCCAAATCGCACGCCATCTGGGCGTGACCATACACACCAGCCAGGTGGCGTGGACTTTTTCCGAAATCGAGGCCATGCTCGCACGCTAAGTATTACCGTTGCGACAGACTGAAATTGACAGCGCTCCGAGCCCCGGCTTATACTCAGTTCACAGATTAGAGTTAGTCTAATATCTGTAGCATCTCGGGCGGGAAGGCGCGGGCTCCAAGGTCTTTCCGAACCGCAGTAGCTTCGTAATTAATTGATTTAAAAGGAGAAAGTTATGCAACTCAAAGGATCCAACACCCACAACAATCTGAAGGCCGCCTTTGCCGGTGAATCCCAGGCTAACCGGCGCTATCTCTACTTTGCGGCGAAGGCCGACGTGGAAGGCCAAAACGACGTTGCCGCGGTGTTCCGCTCGACGGCGGAAGGCGAAACCGGGCACGCGCATGGCCATCTCGAATACATGGAAGCCTGTGGCGACCCCGCGACCGATCTGCCGATCGGCAAAACCCGCGAGAACCTGAAAGCGGCGATTGCGGGCGAGACGCACGAGTACACCGACATGTACCCCGGCATGGCGAAAGCCGCGCGCGACGAAGGCTTCGGCGAAATCGCCGACTGGTTCGAAACGCTGGCCAAGGCCGAACGCTCGCACGCCAACCGCTTCCAGAAAGCGCTGGACGCGCTGGCTGACTAGCCGCGGTGAGGCGTGAGGGGGAGAGCGTGGGGCATAAATAACTTCGCGCTTTAACACTCCTCGCACCTCACGCCTTTACTCTTCACGAAAAAAAATGACTGTACGCGAAGGCAGTCTCGAGGCCCCCACCCGGCATCCGCTGGGCTGGAAGTCTGCCGATTTTTACGATGAAGCGAGGCTCGACAAGGAACTGGAACGCGTCTACGACATCTGCCACGGTTGCCGCCGCTGCGTGAACCTGTGCACGACATTCCCGACGCTGTTCGATCTCATCGACGAAAGCAAGACGATGGAGGTGGACGGGGTCGCGAAGCAGGACTACTGGAAGGTCGTCGATCAGTGCTACTTGTGCGACATGTGCTACATGACCAAGTGTCCGTACGTGCCGCCGCATCAGTGGAACGTCGACTTTCCGCATCTGATGCTGCGCGCCAAGGCGGTCAAGTTCAGGAAGGGCGGGGCCAGTTTCCGCGACAAGCTGCTGTCCAGCACCGATGCGCTGGGCAGGCTGGCGACCATTCCGGTGGTGGTGCAGTTCGTCAATGCCGTCAACAAGAACGGCGTTGCCCGTGGCATCATGGACAGCGTGCTCGGCGTGCACAAGGACCGCGTGCTGCCGGACTACGCTAGCGCGAAATTCCGCAGCACTGCGCGGCCCAACGCATCGTTCCCTGTAAAAGACGGGGAGAAAACCCCGGGCAAAGTCGCGATCTTTTCCACCTGCTATGTGAATTACAACGAACCCGGCATCGGCCACGACCTGCTGAAAATCCTTGCACACAACGGGGTGCCGGCCACTCTGGTGGAAAAAGAGGCCTGCTGCGGCATGCCCAAACTCGAGTTGGGCGACCTCGAAGCGGTGGCGCGCAACAAGGAAATCAATATTCCGGTGTTGGCCAGGCTGGCGCGTGAAGGCTACGCCATCATGACGGCGGTGCCGTCCTGCACGCTGATGTTCAAGCAGGAACTGCCGCTGATGTTCCCGGAAGACGTCGATGTGCAAGCGGTGGCGGAGGCGATGTTCGATCCGTTCGAGTACTTTGTTCTGCGCAACAAGGACGGACTGCTCAAGACCGATTTCAAGAAGCCGTTGGGCAAGGTGTCGTACCATATTCCGTGCCATCTTCGCGTGCAGAACATGGGGCAGAAGACACGCGAGCTGCTGGAGATGATTCCCGGCACCCGCATCACCACCGTAGAGCGCTGCGCCGGCCACGATGGCACCTGGGGCGTGAAAAGCGAGCACTTCGCGCAGTCGATGAAAATCGGCCGCCCGGTGTTCCGTCAGATGGCGGAGGCCGCTCCCGACTATATCGGTTCCGATTGCGCGATCGCCGGCCGCCACATCCTGCAGGGGATGGGCGAGACCACGGCGCAGAAACAACATCCGATTACGTTGATACGTATTGCCTACGGATTATGAATGGGTGAGCCGTAAGCGGTGAGCAGAACCACCTTTAATGCTGCCCGCTGCTCGCTGCTTACTGCTTACTAGGACATGAAATGCCCCACATCACCCGTGACAGCCTGATGACGCTGGAAGCCTACTCCAAGGCGCGTCAGGAATTCCGCGCCAGGGTCATGGCGCACAAGAAAAACCGCACGCTGCCTCTCGGCAGTAACGTGACGCTTATTTTCGAAGACGAACTGACCATTCGCTACCAGATCCAGGAGATGCTGCGCGCCGAACGGATTTTCGAAGACGAAGGCATCGAGGACGAACTCGGTGCCTACAATCCACTGGTTCCCGACGGTAGCAACTGGAAGGCCACGATGATGATCGAATATCCCGACCTCGATGAGCGGCGGCAAATGCTGGCTAAGCTGATCGGCATGGAGGACAAGGTCTGGGTCAAGGTTGCTGGTCACCCGCGCGCCTATGCTATTGCCGACGAGGATATGGAGCGCGAAAATGCGGAAAAGACTTCAGCGGTTCATTTCCTGCGCTTCGAACTCGATCGCGCAATGGTTGAGGCGCTCAAGCGCGGTGCGCAGGTTTCCGCCGGTATCGACCATCCGCAATACAATGTGACCATCGAGAATATCGATCCTGCGCTCAGGGCATCGCTGGTCGAGGATCTGGCTTAATGCCGGTTTTTGCCCGAATTACCGGTCTTCAAGTGCGCGCCGTTTGATCTAACGCAAACGGCCGCCGCGTAAGGCAAAATACGCTTACCAGCACGGGGTTTCTGGGAGGGTGGGCCAATGAAAATACAATTATTTGGTCGCTTCGAGCAGCGTGTGCGTGACCTTGGCTTGCCACTGGGGGTGACACTGTGGAACGGGCAGTCGGTGACGCCGTCGGTGCCGCCGCGCGTCAATGTCACGGTACGCTCGCCAAGAGCCCTCGCCGCGCTCATCAATCCCAGCATGGGGAAACTCGCCCGACACTATGTCGAGCAGGAACTCGATCTTGAAGGCGACGCACGCGAACTGCTGCGTATAGGCGAGGCGCTGATCTCGGAGCCGGTGCAGCAGCACAACAAGAGTTTCAGCCCCCGCAAATGGATACGGCATTCGCGTGTGTTCGACCGTGAGGCGATCCGTCACCACTACGACGTCAGCGACGATTTTTTCGGTCTGTGGCTCGACAGGCGCCGTGTCTATTCCTGTGCTTATTTCCGGCGCGCCGATGACACACTTGATCTCGCGCAGGAGCAGAAACTCGATCACATTTGCCGCAAGCTGCAGTTGCAGCCTGGTGAGCGTTTTCTCGACATCGGCTGCGGCTGGGGCGCCTTGATCCTGTGGGCGGCGCAGCTTTACAAGGTGCATGCCACAGGGATCACGCTGAGCCGCAACCAGCATGATTACACCAGGCGGCAGATCCGCGAGCGGGGGCTCGAAGATTTTTGCGAAGTCAGACTGCTCGATTATCGAGACATGCCGGAAGACGAGACGTTCGACAAAATTGCGAGTGTCGGCATGTTCGAGCACGTTGGCAGGAAAAATCTTCCGCTTTACTTCGGCAAGATGTTTCGTCTGCTCAAGCCCGGCGGCCTGGTGATGAACCATGGCATTACGCTCAACTCGCTTGACCAAGAGGAACTTGGCAGCGGTATTGGCGAATTCATCGACGACTACGTGTTTCCCGGCGGAGAGTTGGTGCATATTTCCAAGGTGATTGCAGAGATGTCGGGTCAGGGCCTCGAATGCTCGGATATCGAGAGTTTGCGTCTCCATTACGCCAGGACGCTATGGCAATGGGTGGAGCGGTTGGAGGCGAACCGTGAGGCGGCGTTCGCCCAGGTGGGCGAGAAAACGTACCGCATCTGGCGCGTTTATATGGCGGGATCGGCCCACGCCTTCGAGCGCGGCTGGATGTCGGTCTTTCAAGTGCTCGCAGGCAAGCCCACCGCCACGGGTGCGCTGACCCTTCCGCTGACGCGCGATTACATCTATGAGCGTTGACATGAGATGGCTGCTACCGGTGGTCGCGGCGCTGTGGTTGCCCGTGTCCGCGCCGGCACAATGGGACGGCTGGGATTACGACTTCGATCAGGAAAAAAAGCCCTGGTCCGAGATGCAGGAGAAAATCCCGCCTTATCCCAAGCCGCAGAACCTGATCGAGTTCGAGGCCGGCGCAGCGTCTCCCCACCACTTTTATATCGACTCCGAGTCGATCTCCGTGGGCGGCGATGGCGTGGTGCGCTATACGCTGGTGATCCGGACCGCGGGAGGCGCGACCAATGTCACTTTCGAAGGCATGCGCTGCGATATGCGGCAACAGAAATACTATGCGACAGGCCGCAAGGACGGCTCGTGGTCACGGGCGCGCGATCCGCAGTGGCGCCGTATCGAGTACAAGGAGACTAACCGCCATCATGGCGTGCTGTACAGCGATTTCTTTTGTCGCGGGAAGTTCCCGGTGAAGGATGCAACACAGGCGCTCGATGCGCTCAGGGAGGGTGGCTTGCAGACGCGTTAGTTATTTTCCACCACAATCTGGTCCTGCTTCAAAGCAGGATAGGGTTGTGGTTCCGACATAACGCGGCCCGCGGCCGCATTAGTCTTCACCGCAATCTGGTCCCGCTAAAGCAGGACACAAATTGTGGCTCCGGCCGCTCCCTCAAACTCGCTTAACTTCGCCATGGCGAAGGTAGCCTGCACCGCAACCTGGTCTTGCTGTTTTACAGCAAGACCAGGTTGTCCCGGTGGATCAGTTCCGGCTCGTCGATGTAACCGAGCTTGGCCTCAATCTCGCTTGAGGGCGTGCGCAGGATGCGACGTGTTTCCGTCGCGCTATAGTTGATGAGGCCGCGTGCAATCTCGCATTGCGCTTCATCCAGGCAGCTTACGGCTTCACCGCGTTCGAACTCGCCCGTGACTTCATGAACGCCGATCGGCAGCAGGCTTTTGCCATCGATCTTGAGCGCCTTGACCGCGCCGGCATCCAGCACAATCCGGCCGCGCACCTGCAGATGATCGGCGAGCCATTGCTTGCGTGCGGCCAGCGTGGCGCTTTCGGCGACGATCTGGGTGCCGATCCGTTCGCCCTGCACGAGACGCAGTAATACTTTATCTTCCCGTCCCGATGCAATCACAGTGTGTGCGCCGCTGCGCGCGGCGCGCTTGGCCGCGAGCACCTTGGTGCGCATGCCGCCCAGCCCGATATGGCTTCCCGCGCCGCCGGCCATCGATTCGAGCTGCGGGTCGCCGGCTTTGGCTTCGGTCACCAGCTTCGCCGTCGGATCCTTGCGCGGGTCCTTGTCGTACAGGCCGCTTTGATCGGTGAGAATGACCAGCGCGTCAGCCTCGATCAGATTGGTGACTAGTGCGGCAAGCGTGTCGTTGTCGCCAAAGCGGATTTCGTCAATCGCCACCGTGTCGTTTTCGTTGATGATGGGGACCACACCCAGACCGAGGAGCGTGCGCAGCGTCGAGCGCGCATTGAGATAGCGTTTGCGGTCGGCAAGGTCCTCGTGCGTGAGCAGGATCTGTGAGGTAAGCAGGCCATGCTTGCGGAAACAGGACTCATAGACCTCGATCAGCCCCATCTGGCCGACCGCTGCCGCGGCCTGCAGTTCGTGCAAGGCATGCGGGCGCTTCTTCCAGCCGAGGCGTTGCATGCCTTCGGCAATCGCGCCGCTGGAGACCAGCACCACTTCATATCCGGAATGCCTGAGCTGCGCAATCTGTTCCGCCCAGCGCGACAGCGCAGCGTGATCCAGTCCCTGGCCCTGGTTGGTGACCAGGCCGCTGCCGACCTTGATGACCAGCCGTTTCGCGTTGGTTAAAACCGATGTCATTTTTCCCCGGCGTCTTCCGTATCCTTGGCAGGTTCGCCTTGCTGCTGTTCCAGGTATTCCATGACGGCGTAGGTAAGCGCCTTGCAGCCCTCGCCGGTGAGCGCGGAAATGATAAAGCTTTTTCCCTTCCAGCCCAAATCCTTGATGAATTTTTTCGCGATCCTGTCGCGGTGTTCCGGTTCGAGCAGGTCGGTCTTGTTCAACACCAGCCAGCGCGGTTTGCGATAGAGCGCTTCGTCGTATTTCCTGAGTTCCTTGACGAGGGCTTTCGCTTCGCGTACCGGGTTGGCACTCCCATCGGGGGGCGCAATGTCAACGAGATGCAGCAGGAGCCGGGTGCGTGCGAGGTGCCGTAAAAACTGGTGGCCGAGGCCGGCGCCTTCCGCCGCACCCTCGATCAACCCCGGAATGTCGGCGACGACGAAGCTGCGATTCATGTCAACGCGCACCATGCCGAGATTGGGGTGGAGAGTGGTGAAAGGATAGTCGGCGACCTTGGGCCGCGCGGCGGAAATGGCGCGGATAAACGTCGATTTCCCGGCATTGGGCATGCCCAGCAGTCCGACGTCGGCCAGCACCTTGAGTTCGAGCTTCAGTTTGCGGCTCTCGCCCAGCTCGCCGAGCGTGAACTGGCGCGGCGCGCGGTTCACGCTCGACTTGAAATGCAGGTTGCCCAGCCCCCCCTTGCCGCATTTGGCAAGCAGGGCCTTCTGCTCGTGATGATCGAGGTCGGCAATGACCTCGCCGGTTTCGAGGTCGCTTATCACGGTGCCCACCGGCATGCGCAGCACGATATCGGAGGCCGACTTGCCGTAGCAGTCGGAGCCGTGCCCTTTTTCACCGTTTTTGGCGCGATGGATGCGCGCAAAGCGGTAATCGATCAGGGTGTTGATGTTGCGATCGGCGAGCGCGTAGACGCTGCCGCCGCGTCCGCCGTCGCCGCCGTCCGGCCCGCCGCGCGGCACGAACTTCTCGCGCCGGAAACTGGCGGCGCCATCCCCGCCTTTGCCGGCGTGAACCTCGATGGTCGCTTCATCAATGAATTTCATGGGGCTTCAACCGATCAGGGGGGAAATGAAAAGGCCCTGTCGAACGACAGGGCCTTTGCGCTGGAACATGATGGCGTCAGGCGGGAACGACGCTGACCATCTTGTTCTTGCGCGGGCCTTTTTGCGAGAACTCGATCTTCCCCGTCACCTTGGCAAACAACGAGTGGTCCTTGCCCATGCCGACGTTATCGCCTGCATGCACCTGGGTTCCGCGCTGGCGAATGATGATGCTGCCCGCCGGCACGAGTTCGCCGCCGAAGCATTTGACGCCCAGGCGCTTGGCCTGTGAATCGCGGCCGTTACGCGAACTGCCGCCTGCTTTTTTATGTGCCATATGTCTGCTCCTTAGCCTGCAATGCCGAGAATCTCGATCTCGGTAAAGTTCTGACGGTGGCCTTGGGTCTTGCGATAGTGCTTGCGGCGGCGCATCTTGAAAATGTGCACCTTGTCGCCGCGCCCTTGCGCCACCACCTTGGCCTTGACGGAGGCGCCGCTCACCAGCGGCGTGCCCACTTTGACTGCATCGCCATCGCCGACCAGCAATACCTGGTCCAGCACGATTTCAGCCCCGATGTCTGCAAGTATCTGTTCTACTTTAAGTTTTTCGCCGGAGCTCACCCGATACTGCTTGCCGCCGGTTTTTATGACTGCATACATGGATAACCCCATTAACGCTTTTCGGAAAGCCGTGCATTCTACAAAAATTATGCCTTGAAGTCAAAGAGAATCGACTGGGCCAGCACGGCAGGAAAGGTTTGGTGTTCAAAGGCTTAGGACCGGCGCACTGCCGCGGCGGCGGGCGCTGATGGCGAGGAAGGCCCTTGTGGCGCCAGCCATGCACAGGCTAGGCTGGTATCATCAGCGCTTTTTCTTCAGCATAACTCCAGTGCCAATCGACGCCATACGTGCATTCATCGCTGCCGACATGCAGGCGGTGGACGAAGTCATCCGCAACCGCCTGCATTCCGATGTCGTGCTGATCCGCCAGGTTGCCGAATACATCATCGGCGGCGGCGGCAAGCGGCTGCGCCCGGCTCTGGTCATCCTCTCGGCGGAGGCTTTCGGCTACCGGGGCAGACATCATCATGAACTTGCCGCGGTGGTCGAATTCATCCATACCGCAACGCTGCTCCACGACGATGTCGTCGACGAATCCTCACTGCGGCGAGGACGTCCGACGTCGAATTCGCTTTTCGGCAACGCTGCAAGCGTGCTGGTCGGCGATTTCGTTTATTCGCGGGCGTTCCAGATGATGGTGGGGGCCGACAACATGCGCGTGCTGCAGGTGCTTGCGGATGCCACCAACGTCATCGCCGAGGGCGAGGTGCTGCAACTCATGAATTGCCGTAATGCGGATATCGACGAGCAGGGCTATCTGCAGGTCATCCGTTACAAGACTGCCAAGCTGTTCGAAGCCTCGACCCGGCTCGGCGCGATCCTCGGCCGGGCCCCCGCGGAAGCCGAGGAGGCGATGGCGGCTTACGGCACGCATCTGGGCACGGCTTTCCAGCTGATCGACGACGTGCTTGATTATTCCGGCGATCATGCGGTGATAGGCAAGAACGTAGGCGATGATCTTGCCGAAGGCAAGCCGACGCTGCCGCTGATCCATGCCCTCAGGCACGGCACTCGCGAGCAGGCCGCGCTCATCCGCCGCGCCATCGAACACGGGGGTATCGAGGAGTTGTCCGCGGTGCTCGACACCATACGCCAGACCGGCGCGCTGGATTATGCGCGGGAGCAGGCGCAAACCGAATCGCGCATCGCCCGGGAGGCTTTGTCCTTCCTGCCAAATTCTAAATATCGCGATTATTTGATACAATTAGCCGACTTCGCGGTAACGCGGAGTTATTGACGGGGGCGCGCGACGTGCCCCTGTTGGTTATTAGAGGTGCTTGGAAGCCGTAGGTCGGAAATCGGGGTGTAGCTCAGCCTGGTAGAGTACTGCGTTCGGGACGCAGGAGTCGGAGGTTCGAATCCTCTCACCCCGACCAATCAGCGGCTGGTCCAACAAGCATAAAGCACGCGCTATCCCCTCTGGAGCGAGTCATGGCCCGCATTCCCTACGCCGAAGAAAACAGCAGCCCGGAAATCAAGGCGCTGGCGGAGAACATCCGCTCCGAGCGCGGCGGGCGCATGCTCAACCTCTACAAGATGCTGCTCAACAGCCCGCCGCTCGCCGACGGCTGGCGACAGCTTTTTACCGCGATCCGCCAGCAGTGCGAGCTTCCCGGCGATTACCGCGAGCTTGCGATCCTGCGCGTGGCGGTCGTCAATGGCGCGGAATACGAATACCGTGCACACATTCCTTTCGCGCTCAAGGAAGGTATCACCCAGGCGCAGATAGACGCGCTCAACAAATGGCGGGAGTCGGGGTTGTTCAGCGACGCACAATGCGCGGTGCTTGCGTATACCGATGCGATGACGCGCGAGATTCACGTCGCCGACCCGGTGTTCGATGCGCTGCGTCCTCATTTCGACCGGCGCCAGCTCGTCGAGTTGACGGCGACGATTGCGGGTTACAACCTGGTGTCGCGCTTTCTCGAGGCGCTCGCCATCGATCCCGAAGCGGCGCACGCTTAGGTTGGCAAAAGCCTTAAGAGCCCCTAACATAAGGAAACACGTGTGCGTTGCGAGGCAAAATTGGGGATGACGCGAAGGCAGGTGGGGACACGGGGGCGGGGGCCCCTTGTCGCTCCCCTTGCTCCTATTCGCGATATGAGCTGCGGTGAGCCTCGCGTCCTGTGCCAAAATCGTGCCAGCGCATCACGCGCTTCATTATATTGAGGGCTCTAGGCTGCGGCCTGCGCTCGCGCCGGCACTCGACGGGCGGCGGCGGTTGCGGCAAACTAGCACATCACCTTTTTCACTTGGCGTAACGCTTGGCAAAAATCATTTTTCTGGTGCTGGGCCTGCTGGTCGCTTACGGGATTCTCAAGGGCTATCGCAGGAAAGTGGACCGTGACGGGCGCCCGCCGCAGGCCGGGGGCGCGGAAGACATGGTGCGATGCGCGCAATGCGGCGTGCATTTGCCGCGCAGCGAGAGCATTACGACAAGCGGTCAATTCTTCTGTAGCCCCGAGCATCAGCGCCTGCATCAGAAATCCAGCTAACGCACGTAATCCGGCCGCCATGTCTATCGCAGATTCCAGCCGGGCCATGCAGTGGACTGCCGAACCCGTTGCGCCGGCAGGCGCCTATCCGGATTCATTCTGGCGTTCGCTGTTCTTCTTTAACGCTTATCGGCTGATTATTGCGGTACTGCTGCTTACGGTCGTTGCGGTCTGGAGCGACAACCTGCAGTTCGGTTCACGTGATCGGGCGCTTTTCATGGCCGCCGCCGGCACTTACAGCCTGTTCAGCATCGCCTATTTTGCGCTCATCAGGATACGAAGGCGCTTCGACCTGCAGATCACGCTTCAGGTCGCCGCTGATATCGTTTTCATCGTGATCCTAATTTACGCCAGCAACGGCATTTCCAGCGGTTTGGGGCTGTTATTGCTGACCACGCTTGCCGCAGCCGGGCTGATCAGCCGTGGGCGTCTTACGCTGTTTTATGCGGCGCTTGCCAGTATCGCGGTGCTTCTCGAGCAAACCTACGAAGTGCTTGCGCTGGACACCAATATCGCCCAGTACATGCAGGCAGGGCTGCTCTCCGGCGGTTATTTTGCGACCGCATGGCTTGCGCACACGCTCGCGAAACGCACGCTCGCAAGCGAACAGCTTGCTGCGCAGCGTGGAGTCGATCTCGAAAACATGGCGCAGGTCAATCAGCTCGTGATTCAGGATATGCAGGACGGCGTGCTGGTGGTCGATGATCAGGGCGTGATTCGGCAGTTCAATGCGCGCGCCGGGCGCACTCTCGGCCTGGTGCACGGGCGGCGTGACATGCTGCTCAAGGATTATGCGCCGGCGCTTGCTGCGCGGTTTGAAGAATGGCGCGACGATATGACGGGGCTCGACGTTGCGGGCGAAATGATGCTTAACCGCATGCTGAACGCGCGTTTTGTGCCGATGGGCAGGAGCCGACGCGTGGGTGCGGTGATCTTTCTTGAGGATTTGACGCGCATCCAGGCCGAAGCGCGGCAGATGAAACTCGCCGCATTGGGCCGTCTTACCGCCAATATCGCACACGAGATCAGAAATCCCCTGGGGGCGATCAGCCATGCGGCCGAACTGCTGCAGGAGGAAGCGGCGATCAGCGACACCGCGACGCGATTGCTGACTATCATTCACGACAATACCATGCGGCTGGATCACATGATCAATGATGTGCTGCGGCTGAATCGCGGCGAGCGCGCCCACCGCGAGAAATTCAAGCTTGTTGATTATCTTAAAGTATTCATCGATCAATTCTGCCGGATCGAGAAGATTTCACCCGGGATGTTTGAAATCGACCCTGCCGCCGATCCCTATGTGCTGTTCGATCCCAGCCACCTGAATCAGGTGATGTGGAACCTGTGCCGCAATGCGCTGCGTCACTGCCGGCACGAGAAAGCGAGCATTCGCATCATGGTGGCTGCCGAGCCCGGCGGCGGTGTTGTAAAATTGGATGTGATCGATGACGGGTCCGGCGTGTCGGCGGCAGTGCGCAATCAGTTGTTCGAGCCGTTTTTTACCACGGCCAGCGGCGGCACCGGTCTTGGCCTTTATATCGCGCGCGAAGTGTGCGAAGCTAATGCTGCGACGCTCGATTACGTCGAGACGCCGGGCGGCGCGCAGTTCACGGTGCTGTGCAGGAGGGGGTAGCATTGTCCAAGAACCATGTCCTGGTCGTAGACGACGAAGCCGACATCAGGGAGCTGTTGGGCATGACCTTGCAGCGCATGGGGCTTGAAACCGATTGCGCGGCCAGCACCGGCGAGGCGTATGCGCTGCTCGCCAAGAACAGTTACGACCTGTGCCTGACCGACATGCGCCTGCCCGACGGCGACGGTCTGACGGTACTCGATTACGTTTCCAGGAACCATCCCAGTGTGCCGGTGGCGGTGATCACCGCCCATGGCAGTGCCGAGAATGCCGTGGCTGCGCTCAAGGCCGGGGCTTTCGATTACCTTGCCAAACCGGTCTCGCTCAATCAGTTGCGTACGCTGGTGCGCTCGGCTTTGAAGCTGCCGCGGCCTAATCAGACGCGTCGCGCTAACGGCAATGAGGCGGAATCCGATTTTCCGACGCTGATCGGCGAGTCGGCATTGATGCAGGCCACGCGCCAGATGATCGATAAACTCGCGCGCAGCCAGGCCCCGGTCCACATCACCGGCGAATCGGGCAGCGGCAAGGAGTTGGCGGCGCGGATGATTCACCTCAAAGGTTCGCGTCACGACGGACCGTTTATAGGGGTCAACTGTGGTGCAATCCCCGAAAACCTGATGGAGAGCGAGTTCTTCGGTTATAAGAAGGGTGCATTTACCGGCGCCGCAGCCGATCATGACGGCTTCTTTCGCGCGGCGGACGGCGGCACGCTGTTCCTCGACGAGGTCGCCGACTTGCCGCTGCTGATGCAGGTAAAGCTCCTGCGCGCCATCCAGGAAAAGAAGGTGCGCAAGGTCGGATCCACCGGCGAGGAGAACGTCGATGTCAGGATCATCAGCGCCACTCATCGCAGTCTTGCCGAGGAAGTGAAAAGCGGCGCTTTCCGCCAGGATCTTTACTACCGGCTCAATGTCATCGAATTGAGGATGCCAAGCCTGCGTGAGATGCCCGAAGATATTCCGCTGCTTGCTGACACGATACTCAAGCGGCAGTCCGCTGGCGGCGATCCGTCGCGGCTCTCCGCTACGGCGCTGAAACAGTTGCAGGCTTATGATTTTCCCGGCAACGTGCGTGAGCTTGAGAATGTGCTTGAGCGGGCGCTGGCGCTTAGCACGGATCAGGAGATCGGCGAAGGCGATCTGCAGCTGGTGCCGACCCGTGCGGGGGGCGGCGATGACGGGTCCGATATATCCGGGTTACCGCTGCAGGAACGTCTCGACGCAGTGGAGAAAAAAGCGATCCTCGATGCTCTTGAACAGACGCGCTATAACCGTACTGCTGCGGCCAAGGTGCTGGGCATCACTTTCCGGGCGCTGCGCTATCGCATGGAGCGGCTGGGCATCAATGATGAACTGGATTCAAAGAACTGATCAATGCCGGGACAGGCCGGCGGCGCGCGGCGTGTTGGTGGCGGGTGTACTTTCGCGCCAAATTCGATAAAGCGCTGTGGGGCGAATACCGATCATTATCGACCACGATGGTTGCCTGAAAGACGCACGCCTTGTTTTGTCGCCCAACTGCGATGAGCGGCCGGGCGGCACACCGATCGAGCTTCTGGTCATACATAACATCAACCTGCCGCCGGGCGAGTTCGGCGGGCCGGGCGTTATCGAACTCTTCACCAACCGTCTCGATCCCGCAATGCATCCGTACTATGCGGCGATTGCCGATCTCAGGGTTTCCTCGCATTTCCTGATCCGTCGTGACGGCGAGGTGATCCAGTTCGTGCCATGCAGCCGCCGCGCCTGGCATGCCGGGGCATCGGATTGGCGCGGGCGCAGTTGCTGCAACGACTTTTCCATCGGCATCGAACTCGAGGGCAACGACGACAC
>Ga0153916_10002388_pt1 | contig 13739 bp, 13 predicted proteins | sample Opewatmetagenome_FD_109642 | JGI IMG/M metagenome (GOLD analysis project Ga0153916, IMG submission 109642) | Freshwater wetland microbial communities from Ohio, USA - Open water 3 Core 3 Depth 4 metaG | ecosystem: Environmental > Aquatic > Freshwater > Wetlands | place: USA: Ohio, Lake Erie...
CAGACTGGAAGGGCCGAGGTACCACACCCAACGCAAGGAGCTCAAGAAAGCGACAGCTGAGTTCGAACTCGTCTACGAACCAATGACGAAGGAGCACCAGAAGGACTGTCTTCAGCTGGAGGAAACATGGTGCGATATGAAACACTGCTCCTTGGACAGACTGTCCGCTGCTGAAGACCATGCCCTGAAGGAAGCCTTGGAGCGAATGGATGTTCTGGGTTTCTTTGGCGCGGTCGTTCTCATTGACGACAGGATACAAGCGCTGACCATTGGGGAGCGGCTGAATCGCAACACAGCGGTCGTGCATTTCGAGAAGGCCAATCCATCAATACGAGGGTTGTATCAGTTTGTCAACCAGCAGTTCTGCGAGCACGCGCTCGTTGGGTTTGAGTTCGTGAATAGGGAGCAAGACGTCGGAGAGCCGGGTCTTAGAAGGGCGAAGGAAGGCTACCATCCACACCATTTCGTCGAGAAGCACATCCTGCTGTTCAGACAGGACCGGAGACAGTAGCAACCAGTATCGGCGCTGCACTGAGAAGGTTATATATTGCGTGATTTCGTTCCGTCATCAAACGGAAGGGATTCACATGGTAAAGGCGTGCCTGCTAGTCAACTGCCGACTTCTCAAGACCAAGAAAGTCGTCGACCTGGCCAAGAAACAGAAGGGAGTGAAGGATGCGTTCCCAGTCCACGGAAGATGGGACATCGCCGTATTGACCAATGACCTCGACCTCCAGACGATTGCAGACATCGGGGTCAACATCTACAAGGCCGAAGGGGTCGAAATCGTCGAAACCCTAGTCGGATTTCCGGAGGCCTGAGGGACATGGTGAAGGCAGTAGTTCTCGTCATGCTCGAGCCTCAGACATTCGAGGATGCGACCAAGATCAACAAGATCCCAGGTGTCGTGGATGGGTTCCTGGTGTTCGGACACTATGACTTCGTCGCATTCCTGGACGTTCCTGGCCTTGAGAAGGTCGGTCAGATCGCTGACAAGATCCAAAAGCTCGGATTCGTTAGGTACGTCGAGACGCTTATCGAGAGATAGGCGTTCGGCCAAACCCCTTTCCACGGTCTTCTTCTTTCGTTGTGTGGCTCGTATTTCGGTAGCGCTACTCGAATACTCCACAGGAAAAACTGGCTCAGGGCACACTTGGCGGCACCAGGCATGATTGTGGTTGGTTAAGCATATATATCTGGAGCATAATCCGCGCCCAAAGCTGATTTGGAGAGAGTAATCATGGACATCACCCTAATCATCCCAATAGCGGGATTGGTGGGTCTGGCTTTTGCAGGATACCTGACCTGGTATGTTTTCAGAAAGGACCTCGGAACTCCTGAGATGCAGGAGATCGGGAGCGCCATCCGGCAGGGCGCCATGGCCTACATGAAGAGACAGTATACGACCATAATCGCGATCAGCATTGTTCTCGCGATTCTGATTGCCGCTCTTATCGAACCGAAACCGTGGGTCGGCCTATCTTTCTTCGTCGGCGCCGGAGCCTCTGCACTCTCGGGATATATCGGCATGTACGTCAGCGTGCGATCGAATATCAGGACGGCCGCTGCAGCCAGGAGAAGCCTCAATGAGGCCCTCGTTACATCATTCCGAGGCGGCGCGGTCTCGGGCATGGGCGTCGTGTCCCTGAGTCTACTGGGCGTCGCTGGCGTTTTCTACATCTTCCATAGTGGCATGAGTTTCACGACCTCTGAGTCCTTAGATGCGGCAATTGGCTTCGCGTTCGGCGCAAGCTTCGCGGCGCTCTTTGCTCAACTCGGTGGCGGTATCTACACAAAAGCCGCTGATGTTGGAGCAGATCTCGTCGGAAAGGTGGAGGCGGGCATTCCCGAGGACGACCCGAGGAATCCTGCCGTCATCGCAGATCTCGTCGGGGACAACGTCGGCGACTGCGCGGGCAGAGGCGCGGACTTGTTCGAGTCCACCGCTGCTGAGAACATAGGTGCGATGGTTCTCGGCTTGTCGCTGTTCACGTTCTGGACTAACATCGTTCCTGTCAGCATGCAGTGGTCCGACTCAAAGGCACTTGTCTGGATATTCTTCCCGCTCGTTGCAAGATCGTTCGGAATCTTCGCATCCTTGGTAGGAGTCTTGGCCGTTAGGCTCAGAAATGAGGAGAAGGACCCGATGTCCGGCATAAACATGGGTTACTACATCACATGCGCGCTCGCCGTGGTCTTCTTCTACTTCGCAACCACAACGATGTTCGGGGACGAGTGGAAGTATTTCTTCGGCGCGGGAGTGATCGGCATCGCGCTCAGCATTGTGATTGTCTACATCACGCAGTACTACACGTCTGGCAGCTGGAGGCCAGTCAGAGAGATCGCCCAGGCCTCAACCACTGGTCCCGCGACAAACATCATCACGGGCTTGTCGATCGCGATGGAGACTACAGCGCTGCCGGTCATCGCAATCATACTGTCGCTCTTGGCGGCTTTCGGGTTGGGCCAGATGGCAGCTCCCGATGTGGCGGATTCCACCTACAAACTGATTTACGGGTTCTACGGGACCGCTGTTGCCACCATGGGAATGCTGGCCACATGCGCATTCATCTTGGCTACCGACACCTTCGGCCCAATAACGGATAATGCCGGCGGAATAATCGAGATGTCAAAGCAGCCGGAGGACATAAGGCGCAGGACGGACAGGCTAGACGCATGCGGCAACACAACGAAGGCGTTGACTAAAGGCTATGCGATGGCGAGCGCTGCATTGGCTGCGTTCCTCCTGTTCGGCGCGTACTTCGAGCGAGTCTCAGCAAAGACAGGCGCGACTCTGGCGGAATCCTTCAGAGTCGACATCGCGCAACCTGATGTGTTCGTCGGTGGCCTCCTCGGCGCGATGCTCGTGTTCCTGTTCGCATCATTGGCTATCAGGGCCGTCGGAAAGGCCGCGTACGCCATGATAAACGAGGTCAGGAGACAGTTCAAGGCCGATCCAGGAATCATGGCCAATACGTCGAAGCCAGACTACGCAAAGTGCGTGGATATTGCCACCAAGGGCGCTCTCAAGGCGATGGTACTGCCGGCGCTTCTTCCGGTGCTGGTTCCCGTCGGATTCGGGATCATCATGCGGTATGCTGGCTACGACGCCCCCCAGGCAGTTGGTGCGCTGCTGATGATAGGCACAATCACCGGCATAATGGTCGCCAACATGTTCAACAACGGAGGCGGTGCGTGGGACAACGGCAAGAAATACATTGAGGCCGGCAACCTCGGCGGGAAGCGCTCGCCGGCTCATGCGGCTGCAGTCGTCGGTGACACGGTTGGTGACCCGTTGAAGGACACCGCAGGGCCTTCCATCCATGTTCTGGTCAAGCTGCTCTCGACCGTGACGCTGGTCTTTGTCGGCTTGTTCATCGCACAGTGAGGCAGCCAAGCTATCGGTAAACCATATATATGACCACGGGCATCGAGAAGCCCGCGAGCCATTTATTCAGAGGACTGACTAGATGTATGTCATTGCATCAAGGGAAGATGTGGTCAGGATACCCCCGAACCTTCTGGGAGAGGATTTTCAGAAGCTGGCGGTGAGGCTGACCCAGGAATCCTTCCAGAACAAGGTTGAAGGTGACGGCTCCTACACTGTCCTAGTGAGAAACATCGAGCCTCAGGGCGGCGGTAGGATCATCCACGGCGATGGCGCGGTCTACCAGAAGGTCAAGTTCGAAGCGCTGATGTTCAGACCCATGCTTCACGAGGTCGTCGAGGGCTCCATCTGCGAGATCCTCAAATTCGGTGCGTTTGTTAGGTTCGGCCCCCTGGACGGACTCCTTCACATAAGCCAGATAATGGACGACAGGATCGACATCGACCTTGACGGGCACAGGCTCCTCGGGAAGGACACGAAACGCGAGCTCAGGCTCGGGGACAGTGTGCGCGCGAGGATAGTGTCATTGAGCATAAACGAGCGAAGCCCGCGCGAGAGCAAGATTGGTCTGACGATGCGCCAGCCAGGCCTGGGAAAGCTCGAGTGGATCGAGGAGGAGCGCAAGAAGCGGGAGGAGAAGGGTAAAGGATGAAGCTAGAAAAGGCGTGTAAGCGCTGCAACTTCGTCACTGAGGAAGACAAGTGCCCGCTCTGCGGAGGCGAGACCTCGAAGGAATGGCAGGGATATGTCGTGATCCTCGACCACACGAAGAGCGAGATCGCGAGGAGAATGGGCATACATGTCAACGGCAAGTTCGCCCTCAGAGTTCGATGATTCATTTCCACAGAAGGACCTCGAGCTCCCGGAAGACCTGAGGGAGGAGCTCGGGAAGCCCATAGGAAAGCTGGTATCAGCTTGGTCCCTCAGGAAGCACCTGGAGAACAGTCCCAGGACCATATCGGTCGGGGATGTCGTCACTATCACACTCCTTCAGATGAATCTCGAGCCCGATGTCGCAGTGTTCGACTACAAGACGCAGCGGTCCGAGGACTATAAAGCCAAGGAGCGCATCGCGAAGATGAGCGGGAGACTCGTGAAGGTAGAGAACCCGCCCGCCAAGATAACGCGCGCGCTCTGGAAGGCGGTCAAGGACGCTGTCAACGCAAAGGACCGGGTGAAGATAGAGGTCGTCGGAGAGGAGGACCTCGCGGCGCTGGTGGCAATCGCAACGGCGCCGGAGGGAGCGCATGTAATATACGGCCTGCCCAGGAGGGGCCTCATGGTCGTGGACGTGAACCACGACACAAGGTCGCTCGCGGCTGCGGCAATCAGGAAGATGGCACGGTGAGTGCGATGGAAGTCGAGGTTGTCTCGAAGAAGGAAAACATATTGCTGGATAGGACAGAGGTCAGGTTCAAGGCGATGCACCCGAAGGAGGGCACGCCCCAGAGGGAGGCAGTCAGAGACAAGATCTCAGCTCTCATGAAGGCTCCCAAAGAGAGGGTCATCGTCGATTCAATGGACTCCGAGTTCGGCAAGACAGAAACGGTCGGCTATGCCAAGGTGTACAAGACCAAGGAAGCCGCCATGAAGTACGAGCGCGAGGAAATCCTTGTCCGAAACAAGCTCAAGGAGAAGGTCAAGGTCGAGAAGAAGAAAGCCGCTCCGCCGCCTCCGAAAGCCCCGAAGCCCGCGGCCGGAAGCGAGAAGCCAGCCGAGAAAGCCGCGGAGAAACCGGCAGAAAAGCATGCCGAGAAGCCAGCAGAGAAACACGCCGAAAAGCCCGCTGAGAAACATGTGGAAAAGCATGCTGAGAAGAAGGCCTAGGAGAAGGTGATTCACGATGGCAGACAAGCCCAAGGAGCCGAAGCAGAAGACCCCGAGGATTGCCAAAAAGGACTACTTCAAGCTCGACAACGGCAAGATCTCACGCACGAGGAAGCACTGTCCGAAGTGCGGGCCAGGTGTGTTCATGGCGGAGCACGAGAACAGGGTATCCTGCGGCAAGTGCGGCTATACAGAGTTCAAGAAGAAGTAGGGCGTATCAGGAAGGCTGGGTTCTTGGGTCGCAACCCGTGCCTGTGCAGAGCACGCAGGCGACCAGATGACCTCTGCCGATGTCCACCAGTTCGGGTTCTTTCACGCTGTCCAATTTGACCGCGACGGCGTTTGCTGGGCCCTTGGTGGACTTGATTGTGATCCCGGTGACCGCCTTCGCAATCTCATCGTCCCGCTTGCTTGAGCTCTCGAAGTAGAGCTTGAGGGCTTCCGCGAGGCTCTTCCAGCTTTCCTCTGGCCCGAGCACCTTCACGCCCACGCCTCTCGTCCGCGGTGTGACCGAAATGATGGTGCCCCTGAACTTCGACGCAGGACTCCTGTCAAAGTCGTCCCCGATCCTCTCCGCGAGTTTGAGCGCGACCCTCCTCGAAGGCAGTCCGCCTCTCCCGAACCTCACCGTCACCTTCTCCTTGTTGGCGCTGGTCGTGCACGAAGGGCGTCTGAGTTCGGGATGCGTGGTCCTCCTCAGCCGCCTAGAAACGTTCTTGAGGAATCTGACTGTCTCCACCGACTTGCCCTTGCTGACTCTGATGACAATGGACGACCCCTTCAGCTCCGTCCCCAAGACAGCCCCGTGCATGGGCGTGCTAGGCTTCCTATAGTCCACCTGGCTCTCGAGGACCGTCAGGAACTGCCTAGCCATGGCCTCGGGGGCTATCTCGGCACCCTTGCATCTTACGAGAATCTCCTTTCTCGCGTTAACCGGCCCGATGGATGCCACTGCGTCCATCATCGGCACGGACGCTCTCAGAGCAGCGACCTCTCCCTGGAGCCACCTCTTGACGAAGTCAGCATCCGCCTCCGGCTTCAGCTCGAGGATCAGCGCGAACCCGTCCGAGTGCAGCTTCCGTAGGTGCTTCGACATCGGATGCTTGACCCCGAAGACCCCCTCCCTGCCTGTCAGGAACGATGCGAGGTCCTTGCTCTCCCATCCGCAGGTCTTCGTGACCAGGGTGCACCTTGGATGGAACCTGCAGCCCATGGGCGGGTCGATCGGGCTGGGAACCTCGCCCTCGATTCCCTTCCTCTGCTTTCTGAACTTCGGATCCGGTACGGGAATGGACGCAATCAACGCCTGAGTGTAGGGATGCTGCGCGTTGTTAAGGAACTCCATTGCCGGCGCGAGCTCGATTAACTTGCCCAGGTACATGACGGCGATCCTGTCGCTCATATGGGCAACGACCGACAGATCGTGAGATATGAAGAGATAGGTGAGTCCGAACTTGGCCTGAAGCCGCTTGAGGAGGTTCAGTGCCTGCGCCTGGACCGATACGTCCAGCGCGGATGTAGGCTCGTCGAGAACTATGAAATCCGGCTCCAGCGCGAGAGCTCTCGCGAGAGCAATGCGCTGCTTCTGCCCACCGCTGAACTCATGCGGCAGCCTTGACATGTGGTCGTCCGACAGCCCGACCTGCTCAATTAGCTGGTGGATTATCTCGCGTTTGGCGAACTCGACGTTCTTTGCGACGGAGGGCGGCGGACCATGGATTGCGAATCCTTCGCCGACGATCTTCTCCACGGTCATCCTCGGATCGAGGCTCGAATAGGGGTCTTGGAAGACGATCTGCATCTTCTTCCTGATGCTTCTCATCTGAGCGGCTGGTAAGTTCGTGATGTCATTTCCGTTGAAGATTATCTTGCCGCCAGTCGGCTGCACCAATCGAAGGACGGCTCGGCCGAAGGTCGTCTTACCGCAGCCGGATTCGCCCACGAGTCCGAGCGTTTCACCCTTTTGGATTGACAGGGAGACTCCGTCGACCGCGTGGACGTGCGCGACGGTTCTCCCGAGCACTCCCTTCTTTACGGGGAATAGCTTCTCGAGGTCTACCGCCTGAAGAAGGGGGCGGGAGTCTCGATCGACTGACGCCGCACTAGACACGACTAACCTCACCCCCTGAAGGATGCAGGTGGCATGAGACGAAGTGGCCGGGAGACACTTCCATCCTTGTGGGACGGACCGACCTGCACTTCTCTGTGGCTCTATCGCATCTGTCAACGAAGGAACAGCCAGGAAACGGTTTCATCAGATTTGGCACTGTTCCTCTAATGACTAACAGCTCATCCTTCTGCTCCCCAAGCTTTGGAAAAGCCGCAAGCAGCCCCTGAGTGTACGGATGAAGAGGGCTGGCGAAAAGCTCGAAAGTCTCCGCCTCCTCGACAATTCTCCCCGCGTACATGATACAGATTCTGTCACAGGTCTCGGCCACCACACCAAGATTATGCGTGATCAGCATCATTGACGAGCCAGTAGTCCTTATGAGATCCTTGAGGAGGTTCAAGACCTGTGCTTGGATCGTCACATCAAGGGCGGTCGTGGGTTCATCTGCGATCAGTAGTTCTGGGGAGCATGACAACGCAAGGGCAATCATCACTCTTTGTTTCATTCCACCGCTTAGCTCGTGGGGGTACTGCCTCATTACGCTTTCTGGTGCCGCGATCCTTACCAGACGGAGCGCCTCCAGTATCCGAGCGTCGAGCTGAGCGCGGTCATAGACGTTCTGGTGGAGAGAAATCACTTCTCCCAGTTGCTGTCTTATCGTGAAGACAGGATCCAGTGACGTTGACGGATCCTGGAATATCATCGAGATTCTCTTCCCCCGAATCCCCCGCATTTGATCCAGATCCAACTTTGTGATATCGATGCCTTTGAATTGTATCGAGCCTCCCGTGATTCGGCCCGGATGGGGGACCAGTCTCAATATGGAAAACGCAGTCATGCTCTTGCCGCATCCAGTCTCGCCAACTATGCCAACCGACTCTCTTTCGTAGACGGTCAAGTCGATCCCGTCTAGCGCGGTAACTGTGCCCTCCTGAAGGAAGAACTGAGTACGTAACCCCCTGATCTCCAGGATCGGTTTTCTCCCGGGCGTCATCGTCTCAACCCCTTCAATCGCGGGTCCAGGACATCCCGGAGGCCATCTCCTAGGAGATTGAATCCCAGGATGGCTATGAGGATGGCAATACCTGGGAAGACTGAAATCCACGGTGCTTCCTCGATGAAAGTCTTCCCTCGATACAACATGTATCCCCAGCTCGCAGCGGGAGGCTGAGTCCCTACACCAAGGAAACTTAGACTGCTCTCAATTGTGATTGCGTCGGCAACACCTATTGACGCCCATACGATCAAAGGCGCAAGGCAGTTCGGTAGGACGTGTGTGAACATAATTCGTCTGTTGTTGGCGCCAAGAGCCCTGCTTGCCTCGACGAACTGCCTTTCCCTCACGGTGAGTGCCTGTCCCCGCACCAGCCTCGCGAAGCCCGCCCAATATGAGACCGCTATGGCCAGCATGACGTTGGACAGGCTCGGCCCTAGAGCAGACGCAAAGGCGAGCGCAAGAAGGAATGCGGGGAAAGTCCAGAATAGATCAATTGCGCCCGAAATGAGGTAGTCGATCTTCCCGCCAAAGTACCCGGCTGTCAGTCCAAGAGTCATTCCGATGAGCAGGGAGAACAGCACCGCCACAGTTCCGACGAACAGTGATATTCTCGCACCCCAGATCACTCTGCTGAATACGTCATGCCCGAGGTTGTCCGTGCCAAACCAGTGATTCCAGGTAGGGCTCAATTCCTCGGCGTTCGGATTCTGCATGGCTGGGTCTGAAATGGGCAAGACCGGAGCTAGAATTGCAAGAGAAATCAATATTACTATGATGGTAGTCCCTATCACGACCATCGCGTTCCTCTTACCCCTCTCGATGATTTCCGCTACAGTCTGACGGAATCCGCCTCGGGCCTTCCAGCTAAGGAGGGTGTCGTTAAGCATTCGGCGCGGGCTCATCCTCATCCGCTTCATCCGAGCCTCACCCTCGGGTCAACATACGCGTAGAATACGTCTGCCATCAGATTTCCGATGATGACGAAGAATGCCATCACAAGAATGCATCCCTGAACCACGGGGAAGTCGGCGTTCAGGATGCCTCTCGTCATCAGAAGACCGATTCCTGGCCACGAGAATACAGTCTCCACGACAACTGCCCCGCCGACGAACCATCCGATGTCAAGTCCGATTACCGTGATGACCGGAAGAATGGCGTTCTTGAGTGCGTGCTTGAAGATCACTTCGCGTTCTGGAATACCCCTCGATCGGAGTTGTGTGATATGGTCCATCCTGATGACTTCCAGCATACTGGACCTCATCATCCTCGTAGTCAATGCCGCATTGCCGATTCCCAGGGTCATCGCTGGAAGTATTATGCTGCCAAAGCCACCCGTAGTCCCTTCTGCAGGGAGCCATCCTAGATAAACCGAAAACAACAGTAGAAAAAGCAGGCCCAGCCAGAAAGACGGCATCGCATATGTCACTAGCGTAAACACCATTATGACCCTGTCTGCAGCCTTGTTCTGCCTCAGGGCTGCCAGGATGCCGAGCGGTATGCCCATCGAATAAGATATGGCCAGTCCTATCCCCATGAGCATGAGCGTGTTTGACAGCCTCTCGGTGATCAGCGAGCTCACCGCAATGTCTCGCGTACCGAAACCGATAGAGGTTCCCAGATCCCCGTGGCTGATCCGCCACAAGAATTTTCCATATTGCACATACGGCGGGTCCAGCAGACCCCACTTCTCTCGAATAGCATCCAATTGCGCTGCGGTCGCGTGCGGAGGGGAGAGTGCGGATACTGGGTCGCCCGGAGTCAGGTACAGGAGCAAGAAGACGATCAGTGTTGCCAAGATCACTACTGGAATCGCGAGCAGAAGTTTCCTTATGACATAGGATATCAGATCCGCCACAGGTACGCGCCTCCGTGATTGTTCGAGTGTGTCTCTGGCATGACTGGGTTTGCCGCGCTAGTCCTCGTCCTCCCATTCATATGAAATAGAATAGAAAAGAGTTTGTTCGGGTTTCTCGGTCCTACTTGTTTATGTCCACATCGACTCCGTCAATTACCTGTTCCTGTCCCAATGGATGGACATACCAGCCCGTCACGTAGTTGTGGACCGCCACAATCTGGTGCCAGAATATTATCGGCGCCCACGGCCCCATGGTCAGCAGCCTCTCGTGCGCCAGCGTGGCGTTCTCGCTGAACGCCTCCGGCGTTGGAGCATAGGTCCAGTTGGTGACGTAATCATCGAACACGGGATCTCTGTATTGACCCGTGTTGGAGCCACCACCAGCAGCCCACGAACCGAAGTGCCAGTCAAGTATCTCAGCCCGCGGCCAGGAATACCAGAAGAGCATAGCATCATCCTCGCCACTCGCTGCCATGGATCTGAGCGTGCTCTCCTCGTATTGGGTCAGAGTCACATGCAGACCCGCCGCCTTGAGCTGTGTCTGCAGCATGACGGACATGTCAACATCCTCTCCCTTGTTGGTCGTCCAAAGAGGCAGTGTCAGCTCTTCGTGGGTCGTCGAGTTCTCAAGCCATCCGTCGGCATTCTTCACCCAGCCAGCTTGCGCGAAGAGTTCGGCCGCCTTCGTGAGGTTGAAGGTGTAGTTGTACTGGGCTGGTATGAGGGCTCCCTCTGGTTCAATCGGTGACAGGTAGTTGACACCGGGCTCCGCAAATCCGTGCCAAACAGTGCTCACAATCTGGGCCCGGTCTATCGCGAACCCGATTGCCTTTCTGAGTGGCACTATTGTCCACGGAGTCTTATTGCAGTTGAATTCGATGTGATACGTACCCTGTCCAGGACCCGTGATCACTGTCATGTCCGGATTTGTGCTGTATCCCGTCACCTTGTTGGGCGGGACCTGCATGAGCACGTCAATGTCACCACTCTCGAAACCTGAGAACCTAGTTGCCTCATCAGTCACAACTCTGTATATCAACTTGTCAATCTTGGCAGGACCCTTGTTCGCGTACCAGTTAAATCCCCAGTTGTACTCCTGGAACTTCATCAACGTCACGTGGTCGCCAGCAACCCACTTCGTTATCTTGAATGGCCCTGTACCAACGGCAGGGTGTTTCGGTGTACCGTAGTTCTTGTGGGCTGCTTCTAACGTCTTGCCGGAGCCGAAAGCGGCTGTCGGGCTCATCATGGAGCCGTATAGGTGCGAGAGATTGAATATGAGGGCGACATCGTAGTAAGTGCAGTTGAATACCAGATGATGGTCGTCCTTGACCCAGATCCCTTGGTCCATGTCTCCCCATGCCGATGTGCCATCAGAGCAGTTGATTGCCGCGAACTCGTATGCGACCCATCCGTATTCTCCGGCCTCGTCCGCCTGCTTGTACCACTTCACTATGTCCTTGACCGCCTGAGCGTTGAACGGCGTTCCGTCATGGAACGTTACGCCCTGCTTAAGCTCGATTACGAACTTAGGGCTTGCCGCGTCGGAAGTGTCCCAACTGTACGAGACGGCCAGACCTGGTTGATATGCGCCAGTCTTGTCTCTCGTTATCAGCGTCTCCAATACCATTCCTGGCGGACCATACATGGCGCTGGTCTTGCTCGGGTCCATTGTCTCTACGTCTGAACTCATCGCGATCACAAGGACCTTGCCTGTGAACTTCTCGCCGAACAATCCCGCCGCCCATGCACCGCCGACTGCGGCGATCACGAGTATCAGCACTATTACGATCGCCCATACAGCCATGCTCTTCTTCGGCCTCGCCGGTGCTCCGGCTGGCTTGGCAGTCTCACTACTTGGCTCCTTTGTAGAACTCCCCACTTGTCCCCCTCCTAGCATAGTCGAAGCGAGATTCGTTGGAAGGCCAGCAGATCGAGCTTAAGGCCTTTCGTGAACCGCTTCCCAAATGTTGCGCTCCACAATCAGCTATATCCGTATTTATAACATTCTCTTTGGCTGAAAAACAATCGAGAGTCCGCGCGTCATTGAGCTCGACACCTGACTCGCCGCGTTGAAGTCAGTTTCGGCATCTTCGCATTCTACGATTCATCAAGAACAGACTCGATAAGGCAAGGCTAAGGGCAGTTAATCCGGCATTTCGTTAATATCACTCGACGCGTCTTAAGGTCAAGTCGTGACGGCAAGAGGGTGTATTGGACGGACCAGACAGCTTCAGCCTTCTGGGCGACTGAGCGCTCCGAGCTGTTGAGCCAGCTTCGGACTTCTCCGGAAGGCATCTCGACAGAGGAAGCCGCGCAGAGGCTTGAGGCCCATGGCGCAAATATCCTGCGACCAAAGCGAAGGACAGACACTATTTCTCTCTTGGCTCTGCAGTTCAGGAGCCCGATAATCATCATACTTCTGATTGCCGCATCCATATCCTTCTTTCTCGCCGACAGACCTGATGCTGTGATCATACTCGTAATCGTGTTCGTCAGTGCATTGCTGGGATTTTGGCAAGAGAGGGGGGCGACGAATGCAGTGTCTAAGCTCTTGGAAATGGTGCAAATCAAGGTCTCCGTCCTTCGCGATGGGGTAGTGCACTCGGTGCCAATCGAAGAAGTCGTACCTGGTGACATAGCTCTACTCTCAGCTGGCGACAACATCCCAGGCGATTGCCTAATCCTTCGGTCGAAGGACCTGTTCGTCGACGAGGCTTCTCTGACAGGCGAGACATACCCAGTCGAAAAGGTCGAGGGGCAGCTACCTCTGGATACGCCGTTGGCGAAGCGCACCAACACGCTTTTCATGGGCACTCATGTCGTCAGCGGGTCTGCGTCCGCTGTCGTTGTATCGACCGGGAAGAAGACCGAATTCGGACGGGTGTCCGAGCGGCTCCGGCTAAGGCCACCGGACACTGAGTTCGAGCGGGGTGTGAAACGGTTCGGTTACTTCCTGATGGAGGTCACGCTGATTCTGGTAATCGCGATTTTCGGAATAAACGTGTATCTTAACAGGCCAGTCCTCGATTCGTTTCTGTTCTCTCTCGCATTGGCCGTCGGTCTCACTCCCCAACTGCTGCCTGCCATAATCAGCATCAATCTTGCACATGGCGCGCGCGGGATGGCAGAATCGAAGGTAATTGTGAAACGCCTTTCGTCCATCGAGAACTTCGGTAGCATGAACGTGCTCTGTTCTGACAAGACAGGGACACTCACACAGGGCAGCGTGCAGATCCTATCTGTCTTGGATGCCGACGGCGCCGAGAACGAGGAAGTCGGGTTGTTGGCGTATCTCAATTCTCAGTTCCAGACAGGTTTCTCGAACCCAATTGATAAGGCAGTCAGGGAGCGCGCGGGATATGACATTACCGGGTATCTTAAGCTGGACGAAGTTCCGTACGACTTCTTGAGGAAGCGTCTGAGCGTTCTCCTCAAGGCGCAGGGCACGAACCTCATGATCACCAAGGGCGCGTTTCAGAACGTCTTCTCAGTCTGCACGACAGCGAATCCACCTTCTTCCGGCGGCAGCGTCGACGTCAACGTCGTCAGCGCGAAGATC
>Ga0153916_10002389_pt1 | contig 13738 bp, 10 predicted proteins | sample Opewatmetagenome_FD_109642 | JGI IMG/M metagenome (GOLD analysis project Ga0153916, IMG submission 109642) | Freshwater wetland microbial communities from Ohio, USA - Open water 3 Core 3 Depth 4 metaG | ecosystem: Environmental > Aquatic > Freshwater > Wetlands | place: USA: Ohio, Lake Erie...
ACACGTTGTGGGCGGTGTCAGAACAGACGGCACGCACCCGTGGATACATGTGCCTGATGGGGAGTGAGATGCCAGAGGCGAATGCGACATGTTCGCACTCCCTGCAGATCTCCTGCATGATCCGCACGGTCGCCCAGCTCTCAAGGAGCCTCCCATTTCGGACTCGCAGGACCGCTGCGGTTGGATTTATGCAGGCGTTCACGACGGCCTTCCCCCATATCTCGCGCATGACGTCTTTCTCGACATCTGCGGGAATTCCACAGGACTCGAAGGCTCTAGCTATGTCTCTTGCTCTTCGAGCATCCTTGTCCGCGCCAATCGTGGTCCGACCGAAGCCGGAGACGCGGACTTTTCCGGGGGAGACGAGGGTCGCTCCCATGGTCGTCGTGCCACCAAAGGCGGCATCGCCCCTCCATTCCCGAAGAAGCTCTAGATTACCCAGGCCATTCTGCAGAGTCAACACTGCAGTGTTGTCATCGACGAGTCTTCTGCACGAGTCAATTGCGCTCGGAGTATCGTATGCCTTCGTGGTTATGATCAATAGATCCGGTGTCTCCGCGCTCGACGAATCTTCGACAGCTTTCACGCTCAGCGTTCTAGACACGTCCCCCAGCAGCCTCAAACCGCTTCTCCTGATAGGACCCATATTCTGAGAGCGACCGATGAGTGTGACATCGTGCCTCTGCCCAAGCATGCCACCGAGTGCGGAGCCCAGCGAACCTGCACCGAAGACGCAGATTCTCATCGCGACCGATTACAGAGATGCGTCTATTTGTTGCTTGTTCCGCGACGTGCAGCCTCAGCGACGATGTGCGCTCGCCTTGTAGGCTCCGGGATTCTGTGCCTCAGAAACCTTCGCGCTATTCCCTCGGCCTGCGCTGGGGACACCTTGTGCCCCGGCGAGACAAAGACCGGTTTCGCACCTTCATCCAGAGAAATCGCGTGTCCGACTATCTTGCGTTCCATGCGAATCGCCGTGGAAATCCCGGAGTGGTCGGAGACCTCGCCACAAAGCAACTTTTTCGCGACACCGACAGTCGGGACACCGAAGACTACCCCGAGCTGACTGGCTATTCCGAAGCCCTCAGGGTGAAGTATACCGTTTCCATCATACATCAGAACGGTACTCTCCCCGACATACTTCATCAGGGGTTCAACAACTGGGATTTCCCTGAATGCGAGATAGGTCGGTATGTAAGGGAAGGGCGCATCCCCTTCGATGATGTAGGTTTCAATCTCTTCACCGGAATCGTTGTCGAAGACCACCATGGCAGCGAATGCGTGATCTCCTTCGTATGCAATATCCATTCCAGCAATGCGCGATATCCGACCTCTGAAACCCTTAGTGTTGAGATGCTTTCTCAGGCGCCTCTGCCTGTTCCTTAGCTTCAGAAGAGGGCGTTCCGTCACGAAGTCTCTGAAGAGTATCTTGTCGAAATCCACTATCTTGTTCCCCGACACACTGACACCCTCTTCACGAAGGAGCTTGATCTTCTTCCTCGGACCTCCGCCAGTATAGCCACCCACTGATCCGTCCGATAGCACCACGCGCCTGCATGGCACTCGCACAATGTCCTGATTAAGGCTCATCGCGACGCCGACGAATCTGGAAGCTACGACATCGCCGAGAGCCTTGGCGACCTCGCCATAAGTCGTTACCCTTCCCCTCGGCACCTGGGCGACAAGGTCGTACGTGGCCGCCATCATGTCTGGCAAGCCGTGGAGCAAGTCGACTGAGTTCACGAGAACGCGCACCGTGTGTGAAAGTATTAAATCTGCGCACGGGCAACTACATGCGGACATGTCAAGTCAGGCGCTGGCACGTTACTATGCTATATTGGAGGGAGAGCGAAAGGCGAGATATCTCGAGGCGAAGCAGCAGATCACTGAGGCCAACCTCGGCTCCTCTGATGCCCTGCTATGGAAGGTACATGAGAATCTGCCTGGCACCCCTAGGATCCATTCTGGGAAGAACGAGGTGGTTTCCTTTCTCGACCTCAAAGCTGAACTCGCACGAAGAATGCTTAGAAGCTGCTGTCTTTGCGAAAGGAGATGTGGCGTAGATCGGACCTCTGGTGAGAAAGGTCATTGCGGGGTACTGAACGCGCGCGTGAGCAGCGATTTCATTCACCTAGGGGAGGAACCGGACTTAGTCCCTTCCTACACGATCTTCTTCTCGGGCTGCACATTCAATTGCGTGTTCTGCCAGAACTGGGACATAAGTTCGAGACCAGAGTCGGGAGCTGCTGTCAATCCGTCCGACCTAGCTGAGAAGATTGACCGAAGAGTTGGCGTCGCAACGAGGGCTGGAATTTCCAGCCGGCCGAGGAATGTCAACTGGGTCGGAGGAGACCCCACTTCGAATCTGCCGTTCATTCTCGACGTGCTCACGAAGTGTCGAGCCAACATACCTCAGGTATGGAACTCGAACATGTACCTCTCAACCGAGACAATGAAGTTGCTCAAAGGAGTGATTGACGTCTATCTCACGGATTTCAAGTATGGGAATGACAAATGTGCTATGAGGTTGTCAAACGCCCCTAACTACATGCAGGTAACACAGCGGAACCATCTCTCCGCCCGAAAGGATTCCGAGGTTATCGTGAGACACCTCGTGCTTCCCGGGCACATCGATTGCTGCACAAAGCCTGTCCTGACGTGGATTGCCGAGAACCTCAAGGATGTCAAGGTGAACGTCATGGCACAATACAGGCCAGAACACAGAGCCCGAGAATTTCCAGATATCGCCCGTCCCCTTGGAACTGCAGAATACAGACAAGCTATCGAGATTGCCGACGCTCTGGGCCTGGATCTCTGCGATTGACCGACTAGGCCTTCCTTGAGGATTCCTTGATCTGGATGAATCTCGGAGGGACGCCAATCTCGATCTTCTCTTCCGCGAACTTCCTGTTGATTTCCTTCCTCAGTTCATGGGCGACTCGCCATTTCGTCATGAAATCATCCACCCAGAAGTACAGTTTGAACTCCAGAGCTGCCTCGCCGAAGCTCGTGAGCCTGACGTAGGATTCTCGATCTGGTTCCTTCAGAACCTCCTTGTGCTTTCTTGCGATGTCCAACATCAACTTCTCGATTCTCTCGACATCCGTCCCGTAAGGGATGGTGACGGTGATGTCCCACACAGTCTGTCCGCTTGGTTCCGTGAGATTGACGAGCTTGTCGTTGACGAGTTTGTTGTTCGGCAGCACTATCAGATTATTCGTGAAGGTATCCAGCAGTCTGGTGCTGCGTATACCAATCTTGTCAACCTTGCAGACCTCACCGGACGCGAGAGTGATGTAGTCGCCTTCAGAGAACGGTCTGTCCAACAGCAGAGCCATGCCACTGAAGAAATTCGACAGAGCATCCTGGGCCGCGAACGCAATCACGAGACCGAGAACCCCGACACCGGCCAAGAGGAAGGTGATGTCATATCCGAGGTAGTTCACGATCGCTATCGTGCCGAATATCAAAATCACTACACCTCCGATCTTGTCTATCACAGGAATGAGGACATCCTCAATCTCCGTGTTGGTCCTCCTCGCCCACTTCCGCCCCATGTAGACCAGCACCTCTTTGAAAATCTTGTAGACGACGAAAGTGAGAATGGCTATCAACACGATTCCGTAGATCTCGAATATGGTTCCCACTTCGTGGTCTGACAGCGGCAGTATAGCCAACGAGCTTACTAGGCCATAGACAATGATGAGGAGGAATATCGGCACTCTGAGAATCTTGAGAACCCTATCATCAATGTCCGTCTTGGTTCTCTTGGTCACCAAATGAACGGCAGGGTCAACTACATACGCTACAAACAGTGCGATCACGGCCCATATTCCCATGTTGAGGGCGAATGTCACGTAGTTGTTGTCCAGTGGTGCTGGGAGCGGATTGTCGAAGCGATTCAGGAGTTTGTTTTTCCCTGGCGCTACTACCCCCCACGTGGGAATCATCTCAGTTTCAGCATACCCCGTGAAGGTCTCAGTCCCGGAGGTATTGTTCAAGTCAGTGAATGCGAATGAGACGGACTGGTTGACCGTCTTGGACGACACGCTACCATCGGCACTGACGGTCAACGTGACCATCTTGTTCTCCCCCGGATTGAGGACGAAGACTAAATCGCTCAGCTCTGAATGCCAACCGCTTCCAGACGAGACAATCAGATTCACCTGAACAAGATAGGACGAGCTGGAGTCATCATACATGAACCACTGATAATCCACCGACTCGGTCGCGGGGCATTCCTTCTTGTGCTCGCCAACGCCCATGAATACTATGTCTTGCGCGGCCGCGTTCTGTGACAATGTGATAGACGTCGCTAGGACTCCCAGCAGAATGACGCTCGCTGCTAGAACACGGACGTACCTCATAGCTCCCTGGCCTCTGAATCAGGGCGTCTAATTTAACTCTTTCGGGCGCTCCAATTGCAGAGAGTATGCTGACAAATCTAGAACGTCTTAAGTACGGACATGGTAATCAGTTCGTGTGGACTCTTCCGACCTGATCACCGTACTGCGCATCGTCGCCGCAGTCGCTGTGTTGGCGTACGCATCTCTTCTCGATTGGCGAACCAGGAGAATAGGCAACATCTTTTGGATCGGCCTGTCCGCCGTCGCATTGGTCCTGATTCCGGCGCAACTGTGGATTGATGACCAGCCCATGGAATACGCACTAGTGCTCATTCCGATACTTGTGGTTCTGAGCGATGTTTATTGGGACACTGGAGAGAGCAGTGCTCTCTCCAAACTGGCCCCTTTGCTGAAATACACGGTGGCAATAATTGCCGTCATGCTACTTGGCTATGCGTGGCTTGAGGAGGCGTATTTCCAGCACTACTTGGCGATACCTGTGATCATGATGTTCTTTGTGCTGTTGTACATGCTCGACTTCATCAGAGGAGGAGCAGACGCGAAAGCCCTGCTCGCACTCTCCATCCTATTCCCTCTCTACCCCGTAATAGGGTCTCTCCCAATGATTAGGGCAGAGACTGCCGCGGCTGAAACGCTTTTTCCATTCTCATTCGTCGTTCTCGTGACTGCAGCGATAATTGTGGCATTCTTCCCGCTCGGTTTCGTAATCAAGAATCTTTCCGCTGGCGAGTTCAAATCCCCACAGGGTTTGCTTGGATACAAGATAGACGCCTCCTCCATCAAGGGCAGACATGTATGGCTAATGGAGAGGATAGAGGGTGGGACACACAAGACCTATACCCGCCCAAAGGCTGAGGAGAATCTCGTCAAGGAGGTCGAACTTCTGGTCGCGAGCGGCTACAAGCGGATTTGGGTCACTCCGAAGGTTCCGTTCATAATTCCGATGCTCGCGGCGCTAATCTTCTCTGCGGTTGTTGGCAACATCCTGTTCCTGCTATTCCGGGTTTGAAGGGCAGCTCGACTCACGCCGCCAAACTAGACAACGAGATTCAGCTCGGCCCCGCACTTGCCACACCTATTCCCCTTCAACTTCGTTGACTTCACCCAGAATCCATCCCTCTCGATGACGCGAGTGCCACACTTGGGGCAGAATGTGTCGTCTTCGTCATCCACATAGACATTCCCCACATAGACGAAATCGATGCCCGCCTTCCGAGCGGTCTCGCGGGCCATAGTAAGAGTCTTGCTTGGAGTCCGAGGTATGTCCGTCAACTTGTAGTCAGGGTGGAAGGCCGAAAAGTGGATTGGCACGCGTCCGCTGAGCGAGTCTGCGACCCACTTGCAGAAGCCGCTAACCTCCTGCTCCGAGTCGTTGTGCCCGGGGATTATGAGATACGTCAGTTCGACATGTATGCCCAGCTCTACAGCCAATTCGCACGCCCTTAGCACGGGAGCCAGTCTGCCGCCGCAAATCTCCTTGTAGAAGGTCTCTGTGAATGCCTTGACATCAATATTCATTGCATCTATGATGCCGTTGAGTTCGCGGAGCGGCTGTTCTTGGATGTAACCATTGGTCACGTAATTCGTCTTTAAGCCAGCAGCGTGCGCCATTCTTGAGGCTTCAGTTGTGAACTCATGCCATATGGTCGGCTCGTTGTATGTCCACGAAACGGATTTCGCGCCGTTCTGTCTTGCCATCGAGACGACCTCCTTCGGCGTCACCTCTGTTAGGTCAAGATCCCCAATTCGTGCTCTGGAGATCGAGAAGTTCTGGCAATGCCTGCAGAAGAGGTTGCACCCAATGCTGCCGAATGAAAGCGAGACTGATCCTGGAAGAAAGTGGAACAAGGGCTTCTTCTCAATCGGGTCAGGATGTATTGATGAGGCTAGACCGTATATCAGAGAATAGAGTCTCCCATCCCTGTTCTCCCTGACTCCGCACAATCCTCTCTTGTGCCGGGCGATCAGACATGAATGTGGGCATAGACTGCATCTGACTCTGTCGCCCTCAACGGAGTAGAACCGCGCCTCATGGCTGCCGAGATCGGAAGTGCTCATACCCGAGGTTCTCCAGCTTCTCGCGCTTGCCACCGTCAATCAAGATGTTCTGTTCCCCACTCGTGACCTTTCCGATTATGGTCATCGGGCAGCCACATTCAGCGGAAACCTTCGCTAGAGGCTCTTCCGCTTCCCTCTTGATTGTGAAGAGAAGCTCGAAATCGTCTCCGAAATTCAGGACGAGATCCTTCTGCCGTTCCATATCGTGGAAGGCCATGTCCACCTCTTGGGCCTTAGGCACCTTCGCATAGTCAATTTCGTAGGTCATCCCTGAAACCTTCGACATCTCGAAGATCGATGACGAAAGCCCGTCCGAGATGTCCATACAAGAGGTCACTATTCCTGAAGCGCCTAGCGCGAGCCCTTCCTTAATCCTCGGCCATGGTCGCTTCAGGACGGCTTCCGCGTCCTTCAGTCCCAGCTCCCGCTTCATCGAGTGAAAGCCGGCACCTGCGCGCCCGAGTGCTCCCGTCACGCCGATGAGATCTCCTGGCTTCGCTCCCTTTCTCAGGAGTATCTTGTCCTTGTCCACTTCTCCAAAAGCCGTGCCGCAGAGCACGAGGTCGTCATGCTCTTTGGTATCTCCGCCCACAACGCTAGTGTTGAATCTTCTGGCACAATCGTTCATGCCGTCGACCATCTGCTCCAAGAACTCGATTGGATGACCCCTCGTTATGCCGATAGCAGTCACGAGCCCAAGCGGTCTTCCGCCCATAGCGGCAATGTCACTCAGGTTGACCGCAATCAAGGACCAGCCGACATCATACGGACCCATGCCCTTCGGTATGTGCGATTTAGTAACCATCATGTCAGTGGTGACCAGAAGATACCTGTTTCCAATATCGATTGCTGCGCAATCGTCCCCGATGCCGACGACCGCGTCGCTCTTGATCAGGTGCTCGATTATCTTGATGGCCTCGCGTTCTCCAAGGCCGCCCAAAGTCTTCATGTCCAATACAGATTCATACTACGTAATTAAGCATTTCCGACAGTCAAGCGTCGCGTTTGGTCAGCCATGACACGCAATAACGCACTAATACGGGAATCCCTATTCCTGCCCGGTATTCCGGATGCGCGTTGAGATACCCTATGGAGGGGGGAAGCAGGTAGTCGATGTCCCGGAGAAGAACTTCGGGGAGATCGTCTACCAGAAGGAGGTCAAGACTGACGACAGAGTGCAGATCATCCTTGACGCGGTGAAGAACCCCATCGAGTCTGTTCCGCTTCCTCGGTTTCTCAACGGGGCAAAGAACGTCCTAATTATCGTCAACGACGCGACTCGTCCCACTCCGTCATACAGAATCATCACCGCGATTCTGCCCTTCCTTCTGAACAAGAAGATCAAGTTCCTCGTCGCCACAGGAATGCACAGGGAGCCCACACCGGAGGAATACGCGTACATCTTTGGAGACCTGTACGCTGCCATCAAGGACGATGTTTTCAGCCACGATTCGAAGAAGAGCGAGTGCGTCTTCCTTGGCAATTCGAAGAATGGCACACCAATGAAGATCAACAAGATGGTCGTGGATGCGGACAGGATCATCGTCATAAGTAGTGTCGAGCCGCATTACTTTGCGGGGTACACTGGCGGAAGGAAGTCGTTTCTACCTGGTGTCGCTGCATATGAGACAATCGAAGCGAACCACAAGCTCGCGCTGAGCATGAACGCCCAATCACTGAAACTCGCAGGAAATCCCGTTGCGGAAGACATGGAAGACGCCATGAAGGTCCTGAAGGACAAGAAGATATTCGCAATCATGACGGTCCTAGACAAGAACCACAGAACATGCTGTGCCTATGCAGGCAATCTCAAGGCGTCTTTCGAAAAAGCGAAGGAAATGGCGGACGATGTATTCGTTATCAACCTCAAGCATAAGTCGGATATCGTTGTGGCTGTGACCGCATTTCCTTACGACATAGATCTCTACCAGTCTCAGAAGGCCCTCGACAACGCCAAGTTCGCCGTCAGAGACGGTGGGATCATCATCCTCGTGAGCGCATGCAGAGACGGAGTTGGTCCCCCCAACTTCCTCAACCTGCTAGCTAGCGCCAGCTCACCCAAGGAGGCGCTTGACAAGATTGCCATGGGGTACAAGCTCGGTTACCACAAAGCCGCAAAGATGGCGGAGATAGGTCTGAAATGCAGGATGATGGCAGTCACGAAACTTGATCCCGAAGTGGTCAAGAAGGCGCACTTTACGCCCGTCAACAGCGTCCAAGAAGCCGTGGACAAGTCCGTCGCAGAGCTGGGCCCGAACTCCAAGGTGACTTTTATAATGGACGCTGTGATTACTGTCCCGAGAGTCCAGCAGTAGCTACGGTCAGTCTTCGTTGGAGAGCGATTGATTCCATGGCAAGGCGGAAGTACATCAAGGCAGAAAGGGCGAAGAAACTCGAGAAGGAGATGCTGACATGTACATTCTGTGGTTTCTGTAAGAGCGTCTGCCCATACTTCGAAGACAACCAGTGGGATCCGTCAGTAGCGAGAGGAAAGGTCATACTGGCATATGGACTCGCCAGGAGAGAGATCCCAGCCGATGAGTCCGTTGTGCAGAGACTGGCACAGTGCACAACATGCAAGGATTGTGAGAGGAGATGTCCGTCGAACATCAAGGTGGTCGACATTGTAGAGGCTACCAGAGCCGATCTTGTCGAAGCAGGATGCATTTTGCCGGCCTACAAGAAGATCATCGACAACATCAAGGCGACCAAGAACCCGTATGGGGAGACATCTCAGCAAGACTTCGGCGTGCCTGTCAAGAAGGCCGAGATAGGATATTTCATGGGTTGTACTGGCAGGTACAGAATGCCGGACGTCCCTCGACATACGATATCCCTTCTCAGGAAGTTGAACGTGGATTTCACCGCTGTTGAGGAAGTGTGCTGTGGAAGCACACTCCAGAGAATTGGCGCGAAGGACAAGGACGTAGTCCGATTGATGAAGGCCAATGTCGACGCCGTACAGAAGCTCGGCGTGAAGAAGTTGCTCTTCACGTGTGCTGGGTGCCTGAGGATGTTCAAGGAACAATACCCCAAGTACGTCGAAGTTCCCTTCGAGACCGAGCACATAGTCCAATTCCTGGCCAAACACAATCTGAATCTAAAACCGCTGCCCAAGAGGATAGCGTACCACGACCCATGCCACCTTGGGAGGCACTTGAAGATCTACGACGAACCCCGAAGAGTGCTCGGCATGATCCCTGAAGCTAAGATCGTGGAATTCTCAGAAGCTAAGGAGACTGCGAGGTGCTGTGGAGGAGGAGGCGGGGTCCGCGCAGCTGATGTTGCGGCCGCCCAGAGAATCGCATCTAGAAGGGTCAGATCGGCATCAGAGATAGCGGACATCCTCGTTACCGCGTGTCCTTTCTGCGTCACCAACCTGAAATACGGAAACGAGATAGTCAAGGTCAACATAGAGATAAAGGACATAGCGGAGCTTGTCGATGACCTCCTCGTGGCTTGAACTGGAGGGATGTGATGTCGGAATCCCGGAGGCGTATGAGTGGCCTCGATGATAGGAGAAGGCCCAGTCGCTCTGCCGTTGCATCGGTTACTCTTGGCACCTGCAAGCTCAGATTCAATGTCCCTCGCGTAATGGGTATTGTGAACAACACCGTTGACTCGTTCTCGGGAGATGGTGTCGGAGGAAATGTCGAACTGGCGGTTAAGAGAGGACTTGCCATGTTCGAAGCCGGAGCCGACCTTGTCGATGTTGGGGGGGAATCCACGCGCCCCGGAGCGGATCCCATAGGCATCGAAATCGAGACGGCGAGGACCCTTCCTGTTGTAGAACGGCTGAGCAAAGCCCATCCTGGGAGAGTGTCCATAGACACTATGAAACCAGAGGTTGCCGAAAGCGCCCTCTACGCAGGTGCAGGCATCATCAATGACGTTTCTGGCCTCAGGAATCCCAAGATGATCAGCATTGTCGCCGAGCACGACGCTGCCGCAGTAATCATGCATATGAAAGGAGAGCCCAGGACGATGCAGAATCGACCGAAGTACAAGGATGTGGTCGGCGAGATCAGACAGTTCCTGGAGGACAGAGTAGCGGCAGCGGAAGCCGGAGGCGTGTCTCCCTCGAAGATCATGATCGACCCCGGAATCGGCTTTGGGAAGACTCTCGATCACAACCTTGAGATCCTCTCGAGATTGCGGGAGTTCAAAGCGCTAGGTAAACCTGTTGTCATCGGGGTCTCGAGAAAGAGATTCATTGGAGCGCTGACGGGATCTCCAGTCGAGGATAGGCTCGAAGGGTCTTTGGCGGCCACTGTCCTGGCCGTTAGGGAAGGGGCCGATATCGTCAGGGTACACGATGTCCCTCAGACTGTCAAGGCGCTGAAAGTCGCGAACGCAATTATCGCCCGAGGAACCAAAAAGCGGTGAATCACTCATTGCCTGATTATCACCGTGAATTGCCCGCCTCAGAAAGTATTTATTCGGAACGGCAATGTCGAGTCATCTCTCCCTAACCGGCTGTGAATGACGCGATAATGCGTCCCGAAGGTGATCGCCCTGCCAGAAGAACCCAAAGAGAACCAAGAACCCTCCCGCAACGACGATGAAGGAAGGTTCGAGTTCGGCGGGAAAAGAGCCATGATCATGGATATCGCAGGAGGGCTCTACGCGCTGAAGAAGACGTTGAGGTCGGACATCGGATTCATAGAAAAGGAATTCATGTTCAGAGCAGGAATGGAAGGAGCTCGGGAGTATCTCTCGGGATTGGAGGAGGTTCTGAAGGACAAGGATCCTCGAGAAGTCGTCGAGATGATGCTTGAGCAGTACTCCCTTCGAGGTTACGGCGATTTCCGGTTGCGCCGACTGGACGTCAGGAGAAGGATCTTGGAGATCTCCTCAAGCAACACAGTTGAGGCATGGGCTTTCCAGGCCAACAAGGACCTCCAGAGAGAGGGCGTGTGCTCCTACGTTTCAGGAGTAATCGCCATGATAGCCAGAATCGCACTAAAGGAACCTCTAGATCACGATTCCGCCCTCAGCGCTATCGAGACGGAATGTGTCGCCCAGGGTAGCAGAGAGTGCAAGTTCATTGTAGCGCCGCTTTCCGACCTTCCGAAACTGGTCCCATCCTACGGCCTTCCCAAAGAATCCGCATCGGAACATGTCCTGAGACTCAACGAGGAGATACTCCTGAAGAACCTCGAACTGCAGAACCTGAACCTCTCACTCGAGAGACAGGTGCGCAAGAAGACAGAGGACGTGAGGCGCTCGGAGGACAACTACAGACTCCTTGTCGACCTATCTCCAGATCCGATAATAATCTGTACCGCGGAAGGCTCGGTGACACTGGCGAATGAGGCCGCACTCAGAACGCTTGGTTATGAGACGCTGAAGGAAGTCGCAGGAACGAGCATCAAGTCGATCATGGGTTCCGGCAGCCTCGGCTGGGAGAAACTCACATGGCAATTGGAGAAGGAAGGGACGGTGAAGAATCTCGAGACTGAGCTCCTGAAGAAGGACGGAAGCAAGGTCTCGGCCGAGATTAGCGCTAGGCCCGCAATCCTTCCGCCTGGCAGATACGTGGAGATAATCTTCAGGGACGTCAGCGAGAAACGGGAGATGAAAGCGAAGGTGGTCGAGGCAGAATCCGAAGCTGAGTTCTTGAACGACCTCCTTTCGCACGACATCACGAACTTCACGGTTTCCGCGCTTTACTTCCTCAACCACCTCAGAAAGTCGGCCAACCTCGTGGAAGAAGAGAGACAGGCCCTGATGACAGCCATAAAAGACATGCATGGGGCCTTCGAACTGGCCTCGTCTGTCCGAGACCTCAACAGAATCAAGACGATCCAGGATGAGGAATGCGAGGTGAAGGAGCTTCAGACCCTGATCTCAGAGGGGATTGATGAGGCCAAGCGGATGTACTCAGAAAGAAGAATCAGAATCAACTTCGAGCGATCCCCTGAACCTCGGTTCATCCGAGGCAATACCCTCTGCTCGAGGGTGTTCACCAACATACTCACGAATGCAATCAAGTTCGACAAGAACCCTGAGGCAGTCATCGAGGTCAGCATTGAGAGTGAGGCCAAGAACGGCATCGCGTTCTGGAGAATCAACGTCTCTGACCGCGGCCCGGGAATACCTGACAGCGACAAAGAGAGGATCTTCGAGAGGTTCTACAGGATCGACTCACTGATACCCGGAACGGGGATTGGTCTGTACGTTGTGAAGTTCATAGTCAGAGCCTGTGGGGGAGAGATTCGGGCCGAGAACAGGGCCCAAGGCGATCCATCAAAGGGCACAAGGATGGTTGTCCTGTTGCAGAAGGCGTCTGAAAGACAGGTGGCGGCTGCTTCGAGAAGATGACTTCCTTTGGATTAGATTCGAGTGGGCCTGTCGCGATTTGAACGTGAATCTAGAAAGACAGTACTAGCCAAATGCTCAATCAAGGTGAATTGAGGCTCGCCCCATTGTCCCTCAAACTCCTCTCCCTTCACAACAAATGATATGGCAACCTCCAAGTACAACATAGGCAGATGCCTGCTGAAGCAGACTCGTGGTTCGAGGGGAAGATGATGAAGGCTGGCAGAAGACCATTATCGATAGTCATGGCACTAGTGCTGGCAGGTATGTCAGTATTGACATTCAGAGTTCACGAAGCGGAAGCAAGCGGGACGATATACATCATGGCTGACGGAAGTATAGACCCTGCAACTGCGGCTATCCAACGTGACGGAGATGTTTACACATTCACCGGCAACATATACGAAACCATAAGCGTGGAGAGAGACAACATTGCGATAGATGGAAACGGCTACACACTTCAAGATCAAACGGGTCAAGATGATGGATTCTCCCTGAATGATGTAAGCGGAGTGACCATCATCAATACCAACATCCTGGGATTCGACGATGGAATTGACATAATCCGCTCAAGTGACAACACGATTGGCGGAAACAACATCGCAAACAACTACAATGGCATACACATGCATTTCTTCTGCAACGGCAACACAATTAGAAACAACAACATAAGCGACAATGAGAATTGCGGCATCACGATTTACGGAGACTCCGCCGAGAATATCGTCTACCATAACAATTTCGTCAATAACAACCTGCAGGCGTCTACTCAGAACGCATATAGCGGGACTTGGTACAAAGACACCGAGGGCAATTTCTGGAGTGACTACACTGGCATCGACTCAAGCGGAGATGGGATTGGCGATACGTCATACATGATTGAGGGAGGTAGTCAAGATGGATATCCACTCATGAACCCGTGGATCATAGTAGAAGAATCTCCAGAAGAGGAGGATTCCGAAGACCAAAACGGTGATATCCTTGAGGGGAGC
>Ga0153916_10002390_pt1 | contig 13731 bp, 18 predicted proteins | sample Opewatmetagenome_FD_109642 | JGI IMG/M metagenome (GOLD analysis project Ga0153916, IMG submission 109642) | Freshwater wetland microbial communities from Ohio, USA - Open water 3 Core 3 Depth 4 metaG | ecosystem: Environmental > Aquatic > Freshwater > Wetlands | place: USA: Ohio, Lake Erie...
CAGTCGGTGCGCCAGCAGCAGACGCACATCAGCCGCGGCTTTCTCGGCTGTGGCTTCTTGGCCACGACCAGCGTTGCGGCCGTGCGGTATGGGCTCACAGGCCCGCCTTCATGACGGCCCAGGCGCCCTGAAGCGCGTGGACGATTTCCTCGGTCGTCGGCGGCGTGAGACCTTCCGCGATGCGCGAATGCTGCCTGTGGACGCCGTCGAAGTCGGCGCGGTCGACCGTGAAGCCGTTGCCCGTGATCGTGCAGGTGAGGCTCGGGTTGTGGGTCTTGCCGCGAAGCGTGAGTCCGTTGACGCTCGTCGTGACGTTGCACGAGCGGTCGGCGACGAACGGCGCGCGGACAGCTTCGATCAGCTTCGCGCCCGCCGCGATGTGCGCGTCTCGCGCCGCGCGCTCGGCCGCGTACTTCGCCGCCAGCTCCTGCGCGACGAGCTTGCGGGCCGCCTCACGCGCCGGCTCGCCAAGGACCCACTCGATCTGCTCGTTGGTGCCGCCGGCCACTCGGACAAGTTCTGCCGCCTGCTCGATGCTCACGCCGAGCCCGGTCACACCGAACGAGAGCGTCGTGCCCTTCGCACCGCGCGCGCTCGCCATCTGACAGCCGAGAGCGATGCACTCTTCGAGCGTCGCGCCACGGTCAGTGATGGCGAACCGGCCGCCTTCCAGGTTCGAGAGGAAGAGGCTGCCCATTGCCCAGCCGTAGATGTTCGTGGCAAGCGAGTACGGGCGCTCGTTGACCGAGCTGCTTCGCTCCTGGTAGCGAATGAGTACCTCCTGCGCAGCGTACGAGTGCCCGGCCTCACGAAGGCTCTCCTGTTCGGCGTAGCAGCGCGCGTAGTATGCGCGGACCGCCGAGTCGTCACCGAGTACGATCGTGACGTTCGCACCCTCCGGCTTCGCCGCCAAGTACGAGTGCGACGACTCGACGCGACAGAGCCCCGCGGCGAGCATGCTGCGGATCAGCACGATGATGTTGTCCCAGCTGCCGGTGACGGGAGCGCGCTCGTGAAACATGCGAACCTTCCTCCTGGCCGGCTTGTTGGCCGACTCTTCGCGTACGATAGCAGCTCCGCGCGCTGTGTCAAGCGTCAGCGCAGCAGATTGCCGCATTGTCTGACAGAACGAGCACTTACGCGCGCTGTTCGTCGCCCGGCTCGTACAGGACATCGACGTGAGCGCGATGGATCGACTCGAAGTCGTCGGCGTCGGCGTGCATGGGCGCCAGCCACTCCATGTGTGAGCCGCCGGTGTCGGACAAGACCATGCGGCGCAGCTGGACCTGCGGCCCGATGGACACGACCTGCCAGCGGCTGCGGTCGCTCTTGCGAACGAGGATCTGGCCCAAGCCGAGCTTCATCATCGCCGGCTCCTTGCCGCGGCGAGCCGTTCGATCCGCGCAGCTTCGCGCTTGGCAAGCCGCGCCAGCGTGCGATGCGTCCGGATCCAGCCTCGCCTCGCCTCTCTCTCGCCCTTCTCGTCGTCCACGTCGTCGCGCTGCCAGAGGAGAAACGCATTGCGTTCGTGGCTGTAGGCGAGATCGCGCAGGCGATGCGCGCGCATGCCGAGCGTGTTGAAGTACTTGCCCCGCTTGGGCGGCATCGGTTCTCTCATGCTACCTTTCCTCCTGGTCGTCCTGCGCGATGATTCGGCGTTCGTTACGAGCGCCTTGGCTCTCGCCACCCGGCTCCACGAGCCCGCGTCTTCCACTCGGGCTCGTGGAGCCACGTGCACCGCCGCAGGACCCAGCCGCGAGCGTCGAGCCACGCCTTCAGTTCGTCCCAGCCGACTGACGGCCCGTCGAACGTCGTGGCGCGGAAATACATCTGGTAGACGTCGTCGAACGTCATGGGCTCGACCGAAGGCTGCGGTGCGCTGAAGTCGAGCGCGCCGTCGGCAGTGCGCTTCTCGATGATGACCATGTCGCTGCCGCGGAACGGCTGTGCGCCCTTCATCGCCACACCGTGTCGAGCTTGGCGAGCGCCTTCTTCAGAGCGTCCACGTTCGGCGCGAGCGACGCGTCCAGGTCGATCTGCCGCGCGATCTTCGCGACCTCGCGCTGCGCTCGCATCTCGGCCACGACCGAGATCAGCGCCTCGGTCGAGACGGTGTCGCCGCGCCGCAGTCGCAACTCCAACGTATCCAGGTTGATCGGCTTGCTCATGATGAATCTCCCGGTCGGCATGTTCGCCGACTCACAGCGCGTACAATAGCAACGCCAGTGCGGACGTCAAGCGCGCGGCGCCGTCAGCACACGCTTTGCGTAGTCCTTGGCTGCCTTCAGCGCAGCCTGGGCTGTGACGTAGTCGCGCACTCGGAACGCGACGTCGCTCACATTGTCGACGGCGAAGATCTGAACGTTGTACTCGGCGACGACGTAGCGAGTAGCGCGGATGCTACTGCCCCAGTTCCTATCGTCGTAGCTGATCTCGATGTAGCCCGCGGGCTTGCCGTCGAGGAGGATTTCCATCTGGCCGATGTCGCCGGGGCGTGACTTGGCCTTCTTTCCGAACTTCACCATGGGCGCGCTCCCGCGTGGTTGGTCGAGGATCGAGCCAGACTCTATCCGCGCTCGTGCCGCCGTCAAGTTGGGCGGCGGATGACCTCGCCGAACTCGCGCTTGGAGATGCGCCGGTACTTGGCCGTTCCCGGAGAGGCATCGGGCCACTTGTAGTACCAGAACGCGACGCCATCGATCTCGACGCCAAGCTCGCCGTTCTCCGCCTCGTCTCTGTCGTTGCCCTCAGAGACGATCCAGAACACCTGAGGCCGCGGTCGATTGGGGTGAGTTGCAGCCCAGATCTCGCAGTCTCGGCAAAGCGTTGGATGCTTGCCCACGATCGGATTCTCGCACCCCGCACTCGCGCACCATCTCACGTTCGCATTCATGGCCGTCTCCTATGGTGGTCAGCGTTACTTCAGCGCTGCTGTGACGAGGCGGGCGACCTCGCTCTGGTTGATGCTCGATTCGACCGACGCCGCCTCGGTGACGGCGTCTTCGAGCTTGCGATGCACGGACACCTGCTTGCCCGTCTTCGCCAGGGCGTAGACTCCGACGAGGAGCGAAAAGAGCCGCGACGAGACCAGATGGTCGAGTGCGGACTGACCGCGCGGCATGACGACGTACTGCATCGTCGATGCACACTCGATCAGCTTGGGCCAGTTCGCCTCCATGCCGCGCCGGACCTGCTCGTTGGGCATCCGCGCGTCCGGCGCCAGCACTCCGATGAGCGCGACCGGTCGGCCCGTACGCGCTCGCATCTTCTGCGCCGCGACGAGTGAGTCGGTCACGTCGGCCGCGGTCGGTTCGCCGCGCCAGATCGTGACCAGCGCATTTCCCGTCTCGAAGACCTTCAGCATGTCGTCTCTCTTTCTCTTTTGTGGTGACCGTGTTTCAGAACATGAACTGCTGTCCGTGTGCGATGACGGCCTCGCGCGCCGCTGCGAGGGTGCTGGTTTCGGCGAAGGCGACTGCACCGATACGGCTGACGTGCAGCACGATCCACCTCGGACCGCTCTTCGTGCACCGGTACTGGCGGCCGAACACGACGCGCTCGTATGTCTCACATGCGCGTTTGCCGCCGCGGCGCGTCGGTTCGCCCCACCAGACGCGCGCTTCCGTCTGGCTGTTCATGGGACCTCCACCGGCGACCACCCGAGGCTCTCGACGCGGAATGCCTTGTTGCCGATCTGAACGATGTCCCCGACGCTGGTTGAACGAGCGCCCTTGCCCGCCCCATGAAAGACCACGCCTTCGTTGTGCCACCACGCCTGGTCGATGTGGTTCGTGCGCTCGAAGGCGCTCGCCAGCATCTCGTACTCGGTCATGCCCTGGGAAAGCTCGACCGTTGCGACCAGCGTGTAGTGCTCGTCGTCGAGCGGCCACGGGCCTTCCATACGCGGGTGGTATGCATGACCGTCCGCGGTCAGCCGCGCGTGAAACACTTTCGCTTGCATGTTCCTCCTGGCCGGCTTGTCGACCGACTCGGCGCTAACGATAGCAACGGACGATGCGACGTCAAGCCTGCTTCGTCGTCTCGAACGCTCCGGTTGCATCGATCGCCGTCTTGGCGTCGTAGAGCGAGCAGGCGCTGAGATCGCGCAGGTGCTTGATCGCGTGAATCTTGCCGGCGAACGACGACCCCCGTCGCTGCACTGCGGCCTGGCCGACGGTCACCGCCTCGGCAACCATGGACGCGAACTCCTGGTGGCTCCGCAGGGCGGCATCGAGCCTCTCGCGCAGCTCGCGCGCGGCGCTGAGCGTGAAGCGCATGCCGTGCGCGAACGGCAGGTCGACCTGAACCTGGTCGCTGGAGACACGACTGACGACGATCTGATTCATGACGCTGCGGTCCTTTCGATCGCCGTGCTTGGCGATTCGTCGCGAACAATAACCCCCATCGACGCGATGTCAAGCGTCACGCCTCCGCGCGCGCTGGTGGCGCATTGGCTCACAGTGTACGCTTCGCCCATGGACGGCGAACACGAGGGCGGTACCGGTGGCGGCGGGTGGGAGAACGCGGTTTCGACGAAGCTGCTGGCGACGCACTGCGCCATCTGCGGGCGCCCACTGCGTGATCCAGAGTCGATCGAGCGAGGCATCGGGCCTGATTGCAACGAAAAACTGGGCCGCCCGAACATGATGCCCACGGGGGTCGATCCGGCCGGGGTCGCCCGCGCACTGGCGATGGCCCCTGCCGTTCTGCGGGAGGCGTGGGAGCGCATCGGCGGGGCCGCAGACGAGTCCGACGCTGCGTGGCGCGTGAGCCCCGAGACGCGCCGGCAGATGCTCTCGATCGGCCTGCACTACGGCGCGCTTGCGGTGTCGTTCGGGCCTGCCGAGGCGAGTGTCGTACGCGGCAGAGTCGACAGCGCCAAACAGTGCATCGCAGCGGTGCAGGGCTTCGCCCAGGCGGCAGGTTACGACGCCGTCGCTGATCGCATGCGCGAGAAGTACATCGAGAAGCTGGAGGGCAACCTCATCGTCTTCCGTCGCAGCAAGCGCGAGGGTTTCTTGGGCGTGCACACGCCGTTCTCAGATCAGTGGCGCACGTGGTGCAACGCGAACTCGAAGTTCTTCGTGCACAAGGAGTACATCGGCAAGCTGTTCTTCCGGTACTTCGACGAGAAGAAACTCGGCTTCATCGCGAACGCGCTGACGGGCATCTTCGGCGACACGCTGATCATCGATCCGGACGGCAACATGGTCGCGCTGCCGACCATGCACATCGAGCCCGAGGAGAAGATCGCGCCCGCTGCGCCGACGCCTCCAGTCGAGGACATGCCAGCTACGGGCGAGGTCGAGAAGTACTCGGTGCCCGACTCGATCAAGCTCGGCGATCTCTTCAAGCTCGACGATGGTCGCGAGCTGCCGATCCAGTACATCGATCCGAAGCGCGGCTTCATCGGCGTCGGCACGAGCGGCAAGGGCAAGTACGTTTTCTTCAGCTTCGCGCAGGTGAAGGCACTCACCGGGCGCGAAGTCGCGAAGGACATGTACACCGAGGCTGTGCGGCTCGCCGACCAGGCGAAGGAGCCCGCTCCGCCGCGACTGCCGCCGCGCGCGGTCGCGCGGGCGCTTCCGATCAACTGCCACGGCCAGTCGCTCATGGAGCACCAGGTCACCGGCGTGCAGTTCGTTGATGAGCGTTATGGACGCGCGCTCATCGCCGACGAAATGGGCTTGGGCAAGGGCCTTGTGTACGGCACACGCGTGTTGACTCCCAGCGGCTGGGTTGCGATCGAGACGCTGCGTGTGGGCGATGTTGTGACCGATCCGGATGGCGGGACGGCGCAGGTGACCGGCTCCTTCCCGCAGCCCAAGCAGCCGGTGTTCGAGGTGACTTTTTCTGACGATGTTCGCGTGAAGACTGACGCGGCGCACCTGTGGCACGTCTACTCGGTGAACGACCGATTCAGGAAGAACGGCGGACGCGTGATGTCGACCGCGGAACTGGCCGCTGCCGGTCTCCGCACTCGACCGTCGAAGAGCGGGTGGACCAACCGCAAGTGGTACCTGCCGGTGATGGAAGCAGCCGAACTTCAGCGCTCGGAAGGCGATCGCACGTGGCCGGCGTATGCGATGGGCGTGCTTCTTGGAGATGGCTCGTTCGGTTTGACCGTCAGATGGTCCAAGCCAGACGAAGAGATCGTCACGCGAATGGAGGCGCTTGTTTCGGTTGGCCGCAGAGCAGTAGCGGTTGGCGGCCGGTGTCCGGAGTTCGCCGTGTATGACGGCGCACCAGTTGCCAAGCGTCTGGGTCTCTTCAAGATCCCGTCCGAATCCAAGTTCATCCCGTCGCACTATCTGACCGATTCGGTTGCAGAGCGCATCGAACTTCTGCGGGGGCTGATGGACACGGACGGTGATTGCACGAAGGAAGGCACCTCGATCTTCAACACATCGTCGCCTCGGCTTCGGGACGACGTGATTGAACTGGTGAGGTCCCTCGGTGGCATCGCGACGATGTACACGAAGGAAGACCCGAAGTACTCGTACAAGGGCGAGATTCGCACTGGCCTCACAGCGTATCGGGTGAACGTACGCGTGCCGTTCAATCCGTTTCACTTGACGCGCAAGGCGAAGCGCTGGAAGAAGCCGATCTTGGCGCGCACGATCGAGTCGATTGAGCCCGCTGGCGAAGCCGAGACGATCTGTATCCGCGTATCCTCGAAGAGAAGCCTCTACGTCGCCGAGGGGCACGTCGTGACCCACAACACGGCGATGTCGGGCGTCACGATCGACGCGCCCGCGGTCATCGTGTGCCCCGCGCTCTTGAAGGTGAACTGGCTGCGTGAGCTTCAGTGCTGGCGTCCTGATCTGAGCGTCGCGATCATCAGCGGCAGCGAGATGCCGACGGAGGATCAGCGAAAGGCCGACGTCGTCATCATCAACTACGACATCCTGCCGCATCACGTCGAGGAACTTGGCTGGGTCACTCAGCGCAACAATGTCACCGTGATCGCTGACGAGGCGCAGTACCTCAAGAACCTGGAAATCCGCTGGGACAAGGAGACCGGTCGCATCGAGGTTGTGATGGCCGTGCGCAAGGCGCAGCCGATGACCGGTCTGATCTTGCGACCGCTGAACCCGGACGACGAGATCCCCGAGCTTGACGAGGCAAGGGCCGAGGATGGTGGCTACGCGCTCGTCTACAAGCCGGACTACAAGGGCGAGAACGGTCGCTACCTGGCTCCGCTGCCCGGCGTGAAGGTGAAGGGGCGGACCAAGCGCGTCGCCCTCTACGTGCTCGGGCACACGACGAACGGTCTCCCGGTGGCGTCGGTGAAGCCCGAGTACGAGGACACATTCCGGTCGACCGATCAGGTGATCTTGCGCGGCGGCGGCAAGAACATCCCGGTCGAGATCCAGGGGACGAAGTACCGCGTGCCGCCGCTGCCCGAGCGCAAGGTGCCGAAGGTCGCGCGCGCCGCGGCGTTCTACGAGCTTTGGCGCGACGTTCCACGCGTGCTTCTGCTCACCGGTACGCCGATCATGAATCGGGTCCGAGAGCTATTCCCGCTGATCCACCTGATCGACCCGAGAACGTGGAACAACGGCTTCAAGTTCTGCGAGCGCTACTGCGGCGGGCACTACGAGCAAATGGGGCCGAAGCAGATCTACAAGTGCGACGGACGCACGAACTCTGAGGAGCTTCATCGGCTCGTGAACAACGTCATCATGCTGCGCCGCACAGCCGACGTGCTGAATCTCCCGGAGAAGCGTCGCGGCAGCATGAGCGTTTCGCTCTCTGGTCCCGCAGCGCAAAAGTACGACCGGCAGGTGAGGGAGTTCCTGAAGTGGGTCGAGGACAGCGGCGGCCCGAAGGCGGTGTCGCGCGCCAAGCGCGCCGAGGCGATCGTGAAGATGACGCGCCTTCGCGAGACGGCTGCCGAAGGCAAGGTGCCGGCGACGCTGAACTGGATCGAAGACCACTGGATCAGCACAGCGCGCCCGCTCGTTGTCATGGGAACCAACCGGACGGCGTTCGAGATGCTCGCGAAGGGCATCGACGCCCTCAACGCGCGGCACGACGAGCAGGTGGCCGCAGGCGACGCGCCCGACATGCAAGCGCCGATTCGATACAGCAGCGTGCTCGGCGGCATGAGCGAGCGCGAGCGCCAGGCTGCGATCGACGGCTTCCAGGGCGCGCCCGGCGTCGAGCCCGTGTTCGATCTGATCTTCTACTCGGTCGCGCTCGCGACCGGCACCACGCTCACCCGCGCGCAGGACATGGTCTTCTTCGAGCGTGCCTGGCGTCCTGGCGATCTGGCGCAGGCCGAGGCCCGCATCTACCGAAAGGGCCAGAAGAACCAGTGCATGATCACGTACATTGACGCCGAGGGCACGATCGACGGCAAGATCGCGATGCTGCTCCAGAACAAGATCGAAGCGGCGAGCGCGGTCATCGAGGGCGTGAACCTGACCGAGGAGCAGGCCTCCGAGCTTGTCTTCGGCGAACTCTTCAACCTCGCCGGCATGCAGAAGAACCCGCCCGCGGACATCGAAGACCTCGTGTCGGATAGCTGGGGAAGCCCGCTGCCGTATTGATCGATCAGTGCGCTTTGTGGAACGACAGCGGCAGATCTTCCATCGACAGAGGCCCATTCATCTGCATGAGCGCCCGTTCGAGTGTTACGACGGACGCGCCGTTGCCAAGAAATCGTCTGTACACGACTTCCTGTGACGCGGTGCCCCGTCCATAGCGAACGTGGCAATAGACGTGACCGTCCGCGATCCATCCGTAGATGAAGTCGCTGAAGTGAGGCGTCATGTCTACGAGAACGCCGGAGACGGCTCGTGTCTGTTGCCAGCAGAGCCAGAACGGCCCACAGCTGGAGCCAGAACACAGCCGTAGACGCGGAAGCAGTGCGCTCATAGCTCCGACATCTAGCTGGGGCGGATTTGGCTTGGGCGTTCCGTACTCATCGCGCCGACCTGTTTTCCAGAGACTCGGATCCACCGTTTCCCAGTACGACGGGCTGATGACGCGGACACGCGTTCGCGGCGTGGTGGCATCTGGTTCCGCAGAGGTCGGCCTGTCACTCGTGTCACCGCGCCAGCTTAGGTTGCCCTTCATGCTGCGTCGCAGATTGTAAAGCGCCGCTGTTTGGAGGCCACGGATGCGCTCGCGGGACAGATCGTATTGTTCGCCCACCTGCTGAAGCGTGAGTTCGTCCATGTCTCCGAGACCGAAGCGCCATTGCAGGATACGGCGCTTCGTCGCCGACAGCCGTTCAAGCCCCACGCGCACTTCGGCCAGATTGATCTGGAGATCGATGGCAGTCTCGGGGTCTATCGGCTGTGTGCCGCCAGATGCGGCAATCACGCCGTCTTCTGGCGTAGCGGTCTTGAATCGCGGAAACTCATGGCGGAAGATGCATGCAGCACTCTTCCGTTCTTCCGCGCTGGACAGGAGCACGGCGTCATCTGTCGAGGTGGCTGGCGACGGGGCGCCAAACGCCTGTGCCCAGTAGTTGTGCCCGGAGCTGCCGCACAGAATCATGTCGGCGTACATGGATGGGTAGTAGCGCGCGACAAACTTACTGAAGCCGACGAAAGTGCGCGGCAGCTTCAGCGCCGCAAGAATGTCGGCTCCAGTCGCGGAGATTCCATCGACGGTGCGCTGGATGTTGATGAAGCGGCCGTATTCGACGTAGTTGACGGCGCGCGGACGACTTGCGCCCATCAGGCGCCTGACCGCTTTGGCGTCATACGGGTCGATGCTGATCTCCCGCGGGCGCGGGATGAACTTGTCTGCCGCGACGCGAGTGAGGAGAACGTCGAGGTCTTGAGCGCCTATTCCGCTGTCGGATAGAAGCGTAAGGCGCGGTGTCGCGCGTGACGATGAGCGCTTGTCGTGGTGAGCGGGTACGCCTTCGGACAGGTCGTTCAGGCTCGGGCCGAACACGTCGCGTGGCAAGATCGGCGTACGTGGAAGGTCGGTCGGGACGAGCACGACGATCGAGGCGACCGTGTCACCGACGCGCGTCATGGGGCGGCTGTACTTCTGCGCGGAGCGTACCCACGAGATTGACGGCGCGAGATCTACGAGCAGCTTGCAGCGCGGCGCGTTCCAGCCCTCGATGAGCATTCCTACCGTGACCAGCGTATCGATCTCGCCGATGGCGAAGCTCTCGCGCGCTTGTTGAACCATCTCCCTGTCGTGGCCAGAGATCGCCAATCCAGGGGATGGAGAACCTGGCGGACGGTGCTCGTGCAAGTGCTCGACGAGCGTCAACGCCTGATTCCTCGTCGCGCAAGTCATGAGCGCCGGCACGTGGCGATGCGCTTCGTCGTAGCGCACGATGGTCGCAGCTCGAAGCATCTGAAGGTGGGACATCGCCTGGCCGAGCTTCTCTTGCTCGAACTCGCCGTTCGCCACCTTCACGTTGGTTGCGCCGACGTCTACAGCGAAAGCCTCTGCGCGGTACGGCGCCATCAGGCCAGCCTGGACGCCTTCCCGGATGGTCATCTCGTGGATCAGATCGGGGAAGAAGCGCGCGAGAGCCCGCTCCTCGCTGTAGTCTGGCGTAGCCGTCAGGGCGATGCGCGGGACCTCCCTGCGAAAGACTTCGCGAAGGAGTCCCTGGCGAAGCTCGGTCATGGCCTTGTGGGCTTCGTCAGGAAACACCACGTCAGCGCGCTGCATCAACGCCGGCACATGCCCGCCCTTGTGCATCGCGAGTAGCGACTGGTAGGTGGCGCAGACGTGTCCGTCATCGCCGACTTCCCGACTGCCCTGCATGACGACGTACACAGGTCTGTGCGGCATGCGCTGTCGAAAGACCGCAGCAGCTTGCTCGACGATGGCCTGTGTCGGCCCGAGGAAGACGGACGTGCCGCCGTGCGCGGCCATAGTGTCGGCTGCGATGCGGGTCTTGCCGCAGCGCGGGGGCACGACCACGCGCCCGAACGGCATGCTGTCGGCAGTCGACGTGGCACGAATGTACTCCAAGGTCGCCTGGATGACCGGAGCCTGGATCTCGTCGAGCGTTTCTGACATCTCGGCCGACTATAACAACCAGAGGCAGCGGGTCAACGGAGCAACGCGTGAAAGCTGTGACGGCGCGTCACCTGAATCATGCGGACTCGGCTTGACTTTGGGCCCAGGCCTTCCACGCGCCGATGATGCGATCGAGATGGCCCAAGTCCTCGTCTGGGAACGGCTGCTCGTGTGTGATCTGCCCGAGGGCGCTCACGCATTCCCACGGGGCGAACCAGCCCGGCGCACTGATCGCGTAGATGAGCGTCGGGATCAACGCGCGTCCTCGGGCCACGAGCTTGATGAAGTCCGGATCTTGGAGGTACGCCGGGTCGGAGCGGTACTGGTACCGCGCTTCGATCTCTTGCAGCAGCGCGATGGCTTCGAGGTCGACCGCGCTCATGGCGTTTCCTTCTGCGCGCGCGCCTCTTCGAGCGCCTTGCGCGCATGTTCGACACGTTCACGCGCCTGCGTGATCATGGCCTCGGGCAGCTCGACGCCCGCGCGCTGGCGTTCGATCAGCTTGTCGAGGATGCGGTGTGCTTCTAGCAGCTGCATGCCGAGCTTGGTGATGTCGGAGATGACAGGCTTCGGCGCTGGTGGAGGAGCGTGCGGTCTCTTGGATGGTCGCGATGCTTGGTGGGTGAGGTGCCAACCGCCGCACAGCATGCACTCGTAGGCGCGCAGGCCGATCTGCGCGGCTCTGCGCGTCGCCTCGTGATAGTCAGGGAAGCGAGTCTTGCGCTCGCAGGTGCTCCATCGGTTGTGCCTACCGTCTCCTCGTGCCATGGGGTCACCTGCGTTGCCTTTGTTTCGTAGCGGTGACGAGCGCGTCGAGCCGCGCATTGAACGCGGCTTCTTCTGCCAAGAGGGCATCTCGCCGGTCTTGAACGGCCTTCGGAGTCGTCGTCGGCGTCGGCGCCTGTGGCGCGGCGACCATCTGGGGCGGCCCGGACGCCGGAGCCGTCTTCAGCGGGACGACCTTCGCCGCGGACGCGTCGGGCGTCGTGGCGAGCGTGCTCGGTGACGATGGCGCCGCGATTCCTTCGTCCTGCTCGCATGCGCGCAGGCAAGGTGTGCAGGTAGGGCGCCGTCGTTCGTATCCGCGAACGAACGTCGCCCAGATGCAGCAGATGGTCCAGGCGCCGCCCTGATGAATGGACGGCGGCGAAGCCTGCTCCTGCATCGCATGCCAGACGTCATCGACACGAGCGCACTGGTAGTCGACTGGCGCGCCCGCCGGGCGCTCTACGAGCGCTGTTCGCCGTCGCCCCATGGACCCTCACTCTCTGCGTACGGGCCGGCGTCCAGCTTGTGGAAGCGTTCGCCGTCCCAGTAGTAGCGAAGCGCCTGCGCCTCTTGTTCCGTGGGTGGCCGGTAGCGCGCATGCTTGACGACGTGCGCGTGACCCAGATTGCATGTCTCGACCTGCTCTGGCTCGATCAAGAGAGAGGAGAAGTCGCGGATGACGCCGTAGGATTCGCAGTTGGTCTCGTCGACCGAGTTGCACCAGGCGGGCTCTTCGCCACAGATCGCGCACCGGGGGCGCGAGCCGTAGTTATCCGGCGTATCGAAGCGGTGGCCGCTCGTGCAGATGAACTGATTGTAGCCTTCGTAAGACATGTCGTCCTTTTCAGCGTTGCGTGGGCGCTGAAGCCACGACGCGTTACCTGCGTGCGCGACGCACGATCTCGCCGAGGTCGAGCTGATCGATGACGTGCTCGGGGCGCTCGCCCTGGGCTGGCGCAGAGACTGCCGCGCGTCGACACCGGTCGCGGACTCCGACAGCGACGCGTTGCAGCGTGCTGTTCAGGTCAGCGGCTGCTTCGAGCTGGGGGAAGGCGGCGTCGATCAAGCCCATCGCCTGATCGAGCCGCTCGATGGCGCGCACGACGAGGTCGACGTCCTCCTTGACGCTCTCGCCGTGCTCGATGCGGACTCGGATGGTGTCCACCGACAGCGTGATCACCTGCATCGCCTGTCGCGCGTCGTCGCGCCAGTCGCTGACATGAGGACGCGTCGGCGCCGTGCCGTCGGCCATCATGCGCTCGGCATCGGCGACGATGCGCTGCTCGCTGAGTAGATCGAGATCGCGCGCCGCCTTCCAGCCGCTTCGGGCCTGCACGATGTTCTTCGCGTGCTCCCGAGTGACTGCGACGAGCGCGCGATCTCGATCTGTGGTCACTTCTTGCCCTTCTTGGACTTGCCGTTCGCCTTGGCCGGCTCCTGCGCCGCGGCCGCCACCGCCACCTCGGGCACGAGCGCCGGCTTGTCCTTCGCGCGCTGCGCCTCGATCTTCGCGCGCTGCTTCTTGGACGCGCCGGGGCGCGAATCGAGCACCTGAAGCTTCTGCTTCGGCGTCAGGTCGTTCCACGCGCGCTGCCGCTCGATGGCCGCCTTCTGCCGGGCCGGCGCTCGATCTGGGCGCTGCGCGGCCAAGCCGCGCTTGCCTCGCTGGGTCCGCGAAAGCTTGCCGCTGTCGCCGCGCCTCCCGACTGAGGAAGGCGCGGGCACGTCGCCCGAGACCGACTGGCTGGGCGGCGGTGGCGCCACGGCGAGCAGCTGCTCGATGTCGCGGGCGGGGTCGGAACTGGGACGCTTGGAACGCTTCTCGGCCATGAGTACCTCCACGCGGCCATGCCGCGCTTCTCGGGTTGTTGGGCAAAGGTCATGTCGACCCGAAGCGAACGAGCAGGCGCTGGCGCTCATCAGAAGGCACTTGCCTGCGTCTCACGCATCGCG
>Ga0153916_10002391_pt1 | contig 13725 bp, 16 predicted proteins | sample Opewatmetagenome_FD_109642 | JGI IMG/M metagenome (GOLD analysis project Ga0153916, IMG submission 109642) | Freshwater wetland microbial communities from Ohio, USA - Open water 3 Core 3 Depth 4 metaG | ecosystem: Environmental > Aquatic > Freshwater > Wetlands | place: USA: Ohio, Lake Erie...
CGGCCAACGCCGGGCGCTTCGTGGAGGTCGAGGCCGACGCCGTGGCCGAGCGCGTGGAAGAAGCCGTCCCGCAGCGGCTCGCCGTCGGGAGACGACAGCGTCGTCGGATGGCCGCGCTCCTCGAAGAACCTGCACACGGCGCGGTTCATCTCTCCCCCGTCGACGCCGGGCCGGACCATCGAGGTCGCGAGCTCGAGCGCCTCCACGCAATGCCGATGCCATTCCGTCAGCGTGTCGTCGGGCGCGCCGACGCGGAACGTGCGGGTCATGTCCCCGAAGCACGCGCTCTCGACGTGCCGGGGGAAGAAGTCGCAGAGCACGACGTCGTCGTTGCCGACCCGGCCGGAGCCGCTGTCGTGGCCGTTCGCCGCCTGCGGCCCATGGGCGACGACGAGATCGTCCCCGCGGCAGCCGAGCTCGCCGAAGGCGTCCGTGGCCAGGCGCTTGAGCAGCTCGCAGGTGAGCGGCTCGCCGTCCACGACGCGACCTCCTTCGCCGGGCTCCGAGCGGCGCAGCGCGTCGGCGACGGCGGCCATGCCGGCCTCGGCCGCTCGCTGCGCGACGCGGATCCCGTCGAGCTGGTGGGGGCTCTTGGCCCGGCGCCTGTCGTCGAAGAAGCCCTGGTCGACCGTCAGCTCGACGCCGTCGGCGCGCAGGGCGTCGGCGATGCCGACCGGGAACGTCTGCGGCACGACGGCCGACCCCAGCCCGAGCGAGCGGACGTACCGCACGCACTGGATCGGCCAGATCTCGTAGACGTCGTCGACCTCGCGCAGGATGTCCTCGATCGTGAAGCTCTCGGAGGGGACGATCTCGATGCCGGGGTCGACCTCGACGATGCGGTCTCCCTCGATGCTCCACACGATCGCGACCCGGCGGCCGCCGACCTCCGCGTAGACGAAGGGGTCGCCGATCGCGACCTTGACCTCGTGGCGCAGCTCGGTGCTGCGCTCGCTGTCGCCGATGAGGAGCACGTCGGGCACGGCCGCGCAGCCTACCGATAGGGTCACCGGTCATGAGCGACGACCTGACCACACTCAGAGAGCGTCTCGCCGAGGTGTCCGACCTCTCCCGCTCGGCCGGCGTGCTCGGCTGGGATCAGCGGGTGACGATGCCCCCGAAAGGCACGGAGGCGCGGGCCGAGGCCCTCGCGACGCTCGGCCGCATCGCCCACGAGCGCTTCACCGATCCCGAGATCGGGCGGCTGCTCGACCGGCTCGCCCCGCTCGAGGAGTCCCTCCCGTACGACTCGGACGACGCCAGCCTGATCCGTGTCACCAGGCGCGACTGGCAGAAGGCCTGCCGTGTGCCTGCCGACCTGCGCGTCGAGATGACGCGCGCCGCCGCCCGCGGCCACCGGGCCTGGGTCGACGCGCGCCGCACGAACGACTTCCCGTCGTTCCTGCCCTTCCTGCGCACGAACGTCGAGCTGAAACGGCGGTACGTCGAGTGCTTCGAGCCGGCCGACTCGCCGTACACGCCGCTCCTCGACGACTACGAGCCCGGCATGAAGACGTCGGAGGTGAAAGAGGTGTTTGCCGTGCTCCGGCCGGCGCTGACCGAGCTCGTGGCGTCAGCCCCGCGCGTCGACGCCTCCTTCCTGCGCGGATCGTTCGCGCCGGACGCCCAGCGGGCCTTCGCCGAGCGCGTCCTGGCAACGCTCGGCCTCGAGGAAGGCGCCTGGCGACTCGACAGGACCCCGCACCCGTTCTGCACGTCGTTCTCCAACCGTGACGTGCGGCTGACAACGCGCTACCACGACGACAACCTGGAGTCGATCTGGTCGACCCTGCACGAGGCCGGGCACGGACTGTACGCGCACGGGATCGCCGACTCCCTCCTGCGCACCCCGCTCGCAGGCGCGCCGTCGCTCGGCGTGAACGAGTCGCAGAGTCGCACGTGGGAGAACCTCGTCGGACGCAGCCACGCGTTCTGGACGCACTGGTACGGCCCGCTCCAGGAGACGTTCCCCACAGAGCTCGGGCAGGTCGGGCTCGACGCCTTCGTCCGCGCGATCAACCGTGCCGAGCCGGGCCTGATCCGCGTCGACGCCGACGAGACGACGTACTCGCTCCACATCGTCCTGCGCTTCGAGCTCGAGCAGGAGCTGATCGAGGGCACCGTGAACCTCGAGGACCTGCCGGAGATCTGGAACGCGCGCATGAAGGAGTTCCTCGGCATCGACGTGCCGGACGACGCCCGCGGCGTGCTGCAGGACGTGCACTGGTCGGGCGGCGGCATCGGCTACTTCCCGACCTATGCGCTCGGCAACGTCATCTCGCTGCAGATCTGGGCGAAGGTGCGCGAGGCGCTGCCCGACCTCGACGCACAGATGGCGGCGGGCGAGCTGCGGCCGCTCTCCGACTGGCTGCGTGACAACCTCTACGCCCTCGGCCGCAAGCTGACGCCGAAGGAGACGCTCGAGCGCCTGACCGGGTCTGCCGTGATCGACCCGCAGCCGTACCTCACCTACCTGCGCGGGAAGCAAACGGGAGCGTGAGCCGGCTCGGCGAGCGCGAGCAGCAGGCCGTGCGCGACCTGCTCGCCGGGCTCGAGCACGACGTCCCCGTCCGACTCGTGCTCGGCCCGGAGGAGACGCCGGTGACGGTGATCGTGGCCGGGCGCGACATCGACTTCGGGGCCGAGACGCGCGCGCTGCTCGAGCAGGTGACGGCACTGTCCGACCGGGTCACGCTCACCGTGGAGGAGACGACCGAGCGCGGCCGCTGGCCGGAGATCACGGTCGGAGACGGGCTCCGCTACCACGGGCTCCCGTGGGGGTACGAGCTCTCCACCTTGGTCGGCGCGATCGTCGAGGCGGGGAAGGCGACCACCACCCTGTCGGGCGACTCGCTCACCGCTCTCGCGACGCTGCGGCGGCCGGTCGAGGTCGAGGTGTTCGTCACCCCGACCTGACCGCACTGCCCGCCGGCCGTGCTGCTGGCGTATCGATGTGCACTGGCCTCGCCGAACGTCACCGCCGCCGCGGTCGAGGCGACCGAGTTCGCCGCGGACGCCGACCGGCACGGCGTCGTCTCGGTGCCCGCGATCGTGATCGACGGGCACCTCCGGTATGCCGGGGCGGTGCCGGAGCATGCGTTCGTGCAGCGGCTGCTCGCGGCTGCGGAGTAGGCCCGGAGGCCGTCCGCTACCGGGCGGGCGAAGGATGCCTCGCACCTACAATCGAACTGTGGAGGCCCTCGACAACGCCCAGGCGATCTTCGAGTCGTGCGATGCTCTCGTACGTGCCGACCTTCCTTCCGACGCCGTCCTGTTCGACGCGCACACGCATCTCGGTGACGACATCGACGGCATGGCCAGCCGCTCGGACGAGCTGCTCGCGATGCTCGAGTCGCACCGCTTCGCCGGCGCCTTCACCTTCTGCCTCGACGAGCCCGACCGCTCGCCCGCGTTCAGCGCCGCCAACGATCGTACGCTCGCGTACGCGCGCGAGGTGGGAGACGTGCTCGTGCCGTTCGCCCGCCTCGACCTGGAGGACGGGCCGATCGAGGAGGCGATCCGCTGCCTCGACCTCGGCGCGCGCGGCATCAAGCTGCATCCCCGTGCACAGAAGTTCTCGGTCGGCGACGAGCGGCTCGCGCCCGTGTTCGAGCTCGCTGTCGCACGCGACGTCCCCATCCTGATCCACGGCGGACGGGGGCTGCCGCCGATCGCCGACCACCTCGCTTCGCTCGTCGAGCGCTTCGCCGGCGTGCAGGTCGTGATCGCACACGCGGGCATCGCGGACATGGCCGGTCTCGCCGGTCATTTCCACGGCGTGCCCGGCGTCTACTTCGACACGTCCGTCTTCAGCGCCGTCGACCTGCTCGACCTGTTCCGTCAAGTCGCGCCGGAGCAAATCGTCTTCGCGACCGACTACCCGTACGGCAGACTCCCGAATGCCCTGCTGCTCGCCTTGCGGGTGGCGCGCCTGGCGGGCCTCGACGAGACCCAGATCCGCGGCGTGCTGGGCGAGACCGCGGCCGGGATCGCGAGCGGGGCGCCGCCGCCGCGCCTGACGGCGCCGCGCGGCCCGCAGGCGCTCGTGCAACCGCTCACGTTCGCGCGTATCCACCAGTACATCGCGATGGCGACACCGCTCCTGTGGCTGCGGCAGCCGGACGCGATCGGCGGGCTCGGGCTGGCCGTGAACGCCGCGCTCGAGGACAACGGCCATCTCGAGGAGGCGGCGTGGATGCGCGACGCCCTCGTCACGGCCGGCGAGCTGTGGCAGCAGCTGACGACGGTCGAGGACGACCGCGACCGCCGGCGCATCGCGCGCGCGGCCATCGGGCTCGTGCACGTCGCCGACGTGCTCGCCGTGACGACGCGCGCGTAACGCCGGTCAGGCGCCGACGGCGTCCCGTGCGCGCGCGACGAGCGCGGCGAGCACCTGTCGCTTCCAGGCGCTCTGTGGGTTCCCCGGCAGCCCCGCGAGCGGATCGGCCGGCTCGAGCTCGCGCGGGACGTTCGCGACACCGGCCGCGACGAGGCGCACGTCCCCGCCGCGACGGGCGGCGCCGACGGAGACGAGCGGGAACGAGAACGCCTGCCGCTCGCCGGCGCGCAGGTAGACGGAGGCGTCGGGAGACGCGGGCAGGCGCACGCCGACGACGAGCTCGCCGGGGGCGAGCGTCACGAGCGAGCGGTCGTCCTCGGTCGGCCGCCGGTAGAGGTCGAGCAGGGGGAGCTCGCGCTCGCCCGTGCGCGAGCCCACGACGACGCGCGCACCGCAGGCTGCGAGCGCGGGCGCGAGATCCGACGGGTGGGCAGAGATGCAGTCTCCCGGCTCGAGATTGTGCTTGCGGTGGTCGCCGATCTCCGCATAGCAGGTGTCGCCGCCGCCGAGCCAGCACGTCCACTCGGCGCCGCGGTAATACCAGCAGCGCGTGTGCTGGCAGAGGTTGCCGCCGACGGTGCCCTGGTTGCGCAACAGCGGCGACGCGGCGAGCCCTGCTGCCGTCGCGACCGCGGCGTACGGCCCGAGCAGCTTCGACGCCGCCAGCTCGGCCAGCGTCGTCGTCGCCCCGATCTCGATCCCGTCGCCCTCGGCCCTGATCCCGCCGAGGCCCGCAGCCTGCAGGTCGACGTAGAGCGACGGCGACCGGATGCCGCGATCGACCTGCCCTGCGAGATCGGTGCCGCCGGCGAGGACGGCGGCACCCGGATCCGCGAGCAGCTCGAGCGCCTCGTCGAGCGAGGTGGGCCTCGCGTAGGCGGTCACCGCAACGCCTCCAGCACGCGGTCACGGGTCAGCGGCAGCGCACCGCAGCGCCGCCCGGTCGCATGGGCGAACGCGTTGGCGATCGCCGCTGCGGTCGGGACGATGGGCGGCTCGCCGAGCCCCTTCGCGCCGACGTTCGGCAGGTTGGCGTCGGGGACGTGCGGGAAGTCGATCACGATCTCGGGCACGTCGGCGATGGTCGGCACCTTGTAGTCGTCGAGATGCGCGTTGACCGGCACGCCGGTCGTCGGGTCGACGACGAGCTCCTCGGTGAGCGCGAAGGCCATGCCCTGCAGGACGCCGCCCTCCACCTGGCTCGACGCGGTCAGCGGATTGACGATCCGGCCGACGTCGTGCACCGCCACGATCCGCTCGACCCGCACCTCGCCGACCGCCGGGTCGACCGCGACCTGCGCGATCTGGCAGCCGAACGTGTGCACCCGGAACCCGTCCGGGTTCGGGCCGCGCGAGCCCGAGCCGTCGATCGTGGCGTCGCCGAGCTTCCCGGTCACCTCCGTCACGTCGACGTCGAGGCCGCCGTCACGCGAGCGGATCCTGCCGTCGCGCACCTCGAGGTCGGCGACGGCGATCTCGAAGACGTCGCCCGCGAGCTGCAGCAGCTGCTTCCGCACCTTGGCGGCCGCGGAGCGGACCGCCGGCAGCACCGACGGCGTCGTCTGCGAGCCGCCCGCGACCGGCCCGTAGACGTTGGGGGCGGTGTCGCCGCCCGAGACGCGCACGTGGCCGAGCGGCAGCCCGAGCTCCTCCGCCGCGACGATGCGGGCGGCCGTGAGCGTCCCGGTGCCGATGTCCTGGATGCCGGTGACGACCCTGGCACGGCCGTCCGCATCGAGCCGGATGGTCGCGTGCGACGGGGGCCCGCCGCCCCCCCACCAGATCTGGGTGGCGCAGCCCATGCCGCGCAGCAGCCCGTCTGCCTGGGGCTGCCTCAGGGCGTCGCGGTCGTCCCAGCCGGAGAGCTCTGCCGCCCGGTCGTAGCAGGCGAGCAGCTCCTTGCTCGAGTACGGCAGGCCGCTGTCCTGGTCGACGTCGGCGTGGTTGCGGCGACGCAGCTCGAGCGGATCGATGCCGCACGCGGCGGCGAGCTCGTCGATCGCCTGCTCGAACACCGCTGTCCCCTCCATCACACCGGGCGCCCGGAACGCGTTCTGCGCGCGCAGGTTGGTCTTCACCGGGAACGTCATGGTGCGCACGTCGTCGCAGCGGTAGAGGGTGCGGGCAGGGACGAGCACCGGGAACACCCACCCGCCCTGTCCCATGGCGACGACCGCGTCCGCGTCGATCGCGACGATCGTGCCGTCCCGGCGGGCGCCGAGACGCACCGTCTGACGGGTCGCAGAGCGACGACCGCCGTCGAGCTGCTCGGCGTGTCGGTCGTTGACGAGGCGTACCGGACGGCCGGTGAGCCGCGCCAGCTCGGCGGCAGTGAGCGCTTCGAAGCCGGCACCCTGCTTGGCGCCGAAGCCGCCGCCGACATACTCCGTGATCACGCGGACCTGATCCTTGCGCAGGCCGAAGCTCCGGGCGAGCTCGTCGCGGGCGGCGAACATGCCCTGCGTCGAGACCCAGACGGTGAGCTCGTCCCCGTCCCACGAGGCGACGGCGGCATGTGGCTCGAGCGCCGTGTGCAGCTGCGCGGGCGTCTCGAGCTCGACCTCGACACGCACGTCCGCTGCGGCGAGCGCCGCCTCGGCGTCGCCACGTGCCTCCTCCGACGGCTCGGAGGTGAAGCGCTGCTCACGGAGCGCCTCGTCCGCGTCGACGACGTGGGGGAGGATCTCGATGTCCGGCGCAAGCGCGACGAGCGCAGCGAGCGCCTGCTCGAGCGTGTCGGCGGCGACCGCTGCGATCGGCTGGCCCGCATACTGCGGCTCGGCGGCGAGAGCCGGCGTCCGGGTCGTGAACGACAGCTCCGTCTCCGGGCCGAGCACGGCACGGACTCCCGGCGACCTGCGGGCCGCGTCGAGCTCGAGTCCGCGGACACGGCCGTGCGCGACGGGGGAGCGAAGCACTGCCGCGTGCAGCATCCCGGCGAGGCGAACGTCGACCGTGTAGCGGACGCGTCCCGCCGCGCGGGCAGCGCCGTCGTGCCGCGGCGCGGGACGACCGACGAGCGCGAGGTCGTCGCCGGCCCGCCACGTCTCGACGTCGTCGTCCTCGTCGATGAGCACCCAGACCTCCTGGTAGCGCCCCTCCATCTCGGTCTCGGTCTTGACGAGGCGCGCCATCAGCCGGCACCGCCCGCGGCGCGGAGGATCGCGCGCTCGATCTTCGGATAGGCACCGCACCGGCACAGGTTCCCGGCCATCGCGTCGCGGATGTCGTCCGCGGAGGGTTCGGGCGTGCGCGCGAGCAGGGCGGTCGCGCTGACGATCTGGCCGGGTGTACAGAAGCCGCACTGCAATGCGTCCTCGGCGACGAACGCGTCTTGCAGGGCCGTACCGTTCCCGTGCGAGATTCCCTCGATCGTGACGATCGCGTGGCCCTCCACGGCGGCCGCGAGCAGCAGGCACGAGTTGACCGGGCGCCCGTCGAGCAGGACGGCGCACGCCCCGCAGGCGCCCTCGCCGCAGGCGAGCTTCGTGCCGAGCAGCTCGAGGTCGTCCCGGAGGACGTCGACGAGGCGACGGCCGGCGGGCACGTCGAGGTCGTGCCGCTCCCCGTTGATGTCGAGCATCAGCTTCACCGCTCCGTCAATCATCTAGCATCGCCGGCATGCCGCGCGCTTTCCTGCCGCTCGCTCTTCTCGCGACGCTCGTGATCGTCGCCGCCGGCTGCGGCGGAAACGGCGCCGCAGACGGCCGTGAGACCGCCGCGGCGACGGAGACGACCAGCGTCGGCGCGAGCGGGTGCGCCGCGGTCGACGTCCCGGCACCGCGCGACGACGGCGGCGCCACCCCGCCGAAGGAACCTCTCGACCCGGCGCAGAAGGCGACGCTCGAATTCGTCACGAACTGCGGCTCGTTCACGGTCACGCTCGACCTCGAGGAGGCCCCGCAGACCGGTGCGTCGCTCGTCTCGCTCGCGCGCAACGACTTCTTCGACGACACCGTCTTCCACCGTATCGTCCCGGGCTTCGTGATCCAGGGAGGCGACCCGACCCAGACGGGCGGAGGCGGCCCCGGCTACCAGACGGTCGACGCGCCGCCGCAGGATGCCGCCTACACCAAGGGCGTCGTCGCGATGGCGAAGACGGCCGCTGAGCCGCCGGGAACCTCCGGCAGCCAGTTCTTCGTCGTCACCGGCGCCGACATCGGCCTCCCACCGGACTACGCCGTCGTCGGGAGCGTGACCTCGGGCCTCGACGTCGTCGAGAAGATCGGCGCGCTCGGCGACCAGCAGGAGCAGCCGACCGAGCCCGTCGTCGTCTCCGACGTCGTCGTCACCGTCGGCCCGTGAGCGGCGTCGGCGCGGTCGTCCTCGCTGCGGGCGAGGCGTCGCGCTTCGGCGCGCCCAAGCAGCGCCTGCTCCTGCCCGCCGTGCTGGAACGCCTGGCCGCCTCCCCCGTCGACGAGATCGTCGTCGTGGAGGGCGCGCACCCGCTGGACGGGGCTTGTGGCTCGGTCGGGGCGAGGCCCGGCCTCGCCCTCTCCGAGACGCAGCGGGTACCGGTGCGCGTGGCGCGATGCCCGGAGTGGGAGCGCGGGCCGGGGGCGTCGCTGCGGTGCGGCCTCGCCGCGCTCGGGCCGGCGTGCGAGGCCGCCATCGTCGTGCTCGCTGACGGGCCACGCCTGTCGCCCGACGCGGTCGCGCGCGTGATCACGAGCTGGCGCGACGAGGGCGGCGCGGTGGTCGCGGCCTCGTACGGAGGGATCCGCGGTCATCCGCTGCTCGCCGCCCGGCCGGCGTGGGACGCGGTCCCCGACGAAGGCCTACGCGCGCTCGAGCCGCGCCTCGTCGCCTGCGACGATCTCGGCAGCCCGGGCGACGTCGACACGCCGGACGACCTGAGCACGCTGGGCTGATTCTTGGGGCGAGAGCACGCTGGCTCAGGCGACTGTACTGTCGCTCAGCTACGAGCTCGGGTGGGTTCAAGACGGATCTGCGGCCTGTCAGGCCGGAGGTCGCGGGTTCGAGTCCCGTCGCTCCCACCTCAGGAACCCGCTCGTAGAGCGGGTCTTCTCGTTTCCGTGGTCGGCGGCTGATGCGAAGGCGGCGCGCGCGTGCTCGCAGGCGGGGCTTGGACGTCGAGTAGCTACGCGGACTGCGGTGCTGTCCGCACGGCGCGCGACGATCGGGCAGTGACAAGCGGCCTGGCGCCCGTTCCGCCGCGCGTCCTCGACACGGCCGAGGAGCACGTTGCGCGCGACGTACCCCGCGCGGGTCCTTCAGATCGGGCCGGCGACGTGCGGCGCGCGCTGACCGGCCGCTGGTTCACGACCGCCTCTGCTGTCGCCGTGCTCGACGGCGACCGGCTCGCCGGGCTCGTCACCATCGAGGCGCTCCTCGCGGCCGACGAGGCGACCACGCTCGACGAGCTGATGGACGCGGAGCCAGCGGTCGTGCGTGCGGGCATCGACCAGGAGCAAGCCGTCCTCCACCTCGTCCGCAGCGGCGGCGTCAGCCTCGCCGTCGTCGACGAGAGCGGCGCATTCCTCGGCCTAATCCCACCCGAGCGGATGCTCGCCGTGCTCGTCGAGGAGCACGACGAGGACATCGCGCGCCTCGGCGGCTTCCTCAGCAGCACCGAGTCGGCGCGGAGCGCGGCCGAGGAGACCGTGGGCCGGCGCTTCTGGCACCGGATCCCCTGGTTGCTCGTCGGCCTCGCGGGAGCGGCGGTCGCAGCGGCGATCGTGGGCGCGTTCGAGAGCCAGCTCAAGGAGGAGGTGCTCCTTGCCTTCTTCGTCCCGAGCGTGGTTTACATGGCGGACGCGGTCGGCACCCAGACCGAGGCCATCGTGATCCGCGGCCTGGCCGTGGGTGTGCGACCGGCGCAGATCGTTGCCCGTGAGCTCATCACAGGCGTCCTGATCGGCGGCGTGATCGGTGTGGCCTTCCTCCCTCTCGCGTGGGCCGCGTGGGGGAGCGGCCCGGTCGCGGTCGCCGTCTCCCTCGCCCTCTTTGCAAGCTGCTCGGTCGCGACCCTGGTCGCGATGGGCCTGCCGTTCCTCATCCAGCGCCTCGGCCACGACCCCGCCTTCGGCAGCGGCCCGCTCGCGACGGTCGTCCAGGACCTGCTCTCGATCGTGATCTACTTCGCGGTCGCCGTCCCCATCGTTCTCTGACGAACGTCAAGAGAAGCTGTGAGTGCGTTCAATCCGGGACGCCCGTTCATGTGACTTCCCGAACACTGGCGCATCCGAGGTTCCCTGCCCCCGATGTTGCTGGGCGGCAGGAGCCAAGTGCCACTGTGTCACAAGCGCGCGTACGGCTGTCGGGACGACGAGCTGTCAGTCGCCGAGCTCGGTGAAGAGCGTCAGCTGCAGCCCGGCCGGGCCCTCGAGCCGCGCGTTGAGGGAGTTCCACGGTGTCTGGGTCGGCTCTGCGACCACGGTCGCCCCCGCAGCCGCGAGCGTCGCCGTCATCGCTGCCGAGTCGTCGACCTCGAAAGCCACCCGGATGTGCCCGGCCACGCGCCGGCCCACCTCCACCTCGTCGATGAAGGCCGCATACGGTGGGTCGGCCAGCTCGAGCGTCGCGCGACCCGCCTCGAGGATCGTCACGCGACCGCCGTTCGAGGAGAACGCCGCACGCTCCCGCAGGCCCAGGACGTCACGGTAGAACCGGAGCGCCTCGTCGTAGTCGGGCGCGGTGACGGCGAGCCGCAACTCGCGCACCTCCGTCCGCGCCGGTGTCAGAGCGCCGGCCCTGTCGAGCGGAGCTCCGCCAGCTTCTGCAGCAGCCCGGGCGGCATGCGCTCCTCGGCCGTCGTGCGGACGTACTGGCGCAGCGTCAGCTCGAAGCGGTAGCGGCGGCTGCAGTACTCGCAGCCGTCGAGGTGCGCCTGGGCCTGGGCGTGCTCGACCTCGGACAGCTCGCGATCGAGATAGCCCTGCAGCAGCTCCTCGCACTTGTCGCACGGCCCGTGGCTCACCGGAGCGCCTCCTCGGCGAGCTGCTGCTTGAGCAGCCGGCGTCCGCGATGCAGGCGGGACATCACCGTTCCCATCGGGATGTCGAGGATCTGGGCGGCGTCCGCATAGCTGAAGTCTCCGATGTCGACGAGAACCACCACGTCGCGGAAGTCGTGCGGCAGCGAGGAGAGCGCCGTCACGATCGAGTCCTGCGAGAGCCGCTCGACGACCTTGTCCTGGTCGAGCGCCTGCTCGCCCTGGGCTTCGGCCACCCTGTTGGCGAGGTAGTAGTCGCCCTCCTCCAGCGGCTGGATGTCGGGCGTGCGCTGGATCTTGCGCCCGCGGTCGAGATTGAGGTTCGTGAGGATGCGGAGCAGCCAGGCACGGAGGTTCGTGCCGGGGGTGTAGGAGCTCCAGCTCCGGAACGCTCGTGCGTACGTGTCCTGGACAAGATCCTCAGCTTCTTCTCGGGAGCCGACGAGCCGGCGCGCGACCCGGTACACCTGATCGGCGAGCGCGAGAGCCTCTTCCTCGAAACGCACCCTGTCGCGCGCGGACGACGCGATCCGGCGCGCCTCGATGTCCAGCTCGGGCTCGCCCATCCGGTTACCGTAGCACCGTCGTACGAAAGGGAGAAACGCATCGGCGCACAGGGTTATTCCCCCTGCGCCGAGGGGTTAGACGAAGCTCGCCTCGTGGAAGCCGGCCTTGCCCATCGTCGCAACGAGCGCATCACGCGACGTCTTCTCGTCGTCGAACTGGAGCATTACCTGGCCCATCAGGTTGGCGTTCGCGGAGTCGAGCCCGTCGTGGCCGCGCAGCGCGGCCGCAAGGCGGTTGACACACCGCTCGCAGCGGATGCCCGTGACCTGGATCGTCTCGTTGCGCGTCGCCATCGGCGGTCCGTCATCGTACCCGGGCGGGCGCGCGCAGCCTAGCTCTTCCCGCGCACGCCGTGAACGGGCCGCCCGGAGGCCTCCCACGCGTAGTACGAGGCGCTCGGGCCGAACGAGCGCTCGTACGGGACGACCCGCGGGTCGCGCCCGACCTCCATCGCGCGCTGGGCATGCCAGAGCAGGTTCGGGTCGTCGCGCTCCTCCCACACGAGGATCAGATGGGCGGCGGTCATATAGTCGGCCACGAACGTGCAGCCCGTAGCCGGGCACGGGAACGGCGCCGTGCGGACGCAGAACCACCCGGAGTGGTCGGCATCGCCGTCGTCCTCCCAGAGCCATTCGTCCACGAACAGCTCCTCGTCCTCGAGGATCATCGAACCGGGTTGCGGGCTTTGCTGCGTGTGCGGGTCCACGGCCGCAGAATACGGACATGGTCAAGGACCGCGACGTGGCGCTCGTGCTCTCCGGTGGGGGCATGAACGCGGTGCTGCTCGAGCTCGGCTTCCTGAAGCGGCTGCGGGAGAGCCCGCTGTGGCCGCGGATCGGCTGGATCTACGGCACCTCGGCGGGCGCGCTCACCGGGGTGATGGCGGCACTCGACCGGCTTGGCGACCTCGAGGAGTTCTGCCTGGGCCTGCAGCCCGACGAGACCTTCCGGCCACACAGGCTGTGGCAACTGCCGTTTGCCGGGCTCCACGACTACGCGCTGCCCGGCACGATCTCGGAGCGCATCGAGCCGGCCGAGCAGCTCGTCGCCGCCCTGCACAAATCCCCGGTCGAGCTCTTCGTATGCGTGACGGACGTGACGAGCACGGAGGACAGCGAGGCGGATCACGCCTTCGAGCGGGTCTACTCGTCGCGGACGAGCGAGCCCCTCGAGATGGGCGCCGCGGTGCTCGCGTCGGCGGCGATCAGCGCGCTCGTGCTCCCGATCCGGGTCGGCGACGTGATCGGCACCGACGGCGGCTGGGTGCGGAACTTCCCCCTCGGCCACGCCTACGACAACCCGGACGTGCACGAGATCGTCGGTCTCCGCTACATCTCCCGCCACCCGAAGGTCGGCGGCGAGAACCTCTCCCGCCTCCGTCGGCGCCTGGAGCCGTTCCGCGCCGTCCCGCCGGTGCGGGCGATCATCGGCGAGCTGCAGGAGGCAGAGGCGCGACAGGAGCGGGGCGAGCCGGCGCATCTGGCCGAGATGATCGTCAGGCTGATGCGGATCTCGGTCGCCCGCAACACGGCGCTCGAAGAGCGCTACGCGGCCGAGCGCGACGCGTCGGTGCAGGAGATGGACGCGCTCCGTCGCGACATGGTCGAGATCGCGCGGCGCCACGCGCTCCCGGGCCGCAGGCGCCGGGCTGCGGCAGCGGTGGAGGGACGGTTCGCGGAGGCATCGTTTCCGTTCCGGCACAACCGCGCCCTGCCGACGACGATCGCGCGGGGCGACGCGGGAGAGCACTCGCTCGACCCGAGCTTCAAGACCGGCCTATCGTGGTCGGAGGAGACGAAGCACGCCATCATCGAGCGGGGCTACCTCCTCGCGGAGGAAGCGCTCGCCCGGCACCCGTAAGACA
>Ga0153916_10002392_pt1 | contig 13723 bp, 8 predicted proteins | sample Opewatmetagenome_FD_109642 | JGI IMG/M metagenome (GOLD analysis project Ga0153916, IMG submission 109642) | Freshwater wetland microbial communities from Ohio, USA - Open water 3 Core 3 Depth 4 metaG | ecosystem: Environmental > Aquatic > Freshwater > Wetlands | place: USA: Ohio, Lake Erie, Old...
GCGGGCTGCTGGTTGTTTCGCTTGCCCGGTGATGAGATCAGTTATGCGGAGATGGTCCACCCCGCCGACTTCCAAGGAAGTGATCTGGGCTTCGGCGCGGGGACGCCAGGGGCCGTCGAACTGCGGCACCGGTGGTCCGTCGAGCACTTGGAGAAGGGGGTGATTCTGCGGGCAAGGGTGCGGGGGGCGGTGCTGCCCCGGCGCGACGACGCCGCGTTGGCGGCCTCGCTGTATGCGGCCTTTGCGTCCGCCGACCCGCCGCTGGGAAGCTGACAAGGAGAACGACGCCGTGCGGGACGTTTTCATCACCGAGAACTTCCTCCTGACCAACGACGCAGCGGTCCGGCTGTACCACGAGTACGCCCGTCCGATGCCGATCCTCGATTACCACTGCCACCTCCCTCCCGCCCAGATCGCCGCCGACCGGCGGTTCGAGAACCTGACGCAGATCTGGCTCTACGGCGACCACTACAAGTGGCGGGCGATGCGGGCCAACGGCGTTGCCGAGCGCTACTGCACCGGCGACGCCTCGGACTGGGAGAAGTTCGAGAAATGGGCCCAGACGGTCCCCAAGACCCTCCGCAACCCGCTCTACCACTGGACCCACCTGGAGCTGAAGCGCCCCTTGGGGATCAGCGATCGGCTGCTCGGCCCGGAAACCGCCCGGGGAATCTGGGAAGAGGGCAACGCCAGGCTGGCCGAGGAGGGGTTCTCGTGCCGCGGAATCATGCGGCAGATGAACGTGGTGCTGGTCTGCACTACCGACGATCCGACCGACGACCTGGCCCACCACGCGGCGATCGTGGCCGATCCGACGCTGGCGATCCAAGTCCTCCCCACGTTCCGGCCGGATCGAGCGATGGCGGTCGAGTCGCCCGCGGCGTTTTGCGCTTGGGTGGAGCGGCTGGGCGAGGCGGCCGACGTGGAAATCCGCGACCTGGCAAGCTACCGGGAGGCGATCCGCCGCCGCCACGACTTTTTCCACAAGATGGGCTGCCGCCTATCGGACCACGGCCTGGAAACGATCTATGCCGAGGACTACACCGAAGGCCAGATCGCCGCGATCTTCCGCCGCGTCCGCTCGGGCGATTCGCTCCGGCAGGAGGACGTGCTGAAGTTCAAGTCGGCGATGCTCTACGAGCTCGCCCTGCTGGACCACGAGAAGGGCTGGACGCAGCAGTACCACCTCGGGGCCTTGCGGAACGCCAACACGCGGAAGTTCCGCTTGCTGGGTCCGGACACGGGCTTCGACTCGATGGCCGACGAGCCGCTCGCCCGTGGGCTGGCCCGGTTCCTCGACCGCCTGGACCGCGACGACCGCCTGGCCCAGACGATCCTCTACAACCTGAACCCGGCGCAGAACGACGTGCTGGCCACGATGATCGGCAACTTCCAGGACGGGAGCATCCCGGGCAAGATGCAGTGGGGGAGCGGCTGGTGGTTCTTGGACCAGAAGGACGGGATCGAGAAACAGATCGAGTCGCTGTCGAACCAGGGCCTGCTGAGCCGCTTCGTGGGGATGCTCACCGACAGCCGCTCCTTCCTCTCCTACACCCGGCACGAGTATTTCCGCCGCATCCTCTGCAATATCCTCGGCACGGAGATCCACGAGGGGCTGCTGCCCAACGACGTGGAGCTAGTCGGCCGGATGGTCCAGGACATCTGCTACAACAACGCGGCGGGCTACTTTGGCTTCGACCTGCGAAAGAAAAGGCCGGGCAGCGGCGATGCGTAAGCCCGGCAGCCACTCTGGCGGCGAGAGGATTACGGTGAGGGGCAGCGCCGATCAATGGTTCTTCGTTGCACGCAAACAGAAGAAGGCCATCCGTTGGGATGGCCTTTTCTCGTGCGGTGGTTCGTGCAGGAGGTCAGGCTTGACGCTTCCGTTGTCGCCGGGCGAGGCCCAGGAGTCCGACTAGTGCGGTCCCCAAGAGCATTACAATGCTGCTTGGTTCCGGAACGATGGTGTAGCCGTATGCTAATTGGAGCATGCTGAGGTCGGTGGTGCTGATGTCCCGCCGAACACCGTTGACAAGCGCGATCACCATCAAATCGTCCTGAGTAGTGCCGCTATCGGCCACATGGCTCAGGTCTGCCTCCATGGTGACGTTCAGTCCGCCGGGGTCAAAGGTGGTTCCCGAGATATGAGAACTCCACTTGTCGAACTCCGACGGAGTGGAGAAGTTGTCCACGTAGAAATTATTGTTGGTGAACCCCATCATGTGCGCGATCTCGTGGCGGGCCACGGACAGGGCATCCCATGCCTCAAAGGGCAGGTCGTCGCTGGTGGCCGGCGTCGGGTCCCACCAGGTGGAGTTCGTGCCGCTGAACAGGTCCACGTTGAAGTGAACGGTGTGGGTGACCCCAGGTGTCCACGGATAAACATCTGTGCCCTCAAACAACGAATAGGTTCCGAACCACACGCCCAGGTAACCGCCCGTACCCGCATGGGTGAAGTCAAACGTCACGCTGATCGTCTCGTTGTTGCCGATCACCGACTGCCAATCGTGGATCGCCTGACCGATGACTCCTTTTTGTGTATCGCTCCAGATTTGTCCCGCGCCGTTCTGGTAGGTCGCATTAATCGTTGCTGCCTGGGTGTGCAACGCCAGCGTGACGAGGACCACCCCGGCATTGAACAAGCTGATTGCCGATAGTCTCATGGTGAGCCACTCCGCGTTCGAACCTTCTGAGGCGACAACCGAAGTCACAAGCAACCAGCATAATTCCCGCAGACTACCGAATCAACCATGTTCTTTGAGGGTTTTTCGGAAAATGCGGGTTTCGTGAGACCCCCACGTGAGGGGTACAACGTACCTCGCAACAGTCACGGGCCGTGCTCGGGGAGACACCCCTCGTTGTTGCGCACAAGTGCCAACAGGCCGGCGCGCTGTTGCCCCGCAGGGGCATCCGGCAATAGCCCAGGAGTTTACTCCTGGGGGATGGATCGCCAAACATCGCCCAACAAGTCCCGTAGGGACGGCCGAATGACAGGCAGTTCAGCCGTCCCTACGGGACGGATGGGTTACCTGGAGCGCCCATCTGCCCAGCAGCGAGCTGCTGGGCTATTGTCGAACGTCCCTTCGGGACGATCAGCCGATCAGGATTTGTGTGTAATAACGAGGGAGAGACCCGGGGACCCGGGGTGAACGCCCTTCGAGGGCCCTCAAGGGCCGATGCAGTATAACCCGTAAGTGGGGTCCTTCCCCTCACATTTCCCAGGCTCCCGCCCGGATTTCCCCTTTCTTCGGGGAATTCTCTCGCGTGAGTGAACTTTTCGGCCCGAAAGGTGTCTCTATAATTCTGAGCCTGCCGGGCTGGCGGTTCGCGTCGTCGGAGCGCCCGCCGCCGCAAAGGACTTGACGGAGACCGCCCAAGCAGGCAACGATGGACAAGATGGGTCGGTTCCCAGGTCGGGAGCCAACCCCTCGCTTTTTTCGTCTGCGTTCTCTCAAACCGCGCACGGCGCAGAGGTTTACCCATGGGTAGGCTGATTAACGCGATTTTCGGCAAGAAGACCGACGTTCGTGGCGTCCGCACGACGCCGAACGTCGTTGCCGGATTGCCTACGCGTGGGATGCGCCTGCTTTTGGCTGCGCGGCATCTGTGGGCACGGCTTGCTGAGCGCTTGGACTCCGCGTGGGCGACGCTGAGGCGGCACTACGCGGTGTCCGCGGTGCCGTGCGCGTTGGGGACAACCGAACCAGCCGGTTTGGTTAGTAACCATTCGCGCGGGCACGGGCGCCAGCGTTGGCCGGGACATCCGCGGCGCGGCAGAGGATCCTAAGCCCCCCGGTGGCTTGAATCCTCCTGACCTCGCGCAACTGGCGGAGCCCCGGTCGGCCGGCGGTCGAAGGGTCCCCTTCCCTTCGAGCCCCCGCCTCCTTCTGGCCGCACCGTGCTCCCCCTTCGTGTTGGCGTGCATTGCCTGGAGAGAGAACCATGACCCTTGTTTGCCACGAGACCTCGACCGAAAAGAAGGAATTGATCCGCCTGGTGCGGGCCGCGCAGCACGGGGACCGGCAGGCCTTCGGCCAGTTGTTCCGGCGGTACGAGCGGGCAGTCTACGCCACCGCGCTGCGCCGGCTGGCCAACCACGCCGAGGCCCAGGAGGTGGTCCAGGACGTCTTCATCCAGGCCCTGCGGAAGATCGGCCAGCTCCAGAACCCGGTCTGCTTCGGCGGCTGGCTGCGGTCGATCGCCAACCGGATGGCGATCAACCGGGCGGTCCGCGGCGGGCACAAGATTGCGGCCAGCGAGGCCTGCCTGGAGGCCCGCTTCGTCGAGCGGAAGACCCCCCTGGGCGAGGTCCTCGACCGGGAGCAGATCGACCAGTTGCACGTCGGGCTGAACCGGCTGACCGCGCTGGACCGGGACACCCTGGTCGCGTTCTACTTCCGCGGCCGCTCGCTGATCGAGATGTCCGACGAGTTCCGGTCTCCGGTGGGCACGATCAAGCGGCGGCTGCACGTCGCCCGCAAGCGGCTGGCCAAGCACCTGGAAGCGCTGACCGTGGCCTGAGGGTCAGGAGGGGCCACGCGGGCCGTGAGGGGGTGAGCGGGTGACAGGGTGAAGGGGTGACGGGGTGAGCGGGTGACAAAGGGTAGTGTCCTTGTCAGCCCGTCACCTTGTCACCCCCTCACACCTTGTAGGTCATGCTTCAGCATGAGAAGCCGTACCTGGTGCCCGAGAGGGGGCTTCCTGCCTCCTGAAGCCCCCTCTCCCTTCGGAACACGACCGGGGCGAAAACCTGCCTCGTTTGTGAGAGTTCAGGGGTCAGCGGTAGGGTTCAGCCGTAGGGTGGGTCGAGGCCCTTGGGCCGATGACCCACCAGCAATCGGCGAGGTGGGGCTGCGCCCTGACGGGCTGGACCCACCCTACATCTGCGCTACTGCATCGGTTTTAGGAGGAAACCTCGCGGGACGTATCCGAGCGGTACATTGTACAGATCGCCGGCGATCTGTCCTGAACTGTTGATCCGCCGCGGACGGATAATCGAAGCTCCGTGTCGCCATACCGCCAAGTCAGCCGATGTGCCGACCACTAGGTTATCCAGGTTATAGAGCGTTTTTTTGCCTTCCAGATAGATGAATCCCGGTGCACGGGTCCACCCAGTCTTGCGGTTCCGAATATCAGGCAAGAGGCCGACTACATCGCCGGCGTTGTTGATCCCGAGTGCGTACGAGCCATCGCCAGCGCCAAGATCAAAGAAACTCGTGCCATCGTGTCGGAATGCACGCATCTTCGTCGATCCGGCCACGAGATAAGCGGCGCCGACAAAACAGCCGCTGTCATTCATCTCCCCAAAGGTTAGCGCGCCGCGGGGTGGCGTGAAATACTCAGGATCGAAACCTGGAGACGTCCGATACGCATACCCACCATTGGACTCCTTTCCCCCGATTAGCCCCAGGTTGTTGATTGAAAGAGCCTGGGACGCGATCCCCGGCAGCAACGGTTGGATTCCCTGCCCCTCGATCCAGTAATACGAATAGAGTTGGCCGTTAGCGCTCGTGCCAAAGCCGCAGACTTGACCCGCCTCGTTGATGCTGTAGGCCACTGTACTCTTGTCATCGGGAGCCAATTTGCCCAGGTCTTCGACTACGGCAGGATATGGGACTCCGTTCAACTCGTATGGCGGCGTATACCGGTAGCCGTGTCTCTCGCCGTTGGAGTCGGCGGTCCCGACGATCTGGCCTTTGTCGTTGATGTCCAGCCCCGACCGTAACCACAGAGTGGTGCCCGGCGGCACGAGCGTATTCAGGTCGACGGCCCCAGTAGCTTCCGTGTAGAGAAAAGCTGTCTGTATGCCTTCCCCATAGGGGAATGAATCGCCGACGATGTGTCCTTGCGAATTCATCCCCTCCGGCCAGGCTTTATACAACTGATCGACCCAAACGATTTGGTACGTCACTCCCGCCGGCGGGGGCGGGGGCGGCGGCGGTTGGGGCGGCTTGGCCCAGGCCAGACCCGCCAGCAGCACGGGCGTGCCGACCAGGGCAACCGCGAAACCGAGGGTCCATTTCCAGTTCGTCTTCTTCATGGGTCTGTCCTTTCCTAACACAAGGGAACAGGGGTAAAATGGGGTCATCGACGCCCCCGGCGCGCGCAACGAGCCGCCCGGGGGATGGTTGGGCCGGGGAGGGACCTCGAAACGCAACTTGGACCTCCCCGGCCGCTTGTTTGTCCTTCAAAGGCCCGAAGGGCCGCTAGCCCCGGAGGGGCGCTTTGTCAATAGCCAGGGGCGTAAGCCCCTGGACCCAAACGCGGAACACAATCGCCAAGCCCCGCAGGGGCGACAGTTCACGGTTCCACACCCCATTGGGTCGCGTGTCTCGACATGCACATTGTTTACGGGGCCTTCTGCCGCCCCTTGCGGGGCTGCGGAAACGGTTCCGTCCGCGTACCAGGGGCTTGCGCCCCTGGCGATGGACGGACGCCCCTTGGGGGCTAGTATCTCCGCACGCTTCGCGCCTCGGTGGTGAATTCCTACTTCGTGATTACTCTGGTTTCCCGCCATTCTCCTTTTCTTTCGCAGCAGGCTTGGGCGACTGGGGCGCCGGGCCGGACTTGAGCAATGCCTCGGCCTCCTCCCGGAGCAGCTTGAGCGTCAGGCGGCGGTTCCAGGGGAGGTCCGCGGTGCCTTGGTCGGCCTCGCGCAGGGCCTTGTCGGTCCAGGCCACGGCCTTGTCGAGCCACTTCTTCGCCTCCTCACCATGCCCAAGGCGGTGATGGGCCATGGCCAGGAAGAACCAGGTGTAGGCGGGCGAGGACTTGAGCGCCTCGCTTGGTTCCTTAGCCAGGGCATCGGCCTCCGATAGACGTGCGACGGCCCCCTCAAAGCGTCCGGCGCGGTACAGCGCCGCACCCCAGGTGTTCAAGTAGCTCTGCGATTTGGCATCGCTCTTGGCGGCTTTTTCGGCCAGGGCGAGGACCTTGGGCCAGTTCTTGGTGGCATCCGGGAGGAGGGCGCAAGTCCAGGCGACCCAATGGGCGTCGTCGGCCTTGGCGCTCTGGCCGAAGCGCTGGAGCATCGCGGCGCAGTCCTTGCGGTACTCATCCAGCCGGCCCGCAGCCACACGCACCAAGGCCCGCCGATACCACAGGTTCGTTTGTTCCGGCTTCAGTTCGACGGCCCCAGAGAGGTCGGCGATGGCCGGATCCCACTTGGCCTGTTCCACAGAGAAATGCGCCCGGCCCGCCCATACGTCGGGGTTTTTCGGCTCCAACTCGATGGCCTTCCCGAAATCGGCCAGGGCCTTCTCTGGCTGGCCGAAAGCGGCGTAAAGCTGCGCCCGGGCCACGTAGGCGTCCGCCGCACCCTTGGTCAACTCGATGGTCTTGTCGGCAAGCTCAAGCAACCCTTGACGCAAACGCTCGTCCGGGCAGCTTGCGACTTCGGCGGGACGCAGCCAGGTAAGGTTGCTGAAGTCGTCGGGCTTGAGTTCGACGGCCTTGGCGATGTCCGCGAGGGCCTTCTCGTAGTTCTTCAGTTGAAAGTGAACGTTGGCCCGCCGCTTGTAGGTGTAAGAACGGAACGGTCCGAGCTCCACCGCCTTGTCCAAATCCGCCAAAGCACTGGCGTACATCTTGCGTCGCGCGTAGACTTCCCCGCGCATTGCATAGAAGTAGAAGACTGACGGATTCATGGGCGTCGGGTGGACTTCCAGGGCCTTGTTCAGTGCGGCCAAGGCTTTCTCATGTTCTCCCAGCTTAGAGTACAACTCGCCAAGGTAGTAAAGGTTCCACGCATCCGATGGCGACGCCTCTACTCTCTTCTGCAATTCCTGCAAAGCGCCCCTCCAGTCTCCTACAATATAACGAGCTCCTGCGGAATCCCCCGCCTTTTCCGATTCCGTCACGGCCTCCTTCTTGAAGCCCAACACGTCGTACGCCCTCGCTAGCATCCAATGGTACCTCGGCTCGTTCGGGCAGATTTCAACCGCTCGTTTCGCATGCGTCAAACCACGTTGCGCGTCCCGGTACACCACATCGGGACATCGCAAGAAAAAGCCTGCCAATTCGGCGTGGAATTGTGGGTTTTGGGGTTCCAGCGAGACCGCTCTCTCGCAGTTGGCGATGGCTTTGTCGTATTGGGCGAGCATGTCATGTACCTGAGCGAGTTCGCTATGAGCCCGCGCGTCGCGCGGACTGAGCTTGAGTAGCTCGGTGTAAAACGTGATCGCGTCCTCCAGGAGTCGGCGTCGAACCTCCTTCATTTCCGGAATCCTGGCCACACTCTCATCGGCGACGCGAGTGAGCATCTGCCTGACAGCCGCCCGTGCCATCTCGTAGTTCTTCTCGGCCTTCGCCGCGTTTTCCTGCGCCTTCGAGGCGTTCTGCGTCGCTTCGGAAGCGTTCGCTACCGCTGCCAGATGCTCTCGTCTTTCGCCCTCATACGCCGTCAATAGGAGACACGCGGATGTGACCGCCACGGCGAGCGCGAAAGCCAAACCGACCGCCCCGGACCAAACCACCGGCCGATGTCGCCGAGCCCACTTGGCCGCCCGGTCGGCCAGCGACGGCCGCCGGGCGCGGATCGGCTCGTCGGCCAGGAACCGCTTCAGGTCGTCGGCCAACTCCTGAGCCGTGGCGTAACGCTGCTGCGGCTCCTTGGCCGTGGCCTTCAGCACGATCGTCTCCAAGTCCCTGGGGATCGCGCGGTTCACGGTTCTGGGGCGCGGCGGGTCGTCTTCCAGCAGCCGGCGGACCAGAGTCTCGCGGTTATCGCCGGCGAAGGCGGGCTGGAGCGTCAGCAGCTCGTAGAGCGTCACGCCCAGCGAGTAGATGTCCGTGCGGTGGTCCATCTGGCTCCGCTTGCCGAGGGCCTGCTCCGGGCTCATGTAGCGGAGCGTGCCCACGATGTCGCCGGTCATGGTCAAGGCCGGGTCCTTTTGGGTCATCGCCAGCCCGAAGTCGGTGACCCAGAGGTGAGGGCACTCACCCCTGGCCCCTTGGCGCTCACCCCCGGGCCCTCGGCCCTCACCCCCGAGCCCTCTCCCAGTGGGAGAGGGGAGAGGAAACTCGACCATCAGGTTCGACGGCTTGATGTCGCGGTGCACCACCCCCATTTGATGGGCGTGCTCCAGGGCCTCGGCCGCCTGGATGCCCAGTTGGACCGCGGATCGGAAGAACTCGGCCGTCCGGTTGGGGCCCTTGGTGGAGATGGCCGCCTGGGGCTCACGCTTGGTATCAGGGACGAGGGGCGAGGGACGAGCGGCGGGGGAGGAGGGTTCAGGGCTCAGGGTTCGGGGTTCAGGTGAATCATCCGGCGGGGCCGCTTGCGGGGACGTGCCAAGGGATACCGTCGGCTCGGTCCCTTTTCCTGCTGCCCGCTGCCCGCCGCCTACTGCCCTCACCCCCTGCCCCTCTCCCGGCGGGAGAGGGGAGGAAGCGCGCAGCTCGTCGATCACCTGGGCCAGCGTCCGGCCCTCGATGTACTGCATGGCGTAGTAGTGGACGCCCCGCTCGCAGCCGACCCAGTAGACACTGACAATGTTCGGATGATCCAGGGCGGCCGCGGACTTCTCGCCACGGCGGGCCCCCGCCAGCAACTCCGAGGTATCGGGCTCGACGGGTTCACTCACCGGGGCACCCCCCTACTACAGACTGCGCGGAGATTCGGCAAAGGTGACAAGGGAAATCTCTCGCGGCAGCCAGTTTACCAAATAGCGGCGGAGTCAACCTGATGGCGAGAATCGGGAGCGGCCGCTTGGGGGTATCGGCGGAGGGGATCAGATGCACCCGGATTATGCAGGCCGACGCGGCGAGGTCGGGAGACCTGCGCCGAGCGGCGAGACCTGCGCCGAGCAGCGGGCGCTACAGTAGCGTGGGAGACGTGGTGCTGCCGAATCGGCGAGGTCGGGAGACCTGCGCCGAGCGCGAGTTTTGAGAGGGAGCTCTCGATCAGGCCGGCCCTTCGAGGGCCTCGGCCAGCTTGCCGAGGGCCTCGGTCTCGATTTGGCGGACGCGCTCGCGGGTGAGTCCGAGGGCTTCGCCGATCTCTTTGAGGGTGCGGGGCTGGTTGTCGTCCAGGCCGAACCGCATCTTGAGCACGGTGGCCTCGCGCTGGTCCATGATGTCCAGCCGCTTGAGCACGTGGCTGAGGTTGTCGTGCTCGACCATGTCGTCTTCGGGGCTTCGCGCCCGCTCGTCCATGATCATCTCGCCCAGCGACCAGCCGGCGTCGGCCTGGTCGGTCTGCGGGGTGAGGTTGTAGATGCGGATCGCCTTCTTGATGATCGGCAGCTTTTTGCGGGGGAGTCCGAGGACGCGGGCGACCTCTTCGGGGGTGGGGGTGCGGCCGAGCTCCTCGGTGAGCCGGCTGCTCGCCCGCCGCCACTTCGACAACAGCTCGACCATGTAGGCGGGGATGCGGATCGTCTTGGCGGTGTTGATCAACGCCCGCTTGATCGACTGCTTGATCCAGTAGCTGGCGTAGGTGGAGAAGCGGGTGCCCATCGCCGGGTCGAAGCCCTCGACGGCGCGGAGCAGGCCGAGGTTGCCCTCCTCGATCAGGTCTTGCAGGGTGAGGCCCTTGCCGGTGTAGCCGCGGGCGATGTTGACCACGAGGCGCAAGTTGGCGCGGACCATCCGGTCCCGCGCTTCGATGTTTCCTTCCCCGATGGCGACGGCCAGGTCCTGCTCGTCCTCGGGCGAGAGGAGCGGGGTCTCGTTGATCTCGCGGAGATAGGTTTCCAGCGGGGACTGCGGTGCGGCGGCGGAAGGTCGGCGGCGTGTCTTGTTCATGCTTGGCATAGTGGCAGCAATCGGGGGCGCGGGCAAACCCTACCCAACTATCGACGGCCCGCCGCGGGTTTCTCCAAGGAAGCGGCGACGCGACAAGGTGAAGCGCTTATGCGCGAGTTTCCTCCTGTGCGGGAGGCGACGGCTCGCGCGGATGGGCTCCACCGGACCGGCGCGCGCGACACGCGGTTTGCCTGGATTATTCCGTTTGTTGCGTGCAAGCCGCACGCGCCGGCTGCGGCAGGGCCGGGGGACCGCCACGGGGGGCCGGGATACCCAAGCCCGTCACCCGTCAGCCAGAACCCTTGCCTTTGGGCAGCGCGGCGCGATAAGATCGAGATGGAAGGAGTGGCCCGTGCAGACGATCCGCATTACGGCCGAATTGATCCCCGAGGCCGAAGGGGGATATAGCGTCTATTCCCCGGAACTCGACATCTACACCCAGGGAGACACCGAGCAAGAGTGCCTGGACAACTTGAGAGAGGCTGCCGAACTGCACCTGGAGGAATTGGGCAACTGACGGACCTTCTCTAGACTCGGTCCTGGGTCGAGTGGCGGGACGTACTGGCGGTTAGCTCGACGGTCGTTCCGATTCTCCCGATTCTTCTACGGGAGCGGGCCGGAAGGGCTGGATCAAGGGGCCGCTGCTGCGGCCCACGCCCCCGCGAAGCTCGCTGGGCGGGATGCCTGCGGGCGAGGAGGGGGCGGGGGCTTCCGCCTCGGCCTCCGCTTCCTCGGCCCACTCCACGCGCTTCCGCGACAGCCCGATCTTCCGCTCGTCCGAATCGACGCGGAGGATCTTCACCTCGATCTGCTGCCCCACCTTGACGATGTCTTCCGGATTCTCGACCTTGTGGTCGGCCAGCTCGGAGATGTGCAACAGCCCTTCCAGGCCGTTCTCCAGGCCCACGAAGACGCCGAAATTGGTGATCTTCGTGACCACGCCAGAGACCACCTGGCCGGGCTCGTACTTGGCGGGGATGTCGCGGGCCCAAGGGTCCTCGGACAACTGCTTCAGCCCCAGGGCGATGCGGCGGCGGCCCTGGTCGACCGACAACACCCGGCACTGGAGGTTCTGGCCCTTCTCGACCATCTCGTTGGGATGGCTGATCTTGCGGGTCCAGGACATGTCGCTGACGTGCAGCAGCCCGTCGATCCCTTCCTCGATCTCGATGAAGGCGCCGTAGTTGGTGAGGTTGCGGACCGTGCCGGTGACGATCATGCCGGGAGGGTAGTGCTCGGCGACGTGGTCCCAGGGGTTATCCTGGGTTTGCTTCATGCCCAGCGAGATCTCCTGCTTTTCCTTGTTGATGCCCAGCACGACGACCTCGATTTCGTCGTCGATCTGCACCAGCTCGCTGGGGTGACTGACCCGCTTGGTCCACGACATCTCGCTGATGTGGACCAGCCCTTCGATCCCCTCTTCCAGCTTGACGAAGGCCCCGTAGCTCATCACGTTGACGACGGTCCCCTTGACCTTGCTGCCGACGGGATACTTTTCCTCGACGTTTTCCCAGGGGCTGGCCGATTTCTGCTTCAGCCCCAGGGCGATCTTTTCCTTCTCGTGGTCGATGTGGAGAATCTGGACCTCGATCTCCTGGTCGATGGAGAGCATCTCCGAGGGATGGTTGATGCGGCCCCAGCTCATGTCGGTGATGTGCAGCAGGCCGTCGATGCCGCCGAGGTCCACAAAGGCGCCGAAGTCGGCGATGTTTTTCACCACGCCCTTGCGGCGCTGGCCGACCTGGAGCTGGCTGAGCAGCTCGGCCTTCTTCTCGGCGCGTTCGGCCTCGATCAGGGCGCGGCGGCTGACGACGATGTTCCGCCGCGGCTCGTCGATCTTCAGGACGATGCACTGGATGGTCCGGCCGATGTAGTCGCCGATGTCGGCCGGGCGGCGGATGTCGACCTGGCTGGCCGGGAGGAAGACGTTCACCCCGATGTCCACCAACAGCCCGCCCTTGATCTTGCGGTTGACCACCCCGGTGACGACGTCCAACTCGTGGACGTTTTCCATCACCCGCTTCCAGGCCTCGATCTTCTCCGCTTTCCGCTTGCTGAGGGTGATCATCCCCCGGGTGTCGTCGATCAGCCCGAAGGTGTCCTCGATGTCCTCGATGAGGACCTTGATCGGCTGGCCGGGGGTTGGGCGCGGCTCATCTTCCTCCCACTCGCCCAGCGGGATGATCCCTTCGCTCTTGTAGCCGACGTCCACGAGCACGAAATCGCCTTCGACGCGGAGGATCCGCCCCTGGACGATCTCGTTGACCGTGACCTCGTCGCCGCCCCAATCGATCTCCTCAGGGGGCGTTCCCTGCAAAGCGGCGCTGAGCTCTCGTTGCCATTCGTCCTCACTAAGATCCAGACCTCGAATCAGGTTACGGTTGACCATAGACTAGTTTTCTTCCGGGAGACCCACAGGGCGGAGACGCTCCTCGCGCACGCGACCACCGACCGGGCAGCAGCACGCGGATCGCCGTAACCGCCCAAAGCTGTTGGAGATACCCCCGTTCCGCCCGGATCCCCCACGCTAGGGAATCCCTGTGCAAAGGCCACGGGGAACCCATAAGTATAGCGAGAGCGGGTAGCCGGAACAATCGCAGGGTTCTGGTTTCGAGCTTTCCGGCTTTCGTGTTTTCGTGATTCTTGGAGGATCTTCGTGCCTCTTGGGGGAATCGTGGCCTTCCGTCCCCCTTCGGACCGCCGGGTGCCCCGCCGGGATCAGGGACGCGTCACCGCCGTGCGGCAAACACCGGACGCCGTCGGACCAGGGCCTGGCACTGGCGGACCCTCCGCTCTACCTCCTCCACCAGTTCACGCTCGCTGCGACTGCCGAACTCGTGCGGGAGCAAGGGGAGACCGTAGTGGACGTGGATAATGCCGAAGCCGGGGAATCGCTGCCGGCGGGGCCAGACCTGGTACGCCCCTTCTATCGCCGCAGGGAGGATGGCCGCCTTGCTCCGCACGGCCATCGTGGCGA
>Ga0153916_10002393_pt1 | contig 13723 bp, 10 predicted proteins | sample Opewatmetagenome_FD_109642 | JGI IMG/M metagenome (GOLD analysis project Ga0153916, IMG submission 109642) | Freshwater wetland microbial communities from Ohio, USA - Open water 3 Core 3 Depth 4 metaG | ecosystem: Environmental > Aquatic > Freshwater > Wetlands | place: USA: Ohio, Lake Erie...
GACTATCGCGCGGTGGATCTCGCCGGGACCCCTCTGGTGGTGACACGGGACAAGGACGGCGCGCTCCATGTCCTGTCGCGGGTCTGCCGGCACCGCGGCATGCCGGTCATCGAGGGCGCCGGAAACGTCAAGGGTCTGACCTGCCCCTATCACCTGTGGCGCTACGGCCTCGACGGGAGGCTGGCCTCGGCCCCGGCCATGGAGCAGTCCAAGGTTTTCGACCGCTCCGACTGCGACCTGCCGGCGATCGCTCACACCGAGTGGGGTGGCTGGGTGTTCGCCAATCTCGACGGCCGCGCGTCGCCGCTGGCGCCGCAGCTGGGCCCGCTCGCCGACCGCCTTGCCGCGATCGCTCCTGAGCGCCTAGTGACCGGGGGCGTGATCGATCTGGAGTCGCCCTGGAACTGGAAGATCATGGTGGAGAACTTCCTGGAGTCCTACCACCACATCGGCCCCCATGCCGGCACGCTTCAGCAGTCCAATCCGGGCCTCGGAACCTATGTGGCCGACGCGCACGGGGCCTTCACCATCCTGGAGAACCCGCCCGCCGGGCCAGGTCACAGCCCCTTCGTGGTCGCCTGCGTCTTCCCGCTGACCCTGATGTTCTTCCTCGAAGGCGAGATGCCGTTGGGGGTCTGGTATGAACTCGACGGCATCGAGGTCGATCGCTTCCGCCTGCGCGTCCACCTGCTGATGCCCCCGGAGGCGGCCGCCGTGCCCGAGATCGTCGCCGGCTATCGCGAACAGGTCCTGCACGTTCACAATGAGGACATCCCGGTCTGCGAGGGGATCCAGGCCGGGGTGGCCAGCCAACTCTACGCGCCTGGCCCTCTGAGCCACTTGGAGCGAAGCCTTTGGCATTTCTATCGGCATCTTCAATCGAAGATGAGCTGAGGATGTCGCCGCGCGCGTTCCGTTGATATGCGTCAAGGCGGCGCCGTGGGCGGAGACGGCACATCCCTGGCGCTGATGTCCAGACATGGGAGTCGATCGTGACTAGCTCGGAAGATCTTGAGGGTGCGCCGGACCTTGGTGTCCTGATGCGGGGCGCGGGGTTCACGGAGGCCCGCCTGACCCGTGTGTTCGACCACCCGCAGGCCAAGATCTGGGCGGCGCTCACTCAGCCCGAGCGTATCGTCGAGTGGCTGGCGCCGGGCGAGATCGCGTCGACCGTCGGCGGCCCGGCCCGGCTCAACTTCGTCGACAGCGGAACCGTCATCGACAGTCAGGTCACCGCCTACGAGGCGCCGCGTCTGCTCGAATACTCCTGGAGCGGACCAGGCGAGCCTCTGCGGCCGCTTCGCTGGGAGACAGCCGCGGAAGGAGAGGGGACGCGCCTGACCCTGACGCTGCGGGTCCCCGACGGCGAGGACGTCGCGCGCAGCTGCGCCGGCTGGGAGGCCCACCTGGAAATGCTCGCCGCCGCCCTCGAGGGCGTGCCGATCAAGTTCCCATTCGACCGTTTCAAGGCGACACGGGAAGCCTACAAGGGGCTGCTGCCGGCCTGAGGCGCTTTCCCGAGGCCGCCTGAGGCGTCATCCTGGCGCGCATTCGACCGTCGGAGCCTGAGCCTTGCCGAAGACCGCACCTGCATCCGGCCTGCTCGTCCTGGTGGTTGGCCCTTCGGGCGTGGGCAAGGACACCCTGATCGACGGCGCCAAGGCCGCGCTGGCCGGCCATGACGTAGTCTTCTGCCGCCGCGAGATCACCCGTCCGGCCTCGGCGGGCGGCGAGGACCATGTTCCCGTCAGCGAGGCGCAGTTCGAGCAGCGCCAGGCGGCAGGCGCCTACGCCCTGTCCTGGCGGGCGCACGGCCTGGGCTACGGGATACCCGCGGCTATCCGCGAGGATCTGGCGGCGGGGCGGACGGTGGTGGCCAACGTCTCCCGCGCCGTCCTGGATGCGGCGCGCGCATCCTTTCCCCGCGTCCGGGTGGTCTCGATCGGCGCGGATCCAGAGGTCATCCGCGCTCGGCTGATCCGGCGCGGCCGCGAAACGCGCGACGAGATCGAGGAGAGGGTCGCTCGCGCCGGCGCCTTCAAGGCCACCGGTCCGGACGTGGTCGAGGTTTGGAACAACACGACCCCCGAGGAGGGTGTCGCGGCGTTTCTGGCCGCCTTGTCCATCTGACAGCGCGAGCGCCCTGGGCTCACGTCCTCGCGGCGGCTAGATTGCCGACAGCGCCTCGGCGACTCCCTCCCGGCTGCAGGCCCAGACCACAGAGCTCATGGACGAAGATATCCGTAAAGCCGCCCTCGATTACCATCGCCTGCCGCGGCCGGGTAAGCTCGCGGTCGTGCCGACCAAGCGCATGGCGACCCAGCACGATCTGGCGCTGGCCTATTCGCCGGGGGTGGCGGCCGCCTGCGAGGCGATCGTCGACGACCCCGCCGCGGCCCGCGAACTCACCGCCCGCGGCAACCTGGTGGCTGTGATCACCAACGGCACGGCCGTCCTGGGCCTCGGGAACATCGGCCCGCTGGCCAGCAAGCCGGTGATGGAAGGCAAGGCGGTCCTGTTCAAGAAGTTCGCCGGGATCGACGTTTTCGACCTCGAGGTGGACGCCTCCGATCCCCAACGCTTCATCGAGGTGGTCGCCGCCCTGGAGCCGACCTTCGGGGGGATCAACCTCGAGGACATCAAGGCGCCGGAGTGCTTCTTCATCGAGAAGGCGCTGCGCGAACGCATGGGCGTTCCGGTCTTCCACGACGACCAGCACGGCACGGCGATCGTCTGCGCCGTGGCGGTCCGCAATGCGCTCGTCCTGCAGGGCAAGTCGCTGAAGGACGTCAAGCTGGTGACCTCCGGCGCGGGCGCCGCCGCGCTCGCCTGCGTCGATCTCCTGGTCTCCATGGGCCTGCCGGTGGAGAACGTCACCCTCACCGACATCAAGGGCGTGGTCTACGTCGGGCGTGAAGACGACATGGCGCCCAACATGGCCCGCTATGCGCGCCACACCGACGCGCGCACCCTGCCCGACGTGCTGCCGGGCGCCGACATCTTCCTCGGCCTCTCGGCGCCGCGGGTGCTCAAGCCCGAGTGGTTGCCGCTGCTGGCCGAGAAGCCGCTGATCCTGGCCATGGCCAATCCGGAGCCGGAGATCCTGCCCGAACTGGTGGCCGAGGCGCGTCCGGACGCCATCGTCGCCACCGGGCGCAGCGACTACCCCAACCAGGTCAACAACGTCCTCTGCTTCCCCTTCATCTTCCGCGGCGCGCTCGACGTCGGCGCCACCGAGATCAACGAAGCGATGAAGCTCGCCGCCGTTGAGGCCATCGCCAACCTCGCCCGCGCCGAGGCCAGCGAGGTGGTGGCGACGGCCTATAGCGGCCAGGCGCCTGTCTTCGGCCCGCAGTACATCATCCCCAAGCCCTTCGATCCGCGCCTGATCCTGGAGATCGCCCCGGCTGTGGCTCGGGCGGCCATGGAGAGCGGCGCGGCCACCCGGCCCATCGCCGACTTCGACGCCTATCAGGCCGAGCTGGAGCTGTTCGTCTACCGTTCGGGCCAGCTCATGCGCCCGGTCTTCGACAAGGCCCGCGCTAAGCCTGCCCGGGTGGCCTACGCTGAAGGTGAGGACGAGCGCGTCCTGCGCGCTGTTCAGACCGTGATGGACGAGGGCCTGGCCCATCCCGTGCTGATCGGCCGCCGCAGCGTCATCGCGGAGAAGGTTAAGACCATGGGCCTGCGCCTGGACCTGGGCGGGCGGGTGACGGTGCTGGACCCCACCACCGACACCGAGCTCTTCGAGCCCCTGGCCCGCGAATATCAGACCATCGTCGACCGTCGCGGCGCGCCCCCGGCGTCGGCGGCGCGCCGGGTGACCAGCCGGCCCACCGTGACTGCGGCCATGCTGCTGCGCACGGGCCGTGTCGACGCCGCCCTGGTGGGCGGCAACGGCGACTGGTGGCGGCACATGACCTACGCCATGCCGATCATCCCGCGCCGGGGGGACGTGAGCCGGGTCTATGCGCTTTCGGCGCTGATCCTGCAGAACGGCACGCTGTTCATGTGCGACACCCACGTCAATGTGGATCCCACCGCCGAGCAGGTGGCCGAGATGACGCTGCTCGCGGCCGAATCCGTTCGGGGCTTCGGCGTCACGCCCAAGGTGGCGCTGCTCTCGCATTCCAGCTTCGGCGCTTCGAACTCGCCGCCCGCCCGCAAGATGCGCGAGGCGCTCGCCCTGGTGCGCGAACGCGCGCCCGAGCTGGAGGTCGACGGCGAGATGCACGCCGACTCCGCGCTCAGCGAAGCTCAGCGGATGGTCTATGTGACCTCCAGCCCGCTCAAGGGATCGGCCAACCTGCTGGTCATGCCGACGCTGGACGCCGCCAACATCAGCCTCACCCTGCTCAGCGCCGCCACCGAAGGCTTGCTCGTCGGCCCGTTGCTGCTGGGCATGTCCAAGCCGCTGCACGTGCTCGTGCCCGGCATCACCGCGCGCGGCATCGTCAACATCACCGCCCTTGCGGTGAACGAGGCGGCGGCGGCCGCGGAGGCGTCCTAAAGTCAGTCGCGCCTTACAGTCCGAAAGCCGATGTGCGAGGCGCCGGTGTCCGGCGGGCCCGCCTCGCGCGCGGCGGGACGGTAGCGGTAGCAGTAGTCGTCGGAACACAGGAACGAGCCGCCCTTGACCACGTGCTTCGGACCGATGGCGGCGGGGTCCTTGGGATCGAGCGCCATGTTGGAGTCCGGGCCCTGCGGCTCGGACGTCAGGCCTGGGCGATACCAGTCGCGGGTCCATTCCCAGACGTTGCCGGCCATGTCGTAGAGGCCGTAGCCGTTGGCGGCGAAACAGCCCACCGGGGCGGGCTTGATCTTGTAGCCGTCGTCGCCGGTGTCCGCCGCCGGGAACACGCCCTGCCAGGTGTTGGCCTTGGGCGCCTTTGGATCGGACGGCGCATTTCCCCAGGCGTAGCGGGCGCCCTCGACGCCGCCGCGCGCGGCGTACTCCCACTCGGCCTCGGTGGGCAGATCGCGCCCGCGCCACTTGGCGTAGGCCAGCGCGTCCTCATAGGCGATCTGGACCACCGGCTCGCGATCCCCGCCGCGGGCCGAGCCGGGGCCGGAGGGATGGCGCCAGTCCGCGCCGTCCACCACCCGCCACCACAGCGAGGGATCGGCGAGTTTCGGATCTGCCTTGGCGCCCACGAAGACCAGCGATGAGGGCTTGAGGTCACGCGGGTCCACGCCGGGATAGAGCGCAGGGTCAGGCTGGCGCTCGGCCAGCGTCACATAGCCGGTGGCGGCGACGAAGGCGGCGAACTGCGCATTGGTGACCTCGGCACGATCGATGGAGAAGGGCCTCACCGAAACCTCGCGCGGCGGACCCTCCTCGGGCCGAAGCGGATCGGCGCCCATCATGAAGCGCCCGCCGGGCAGGCGGACCTCGCCCACCGGCTGGGGCCCGCATTCGGCCCTGGGCGCGGCGGCCGTCTCCGCCGCCCTGGGGGAGCAGGCGCCGAGCGTTGCGGCGGCCAGCAGCGCCACCGCGGCCTTGATCGTCCAGCCTCGATGATGCGGCATGGCCGTTCCCCCGGAGTCCGAGCCGGCAAGAAAGTGACATATCACATGTCGATTGTCGTCCCCGCGGGGCCGGGCTTGGACTGACGCTGCGTCGGGCGGGTAGCATCCGACAAGTCCTCTAATCGCTGAAGGTGCGCCCATGAAACTCGTCCAGGCCGACCGGCTCGATTCCATCGCCGACTATCGCCTGCTTGAGGTGGACGTTCCGCGCCCCGCCCCCAGCGAGGTGCTGGTCAAGGTGGCGGCCTGCGGCGTCGGCTACGTGGACGCCCTGGTCTCGCTGGGCCGCTATCAGGTCAAGCCGCCCCTGCCGCATACGCCCGGCTCGGAAGTGGGCGGCTGGGTCGAGGCGATCGGCGAGGGCGTCGAGGGGCTGAAGGCCGGAGACCGGGTCATGGCGACCGGCCGCGGCGGCTTCACGGAATTCACCCTGGCCCCGGCGGCTGGCGTGGTTCCCATCCCCGAGCAGATGAGTTTCGCCCAGGCCGCGGGCTTCCGGATCAACTACCTGACCGCCCTGCACGGCCTGCGCGACCGCGCCGCCATCGCGCCGGGCGAGCGCCTGCTGGTGCTGGGCGCGGCCGGCGGAGTCGGCATGGCCGCGGTTCAGGTGGGCGCGCTTCTCGGCGCGCAGGTGATCGCGGCGGCCTCCAGCGAGGAAAAGCGCGCCTTCGCCGCCACCCATGGCGCGGCCCACACACTCGACGCGGCGCCCGGGGGCTGGCGCGACCGGCTCAAGGCCCTGTACGACGGCAAGGGGCCCGACGTGGTCTTCGATCCCGTCTGCGGGCCGCTGTTCGAGCTGGCCTTCCGCTCGCTCGCCTGGCGCGGCCGCCATCTGGTGGTCGGCTTCGCCGGCGGCCCCATCCCGGCCCTGCCGGCCAACCTGACCCTGATGAAGGGCGCCGGTCTCCTGGGCGTGGACGTGCGCCAGTTCCTCCTGTTCGAAGCCGAGCGCGCCCAGAGCCACCTGTCCGAACTTCTGGCCTGGGTCGCGGAAGGCCGGCTCGCTCCGCCGGTGGGCCGCGCCTTTGCGCTTGCGGACTTCGCCGAAGCGCTGGAGTTCGCGCTGACGGGGCAGGGGATGGGGAAGACGGTGCTGCAGATCGGCTAGGGCGCATTCCTCGAGCTCAGCCCAGCTGAACCAGATCGCTGTGCCCGAAGCCTTTCCGGTAATCGAGCACCGAGACGACCTCGGGCGTGATCTGGAAGAGGCTCATGTCCCCGGCGTCGGCCGACAGGTACTGCTCGATCTCGGGGGAGAATTTCTGCAGGAACAGCGCCCCCACGCTCTCCATCTCTCCAGGGGCGGTGAGCCGCCTCGCCCTGCCGCCGATCGAGAGCCCCCGGATCTCGCCCCAACTCTTATAGGGCAGGTCGATCGTCAGGGAGATCCTCGGGTCGCGGGTCAGATTGCGGGCCTTCTGGGAGTCTGGGGAGCAGCCGAAATAGATCGCCATGCCGTCGCTGGCGTAGCTGACCGTCGTCGCCTGCGGCCAGCCGTCTTCGCGAAGGGTCGCCAGGGTGAGGTCCTTGCCCTCCTTGATGATCGAGAGGATCTCCTGCTCAAGCGCGGCGTTCATCGCGGCCTCCTGCGGCTTAGGAAGCCGGCACGATAGCGGGGCAGGCCACGGCGTTGGTGACTTAGGTCAATGTCCCGCGGCCCCCGGGGCCGGCGCGACCGTGTCACGTGGCGCCGCGCCTGCGAAGGGAATCGGTCGGATGCGCTCATTGCAGCCCGGCCATCGGAGATTTCGATAGCTCGACCGGCGGCCGGTGTGGGGCGGTCCGCCGACGCGACGCTGCGTCCGGCTCGCCGCTCGCGTGCCTCGCCCCTTGGTCTAGCTGCCTAAACCTTTGGGTTGACGTCTTGCCGCGCCGATCGATCGCCATAGAGGCGGTCTATGAAAAATTCATAGAAAATCGATTTCCGCGATGCTGCAGCGCGGGATAGACAGCCGCTCACACCGACATCAACCGGAGAGCGACATGTCCCTCATCAACACTGAAATCAAACCGTTCAACGCCCAGGCCTTCAAGGGCGGCAAGTTCATCACCGTCACCGACGCCGACCTGAAGGGCAAATGGTCGGTGGTGTTCTTCTACCCGGCCGACTTCACCTTCGTGTGCCCGACCGAGCTGGAAGACCTGGCCGACAACTACGGCGAGTTCCAGAAGCTCGGCGTGGAGATCTACAGCGTCTCGACCGACACCCACTTCGCCCACAAGGCGTGGCACGACACCTCCGAGGCGGTGAAGAAGATCCAGTACACCATGGTCGGCGACCCGACCGGCGTGATCTGCCGCAACTTCGAAGTGATGATCGAGGAAGCCGGCCTGGCCGACCGCGGGACCTTCGTCGTCGATCCCGACGGCAAGATCCAGATTGTCGAGATCACCGCCGGCGGCATCGGCCGTGACGCGCTCGAGCTGCTGCGCAAGGTCAAGGCCGCTCAGTACGTCGCCTCGCACCCGGGCGAAGTCTGCCCCGCCAAGTGGCAGGAAGGCGAGAAGACTCTCGCCCCGTCGCTCGACCTGGTCGGCAAGATCTAAGACCTGACCGGCGTCGTCGCCCTGGCCCCTCCGGGCTGGGCGACGGCGCCCCTTCATCCCTGCGCAAGGCGCGCGGCAGGACCATCCCCATTGGAGCTAAGCCATGTTGGACGCCGGACTGAAGGCCCAGTTGAAGGGCTATCTCGAAAACGTCACCCAGCCCGTCGAGCTGGTGGCCTCCCTCGACGACGGCGCGAAGTCCCAGGAGCTGTTGAGCCTGCTGCAGGACATCGCTGAACAGTCGGACAAGGTGACCCTGGTGCTCGGGGGCGACGACGCGCGCAAGCCTTCCTTCGCCATCAACCGCGCCGGAACCGACATCGGCGTCCGCTTCGCGGGCCTGCCGATGGGCCACGAGTTCACCTCCCTCGTGCTGGCCCTGCTGCAGGTCGGCGGCCACCCGCCCAAGGTCGAGCAGGACGTGATCGACCAGGTGAAGGCGCTCGACGGGGCTTACGCCTTCGAGACCTATTTCTCCCTGTCCTGCCAGAACTGCCCGGACGTGGTGCAGGCGCTGAACCTGATGAGCGTGCTCAATCCGCGCATCCGGCACGTGGCCATCGACGGCGCCCTGTTCCAGGACGAGGTCGAGGCCCGCAAGGTCATGGCGGTCCCGACGGTTCTGCTGAACGGCGAGCCCTTCGCCCAGGGCCGCATGAGCCTGGAGCAGATTCTGGCCAAGATCGACACCGGCGCGATCGCCCGCGAGGCCGAGAAGATCAAGTCCAAGGACGCCTTCGATGTCCTGGTGGTCGGCGGCGGCCCCGCCGGCGCGGCGGCGGCCATCTATGCGGCGCGCAAAGGCATCCGCACCGGCGTGGCGGCCGAGCGCTTCGGCGGCCAGGTGCTGGACACCATGGCGATCGAGAACTTCATCTCGGTGCCCCACACCGAAGGCCCCAAGCTCGCTGCCTCGCTCGAGCAGCACGTCAAGGACTATGACGTCGACATCATGAACTTGCAGCGGGCGACCAAGCTGGTTCCCGCCGACGGTCCCGGCGACCTGATCCAGGTGCAGCTGGAAAGCGGCGCCTCGCTCTCGGCCAAGACCGTGATCCTGGCCACCGGCGCCCGCTGGCGGCAGATGAATGTTCCCGGCGAGGAGGAGTATCGCAACAGGGGCGTCGCCTATTGCCCCCACTGCGACGGTCCGCTGTTCAAGGGCAAGCGCGTGGCGGTCATCGGCGGCGGCAACAGCGGCGTCGAGGCGGGCATCGACCTGGCCGGCATCGTCAGCCACGTGACCCTGATCGAGTTCGACGGCCAGCTGCGGGCCGACGCCGTCCTTCAGCGCAAGCTGGCGAGCCTGCCCAACGTGACCGTCATCACCTCGGCGCTCACCACAGAGGTCCACGGCGACGGCGCCAAGGTGGTCGGCCTGAGCTACAAGGACCGCAAGACCGACGAGATCCATCGCGTCGATCTGGAGGGGATCTTCGTGCAGATCGGCCTCGTCCCCAACACGGAATGGCTGAAGGGCTCCGTCGCTCTCAGCCCCCGTGGCGAGATCGAGATCGATGCGCGGGGCCAGACCTCCGTCCCCGGCGTCTTCGCCGCAGGCGACACGACCACGGTCCCCTACAAGCAGATCGTCATCGCCATGGGCGAAGGCTCGAAGGCCGCGCTCTCGGCCTTCGACTACCTGATCCGGCTGGCCCCGGTGGAGGAAGCCGCCGCCGCTTAAGGCTGCCGGCGGCCGGGCAGGGCGGCTTAGCCCGTCTGCCCGGCCGGTCGGCGGTCAGCGCGCCGCCGTCAGCGACGTCACGACCCGTCGCCCGCGGTCGTCGCGGCGGCAGGTGACCGCGGCGCCCAGCGGCTCCTGCGCGATCATCTGCTGGACGACCGCCGGGTCGTCCGGGTCGGTCATGGCCACGAAGCGCTCGCCCGCGGCCGTGCGGCAGACCAGGATGCCGGCCGGGGCCTCGCGGCCGTAATCGATGGTGTAGGTCTCCACCGTGCCGGAGAGCGCCGCGTCGGGCGCGGGCTTCGGCGCTGGCCAGGCGTTGACCTGCGCCTGCAGGTCCTTGCTGTCGAAGCCTTTCCAGACGCAGGGCTTGGTCGAATAGACGCCCACCGAATACTTCGACAGGAAGCCGCCGTTGGCGCCGACGAAGCCGTACTGGCCAGGCTTTTCGCGCAGGGCCCGGATCATGCTGGCGATGGCATGCATGGAGTAGTTGTTGCCCGCTCCGCCGAAGAACGGCAGGCCGCCGGTTACGGTCAGCGGACGCGGGTCGTCGGCCGAAATCCCCAGCGCGTCGCGCGCGTCGAACACCGCCACGGGGAAGCAGCTGTAGAGGTCGAAGACCGCGATGTCGGCGACGCCCACGCCGGCCGTCTCCAGGGCGCGCTTGCTGGCCAGCGCGGCGGCCGGATAGTCGGCCAGGTCATTGCGCTCGATCGGCGTGCGCTCGGCCACGTCCGCACCGCCGTGCAGATAGACCCAGCGGTCCTCCGGCACGCCGAGCTCGCGGGCTTTGCCCACTGAAGTGATCAGCACGGCCGCGCCCTGGTTGGCCTGGTCGCGGGCCACCATCCGGCGCGGGAAGGGATCGGCCACCAGCCGGTTGCGGGGCGTGACGGTGGCGAGCGCCTCGGCGTCGAACACCTCCTGCGACATGGCGTGCGGGTTGGTCGCGGCGACCTTGGTGAAGGGGGCGAACAGCTTGCCCATCTCCAGCGCGTACTTGGCGCGGTCGAGGCCGGTCTTGGCCCGGCGGGCGTTCTCGAACATGGCGTAGAGCTGGATCGGCGTGCGCGCGCCGTGCGAGGCCAGTTCCTGGGTCACCAGGCCGTCCAGCGCATAGCCGCGGTCGTCCAACGAGCCTTCGACGGTTTCGGACCAGTCGCGGGTTTCGCCCTTGGACGTCAGGTCGCGGATCGTGGAAATGGCTTCGGAGCCGAAGATCAGCGCCATGCCGATCTCGCCCTTGCCGATCGCCTGGGCGAACTCGTTGACTAGATGCTGCGGGCCCTGACCGCCCACGGGCTCCAGGATGGCGCGGGCCGGGTCGGCGCCGATCCGCTTGGAAACCGAGCGGGGGAAGTTGTTGGAGCGGCCGAAGGGCGCGACGGCGTTGGCGCCCGAGATCTCGAACTGGCGGATGGCGGCGACCACGTCGACGTGGGCGGCCAGCGGCTTGGCCGCGCGCGCGTCGTCGAGGGCGGCCTGCGCTGCGCGCGCGGCGAGCGCCACGGGCGAGAGCGCCTCGTAGCTGGGGGAATCGATGCGTTCCGAAGCCTCTCCGACCCCGATGATCACCGGCGTAAGATCGTTCACTGCAGCTTCTCCCTCGTGGCGTTCTTCTCAGGTCCCCGTTTCCCGGGGCGCGTTCGGAGGCAATCTAGCCGCCTGACGTCGCGGCGCCCCAAGCGCGTTTGCGCGGGAGGCGGGTCGACATGGCGCCTAGACCTGCGTGGCGGGTGCGGCGGCGCGCGGCGACAGGGTGTGGGCCAGCATCGAGAGCATCTCGGCGCGCAGCGCCTCCATCGCAATCCGCTCGGGTTCCACCAGCCACTGCAGCAGCACCCCGCGGATGGCTGCCATGATCAGCATCGCCTGGGCCCGGCAGTTGATGTCCGACCGCACCTCCCCGCGCTCGACGCCGATGCGAAGGTGGTGGGAGATGTAGCCAGTCGCCATGCGGTTCAACTCCGCCGCCTCAGGCCGATAGGGCGAGTCGGGCACAGTCGCCTCGGCGAGCAGGATGTGCACGGCGATCATGATCTGCACCTGAGTCTCCGGCGCATCCAGCAGCAGCCGCGCCGTGGTCAGCACCGCTTCGAGACCCTCTCCGCGTTCATCGGGCCGGGAGCCGAAGGCCTCTTCCGAGCGGACATGGAGGTGGTGGATCAGGGCCCGGATCATCTCCGCCTTCGTCCCGAAGGTCTGTGTGGGCAGGCCGCGGCTGTAGCCCGCGCGCTCGGCGACCTCGGCCAGGCTGAAGGACAGGGATTTCCGCTCGGCCAGAAGGGCCAGCGCGGCGTCGAGCATCCGGCGGCGCGATTCATTACGCCGCTCCGCCTGTGTGCGCCGCTTCCCCCCCACGACCACTCCCTTCCCCGAACGCTGGCGCGTAGGCCGCGCTCAGTCCGAATGCCGGCCGTCGCTTCTTACCCACGCAGGATTGGGGTCGGAATTCGTCGGCGGTGTCAAATCCACGTCGACAGTGACATTTCCGACACGAGCAGCAAAATATTTTCTATGCGCATAGCAAATATGTGCGCCGCCGACATTCCGTCGGGTACCTAGCTTGCACGCCATGGTCGCGACTCCCTCGCTGGGGGGGCGGCCGGGGCCATTCGGGAGAGAGCGCGCCGCACGGGTCTCATCGCCCCTTGGCGGAAGCGCCCCAAAACATCTCTGGGTCCGGCGTAGACCGGAACCAAGCTAGGGGAGAGACCATGCGGAATTTCAGACTTTCAGCCTCGTTCGCCGTCCTGGCGTTCGCCATGACGCCCGGCCTGGCGCTGGCGCAGCAGCAGGGCCCCATGGTCGAGGAGATCGTCGTCACCGCACAGAAGCGCGAGCAGAGCCTGCAGGATGTGCCGATCGTGGTCACTGCCATCGGCCAGCGCCTGCTGCAGGACACCGGCGTCCGCGACGTCAAGGACCTGACCCAGGTCACGCCAGGCCTTCTGGTCACCTCGACGTCCAACGAGACCAACACGGTCGCGCGGATCCGCGGCGTGGGCACGATCGGTGACAACGCCGGCCTGGAATCCAGCGTCGGCATCGTGGTGGACGGCGTCTACCGTCCCCGCGCCGGCACCGGCATCGGCGACCTGGGCGAACTGAAGCGCGTCGAAGTGCTGAAGGGCCCGCAGGGCACCCTGTTCGGCAAGAACACCTCGGCCGGCGTCATCAACGTGATCACCGCCGAACCGTCCTTCGACTTCGGCTCCGACATCGTCGCCTCGCTCGGCAACTACGGCGCCAAGGAACTCAGCGTCTCGGTCACCGGCCCGCTGATCGACGACAAGCTGGCCGGCCGCATCTATGTCGCCGGCCGTAAGCGCGACGGCTTTTATGACGTCGTTCGCGGCGCCGGCAACCGCGCCGACGACGAAGACAACAACCGCAACTACTGGACCGCCCGCGGCCAGCTGCTGTTCACCCCGACCGAAGACCTGACGATCCGCGGCATCGTCGACTACACCCAGCGCAACGAGAGCTGCTGCCTGGCCGCCACCCTGGTGCGCGGGCCGGCCGGTCCGTCGCTGGACATCGCCTCGGGCGTCGTCGCCAGCGCGCCGGTCGCCATCAAGGACAGCCGTACGGCCTACGCCAATCGCGGCGGCCCGAACGACGTGCGCGACAAGGGCGTGTCCGTCGAAGCCAACTGGGACAGCCCGTGGCTGAACAACGCCACCCTGACCTCGATCACCGCGTGGCGGAACTGGCGCACGATCATCGGCCAGGACAGCGACTTCACCGCGGCCGACATCATCTATCGCGACAAGGACGGCCACTTCTCGACCGAGTTCGAGCAGTTCAGCCAGGAGTTCCGCTACGCCGGCGTCGCCGGCAAGCTGAACTGGCTTGTCGGCGCCTTCTACGCCAAGGAAGACCTGGACCAGAGCACGCCGCTCGCCTTCGGCAACGACATGGAGCGCTTCCTCAGCCTCCGCTTCTCCGGCA
>Ga0153916_10002394_pt1 | contig 13718 bp, 8 predicted proteins | sample Opewatmetagenome_FD_109642 | JGI IMG/M metagenome (GOLD analysis project Ga0153916, IMG submission 109642) | Freshwater wetland microbial communities from Ohio, USA - Open water 3 Core 3 Depth 4 metaG | ecosystem: Environmental > Aquatic > Freshwater > Wetlands | place: USA: Ohio, Lake Erie, Old...
GAATGTATCCCGTGCTGCGGATATCGTTTTTCAGCTTCTCATCCACCTGGGGAAATAGAAAAGACGAGCTGCAGAGAATGATCAGAGCAATCACCTTCAATTCTCTCATGCCATGTCTCCTTCGAAGCGAAAGCGCCGAATTCAGTTGAATAAATAGCATGGGCTAATCTAAAGGGTCAATCCCCATTTGAGTTGAAAAACAGCGAACCTCTTATGCAATGGGCCTGGGTTTTCATGCTCTTGGCGTGGCCGTTCGCCTGGGGCGGACCTATCCCTGGATAACGCCCGGCGGGCATGTCGGGCGATTGGGCAGCGAAGCGCTCTCAAGACTCTGTTTCGATTTACTAATCCCCCTTATCCCCCCTATGGAATTAAGGGGACTGACGGACCGTGTTGCTAAGGTGTTCTTCTTAGTTCCGAAACGCGTTCCAAGACTCATCTGTAGATATTAATCCCCCTGCCCCCTTGTTCAATCAAGAGGGACTATCGGACCGCGTTTCCGATAGAGGAAGTGTGGGCGATAGAGGATTTGAACTTCTGACTTCTACCGTGTGTAGGAAGCGGCGAAAATATATAAAGTGTAGAAAATAATGGATTTCCGTTGAAATGGGGCCGTTATTAGAGCAGCTTGGATTTCGATAGAGTTCGATATCTTTAGATATGTTTCGATATCCCTGACATCTTTTGGGCACAATTTGGGCACAGTCCTTCATTTTGAAGCGAACCTTTTTCTCGCCTTTTTAATATTTACTAATGACGGAAAGGAACATCATAATGACGTTAAAGCCCGTTCAAACGATTGTGATCGCGGCCCTCATCTTTTTTATGGCGTCCTTCCAGCTTCTCTCCCAGACCCCGGAACAGTGGTGGCAGGATATCGATACCCTGACCGGGCTTATCGCGAACCACCATCCCAACCCATGGGGGAGAGTCTCCCAAAAGGATTTCCTCGAGCGAACGGACGAAATCAAGGCTAAGCTCCAGCATTGGAACTCGGAGAAAGTCATCGTGGAGCTGATGAGGCTTGTGGCAAGCCTTTATGACGGCCATACGGAGATTCGGTTGAGCGGACAGGAGCGCTTCAACCTCTGGTTTCCGGTCAGAATAGAGAAATTTTATGACGGTCTTTTCATAACCGCCTGTGCGGAGGCCCATAAAGAGCTATTGGGCTCCCGCATCCTGAAATTGGGAAATCTAGAGGCGCTTGAGGCCTATAAAAAGGTTGCAACAATCGCGAGTAAAGACAGCGAGGCCGCCGCCTCCAGGCTGACCGCCAACTACCTTTCCAACGCCATCGTGCTCAAAGCCTTGGATATCATCAATGATGAAAAAGTCCTGTCGTTGGAGCTTGTAACGGCAAGAAACGGAAAAAAGAGCGTTGCGCTCTCCTCGGACGCCTGGGTGATGAGAAACAACTGGACCTGGAACAGAGCCTCTGTCCCGACGAAAAATAAGACAGTCACGGTCTTTGACAACCGCCTGAACGAGCTTCCCCCCTACCTTTCCAAGCTGGTCCCGGCGCGCATCCCCTACTGGTTTGAGTTCTATCCCGAAAGAAAATTGTTCTTCCTGCAGTTCAACGCCGTTACGAATTGGGATAAGGCTCCTTTTGTCGATTTTACGAAAAAGCTCTTTAAATCTTATGATGACAACGTCCGGGACATAGAGAAATTCGTGATCGATCTTCGTTTCAATGAGGGCGGCAATGGCGCTTTGCTTCCTCCTTTTCTGCGGGAATTCATCCTGCGCCGCGACTCCCTGCCGCGCGGTAAACTCTATATCATGACCGGCAGCCACACATTCAGCGCCGCCACCAACCTGATCGGGAAGATGTTGAAGTATACCAGCGCCATCACGGTCGGGGATATCGCGCCGGGGCCGTTGAATTGGTATTCGGACGTCATAGAACTTAAGCTTCCAAACAGCAACCTGCTTATCAATATCTCTTCCATGTTCTGGATGGAAGGGCACGCCTTGGACAAGCGCGGATGCTATCCCCCCGATTATTACCTGCCCGAGACTTACAAGGATTTTGTCGCGTTCAGGGACAAGCCGCTGGAAGCCATCCTGGCCGGTACGGCGCTGCCCTTGAAGGACATTCTCCTCGATCAGGGCTGGGATAAATTCAAGGCGGAGTTTGAAATAAGAAAAGCGCAACACTCGGACGTCGAGAATTGGTTTCCCTACACCCATTTTGACCTGGTTTTGACGGCCTATTTCGACCTGCTTTCCTCGGGAAAGGGAGACGACGCCCTGGAGCTCTTAAAATTCAACGCCGTCCTTTATCCCGATGATTTCCGCTCCTGGTACGGCTTGGCAGAAGTAGCGAAAGACCTTGATAAAACCGACTTGGCGCTCAGTTCCTATGAAACGCTTATAAAAATGGAACCCCAAATCGCCGACGTCCGCCCTTCCTATCATGCCATTCTCTTATTAAAAAGCTTCCGTGACAGAGGCGTCAAAGGTCTAGCCGCGATGTTTGAAAAAATGAAAACGGCCCATCCCACGGAATTCAATGAAAATTCTCTTAATGTTATGGGATACGGTCTGCTGCAAAAAGGGAAAGCGCAGGACGCCATTTCGGTGTTCGTGCTCAATCTTGAGCTGTTTCCGGATTATGCCAACGGATATGACAGCTTGGGTGAGGCCTGGCTGAAAATCGGAGACAAACAAAAGGCCAGAAAGGCGTATGAAAAAGCCCTAAAGCTCGACCCAGGCCTAAGTTCTTCTAAGAAAGCGCTGGAGGAATTGAACAAAAAAGGCCGAGGATGAGATAACGCCGTCTGAACAGGGGCGTCTTTCACCGCTTGGCGAAGGGAACGACAGGGTGGGCGATAGAGGACTTGAATCTCTGACTTCACCCGTGTGTAGGAAGCAGCGAAAAACGCTAAGGTGTAGAAAATGATGGAATTCCGTTGAAATGAGCCCTTTTTTGGGGCCGCTTGGATTTCGATGGATTTCGATATCTTTAGATTCGTTTTGATATCTCTGACATATTTTGGGCACAATTTGGCACAAACCCAAAAGAGGAGTGAGCCGATGAACATACGAGAAAGAATTGCCCTCCCACAAGAGGAACTAAAGTTTGAAGATGAAAAGCAGGAGGTTTTGTATTCCGAACTCCACAGGCTGTGTGATCCATGGCCGGATAGCCTAGAAAATAATCTTACATTTGAAGAGAAACAGGAACTACTGAACTTAAACAAAGAACGACAAAAAGGAGAATCCGAAGCCCTGGCGAGGCGACCGGAATTCTCAACTTGGAACTCAGCTGAAGAGACGCAAAGCAATCTTGGTGCTGTGCTAAAGGACCTAAGGAAAACGAATGATATTGTCGAAAAAATGATAGAGATCATAACGAAGGCCAAGAGGTAATGGGGCCAGATTCTGGATCTATAGGTCAGCGGTTCAAATCCAATCTCTCCGATATCGTCCCTGCCGCCACGTCGCCCTCCAGGCAGGCGGATAGAGCAGTTGCCTTCTAAGCAGCGGGTCGGGGGTTCGAGTCCCTCCAGGCGCGCTCCCTTATTCCCCGAGAAATCTGCCTTCTTGGCAATATCTCGTGCGCTCGAAAATTGTCACAATTTTGCACAGCCTTGCACCGTTTTAGGCATCCGTTGAGCACACATTTAGCACAGCCAGGGCGCCCCAGCAAGCTAGACCCATCAACTTCTAGCCGTCTGTTCCATGCTGACTGGTTGCTTTCGTATAAAAAAGTCTTTTAGGCCATATGGACCGTTGGACTCCGGATCCAAAGGTCGGAGGTTCGAATCCTCTCCGGCACGCCATTCAATTTCTTCTATTTCAAGCGGAGGACGAAAAGGCCATCGCGTTGAAGGAAGGTCTCTTCCTTCTCAACTTTGTAACCGGCTTTATCGACGCTGGCCAGGAACTCCTCCCGTGTTGCCGATCGCGCGGATTCGCCACCCGATTTGGCCGGGTCATCCAGGACGATGGCCAGTGTCCCTCCCGGCTTGAGGGCGGGAGCGATGTTCCGTAAAAAGCGAGCGGGCTCCTCGAACGCGTTGTAGACATTGATCATGAGGACCATGTCAAGAGACCGGGGCGGGAAGCAGGGATCATGAGTCTGGCCGAGAATAATCTTGATATTGTCCAGCCCGCCTTGTTTGCTTCTTCGTTCGAGAAACTCAAGGGCACTTTCGTCTATATCGTTCGCATAAACCACGCCATTATTGCCGACCCTCCGGGCGAGCCAGACGGTGAATCGTCCAAAGCCGGCACCGACCTCGCCGATGACCATGCCCGGCTTGAGGCCGATGGCGTCCATGATCTTATCCGGCGGCTGGAGCAGGTTCTCATTCTCCTCCTCGGGATGATTCATTTCATCCGGCCGGATGGCTGGGGCCTTCAGGAGGTCCGCTTCATGTCCACGGGCCAGTTTCTCGGTATTTTGCTCCTCAAGCTCTGCTCTTTCTGCTTTGCTCCGGCAGCTAAGAGTAAAACAAAGAAGAGAGGCCAAAGAAGTGGCCAAAATTGTGTTTTTCATTTACGCCCCTCGTATTTATCGACATATCTATGCTTCACCGGAAGAAATAGGCAAAAATCCGCATAATCTGTGAAGTCATCGTGGCAAGGATGACAGTCCATTAGCGCAACTCGACAATCCGCTCAGCGACGGGAACGAGGGCGTTGTAGGCAGCTACGAAAGAGCGCGGCCCCATTGTGATCGTATCGATGAGAGCCTTTCGGCCGGATTTGCCTTCGATCGTCCTTGCCATGTCTGCGCCGATGATGTAATAAGCGCGCTGCATGACACCAATGTCCCAGGAACGCTTCTGCCGTTCATCGGCGGGGAGAGAGGCTGCCTGTATGAAGAATCCGTTGAGCTTATTCCGCAGCTCGATGACGTCCGCCGGGTTCGTCAGCAACTGGTAGTCCTTCTCACCTGCCGCCGGGTACATCGCGACGGCCTGGAAAGCCACATACGTCGCCATCCCCTCGTTCTGCAGGGGCCTGAGCATATTGTAGAATCGATCGTCGTTCTGGAGCGCCAGCGTCTGGGAAGTGGGGTTCCTGCCGTAGCCGATGTGGAAGACCTCATGCAGGATCCCATTCAAAAGATGCTGCCGGTCGCCCTGCCAATACGGGGCCATGATGTTGACGACGATGTTGTCGTGGGTCATGAAACTGCGGGCGCGTATGAAGGCGGTGAAATAGACGGTCGTGTCCAGCTTCACGTCGGTGTCGGGCAGGTAGGAGCAGACGTGTGGGAGTGCCTGTTTCATGAACTCGGCGTGGCTGTCCGCCAGCGCCTTGCCCAAGGCGAAGGCAGGGTGGGAGGAGCGCTCTGAAGCGGGGGTGCTCACGATCCTCTCCAGGTTCACGCGCCATTCGTCGAGTGGGATCGGGATATTGTTCAGCTCGTGCCATAGCTTGGCCAGCCTGTAGGCGCCGTCCTCCTTCCAGAAGCGCTCGGGGTTCGCAAGAATATCTTCAGGCCGCAGGAAGATGTGCTCGATGGAAGAAATATCGAATACAACGTGTGCGCTGGCCCATCGTGGTGAGTTCGTGCCGGCGGCCTGGGCCGGCGGCTGCGCGACGAGCGGGAAGGAGCAGAGCAGGAGAAAAAGGAAGAACGGCATGGCGCGACGATTGACGCTCGCATGAATGGCACAATCGAGATTTGGCCTGACTCGCACGGCTTTGCCTATTTCGACTGTCGAGCATTCATGATCATGGAGACAAGCTGGATGGTAGCTTCCCCTGGGTCTTGGTATTCTCCATCCGTATCGTAGCGGTAAATATAGACCATCTTATGCTCGGGCAAGACCGACAGCGCGTGGACGCCGATGCCGGTATGGTAGAAGCCGCCCTGGCCGTCAAACAAGATCTTCGAAAAGGCTGCTCCCGGCAGGACAACATTCCACATATAGCCGTAGCCTACACCCATTTGCTCATCGACGATTGAGTAAGCCTTGGTGCTTTCCTCAATCCAACCCTGCGGAATGATCTGCCTGCCGTTCCAGTTGCCGTTTCTCAGGAACAACAAGCCAAAACGGGCCATATCTCTTGCGGTCATCCTAAAGTTATAGGCAGGGTGTTCTGATTTGTCTTCTTCAAAAGAGTACTTGCAGTCGTCCAGGCTGAAGTCTTCCATTCCAATAGGCTCGGCTATCTCCTTCTTGAATGCTTCGAATATCTTAGACCCGGTGACCTGTTCGAATATGGTGCCCAGGGCGTTAAAATCCCAGTTGTTGTAATAGAAAAAGGTGCCCGGAGGATGGCTTCCTCGCTGGGGACGCATCCCGGCCATATCCTTCGTCTCGGCGGCTGCATCGTGGTAAACACCTGAACGGGACTTCAGGAGGTCCCTGATCGTGGCTGTTCTTTCTTTCGCGGTGAGCGAAGGGGGGATGTCATTGATGTTCAATTTCTCGAGGGTTGCGTCCAAATCGATCTTGCCGCGGGCCAAGTAGATGCCGTACAGTGCGCTCAAAAAGGGCTTGCGGATAGAGTGGACGCTATATTTTGCCGCCACCTTCCCCCAGGATATGAAGACCTTTCCGTCGTAGAGCACCATGACTGCGGCTGAATGGATCTTTTCCGCGAAGGCTTTGGCCTCTTCAAGCTTCTGGGACGACCAGCCTACGGCTTCCGGCGTGACGTACTCGAGGCCGGCTCCGATGTCCTTAGCCCCGGGAGCCTGGGCGCGGATCAATGGGGAGACAAGACAAAGAAGGCCGATAAGGATGACGCGTCTTTTAGACCGGAGCATTCTTTTTTGTCTCGGCAACAGCATTTGAGCCCCTCCTCTGAGGAGTTTGAGTATGACCCTATAATCAATATGATGATTATCCAATAAAGAAGGTTGCTCCCCGCCCCCGGTCAATGTCCCAGCCCTTGAGTGAACTTTCCAACACGGGGGCTCCGGATCCAAAGGTCGGAGGTTCGAATCCTCTCAGGCACGCCAAGCTTCCCCCTTTTTCTCTCACCATCTTAATCATTTCCATGACCGGCGCGATTAGAACTTCAGGTTTATCGACATGAATATCATGTCCTGTCCCCTCAACGATGACCTGCCTTCCCCCAGGAATAAGAGCGGCTAATTGGTCGTTCAAAGCCGAGTCCAATTTCGCCATCTTTTCTATGGCCTTATCGCTAAATAGCGGAGCCATAGCTTTAGCGCGGCCGGCAGCCATCAAGACCACATACGGTATCCGGGGGAGAGGCTTGCTTTTCCTGATCTGTTCCCTGGTCAAATCACGATAATCGGCTTCGGTTTTAGGATGTTCGGGCGTGCTGAACCTGGCGGCCATCAGTTCGTCGAATGCTTCAAGGTCTTTTCCCTCGAGGACCTTTCGCATTTCGTTTAGGACATCTTCATGCTGGGTATCCTCAAGAATCAATCCGCCTGTGTCATCAGGGAACATGGAGGCGAAGAGCCGAGCGATATTTCCGCCATAAGAATGCCCGACCAGAATATATGGCTTCGGAACAGACAATTTATCGAGCAGGACTTGAAGGTCTTTGGCGGACTGCTCGCCATGGGTCGGCAAATCGCCGATTTCACTTTTCCCGATGCCTGCCCGGTCATATGTCACAACCGTTGTTCTCGCGGCCAGGTCCGGGATCATGGAGTTCCAATAGGCTTGGGGAGCCTCAAGGCCGCTGACCAGCACAACTGTGGGCGAGCCGTTGCCGTACACATAGCAGTCCAGTTTTCGTCCGCCCACATCGACCATTCTTTCAATTTTAGCGGCGGAGGCCGGCAGGGTGGGAGTGGCCGAGACAAACAGCCCCAGGACGATGAGAACAATCGCCTCTGGTGTTCTCATGGCAACCTCCTTCGACCAATTGGGAGGCTATCCGCCCCCACAAAGGATACCGGCCGGCAGGCTGTCCGTGTTTACATCAATCCTTTCTCGATCCGGCCGACGGCGGTTCTCGGCTTCCGGCTCATCGGGAAGGAAGTTCTTGGGCTAACCACGAGGTGAGGGTGATGGCGGCGAGCTGGCGTCAGATCGATCCCCATAAGTCCGGCACACCTGAAGCTTCCCGCCGGCTGGCTGGGCTGACGGGCAACTAATCACTAATTCAGGTCCCTCCGTGTGCACAATTTTGAGCACATCATCCGGGAGTGAGCCTACAACCCATTCATCTCAAATCAATTACGACAGTAGCCCAGCTGCCTTCTAAGCAGCGGGTCGGGTGTTCGAGTCCCTCCAGGCGCGCTCTCCTTTTCCTCGATTGAATTTCCCTGCCGGACAGTGCTATTCTTAAGCCAGACGGCATCAGGGTCAGCAGGCCATGAAATGCCCCGAATGTCAGGCGGATAATCCCGGCACATCCCGTTTTTGCGGGACCTGCGCTACATCCCTGACAACCGCCAAATCCGCCCGCCTCCTGACCCATCCTCCATCTCACTACTGACTCGGCATGCTTTGCGAGCGCGAAGGATCGAAGGCCATAGCCCGGATTCACTGCAAGAAATTCCCCGGCCTCTGGAAAGAGGCCGACACCAGCCGCCTTGATGTCGAGGATGCGAGGTATACGCTGGCCGGATTGAGGGGACATAAATTATAGAGGAGGAATCCGTGACGAGCACCAAAAGAAGGTTCCTATGCTCTGCCGCGTTGTTGATTCTCTCAATGCCTATCTGGAACGGAGGACAGGCGCGAACGCCACAAGACAAAGCGGTCGCGCTCGATGGAATATGGCGTTTGCGGGGATATGGAAAACTCTTGCATATTTACCAGGGCAACTACACTAACTATGACATTACAGAAATAAGCTGCTTGCCAGTCAGGAAAGGGACTGTAAGGGATCTCATGGAAAGGTTTGACCGCTTTACGATCCATGATACAGGCCAGTTATCACTGTTCACGAAGGGAGGGAACACGCGCTATACCTATGATAGGCTAAACACCCTGCCTGAGCATTGTCAAAATGATTGCCCCTCCAGATCAAAGGACCCTGAATTTAACTATGAAGTGTTCCACCATTCATTCAAGGAAAACTATCCATTCTTTAAACTCCACAACGTTGATTGGGACGGGATGTATAAAACCTATCGTCCCCAAGTGACGGCGAAAACCACTGAAGATGAACTTTTTGAAATTTTTTCGGCGGTCATCAAGTCTTTTAATGATCCTCATGTCAATTTGCAGGCGGGTGATCGATGGGTCGGCAGCACAAGACCCGACACCTTGGCCTTGCACAATCGACAAGAATTCGCGTCGGAAAAGCCCGAAGATCGCTTTTTTAAATCTCTCGAAAAACTCCGATCCGTCATGAAAACGGAATTCTTGAATCTTGATTGTCGAATCGCCGCAAATGGCTTCATTGTCTGGGGGAAGACCAAACCCAATATCGGCTATCTCAATATTTTTATCATGGGAGATTATGCGGGGCTCGGGGCTTCACGGACAGAAAGCGAAGCCGTCTTAGCAACAACGATGGACCAGGTCATGGAATATTTTAGGAGTGTTGAAGCTGTCGTGGTTGATGTCCGCTTCAATACCGGAGGACATGATAGGATCTCGATGATGATCGCCAACCGGTTTGCTGACCGGAAGCGTTTGGCTTTCACGACAAAGGCTGTTTATGGCAAGGGATTCACTGAAGAACAAGAGTTCTATATCCGGCCTGAAGGGAATTTTCAATTCACGGGGCCGACATTTCTGTTGACCAGCGAAAGAACCGTGAGTGCTGGCGAGACCTTTGCTCTCTATATGATGGCCTGCCCCCATGTGACTCGGATTGGCGGCACGACGGCCGGGGCTTTCTCAAATGCCCTGACAATGCATTTGCCCAATGGCTGGCGGCTCGAAATGTCCAACGAGGTTCTAGTGGCGGCCGATGGCCATGTCTACGAGGGTATCGGCATTCCTCCCCAAGTGGAAGTGCCGGTCTTTATTCCCGGAAACATCTACCCCGGTTTGAAGCTCGCGGTTGATAAAGCCGTGTTCTTGGCGGAAAAAGCTATCGCCAAAGAAACCATCGAGCGGTAAAGCGGTTTATTGATCCTTGAGGTATTCTTTCCTCAACCGGCCGATGATGTCCGCCGAGACCCAGTAGATCCCCCAGGGCCTCCCCTGGCCCGCGCTCACGAAGAAGAGGCATTTGCCGTCCGGAGTGACCCGGGGGCTTCCGTTCATGCCGCGGGCGTTGATCTCGTCGCCGAGGGAGATCTTGCTCGTCCATGACCCGTCCTTCTTCCTGAAGCTGATGTGGAGTTGGCTCTGGGCGGAAAAGAGAAGATAATCCCCGTCTGGGGAGACGTACGGAGAGTTTCCCTGAAGATCGGCGTTCTTGAAGAGCTCGGCGATGTTCACCGGCTTCTGATACTCCCCGTTCTTATACTCGGAACGGTAGATATTCTTCTCGAACTCAGAAAAATAGAGATGCCCGTCCTTGTCGACCGAAGGCTGCCAGTGGACGCCGATGGAATTGACGGCCTCGCCCACGGAGACCGGCGCGGACCACCCCGAGGCGGTCCTCTCCATGGACCAGAAGCATTCCCAGCCGTCCGTTTCTCCGGCGGGCTTTTCTCCTTTGCGGAACGGTCGGAGCCGGATAAAAAAGATCTTTTGGCCGTCCGGGGAGAGGGAGGCGTCCCGCCCCGTGAACGCAGGTTCCGGATAGGTCCATTTGTCTCCGGCCATCTTCATGCCCATCACTTTGCCTTCCGGAGGGCTCATCTCCGTCCAGTAGGCTTCTTTGCCGTCCGGAGAAAACACGATCGCGGAATGGGCATTGTAATGTGCCGAGACGATGCCGGGCAGGAACCGCTCCGGCCGGTCCCCGGGCGGCTTCTGCCCCATGTAAGGGCCCTTGAGCTCCGGGAACCGGGGCGCCGAAGTATCCGCGCCGGCCTTTTTTAAGAAGTCCGCCGCTTCGGTTGCCTCCGCGGACACGGCCACGTGATAGGCCGTCTCGCCTCTCATGTTCCGGGCATCCTTGTCGAGACCCTCGGCGAGGAGGAGCTCGATCATCTTGACGTGTCCTCCGACGGCGGCGATATGGAGAGGCGTCCAGCCGTCGCTATCTTTTTGATCGAGGCGGAAGCCGTGGGCGAGGAGCGTTTTCATGATCTCGACGGAACCGCCGGCGGCCGCGGGATAAACCCAGCCGGGGTCCTTTTCTTTCAGGCCGGCGAGATCCAGCCCCTTTTTCAGGACATACTCGAACAGCCGGAAATGGCCTCCCTGCACGGCGGAAGCGAGCGTCCGCTCGAGCGTGTCCTTGGAGATGGCGACATCCTTGTCGATGAGGAGGTCGACGAGGTCCTTGAATCCGGACATGGCCGCAACGGTCAAGGTCGTGTAGGTGGCGAGACCGCGCTTCAAGGCGGCGTTGATATCCGCCCCCTTTTCCAACAGGGCCTTCACGACCTCCATGTTCTTGCTTGTCGCCGTTGTCATGAGCGGAGTCCGGCCCAGCGCGTCCCGGGCCTCGATGTCCGCCCCGGCCTCGAGAAGGAGGGTCACAACCCCGGGATGCCCCCGCTCGCAGGCGAGGTGAAGGGGCGTCTGTCCCCGGAAATTGCCTTCATTGAGAGACGCGGCGCCCTTTTTGAGCAGCAGGTCGACGATTTCCAGGTTACCCAGGTAGGCGGCGTTGTGGAGCGGGGAGTTCTTGTCCTTGTCTTTCAAGTTGATATCCGCGCCTTGGTCGACGAGATACTTGGCAATATCGGCGTGGCCCGATTCAAGCGCCACATGGAGGGGCGTTTTCTTGTTTTGATCCGGACTAATCAGCCATTCGGCATGGAGCTTGACGAGCGCCTTGACTTTTTCCAGGTTTCCGCTCTGGACGGCTTCGTGGATTTCGTCCGCCCGCGCAAAGAAGGCCATAACGAGAACCGCAGCGCAGAAAGAAGCGCATATCCTCCGCGACGGATGTGTCATGCCGCCCTCCATACGACGATTCTATCAAATCCCCGCGCATCTTGACAGAGCATCAGTGGCCATTTCCCTTTCGATGTCCTTGGCGATCGGGCCCCGTTCCAAATTCTCCTTGAATATGAGTCCGGCAAGTCACGTAAAATCATGCTCAGTTGACCGATGGGGACCTTCGGGATGTCGTATCGCAAATTCTCGACTCTGATTTGAGTACATATTTAGGCACAACTGTAGTTTTGCCGGGTCGTGGGATCGTGCAAGTTGCTGAAAAGAAAATGGTGGGCGATAGAGGACTTGAACCTCTGACTTCTACCGTGTGTAGGACGCGGCGGAAAAAGTTAAAGTACAGCAAATAATGGGCTTGCCCTGCTAAGGGCCCATTTTTAGGGGTTCTCAGATTTGGATGGAGTTCGATATCTTTAGATATGATTTTGATATCTCTGACAGATTTTGGGCACAATTTGGGCACAAACGACGGGTAGGCTGTCGCAGTTGACCGGTCGCTCAAGCGGTGATAATATCCGGGCATCGGCAAGGGTGAGCTGGTCATGAAATGCCCGAAATGCCGGTTTGACAACCCCGACGCGACGAACTTCTGCGGGAAGTGCGGGGTGCCGCTCACGGCAGATGCCAGGATGGCCGATTCCCTTACGAAAACCCTAGTGACACGTCTCCCGGTCATAGCGAAGGACAAGCTCATCGCCGGCAAATACCGCATCATCGAGGAGATCGGCCGGGGCGGGATGGGGGTCGTCTACAAAGCCGAGGACCTCAAGCTCAAACGGTGTGTCGCCCTGAAGTTCCTTCCTCCACGCTTAATAGATTCTCTTGAACTCAAGGAGCGATTCCTCATCGAGGCCCAGGCGGCCGCGGCCCTGTCCCATCCGAACATCTGCGTCATTTATGAGGTGGGGGAAAGCGAAGAACGCCCCTATATCGCCATGGAGTACGTAGAAGGGGAGACGCTTCGGGACAAGATCAAGCAGGAGCCGCTCAAGCCGGAGGAGGCGCTGGATTATGCAGTCCAGATAGCGGCCGGGCTGGGCGAGGCCCATGGCAAAGGCATCATCCACCGCGACGTAAAAAGCGCTAACATCATGGTCACGGAGAAGGGCCAGGCCAAAGTCATGGACTTCGGATTGGCCAAGCTCCGGGGCGGGAGTTCTCTGACCAAGAGCCAGACGACACTGGGCACGGTGGCCTATATGTCTCCGGAGCAGGCCCGGGGAGACGATCTCGACCAGCGGACGGACATCTGGTCGCTGGGGGTCGTCCTCTACGAGATGCTTGCCGGCAAACTCCCCTTCCGGGGAGAACACGACCAGTCCGTGATCTATTCCATCCTCCATGAGGAGCCGGAATCCCTGAAGAAAGTCCGGGCCGACACCGCACCCGAGTTGGAACAGATCGTCGGCCAGGCCCTGGCCAAGAAAACGGCCGAACGCTACCAAACCATGGAGGAATTTCGGGAAGATCTCGAGGCCGTGGCCGAAGGATTCAGGCCGCTCAAGGCCAGGCAAAGGGTTAGGAGAAGGATATTCGGATTGAATGCGGCCTCTCTTCTCGCCTCCGCCCTGGCCATCCTCCTTGTCCTTTTCGGCCTCAACGTCGGAGGAATCCGGGATCGGCTTCTCGGGCGAAGTGCCTCCCCTGCTCGTGCTATCAAGATGGCCGTGCTTCCATTCGCCAACCTCACCGGTGATCCTGAGCAGGAGTACCTCAACGACGGCGTCACCCAGGAGATGATCACCCAGCTCGGAGGCCTCCATCCGGAGCGTCTGAGCGTCATCGCCCGCACGTCGGTCATGCGTTACAAGAAGGGCGATACGCCGATCGACAAGATCGGGCGCGACC
>Ga0153916_10002395_pt1 | contig 13716 bp, 18 predicted proteins | sample Opewatmetagenome_FD_109642 | JGI IMG/M metagenome (GOLD analysis project Ga0153916, IMG submission 109642) | Freshwater wetland microbial communities from Ohio, USA - Open water 3 Core 3 Depth 4 metaG | ecosystem: Environmental > Aquatic > Freshwater > Wetlands | place: USA: Ohio, Lake Erie...
CACAAGGGTCAGAAGTCCCGCGCTGGTGGTTTTCACAAGGTAGGTTTTGAAGGTGGGCAGATGCCTTTGCAGCGTCGTCTGCCAAAGCGTGGCTTTGTCTCCCTGAGCAAAGGCGATACCGCCGAGGTTAGATCGGGGGTATTGGGCCAGTTTGCAGGCGAAACGATAGACCTGCTTGCGCTGAAGCAAGCCAAGATTGTTCCGGCGGGTGCCAAGACTGCAAAAGTTATCCTTGCAGGAGAAGTTACCGGCAAGGTAACGGTGCAAGGTTTGCTACTGACCAAGGGTGCGCGCGCCGCGATTGAAGCGGCTGGCGGCAAGATCGTCGAGTAAGCAGTTGGCAAACGAAAACACTTTTCTCGGCGCCGTCGGCAAAATGCAGGAGCTGAAAAGCCGTTTGCTTTTCGTGCTCGGTGCCCTTGTAGTGTATCGTCTGGGCGCTCACATACCGGTGCCTGGCATTGATCCTGATGTGTTGGCCAAGATGTTTGAACAACAGAGCGGCGGCATTTTGGGAATGCTCAACATGTTCTCTGGCGGTGCGTTGCAACGCTTCACAGTGTTTGCATTGGGTATCATGCCTTATATTTCCTCTTCCATCATCATGCAACTGATGACTGTTGTGTCGCCGCAGATGGAACAATTGAAGAAGGAAGGTGAGAGCGGTCGCCGCAAGATTACGCAGTACACGCGATATGGCACGGTGCTTTTGGCGACGTTCCAGGCGCTAGGCATCGCGATTGCATTGGAAGGGCATCCTGGCTTGGTGCTGGATCCCGGCACGATGTTCCGTTTAGTGACCGTTATTACGCTGGTGACTGGCACCATGTTCTTGATGTGGCTGGGTGAGCAGATCACTGAGCGCGGAATTGGCAACGGAATTTCGATTATCATTTTCGCTGGGATTGTTGCCGGTTTGCCACGCGCAATAGGCGGAACCCTTGAATTGACTCGAACAGGAGCGTTCTCGATCCCGCTGGTGCTGTTCCTGTTTGTGGCAGCGGTATTGGTGACGGCTTTTGTGGTGTTCGTGGAACGAGGTCAGCGCAAGATTACCGTGAACTACGCCAAGCGCCAGGTTGGGCGCAAAGTGTTTGGTGGTCAGGCTTCGCATTTGCCGCTAAAACTGAATATGGCCGGTGTGATTCCACCTATTTTTGCATCTAGCATTATTCTGTTTCCGGCAACGTTGGCTGGGTGGTTTGGTAGCAGCGACAACATGCACTGGCTAAAGGATATTGGGTCCACGTTGTCCCCCGGACAGCCACTGTATGTGACGCTTTATGCATTGGCGATAGTGTTTTTCTGTTTCTTCTACACCGCCTTGGTATTTAACCCCAAGGAAACGGCGGATAATCTGAAAAAGAGCGGCGCGTTTGTGCCGGGCATCCGTCCCGGTGAGCAGACTGCGAAGTATATCGACCGCATCATGGGACGCTTGACGCTGGTTGGTGCAGCGTACATTACGGCAGTGTGTTTGCTGCCGGAGTTCTTGATAGTGAAGTTCAACGTGCCGTTTTATTTTGGCGGTACCAGCCTGCTGATTATTGTGGTTGTGACCATGGATTTTATGGCGCAAGTACAGGCATACTTGATGTCGCACCAGTATGAAAGCCTACTCAAGAAAGCTAATTTCAAGGGCGGCGGCGCTGTAATGCCACGGTAATCAAGTAACAAGAATGGCAAAGGAAGACACGATTGAAATGCAGGGGGAGATTCTGGAGAATCTGCCCAACGCCACTTTCCGCGTCAAGTTGGAAAATGGCCACGTCGTGTTGGGTTATATTTCCGGCAAGATGCGTATGCACTATATTCGCATTCTTCCTGGCGACAAGGTTACCGTGGAGCTGACGCCCTACGATTTAACGCGCGCGCGGATTATTTTCCGGGCGAAATAGTGTTGGTTTGAAAAGAAGAGGTGTGATATGAAAGTTCGTCCATCCGTAAAAGCGCTGTGTCGCAATTGCAAGTTGATTCGTCGCCATGGTGTGGTGCGTGTGATCTGTTCCGACCCCCGTCACAAGCAGCGGCAAGGTTGATGCAACGGTAGTAAGCTGATAGAATTTAAAGCTTTTTTGAATTTGCCATTTTTTGGAGTAAAAGTATGGCCCGGATCGCAGGGGTAAATATCCCCAACCACAAACATACCGAAATCGCACTCACTGCGATTTATGGCATTGGTCGCGCCACGGCACAGAAAATCTGTGTGACCGCCGGTGTTTTGGCTTCTGCCAAAATCAAGGATCTGAGCGACAGTGAGATTGAGAAGTTGCGAGATGAGGTTGCCAAGGTCAAGGTGGAGGGTGATCTTCGCCGTGAAGTCTCCATGAATATCAAACGTCTGATGGACCTAGGCTGCTATCGTGGCGTTCGCCATCGTCGTGGTCTGCCGGTTCGCGGCCAGCGCACGAAAACTAATGCACGCACACGCAAGGGTCCGGTCAAAGCGATCAGGGCTTCCAAGTAAGGAATAAAGCAAATGGCTAAAGCAGCTAATGTACGAGTTCGTAAGAAGGTCAAGAAGAACATCGCGGAAGGTATCGCGCATGTTCACGCTTCTTTCAATAACACTATCATCACCATTACTGACCGTCAGGGTAATGCCTTGTCGTGGGCGACTTCTGGCGGCGCGGGCTTCAAGGGTTCGCGTAAAAGCACGCCATTTGCTGCGCAGGTTGCTGCTGAGGCTGCCGGCAAAGCTGCTCAGGAGTGTGGGGTTAAAAACTTGGAAGTGCGTATCAAGGGCCCCGGCCCGGGTCGCGAATCTTCCGTCCGCGCGCTTAATGCGGTGGGCTTCAAGATCACCAGTATTACTGATGTGACGCCGGTGCCGCATAACGGCTGCCGTCCGCCCAAGAAGCGTCGCATCTAATCGCGCGCAGTTAAAGGAGAACAAAAGTGGCAAGAAATCTTGACCCGAAGTGCCGCCAGTGCCGTCGCGAGGGTGAAAAATTATTCCTGAAGGCTGAAAAATGCTTTACCGACAAGTGCGGCATTGAGAAGCGTAACTTCCCGCCTGGCCAGCATGGTCAGAAACGCACCCCACGACTGTCGGATTATGGTGTCCAGTTGCGCGAGAAGCAAAAACTGCGTCGCATTTACGGTATTCTGGAGCATCAGTTCCGTGGCTACTATGCCGCAGCAGATAGCCGCAAAGGCATTACTGGCGAAAATCTTTTGCAATTACTGGAAAGTCGGCTGGATAACGTAGCTTATCGCATGGGTTTGGGTGGTTCCCGTACCGAGGCCCGCCAGATTGTTCGCCACAACAGCATTCTTGTGAACGGCAAGCGCGTAAACATCCCGTCCTATCAAGTGCGACCGGGCGATGTGGTTGAGGTTGCTGAGAGTTCTAAACAGCAACTGCGCATCAAGGGGGCCATTGAGGCAGCTGAACAGCGTGGGTTTCCTGAGTGGCTGGAAGTGGATGTGAAGGCGCTCAAAGGTACTTACAAGGCGCGCCCGCAGCGCGACGAATTGCCGTCCACCATCAACGAGTCCCTCGTGGTGGAACTGTACTCCAAGTAATCAACAGAATTTACCGAAGGATCAGCGATGCAAAGCAGTCCAAATGAATATCTGAAGCCGCGTGTGGTTGAGGTGGAAGCAATTTCACCGAGCCGTGCACGTGTCACTCTTGAACCGATGGAACGGGGATTCGGCTATACGCTGGGCAATGCCCTGCGCCGTGTGCTGCTGTCTTCCATCTCAGGCTTTGCCATCACGGAAGTGAAGATCGATGGTGTGGTGCATGAATACTCCACGCTGGAAGGGGTGCAGGAAGATGTTGTGGATATCCTGCTCAATCTCAAGGGAGTTGCGCTCAAACTACATAACCATACGGAGGCTCTGCTGACGCTTGATAAATCGACGGAAGGGGTGGTGACCGCTGCCGATTTCGAGGCTGGTCATGATGTCGAGATCGTTAATCCGGGCCATGTCATCGCGCATCTGACTAAAGGCGGAAAACTCGCAATCGAGGTCAAGGTTGAGATGGGTCGTGGCTATCAGCCAGTGCCATCACGCCAAAAGAGTGCCGATGAAGATCGTGCCATGGGCTTCATTATGGTGGATGCCTCTTTCAGTCCGATCCGCAAGGTGAGCTACCATGTTGATAGCGCACGTGTTGAGCAACGTACCGATCTCGACAAGTTAGTCATGGATGTAGAAACTAACGGTGCCATCGAGCCAGAACAGGCGATTCGTGATGCGGCACGTATTCTGGTCGGTCAACTCTCGGTATTTGCCGACCTTGAGGGCGCGCCTGCTGAGACCGTGTCCAGTGGCCGTGCTGCGCCGCAGATCGACCCGATTCTGCTGCGTCCGGTCGATGATCTTGAGTTAACTGTGCGCTCTGCAAACTGCCTCAAAGCAGAAAATATTTATTACATTGGCGATCTTATCCAGCGCCACGAATCCGAGTTACTTAAGGCTCCCAATCTCGGTCGCAAATCGCTGAATGAAATCAAGGACGTGCTGGCCTCAAGGGGTTTAACACTCGGCATGAAGCTGGAAAACTGGCCACCGGCTAATCTGGAAAAAGCTTGAAGGGAATATCATGCGTCATCGTGTTAGCAATCGCAAACTGAATCGTACCACCAGCCATCGCTTGGCGATGTTGCGCAATATGGCTAATTCCCTGTTGCGCCATGAAGTTATCAAGACCACGTTGCCCAAAGCCAAGGAATTGCGCAAAGTGGCAGAGCCTTTAATTACTCTCGGCAAGAATGGTACCTTGGCTAACCGCCGCTTGGCTTTCAATCGTACCCGTGATCGCGATGTGGTGGGCAAATTGTTTGATGAGCTTGGCCCAAGATATGCCGGTCGCAATGGCGGTTATCTACGCATCCTCAAGTGTGGCTTTCGTCTGGGCGATAATGCCCCCATGGCGTTAGTTGAGCTGGTTGATCGGCCAGATACTGAAACAGAAGCAACTGCAGCGTAAGCACCGTCGTCGTCGTCGTTATGCGGAGCCGGATGCGCGAAAGCGTATCCGGCTTCAGTCTTTATGGGTATGCAGAAATGCAATGACTTGCGCGGCATTGAAGGGCCAATCAAGCTCCATGTTATTGTGCGCAATCACCGGAATATGCAGCCTGTAACGTGTTTCGAGCGCATCGTCGTCGGCAATATCGATCTGGTGCAGGGTTATGCCGGATGCCTGGGCGATTGGAAGCACGATAGCTAGCGCTTCGTCGCACAGATGACAGCCTGATGTGCCGTAGAGTATGAGTTCAGGAATCAAGAATGTCTGTCCTTAGAGTGCAGAAAATTGTAACGTAGATGGACGCGCGCCTCATGATTTTCTTACAATGCGGTTTCTACCTAATCACCAGCGACAATTGGACCAATGGCTGAAGCGGATCAATACAAGGAAAGCCTGCAAGAAAGTCTGCAACAGGTCATTCACCTACTGAACAAGCATAAGCTGGTGGAAGACCTGGTGCATAAGCAGGATATGCCTCGCCATGCGCTGGTCGAGTCGCTGGTACACAAGCAAAATCTTGCTGAATTGCAGAAAAGGCTTGAAGTTCTGCACCCAGCCGACGTCGCCTATATTCTGGAATCCCTTCCGCTTGATCAGCGCCTGATTGTCTGGGATTTGGTCAAGGCGGAGCGAGACGGCGAAATTCTGCTGGAAGTATCCGACGCCGTTCGTCAAACGCTGATTGCAGAGATGGACAGCGAGGAGCTGCTGGCGGCTGCTGAGCAGCTCGATACCGACGAAATCGCCGATCTGGCGCCTGACCTCCCGAGGGATGTGTTTCAGGAGTTGCTGGAGAGCCTGGATAGCCAGAACCGGGAACGATTGCAATCTGCCCTGTCTTATCCTGAAGATACAGTGGGCGCGCTGATGGATTTTGACATAGTCACCATCCGCGAGGATATCAGCCTCGAGGTTGTGCTGCGCTATCTGCGCCGGCTCGGCAAACTGCCCGATCATACCGACAAGCTGTTTGTGGTCGACCGGGATGATGCCCTGTTAGGAGCGCTCCCACTTAAACGGCTGCTGGTACATGACCCGGAAAGCAGTGTCGCGTCGGTGATGGCTGACGAAACCGTGACATTCCAGTCGGAAGATAAGGCGAGCGAAGCGTCTTCCGCTTTTGAACGGTACGATCTGGTTACTGCACCGGTGGTGGATGCTGATAACAAACTAGTGGGGCGTCTCACAGTGGATGCGGTGATGGATTTCATTCGTGAGGAATCCGAAAGCGACATGCTTTCCATGATGGGTTTGCGTGAGGAAGAAGACCTGTTCGCTTCGGTATGGAAATCGGTACAGAATCGCTGGACCTGGCTGGCAATCAACCTCGTTACCGCATTTATGGCATCGCGTGTGATAGGCTTGTTCGAAGGCTCAATCGAGAAAATTGTTGCGCTTGCTGCGTTGATGCCAATTGTTGCCGGCATCGGCGGCAACTCGGGTAATCAGACCACTACCATGATTGTGCGTGGCTTGGCGCTTGGCCAGATTAGTGCGCACAACATGAAGAACCTGTTCTACAAAGAGCTGGGGGTCAGCCTGCTAAACGGTTTGGTGTGGGGCGGGGTTCTGGGCCTGCTCGCTTTCATGCTATATCACAATGTCAAGCTCGGACTGGTGATGACGGCGGCTATGACGCTCAATTTGTTGCTCTCTGCCGTGATGGGGGTCGCCATTCCCTTGGTGATGACCAGAACCGGACGCGATCCGGCGGTAGGATCCAGCGTCATGATTACTGCGGTCACTGACAGCGGTGGTTTTTTTATCTTCCTTGGTCTTGCAACGCTTTATTTGTTATAAAAATGCGCGAATTCTGGTTCGAAATATGGACTGACTTCAACAGCAAAGTCGTGCTGTGGCAGCTGGCTATCCTTGTGGTGAGTCTGGTAATTGCCTGGGGAATCAACAGCCTGCTAAGCCGCCATATTAGAAAGAATGCACCGGAGTCATGGAAAGTGGGTATTGGCGGTATCACGCGCGTCATGTTCCCCTTGCTGGCGCTGGTGTTGACCACAACAGGGCAACTGGCTTTGAGTCATTGGCAGCATGCTGGCTTATTGAAGCTCGCATCAACGTTGCTGGCGGCGATGGCCGTGATTCGATTGACGGTTTATCTGCTGCGCTACATCTTTGCTCCTAGCGGCTGGGTACGCACTTCCGAAAATATCATTGTCTCCGTAGTGTGGAGCTTGGTCGCGCTGCATCTGACAGGCCTGTTACCGGAATTGACTGCACTGCTGGATGAGGCCGGATTTAGTATTGGTCCGAGGCGGATATCAGTTCTGCTTGTCCTGCAGGCAATCGCCATAGCGACAGTCACGCTGGTGGCGGCGTTGTGGGTTGGGCGTTTGCTAGAAAACAAAGTGATGCGTACCGAGCAGATGGACATGAATCTGCGAGTAGTACTTTCCAAGCTGTTGCGTTTCCTGCTGATTGTAGTGGGGGTGCTGGTAGCTCTGTCAGCAGTGGGTTTTGATATCACCTTGCTGTCTGTTTTTGGTGGTGCGCTGGGGGTGGGGCTGGGTTTCGGCTTGCAGAAGATCGCCAGCAATTATCTCAGCGGGTTCATTATCCTGCTGGATCACTCGCTGCATCTGGGGGATGTGCTGACGGTAGACGGGCATTACGGTGTGGCGCACCAACTGCGTGCACGTTATCTGGTGCTGCGCAAGCTGGACGGTACCGAGGTGATCATCCCGAATGACACACTGATCACATCCACGGTGATCAATCACTCGTTCTCTGATCGCAAGACGCGTGTGCTGGTGCCGGTACAGGTGAGCTATGACAGCCCGTTGGAAAAGGCGATGCAGATCATGCGTGAAGCGGCGCTTGGGCATCCGCGGGTACTGAGTGATCCGCAGCCGGAAGCGCTGGTGCAGGGATTTGGCGAAAGTGGTATCGACTTGCAGCTGTCGCTCTGGGTGAATGACCCCGAGGAAGGGTTCGCCAGTTTAAAGTCGGCGCTTTGTTTGAAGATATGGGAGGGGTTTCGTGCCAACGGTGTTGCAATTCCATTTCCTCAACGCGAGGTACGTATGGTGGGGCAGATGGCAAGCTGATTTTCTAGGTACACAGCATCAACAAAAAAGCCCGCATTCTGCGGGCTTTTTTGTTGATGCAACTCAAACCTTACTTCAGCTTGGTTTCCTTGTAAGCGACATGTTTACGCACAACGGGATCAAATTTCTTGATTTCCATCTTTTCCGGCATGGTGCGCTTGTTCTTGGTGGTAGTGTAAAAGTGGCCGGTGCCTGCTGAGGACTCCAACTTGATCTTCTCACGAATTTTGGTTGCCATTTTTCAGTCCCTCAAATCTTATCGCCGCGGGCGCGCATTTCAGCCAACACCACATCGATGCCGTTCTTGTCAATGGTACGCAGCGCAGCATTGGTGATACGCATGCTCACCCAGCGGTTCTCGCTCTCAACCCAGAACCTGCGATTCTGTAAGTTGGGCAGAAAACGACGCTTGGTCTTGTTATTGGCGTGGGAAACGTTATTCCCGCTCATCGGCTTTTTGCCGGTCACCTGACATACGCGTGCCATGGTTGTCTCCGAAATTGGAAAAACCGCTTTTATACCATAAAAACGCCGTTCAATTCAAGCTTGGTGATTGATTTTGCTCGGGGCGGATTTGGCTGAGGTCAATGTTTTCCGGTGCTGCCAAACCCAGCCGCACCACGGTGGCTATCCTGGAATTCGTCTACGACGTTGAAATTGGCTTGCATTACCGGAACTATGATGAGTTGGGCGATCCGCTCCATGGGGTTCAACATGAAAACCTCGCGGCCTCGATTCCAGCAGGAAATAAACAGCTGGCCTTGATAGTCGGAATCAATCAGCCCGACCAGATTGCCGAGCACAATGCCGTGCTTGTGTCCTAAACCTGATCGGGGCAAGATAAGTGCCGCATAGCCGGGATCGGCAATATGGATGGCCATGCCAGTGGGGATGAGCTCAGTTTCGCCGGGATGCAGCGTCAGCACGTGCTCAATGCAGGCGCGCAGATCGAGGCCGGCGGAACCAGGGGTGGCATAGGCGGGCAGGTGGTTGCGCAGGCGCTGGTCGAGCACTTTGACATCGATTTGCATTTCAGTCCTTTGCGGATTTTTTCGGCAGCATTCTGGCTAAATGGCGCAGCAGTTGGCGTGCCAGCGTAATCTTGGGTGCCCGTGGCAGCGGATGCGCACCTTTGTCGTCGAGTAGTACCAATTCACTTTCATCTCCGCCGAAAGCGTCCTGAATAAGGTTGGCTGCCAGCAGCGGCAGATTTTTGCGGCGGCGCTTGTGCTCGGCATATTCGATGAGATTTTCACTCTCTGCCGCGAAGCCTACACAGAAAGGTGGATCAGGCAGATTCACCACATTGGCGAGAATGTCTGGATTGGGCGCTAATTCCAGCGTCAGAATATGAGCGTCTTTTTTGATCTTCTGCTCGCTGGGATTGAGTACGTAATAATCGGCGACCGCAGCTACTGCAATAAAGACATCTTTTCCCATAAGGTTCGCCATGACGGCAGCGAGCATCTGCTGCGAGCTGGTAATTTTAACCACATTGGCTCCGCGAGGCGGGGTCAGTGATGTCTGTCCGCTGATCAGAGTGACTTCAGCCCCCATTTCCAGTGCGGCGCGAGCAATGGCATAGCCCATTTTCCCCGAGCTCAGATTGGTGATGCCGCGTGCTGCATCGATGGCTTCGAAAGTAGGGCCGGCAGTGATCAGCAGTTTTTTTCCCGCCAACAGCTTGGGCTGCTGGCTGGCCTCAAGTGCCTCCAGCAAGGCCTCGGCTTCAAGCATGCGGCCGAAACCCTCTTCACCGCAAGCTTGTTCTCCATTTTCCGGGCCGAACATTAGTACGCCATCCTTTTTCAGCAGCGCCATGTTGCGTTGTGTCGCTGGGTTACCCCACATTTGCACGTTCATTGCTGGCGCTACCATTAGTGGACAGGCACGAGCCAGACAAAGCGTGGAAAGCAGATCGTCGGCACGGCCCTGTGCCAGTTTGGAGAGAAAATCCGCACTGGCAGGAGCAATCAGAATGGCATCAACATCGCGGGTGAATTCGATATGCGCCATGCCGTTGTCGATACGGTTATCCCACAGGTCGGTAAATACCGGCCGTCCGGAGAGCGCCTGCATGGTCACCGGCGTGATGAACTGGCAGGCCGCCTGAGTCATCACCACCTGCACCTCTACACCCTGCCTGACCAGCAGGCGTACCAGCTCCGCAGCCTTGTAGGCGGCGATGCCGCCAGTGATGCCGAGCAGCAGGCGTTTGAAGGAGGTTTGAGTCATAATCTTTAGAAATTTGTAATGAGTTCAATTCTATATGAAAGGGATACCGATGGCGATTACGGACTGGCCTGTCAATGAGCGGCCACGGGAGAAATTGCTGGCAAAAGGGGCGGGAGCGCTATCCGATGCTGAGTTACTGGCAATCTTCTTGCGTATAGGCGTCAAGGGTAAAAGTGCAGTGGATCTGGCGCGTGACCTGCTGATTCGTTTTGAGAATCTCAGCGGTATTTTCGCAGCCAGTCAGACAAACATATCTGAAGTGCATGGCATGGGCATGAGCAAATATGTTCAACTGCAGGCCATTTTCGAAATGGTGCAACGGGCGCTGGGCGAAGATATGCAGCAACGTGATGCACTCTCCTCTCCGGAACAGGCTCGTAATTACTTACGGCTGCAGTTGGGTAATCTGCCGCATGAGGTATTTGTAGTACTGTTTCTGGATGCGCAAAACAGGCTCATTCAGATGGAGAAATTATTTGCCGGCACACTGACACAAACGTCTGTTTATCCGCGAGAAGTGGTCAAGCGCGCACTGCATCACAATGCGGCTGCGGTCATTTTCTCCCACAACCACCCTTCTGGCGTGGCCGAACCCAGCCGTGCTGACGAAGTGCTGACCAGAACACTGAAAGATTCGCTGGCACTGGTTGATGTCAAGGTGCTTGACCACTTTGTGGTGGCAGGGAATGCGGTGCTATCGTTTGCAGAGCGCGGGTTGCTTTGAGTTTGGATGGTGCGGGGTTCCCTGGTTCGATATTTTCATTAGTGCGCCTGTCGTACGTTACTTTCCTTTAGCCGTAGCGCCATCTCCCGGAGAAATCCAAGCGCCACCTTGGGCTCTTCCAGCATAAGCGTTTCCAGATTTTCCGGACTGATGACAACAATTCGGGCAGACTCTGACTCAACGAAAGCGTCGGCAGTACGAGGTGCACGGGTCAAAAAAGCCATTTCACCAAAATAACTGCCTGGCCCCAGCGTCCTTAGCGTGTTGTTCTCATGGCGGATGGCAACACTACCCGAGAGCACGTAGAACAGGTTGTTTCCCGCTTCGCCCTCACGAAAGATGGCCTCATTTTTATGATAAATGCGACCGAACAGTCTCATTAATTGACGGTGATATTGATCAAGATCGGAAGGTGCTTCTAGGAACAAACCACGCAACATCAATACATCCCTTTTGTGCAAGACGGCGATGACCTCGGTTCCAATCAGGAATACAACAAAGCCGTAATATAGCCAGCCGATGGAGAGGAACAGGTTTTTCATCCCGCCAAAGATAGTGCCATACGAATGGTTGACCACCAGAAATAGTCCAAATGCCGGGCGCATCGCGCTCCACAGCAGGGCAGTAATGAATGAACCCATCAGGATGTGCCGCCACCTGGCTTCTGCGGGAGAAAAAGTGCGGTAAAACAGGGCAATCGATATGGTGCTTACGACCAGAGAGGCCAGCCAATTGATGACACCGGCAAACCAGGGTAGCCGACTGAAGATACCCAGAGTTTTTTCCAGCATCAGCCCACTGAAGGTAAACAGAAAAAACAGCGCCAGGATGCCGACAACCCCCAGTACGTCTTCCAGTTTGCGCCGTAAATATGAAGGTTGCTCCGGAATTCGGGCAATGGTGAAAAACGCAGTACGCAGTGCTCCGGCCAGCGGGGTCGCTGCCCACAGCAGTGCAATCATGCCGAATATACCCCATACCGCCTTGTGCTTGGCGATGTTGTAAACCTCGATCATGATGCGGTTGCTGTACTTGGGCACCAGATTGCTAATCAGGATGGCCAGTTTGACGATGGCGTAGTTGGATGACACCGCAAAGTGGCTGAGCAGAAAGAAAATCAGCAGCGCCATCGGAATCATGGCGAACATGGCGTAGAAGGAGAGCGAAGCAGAAATACCAAAGCCATTGTGGCGCTGGAAAGCGGAGAGGGCCTCTCTCAGTACGAACAAGGGTGCGCTATAACGGTGGCGTGCCATGGCGGCCTTCGGAACGGCCATGCTATGACTGGCGATTTTTCTCGCTTTTTTAATGGACATGCTCACCCTCCATCAGGGTAGTTAAGGCCTCGAACCGATTCATTTGATGGATTTGAAGCGTTCGCTGGCTGCAATCAATGCTGCTGCCGTACCCGGCTCGAAGGCAGCATGGCCGGCATCGGAAACGATGTGGAAATCGGCTTCAGGCCATGCCTGATGTAATTCATAAGCGGTGCAAATCGGACATACCATGTCGTACCGCCCTTGCACGATGACGCAAGGTATGTGACGGAATTTTTCCGCTTGCCCGAGCAGAGGCATATCCCGAAGAAAACAATCGTTAACCAGATAGTGCAGTTGTATGCGTGCCCGCGCAAGAATTGCCTCATCCGTTAACGGGGTGGACAAGGATGGCTCGGCTGGCAGCAGACTTATAAGGGCGGCTTCAAAGGAATTCCAGCGGCGAGCGGCGGTGATATTCAGCGAAGGATCGTTGCCAAAGACCCGGCGTGCATAGCTGGCCAGAATATCCGTGCGTTCTTCCTGAACGAGGGGAAGGACAAATCGCTCCCATGCTTCGGGGAAGAAGTTACGTGTTTGGTATAAAAACCAGTCTAGTTCGCAAGGGCGAGCCAAAAAAACACCTCGCAACAGCAACCCTTGTATCCGCTGCGGATGCGTCGCCGCGTAGGCGAGCGCCAGTGTGCTGCCCCAGGAGCCGCCGAATATCAGCCATCGATCTATGGTCAGGTGCCGGCGCAGGCACTCAATATCTTCCACCAAATCCTGCGTAGTGTTGTCCTCGGTGCACCCAACGGGCTCGCTGCGGCCGCAGCCTCGCTGATCAAACAGAATGATGCGGTAGTGGGTGGGGTCAAAGAAGCGCCGTTGGCCGGGAGTGCAGCCGCTGCCTGGGCCGCCGTGCAGTATGACGACCGGAATTCCAGCAGGGTTGCCACACTCTTCGTAGTAGAGGTTGTGTATCGAGGAGACTGTTATCCGGCCACTGGCAAAGGGCTCAATGACAGGAAATATAAGGCTCTCAGTGGAGGGTGCCATGGGATGTCGCGCCCCTATTGTATTGAGTAATTTTTTGTGTATGATAGCACCACCGCACGGTAGGATATTTCGTGGTTCAATCAATTTGCTGCGATGGTGTTGCAAATCGATTGCGACTGTTCTACCATGCCTAAAGCTACACTGTAAAAGTGTTGCGAAGCGAGGTTTCATGAGGTTATCGCTACCTGTCTGGGTAGCGTTGTCTTTTGAGATCGCGCTTACCTAAACCCTTAGTAATCACTATGGAGATTTAACATGGAGATGAGCAAAATCAAGGTCGCTCTTGGTGTTGCACTTGGTATGTCCGTCGCGATGCCGATGGCTGCCATGGCTGCTGCAGATCAAGAAGCCGCAATGGCCGATGCAAACAACTGGGCACACCCGCGTGGTCAA
>Ga0153916_10002396_pt1 | contig 13703 bp, 11 predicted proteins | sample Opewatmetagenome_FD_109642 | JGI IMG/M metagenome (GOLD analysis project Ga0153916, IMG submission 109642) | Freshwater wetland microbial communities from Ohio, USA - Open water 3 Core 3 Depth 4 metaG | ecosystem: Environmental > Aquatic > Freshwater > Wetlands | place: USA: Ohio, Lake Erie...
ACCCCCTCCACCGGGAACATCCTTTCCACTCCACGCTTCAGGCTCCCCCTGCAAGAACTCCGATTGCCGCCTGCAGCACAGCGCCCAGGAGCCACATTCCCCCTGCTAGCGCCAGGGCAGTCCACCGGCTGCAACGGGCTGTCACCGCGAGGCCGATAGTGAGGAGAACCACATACCAGAGTTGGAAGACGGTGAACTGATCCAGAATGCTGATCAGTGCCGGGTTATCCAGATACCCCTGGAATATGCGTCCCAGCCCCGGTACCGCGGTCAGATCTTCCGGTGCTGCAATTGCGTCAACGCCTCTGGCGTGGAGCAGGAACAGGTTTGCGGCGTTTGCGAGGACGGGAACGCTCTCCGCGTGTGCAACAGCAGCGTAGATCTGTCGGAACGCGAAGTATCCTCCGGCCATCGGGCGTGCAAGCAGGAAGAGGGGGACGGAGTAGAAGAGCCATTTGAGCAACAGGGTGGGGGGGATCAAAAGGGTCGCGGAGATGCTCGCGGCGGCGGATACGGAGGCGCTCGTGCCGGAGGCATATCCGTAGGCGTGCTCGATGAACGGTGTCGAGAGCTGAAGCAGAAGGGCCGATGCGACAACGGCCAGCAGGAAGAACCAGCCCCAGTGTGGTTCCTCTCGGATTGCAGCAAATGCGGCACGCGGCGCGCAGAGAACGCGGCCGATGCACTGTAGCGATCTGGTCATGGAGTGACTCCTCAAAGCAGTTGGAGCAGCAGAGTTCTGCGGGGGAGGAGGGGTGCCCGGCGCCCCTCCTCCCTGCAGGCACATCCACTGGACCCGGGCTCGGCGCAGCAGGGCGCTCAGGCGGGCGTCCCCGCCGCACTCTGGTAGCGCGTGATGCACTCCTGGTACGTGAGGACGCATCCATCAGAGCAGGTTCTCACAAAGAATGTATACAGTGTAGCGATGGAAGGGCAAGTGAGGCCGAGCAGCGATGCTGTCGTGGAGAGCGTCGGGCTTCCCTGACACCGCGTGCGGCAGTCATCCAGCGCGACGTCGCAGTAGGTCCTCTGTGCGGATTCTGCTGAGGTTGCTGCCGGAACCGGCATGGCGGGGATCAGCAGAAGCCCGCATGCCAGAAGGGCGACGATTGCTCGCATTGATCTATCCTCCTCTCAAATGGATATTGGTGGTGGTGTCTCCGCCCGTCCCTGGAGATCCGGGCGGGAGCAAAGCGTAGAGGCGGCCCTGGAGATTCGCGTGTGGTGTCACTGCTCCTCGTCGAACTGCCGGAGCACTCGCGCCAGGAAGCTCTGTGACTGAGTGCCGGGGTAGCAATGCCGCACCGTTCCGGTCCCGTTGACAAGGACCAGGGTGGGGACGCGCTGCACTCCCCACATGTCGTGCAGGAGTGCCGGCTCGGCCAGAACCACGGGAAACGGGAGATGGAGTTCCGTGACTGTCCGGAGTGTTGCTTCCCGGCCGCTCAGCGAGATCCCGATGATCCTTCCCCCGGCCGATGCGTTGTACAGCTCAGATAGCCGGAGTGCCATGTCGCGGCAGTGCGGGCACTCGGTGGAGAAGACCAGAATTGCCTTCTTCCCTTCGCGCCGGAGCGATGCCCCGTTTCCCTCAAGCGTGGAGACAGTGAGTTCCGGGAGTGAGTCCCCCGGCCGGAGAGTGCGTGTCCGGAAGAAGAGCACCACGAGCGCAAGTGCGAGAGTGGCTGGAAGTGCGACCAGAGAGATTCTCATTCGCGTGAGGTCCATCCCCGGGTGTCCCTACATGACGGCGTTTGCACGACGTCCTACCTGTACTAGTGTGCGAGCGCGATTCTTGCGACAGCTCTTCCGGGGAAGGAGCAATTTTCCTGCCTTGCATTTTGTCCCCGGTTTTGTGATTTTCATGAAGAGCGTACAGGGGTAGAAGAGTGGAGGGGCATATGACGTTTCGCCTCAGGATGACGGTCGCGAGCGTAGTTTTCCTGTCAGCGCAGGTGGATGCGCAGACGGTGATGGGGAAATATGCCGGGGAATTCATCTCGATCGGGGTGGGTGGGCGAGCGCTGGCGATGGGGAGTGCGTTTGTCGGCGTTGCGAATGACGTGTCGGCAGGGTACTGGAATCCGGCGGCGCTGGCCCGGATCGAGTACCCCCAGCTCATGCTGATGCACGACGAGCTTTTCGGGAGCCTTGTGAATCACGATTATGGGGCTGTGGCACTGCCGGTCGGGAGAACGGCAACGCTCGGCCTCAGCCTCATCCGGCTCGGCGTGGACGACATTCCCGACACGAGGAATGCCGGGCTGGACGTTAACGGGAACCTGACTACCGATCCAAATCTCTTCTACCGGACAGATCCGAGCCGTGTCACGTACTTCTCGGCGGCGGACTGGGCACTGTACCTCACCTACGCGCGGCGCCACAGCGAGTGCTTCTCGTACGGCGCCAACCTGAAGATGATCGTGCGGGACCTTGGCGATCATTCGGCGTGGGGGCTGGGGTTTGATGTGGGCGTCTGGTACACACCGTGGGAGAATCTCTCCCTTGGGTTGAACGTGCAGGACGTCACCAGGACGCTCATTGTGTGGGACACGGGGCGGAATGAGCTCATTTCGCCGGCGCTCCGCCTCGGAGCGGCCTACGGCATCGACGCGCTGGGAGGGCGTTTTCTGCCCGCAGCGGATTTCAGCGTACGCTTTGAGAACAGGCGCTCGGCATCGACATTCAGTGCGGGGGCGGTCAGTATCGACGTCTGCGGCGGCCTGGAATACCTGTTCAAGAGTCTGGTGGCACTCAGGGTCGGCTACACGGATGTGAAGCAGTTCACTCTCGGTGCCGGGCTCTATCTTCCGAAGGTGAGCATCGACTATGCGTTTGCCAGATTCGGTGGGGGCGGCGAGCTCGGAAACACGCACCGGGTTTCGCTGCTGTTTACGCTTGAATCGGCCGACTACAAGCGTGCCGGTGACTGACCATGAACGGAGTCCGGCTCCGCATGCGGCTTGTCCTTTCCCTGCTTTTCTCCCTTCTCCTTTCCGCGTGCAGTACCACGCCCAGTGCAAACCGTGTCACGCTGCAGCCCACCGCACGGCTCTCCCGGGACGGCATCCTGCAGTACCGGCTGCCGGTGGGGTGGTTTGACGTCACGGCCGACTCCCAGGCAGTGGGGCACACCATCTGGGTGTTCAAGAACGACTACCGGGCATCGATGACCGTCGATGAGGTCCATACTGACCCGGCCGCGCGCGACCTGCTGGAGAAGAGAGACCTGCTGCAGCTTGCCCGCCTTCTCCTTCCCCTGGTCCAGTCGGAGAAGCAGGCGGTGGTGGAAGAACCGCCGGGGCTTTATCTCTTTCGCGGGCACTCCTTCTGCGTGTGCGAGCTCACGACGAAGGACAGCGACACCATGCGCTACATCCTTTTCAATGCCGGCTCCCGGCTCTATGCTGTGACGCTGCTGTTTTCGGGAGGAAGGGAGGCGTGGCGAGCGGCGGATGCCCGGGGGGTTCAGCAAACCCTCCTTGAGTCGCTCGAGTGGTGAGCAGGGGGAGATTACTTCGTCTGCATGACGAGGACCCCGTCCCAGTCCGGGGGTGGCGGCTGAATCTGGAAGGACTTGATGTGTGCAAGGTGGAGCTGGGTGGGGTAGTCTCCGGGACGCAGCCTGAGAGCCTGCCGGAAGAGGCGGGCTGATGGGTTCCACTTCCGTGCATAGTACAGCGTCATCGCGTCCGCATATCTGCTCAGAAACTCCCGCAGGTGGACACTGGCGGCATCCTCTGTCAGTGCGATCAGTTCGTATGTCGTCACGGGTGCCGACCTTCCCTTGACGGCGATCCGTCCGAGTTCCCGTCCCACGATTCTGTCGCATACCAGGCGGTACGTTGCCTCGCTCACCATGAGCCCCGTATGGTACTCTTTGTTGGCACCCTCGAGCCGTGAGGCGAGGTTCACGCTGTCACCGATCACCGTGTAGTTGAACTTTCCCGTCGCCCCCATGTTCCCCACAATCATCGGGCCGGTATTGACTCCCACCCGTATACGGAGGGGCGGTTTCCCCTCATCCTGCCACCGGGCATTCATCTCGGCGACCGCCCTCTGCATTTCAAGGGCACTCAGGCAGGCGCGCAGTGCATGATCCTTCTGTGGAATAGGAGCCCCCCAGAACGCCATAATGGCGTCGCCCTCGTACTTGTCCACCGTGCCGTCGTGCTGGAAGATGATTCCGGACATTTCACTCAGGTATTCGTTCAGCAGTGCGACCAGCCGCTCGGGAGGCATGTCCTGGGAGATTGTGGTAAACCCCTCGATGTCGGAGAAGAGAACCGTCAGCTCCTCCCGTCTTCCCCCGAGAACCAGTGTTTCCGGGTGGGCAACCAGTTCCTCGACGAGCGATGCGTTCACGTATGTGCTGAACATCGATTTGATGAGCAGGCGCTGTTTTCGCTCGGTGACGAGGTGGTAGACGGTGGAGGCCCCGTACCCGCCGATGACGGCGAGGACCGCACTGGTGAGGTGGAGCAGATACCGCTGTTCGGTGAAGAGGACGAGCGCGACATAGCCCGCTCCGACAACCGCGACGACGGCGAACAGGGCGCTGGCAAGTTCCACCAGAAGTCCCGAGCGGAGCCGTATGTCCTTGAGGAACGACGTCACAAAGAATGTCAAGAGCGTGAGCGTGAGAACGAGGAGCGCTTGGGAGAGGGGGGACTGCTTCTCCAGAAACTCACCCCGGAGGACACTCTCGATGACGTTGGCGTGGATCTCCACGCCGTACATCAGGTTGTCTCCCTTCTGCCGTCCATGCCCGACGGAAACAGGGAAGAGGTCTTTGTACTCGGGGATGGTGACGCCGATCAGCACGATCTTATCGCGGAACGTGCCGTCGTGGAGATACCCGTAGTCGGGATCGCTGAACGTGTTGATCTCGCTGCCGGTGGTGCGTTCATCGAGGGTTGTGAAGGTGCTGTCATCGATGAGGTCGTCGAAGTTGATGTACGGAAACGTCCGGCTGGGGCCGTAGTAGTTGACCAGGAGCGAGGCGGGGTCGTACTGCGGTATGCGTCTGCCCTGGTAGGTGAAGTATCCGTCGGAGGGCTCCGGAGTGGTGGACGGTGGAAGGTCCTGCAGGCAGTTCAGGACTGCAAAGGCAAATGTCGGCACCCTGGCTTCGTTCCCGCCCGGCGTGTCGATGACATACGCGGTGTTGTAGAGGCGGTAGATGCCGTCGGCGTCGGGGCGGATGTTGACCAGCCCGAGCGGCGTGGCCGGGTCGAAGAAAATGTTCCCGAAATTCTCGCTGGCGGACCGGATGCGGACATAGGACTGGTCTTCCTCCCGCTTCCCGGCGAGCACGACGTTGGGAAAGGTACGGAGAGCGGCGCTGAGTGCGCTGTCGTTTGCCGGTGAGTGGTCATCCGGCCCGCTGAAAATGAGATCGATACCGATGACACGGGCACCGGCCGCACTCAGGTTTCGGATCGCATGAGCGTAGTAAGAGCGTGGCCAGGGAAACTTCTCGGGGAGGGACCTGAAGGATTCCTCCGAGATCTCCACGATGACGATATCCGGGGAAGCCTGGACGAGAGAGTCTGTGCCCCGGGACTGAAACCGGTAGTCCAGCGTCGCCAGTTCCAGCCTCTGGAGAAAGCTGATCGGCAGAAGGTGTTCCTGGGTCAGGAGGAAGATCGCGGCGCCGACCGCCAGGGCAAGGGCGACCTTTGCGATTGCACTTCTGTATGTGAGAGAGAGATGCACGCCTCTGAGCTCTCAGATATCGTACCGGTACCGGAGGCTGTAAAAACTGTCATTCGGGAAGCCGCTGTTGCGGAAGTAACTCGCCTCCAGCGTGAACAGCATGGTCCGGAGAATGTAGCATTCAATCCCGAGGTCGATCACCGTGCGTTTGACGTCGCCAAAGGTCGGCGTAAGGGTCGCAAAGAGCGTCACGTCTTCAGGAACGACGCCGTATCTGCCGCTCGCGGTGATGGCGGTGTAGTCCAGCCGGCCGCTGCTCCCGAGCGCTGACTGCGGAGGGACCGCGTTGTAGTTCAGGCCGACCTCGACGAGCGTCTGGAGAGGAATCGCATACCGGGAGCTCACGCCGAGGGAGGCGTACGCGTTCTTCACGTCGTAGTTGAGGGGCGAGCGGTCCTCACGGGTGGATCGGGACCAGTTGGCGATGAGTGTGTGCGCACCCCCAAGGGTGAGGTCGTACGTGGACTGGAAGAAGACCCGATCGGTTATGTCGTCGATTGCCGAGGCGGAATTCACCCCCGTAAGCGACAGGCCGTTGGCGCTGGCAAGGCGGGTGAAGCCGGCAGTGACGTTCGGCAGACCCTGTGTGGAGTAGTAACTGATCGCCGCGTTCAGTGTGGTGAAGGTCGTTGTCGCGACCTTCATCCTGCTGAGGTTGTCCTGGAGCCGCTCGTACCCAAGGGTCAGGAGTACCTCATTGCTGATGAGCCGGATGTTGTCGTACAGGTTGAATCCCCGAATGTCCCTCCTGAGGTAGGTCTGGCCGAACGAGGTGTAGTCGCTTCCGCGGTAGAGGTAGGCGGTGCGCAGGCTGTTGTTCAGATAGTTCAGGTTCAGCCCCACCTCCCATGCGAGCGTGGGAAGAGTCTTGAGGGAAAGGGGGTGAAGGTTGTCGTTGACCGTGATGAAGCGTTGGAGGAGGTCGCGCGCCCTTTTGATCTGGTCGGCATCGTTCGGGTAGACGGAATCGATGTAGGCGTCGGTGAATGACCCGCTGGACACATCGCTGTTGTATGCGCTGAACGCCCCCTGTGCGGTGAGCTCGATCCGGCTGGCGTCGAAGCGCGACTTCCAGTCCAGGCCAAACACCATATTCTCTTTCGGCCGGATCCCGTAGGAAATCGAGTTCTTCTTGTCCCGCGACGTCATCCACGTCAGTCCGAGCTGCCAGGTCTGTCCCGATCCGAGGCTCGGCCGGATGGCGAACAACTCCCGTTCATATGTTCCGTAGGAGAACTTTCCCCAGCTGGCAGAATCTATCCGGGCATAGGCGGATGAGGGGTCCTGCAGCTGTCTGGCGGCCAGGCTTTCGGCGGGGAAGGTTTCCAGCAGTGCCCCCTCGACGGAACGCGTCATGTTGCCAACCGCTAGGTCAACGTTGAACAGCCCCGTGTGCAGGGCGCCATGGAGTCCGCGTACCCGCCTGCCGGCCAGAATGAGCGTCGGGAAGAGGGGGTAGGCATCGCCGTAGCCGGCGGAAACCGTCGGCGACTGAAGCCCGACGAAGAACCTGTCCTGCGGCTGCCGGTAGGAGCGCTCATCTGACGTGAGAAAGGCGTTGGACGTGAGGCGCCATTCCCCCCGCGTTCCGCTGAACTGGTACCCCCCGCGGTTGTACCAGCTGCCGGTTCCGGCGATATCCTCGTGGCGCGACTCGACGTACACCTGTGCGGAATAGCGAAAGTCCTTCGGCAGCGCTGGTGCGTAGGAGTAGCGCCCCTCCCCACGGACGGTGAAGCGGCGAAGGGCGGTTCTGTACAGTTTGCCGCCGTGATCGCGTACGGCTACTTTGACGGTGTGTATTCCCGGCGTGAGGGTGATGCCGACGTTTGACGGAACGAAGACGAGCAGATCATCCGCAAAGACTGCTTGAGGCGTTACATCGTTTCCGTCCAGCGCAATCTCTGTCGCCCCCACCGCAACTGCCGTGTCCGCGCGGAGCAGGGAGACGGAGACGACGACCTCAGCGGCGTCGAGAACGTCGGAAGGGTCCGGGCTCAGGAACAGGATCTGGTACTCTTCCTGCTCCGCTGACCGTACGGGAATATTCAGGGTGCGCGGCGGCGGTGTGGTAAGCGGGTCACGGACTTCGCTGTACGGATGCGTTTCGACGTTGCCGTTTTGCTCTGTGAGGACGAGGTAGTATTCCAGAAACGGCGCGAGTACGAATCTCGTGGGAATGGTGGCACGGGCACTCGTTCCCGTAAGGTCCATCTCCACCACCTGAAACTGGCTCTCTCCATAGGCGCGGTACACCAGGTCCACCCGAGCGTATGTCTGGCCGGAGAGGAAGTGGACCGTGATTGTAAGTGCTTGGCCGACATAGGATTCCTCCGGCTCGATGGAGGCGATGCGCGGGAGAACCTGGGAAAAGGATGGAGAACCCAACAGCAGGACGACTACAGAAACGACGGGGAGGAGGATCGTTCTGGCGGTTTTCATGAGTGCTGTGTATGGCCCGGGAGGTGCGCCCGCGAAGCAAAAAAGGCCCGGGTGTGCCTCACTCTCGCCCTGTGCACACCGGTTATGCCGTGTTCACGGTCTTTCAGTCTTTGAAATCCAGAATGAGTTCTTTTGCCTCTCCGCGTGAGTTCCGGAGCTGCATCTTCAGCTGTCGCGGTCGGTCGCCTGGGCGGGTGGCAGATTCCGCTTCCCGCTGTTCGTCACGGTTGGAAGACCGCGTGATGATGCTCCCGTCCGGGCTGGAGATTCCGGTGAAGCCGGCCTTGACCAGGACGGTCTTGGCGGAAACCTTGTTCTCAAAGACGACTTCACCCTCGATGACCACCAGAGTATCCGTGCCGCCGGTGGCAAAAAGGCCCGCCGTGCCCCGGATTGAGGCGACGGACGTCGGTGATGAAAACCGGAACTCTTCGGCACTCTGCTGTCTGGTGACGGAAAATCCCACGCTGCCACTCCCCACCTCGACGGATTTCGACAGCGCGCGGTTCAGCAGTGTTGCGGTAAGTGTTACCTCTGACAGTTCGCGGACACGCACCATGCTGTTGTCCTTGAACTTGATGATGGCCAGAGAGCGCTGGCCGGTTCTGAGCATGTCACCTGAGTTCAGCGTCTGGCCCCGCGTTGCGCTGCTCCAGTCGTTGGTGCCCGCCTTGTGGGAAACATTGAGGATAACCTTGCTCAGGAGTCCCACTGTCTGATCGCCGGAACGGGGCGCGGCTACAGCGGACGCTGCCATGACCGCTGGGAGCAGAACGCAAATAAACCGTACGAATGAACTCTTCATATCCTTCTCTTCGGGTGCTCTGACCTACTCGACCTGCAAGGAAAGTACGGCAGCCGGATTGGCACGGAACTGGGAGAGGAGCCGCATGAACTCCGGCACCGACAGTGCCCTGCCGTCCAGCCGGAGTGTTCCTGCCGGCTGGTAGCCATCGGACCGCAGCTGATCAAACAGGGGCCGGTACTCCGGGCCGAGGGCCTGTTCCAGTGCGTCCAGGAGCGATGTCTGCTGAATGCCCCCCCGGCCGGCGATCATAAACGAACTGAGCCTGCTGCGAACGGCGGCCGTGGTTCCCGCAGAGACCCCGACGACCCCTTCCACGTACCACACATAGGTCTTTCCGGGTTCGAGTGACCGTGTTCGTGCTGTTGGGTACTGGAATGACTTCCCGCTGGTTTCCGTGCTGAGCAAAGGGACGCCCGAAATCACCTCTTCATAGGAAGACTGGCCTGGAAGCCTTTCATACACTGATATCTTTGACTTCTGGCCGTCGTACTGCCACTGGAACGTCGGAAACTCCGTGGCGGTCACTTCTCCGTCGAGCGGTGACAGGAGTTCGATGGAGGAGGGGTTGGTCAGGTCGATCGAAAACCCCCCCACGGTCGTCCCGTTGGACAGCTGCTCGAATTCGACACGGAAGGCATAGTGGCCGGGGGGCATCATGCCGGCCGGAAGGGCCACATCCTGAAAACGTTGCTTGGCTACCTGATCCAGGCGGTACGTTCGGCGGAGCGCCGGGCTTGCCAGATCGAGGTTCGTGAGTGTCTTGAGGCCGGTGACGGTGATCGGAACGCTCTCGAAATACACTGCGGCGGGGTATGTCTCTCCGCTGGCAAGGTTCACGTCAAGTGTGAGCTTGAGGATCCCCGATGCCGTTTGTGTGCTTGGCTCGACCGCAAGCTGGATGGTGAACAGCCACTTCGGGGTGGTGGAGTTGACGAAATCGACGTCGCTGATCGTCAGGGTGTTCACGGGAGCCGTGGTGGTTGTGATCTCCACCCGCTGGGCGAAGACAAGGGACGGGAGGAACAGTACCGACACGAGCGTACGCAGTTTCATGGACCCCCTCACGCGGTAACGCACAATGAATCTCACGGAAAGTATAAAGAAACGGGGCGACTATTGCAAGGAAGCCCGTCACACACCGGGCGTCTGCAGGGAAGGAAAGTGGAGCGATGAGCACTCAGAAGTGAACAATGTCGTTGTAGACGACGAACGCCATGAACGCGAGAAGGAGAATGAAGCCCACTTTCTGGATTCCCATTTTCACGTTGATCGGCAATTCCCGGCGTATGAGAGTTTCTACAAGGATGATGGCGATGTGCCCCCCGTCAAGTGCCGGGATCGGCAGGATGTTGAGAATGGCGAGACTGATGCTCAGGAGGGCCATGAATCCCAGGTACGTGAGGAGGCCGAGCTCGGCCGACTGCGTGGCCAGCTGTGCAATCCGGATGGGACCGCCGACCGACTGTGAGAACGGGGTCTTGCCCGTGACGAGCTGGCCGAGTTGCTGCAGGAAGAGGCTGCTGATGTTGACGAGGTCCCGGATTCCCTGCGGGAGCGCTTCCAGCAGCGTGTAATCAACACGCCTCATCGGACCGGTGTATCGCAGGGCAAACGAAATTCCAATGCGGCCATCCTCTCCGACGATCGTCTCGCCGCGCAGGTCCTCCTCGCCATGTTTCCACTCGACGGCCAGTGGCTGTCCGGCGTGCGCCCTCACGACATCCGTCAGCGATTTGTCATTGACGACAGGAAGGCCGTCCAGCGACAGGATCCTGTCTGCGGGCTTCAGCCCCAGTTTCTCCGCCGGTCTTCCCGGCTCCACCGTGTTGACGACGACTTCCATGTGGGGCGGGACGATCCCGAACGCCGCAGGGTTTGTTTCAGGAATCGAGTCTTTCGGGATGGTGATCTGGCCTACTGCGCCCTCGCGCAGGACCGTGAAGTTCACGCCGGTCGTCATGCTCTCGATGAACAGCTCGCTCATCAGCTGTTCCCAGTCGGAGACCGGCTTTCCGTTGAGCGCGAGGACCCTGTCTCCCACCTTCAGACCGGTGTGTTCGGCCGGACTTCCGGGGACGATGGCGCCGATTTCAGTCGTCTCGCGGACGACGCGGCCCTGGGTATAGTTCATTCCCCAGAAGATGGCGACGGCGAGCAGGATGTTCATGAGAACACCGGCCGTCAGGACGAAAATGCGTTGCCAGACCGGTTTTGCGCGGAATTCCCACGGTTCCGCCGGCCTGTTGATGAAGTCGGTGTCGAAGCTCTCGTCGATCATTCCCGCGATCTTGACGTATCCCCCGATGGGGATCCAGGAGACGCAGTAGTCGGTTTCGCCGATTTTCTTTCCGAATGCCCGGGGGGGAAAACCGATGGAGAATCTGTCGACCCGCATCTTGCAGAGCTTTGCCGCCAGGAAATGGCCGAGCTCGTGGACAAGCACGAGGACACCCAGAGTGATGACGAAGTAAAAGACTGTGTCGAGGAACTGCATCGGGTCATTCCTTTGCTATGCGGTCATCATGAACTGCCGGAGGACCGCTTCGCGGGTCTGGCGGTCAATACGGACGAGATCGTCCAGTGTTGCATGTTCGAGCGGTGTGTGGGCATCCAGCGCGTCCCGGATCGTGGATGCGATCGCGGGAAAGGGTATTCTGTCCGCGAGGAAGAGATCCACAGCGACCTCATTTGCTGCGTTCAGCACGGCCGGAGCCGTTCCGCCGGAGGCGAGGGCACGGAATGCGAGAGAAAGACAGGGAAATCTCTCGACGTCGGGGGAGAAGAAGGTCATCTGCTTCAATGCCGCAAAATCGATCCGCTCGTGCGGCGCGAACGGCCGCTCGGGGTACAGAAGCGCGTACTGGATCGGCATCTTCATGTCGGGGATGCCGAGCTGCGCCTTGACTGAGCCGTCGGCGAATGCAACCATGGAATGGATAATGGACTGGGGATGGATCACAACGGAGATCTTCTCCGCCGGAATGCCGAAGAGCCAGAACGCCTCAATGACCTCAAGCCCTTTGTTCATCAACGTTGCGGAGTCGATGGTGATCTTCTTTCCCATGTTCCAGGTCGGGTGCTGGAGCGCCCGGGCGCTGGTCGCCGTTGAGAGTTCCCCGGCATCGGCGTGGAGAAACGGGCCGCCGGAGGCCGTCAGTATCAGGCGCTCGACGTCGTTGATATCCTCCCCCCGGAGGCACTGCAGTATTGCGCTGTGTTCGCTGTCGACCGGAACGAGGCGAATCCCCCGCTCACGCACCTTTCCCATGATCAGTTCCCCGCCGACGACGAGGGTCTCTTTGTTCGCCAGGGCAATGTCCTTGCCTGCGTCAATGGCCCAGTAGGTGGGCCGCAGCCCGGCAAACCCGACAAGTGAGCTGACCACCAGGTCAACGTCGTCGCGTGTGACGATCTCCCGGAGCCCTTCTTCGCCGGTGAGGACGTCGGTTGCGCCATCGGTCGCCTTCCGGAGCAGCGGTGCGTTGCAGTCATCCTGCAGAACCACCGCGCGGGGTCGGAACCGGTCGATTTGCTTCTGAAGCAGATCAATGTTCCGGTGGGCGCTCAGACAGACGACACGGAAACGGTCGGGAAAGCGGGAAACTACCTGGAGGGTGGATCTTCCGATCGATCCGGTGGAGCCAAGGATGGCGATATTCCGCACGGCGCGTTTCATTGATAGCCATCAATAGTACATAAAAGGGGCCTGTTTATCAAGAATGTGTTCGGGTCTCGCGCGCGGCGTGTCGCAAGTCCGCGTGAGCGGAGCGGGAGAACGTGCGCTGCAGATCATCTGCTAGAAACAAACGGGTGAAACATATATATTGGACCATGATCCGACTGTGTTCTTCCACCGCATGTCTTTTCTTGCTGTTCCTTCAGGCCGGCGGCGGCGCGGCGCTCTGCCAGAAGGGGAACGACGCGCTGCTCCTCCGCCAGGCGCAGGCGCTCGAGCAGGCGGGAGACCTCGAGCGCGCACTCGAGCTCTACGGAGAGCTTCTGCGGAAGGATCCCGCCAACATTGTCTACGTCGACCGCCTCCAGTACTGCCTCATTGCCCTGAAACGCTACGACGAGGTGATCGCTCTCCTTCGCCGTCAGCTCACCGTCCGTATGCGCGATATCAGTCTCCAGGGTCAGCTGGGAAGCGTCTATCACAAGATGGGCCGTGATGGGGAGGCGCAGGCTGCATGGGATACGGTGATTGACTGGGACGTGAAGAATCAGCAAGCGTACCGGATTGTTGCCATCATGATGATTGAGAACCGGCTGCTGGACAGGGCGGCTGCGCTCTACCAGCAGGGGCGTGCCGCGTGCGGGGATCCCCGCCTGTTCACGCTCGAGTTGGCGCAGCTCTACTCGATGACGATGGATTATCGCGGTGCAACGGCGGAGTACATCCGGCACCTGAAATTGAACACGGGGCAGCTCCCCTTTGTGCAGAGCCGCCTGGGATCCTTCAGCTGGAAGGAGGAGGGCCGGGCTGCTGCAATAGATGTTGTAAAGTCGTCGCTGAAGGAGTCCAACGATCTCCAGCTGTATGAGCTCCTCGGCTGGCTCGAACTGGAGGGGAAGGACTTCGAGGGGGCGCTGGAGACGCACAGGGAGATTGACGGGCTGACGAAGGTGCAGGGGGGAGTGCTGTACAACTTTGCGGAGAAAGTGTTCAAGGAGGGAGCATACGCAATTGCGGCAAAAGCCTACGCAGAAGCCATTGCCGCGCCCCTTGCGCCGG
>Ga0153916_10002397_pt1 | contig 13703 bp, 12 predicted proteins | sample Opewatmetagenome_FD_109642 | JGI IMG/M metagenome (GOLD analysis project Ga0153916, IMG submission 109642) | Freshwater wetland microbial communities from Ohio, USA - Open water 3 Core 3 Depth 4 metaG | ecosystem: Environmental > Aquatic > Freshwater > Wetlands | place: USA: Ohio, Lake Erie...
CTAGGTGTACCAGTTATGACAATAGTATCCTTTATATCGAATTTTTTACTGCTGAATATGATCTTATCCAAACGCTGTACAATTTTGTTTATACTTTGTTCTGGCTTCAACTTTTTCCTCTCATGGAATTATGCACTATTTTATCCAATTTATTCTTCATTTGTATAAAGAATTTTCTTTTTCTATTCTAATATATATAATCTTTTTTCTAGATAATATCTCTAAATTCTTTACAACATTTTTGGGATTTATTTTTGTCTTTCGATTTTAGCTATGTTTTTACTAATTTATCTTCGATTATTTCTCGAAAATCAATAAATCTTGGATTTTTTAAACCTAATTTCTTATTTACCGAATAGAATCCATATGGAGTATGTATTCCTTTTTTTAATCCATGATCAGACACAATCAAAAGCAGGGTTTCATCATCAATTATTTCCGTAAGTTTTCTTATAAATTCATCAAACATTAGATAAAATTCTGCAATTTTTTTATGATTTCTATAAAAAATATGTTGTACACCATCTAGAACATAAAAATATTGCATAAAAAGTTGCCAATTATTTTTTTTAACACAATCATAAACTTCTTTTAATCTCTGTGTAAACTCATTTTTTAGTTTCATTTCAATAATTGGATGATATAATTTTTCTGATATTACCTTAATAATTTCTTTTCTATACTCTGGAAAATCATCTTTATCAAAAATAGGTATGTGAAGGTGAATGCTTTTTATTTGTTTATTATCAAAAATTGTTTCTGATTTAATATCCTCTTTAGTTGGTTTATGTATTAATCCAATTTTTTTTAATAACATTATACAACCATAAAGTATAGGCCATGTTACTTGTTTTTTGTGTGTCCCATTTTTTGTTTTAAAATCAAAAAATAGTTTACTAATAACAGGAGAAATAGGAGATATAATAGGTCTTAAAGATTTTGCACACACATTTAATGAAGAATAACCCATTTCTTCTGGTTCTTTTCCAGTTATAAAACAGGGCCAAATTATTTCTGTTGTTGGATCTTGATTAGGATATAATGGAAGAATTGTTTTTCCATATTCTTTTTGTTTTAAATTTTTAAGATCCCATTTTTCAATAAGATCATATTCTATTGCATCTATACCAAGAATTATTACTTTTGATATTTTTTGCACACGTTTACCTCTACAGATTTGAATTATCAATTTTGAAAATGTTAAAAGACACTTTTGGACGAGGTGCAAATTGTATTTGTGCTTGTATATTTTTTCTTAAAAAGTGCGAATTAATATCAAATGATGCTCCAACACCTTTTGGTGGCAATAAAAAATCAAGTTTTAACGAATTATGTCCAAATTTTGAGATTTGTCTTTGTGGTTCTATCTTACAGAAGCCTTTAAGATTTATCTTTTTTTTACCGTCATAATAATATCCATCAACTATACCTGGTGCTTCACAAATAACAAAAGCACGCCAGTAACTCCCTTCTGGAAACCGTTGGAAAAATTCAATACACTCATTAGTCATTTTAAAACAAAGATGTAATATTTCTTTATTCTTTCTAGCTATTAATTCTAATTCAGTTGGATAAAAAAAATCATAGTTTTTTGAATATTTGGTTTTTTTATAGATAAAATCTATATCACAAAAATCTTCATAATTTTCACCATCCTTTGATAGAATCAATATGCCTGCTGCAGGACCTTTCATTATCCACATCATTATGTTACCATAGAAAATAGTCCATCCATTATCCATGACAGCCCATACCCAATCGTAACCAATAGGATTATTTTCACTAGTAAACATAATAGCCTCTGGAATTTTTATTGTATGATTATGTAACCACCAATATCCAAGTTTTGCATATAAGAAAATTGCCTTTTTAAGATTAGAAAACGCATAAAGTGGATTTTGGAGTGACCAATCACCCCATACATGTTCTAAATACCCAATGCCCTCTACATTAAATGTTTTATTTTTAATTTTCATTTTACCAGAGAAATCCAACTTAGGTATGAATCCATATCTATAGAAACCAAGCCCCCATGGCAGCCATCCATCTGTTATCCCTTGTGCAACCCATTGTGGTATTGATTTTGCTTGAAAGTTAAAATCAAATAAAATATTGTTTTCAAGATCCATTAGATGTATTTTATAATCAGGAAACAATCCTCTCATATATGACTCATCATGACTTAAATAAAAACCTTCACTTTCCCTATTTACAGATTTTAATTTAGTAGGTTCATTATACAGAGTAGAACTGTTTTGTCCATGATACTTCAAATTTCTGTATTTAAAATATTTGTTATTCTTTTGATCAAAAAGAGTCGTTTTTAATCCGGCTACTGCTTCTCCATTCTTACTGCAACCAACTGTAATTGATGAATTAAAACTCCATTTTTTATCATTCTCAACTGTTTTAAAAAAACCCTCTAGACACCACCATTCTACAGCACACGGAAAATGCTCTCGTTCATCTTCTTTAGTCCATGGATTTTTATTTATCATAGGATTAAAACTTATTATTTTGCAATCGTTTAAATAGCTTTAGATGTGACAGACCAATATTTTGTACAATAAACTTTGTCAATTGCTGTTATCACTATAAATATTTAAATAGCAGATATTTCAATATGAACCAAATGTAATATATATTGTTGAGGAAGAAAATCGATGGAGGCAATAATGTAGATGAAATTTTTGCTCATTAAACCTGGAGAACAGAAAACAAGTGACATATTTTCAATATACGCACCATCAACACACCCGCCACTTGGTTTACTCTATCTAGGAGGAATATTAGAACAAGCGGGTCATGAAGTAGAAGTCTTAGATTATAATATGGAGAATATAACAAGGGAACAACTAAAAAACGTTATGATGTCATCAGATGCAGTTGGTATGACTATTTATTCAAACGATTATAAATCCGCACAGAATATTTCCAGAATGATTAAAGAAATAGACCCTAATATTCCTTTAATTATCGGTGGACCACATTGTTCATTTACTCAAGGTCATTCTTTGAATGACATCCCTGATGCTGATATTAGTGTTATTGGTGAGGGAGAACATGTAATTCTTGATCTAGTAAAATATTTACAAGGAAATAAAAAATTGGCTGATGTTCATGGCATCTATTATCGAGATAATGGTTCCATTACGCCAGGAAAACCATTACAAATAATAGAGAACCTAGATGATTTGCCTTTTCCGGCTCGGCATCTCGTTGATAAATATGACTATGGCAACTATCCCTTTGGATACCATTTAAAGAAAAAAGTGACTGCATTGGAAACAAGTAGAGGATGCCCCTTTCGCTGTCGCTTCTGCTCAAGATACAATAACATTATACCTGATTGGGGTTTTAGACAGCGTTCTGTTGAAAATGTGGTAAAGGAGATACAAGAACTGGATGAAAAATATCGTTCTGTAAGGATTGATGACGATAGTTTTCTTGCAGATAGAAAAAGGGCACATAAAATATTCGACAAGCTTCTGAAGATTGGTACTAATGCAGATTTGTTGATTGAGGGAGCCAGAGTTGACTCTGCTGATCGAGATTTATATAAGAAAATGAAGAAAACAGGAGTTACCCTTATCTCGTATGGCGTTGAATCTGGAAATCAGGATGTCCTTGATTTTTATAACAAGAAGACCACGCTACAGCAAATACGAAAAGCAATAAATCTGGCAAGAGAAATGGGTTTCTTTACAAGTGCATCTTTTATCCTTGGTGCTCCTATAGAAACGAAAAAACATATTGAAAACACTATCGAGTTCGCCTGTTCTTTACCACTTGATATTGCAAGTTTTGGACCGTTAGGATATATCAGGGGATCTCAATTATGGAATGAGGCAGTAGAAAGTAAAAAAATATCAAGTGATACGTTTATTGTATTGGCTGATTCACGTAAAGGTCTTGGGAATTTTACCAGAGAAGAACTGATAGCTCACATATATCAGGCATATAAAACCTTTTACTTAAGACCTACATATTTGCTCGGTCAAATTTATAGAAGTCTTTTACGAAATGATTATAGTTTGTTATTTAACGGTTGGAAATTTCTTTATTCATTAAATAATATCGGAAAAAGCTGAGTACATGAGAATTTTTTAAATAAATAGTTATAAAAAGAATATATATTATAAACAATCTAAAAATATGTAATAAATCTTGGGAGGTAAAACAATTAATTTTTTACTGATATATCCACCAATTGACAATTCATTCATTGATAAAAATAGTGATCTTCCTGTATTCAAAGGACTTGCTCCACCACTTGGCTTACTATATATAGCAAAAATCCTTGAAAAAGAAAAAGATATTGTCACAATACTTGATTTCTCAGCTGAAAACTTTGACGAAAAAAAACTAAATGATGTAGTAAAAACAGCAGATGTAATTGGAATCACAATTTTAACTACAACGCTACCAAATTCAATTGAAATAATTAAATTAGTTAAAAAAACTAAACCACAAATCAAAGTAATAATCGGCGGACCTCATTGTACATTAGTTCCTAAAAAAGCTATGGAAGAAACACAGGCAGATATATGTGTTCAAGGAGATGGTGAACAAGTAATTACCAGCATTAAAAAAGCAATGGCAGGAGAAATTTCTTTTTCAGAAATACCTGGGATTTACTATAGAGAAAATAATATGATCAAAGAAGGAGCCCCATTACAGCTAATACAAGATCTTGATACAATTCCATTCCCATCCAGAGATCTTGTTAAAAAATACATCTATGGAAGGGAGTACAATCCTAAGATCAAAAGAGGGGAATTTACCTCAATTATTACTAGTAGAGGATGCCCATTCAATTGTAAATTTTGTTCAAGAAATTCTGTCAGCATGAAAACCTTTAGAGTTCGATCTGCAAAAAACGTCTTAGAAGAACTAAAAGAAATTCATAAACAAGGATACAAGTATGTCGCTTTTGTAGATGATAACTTCCTTTGCAATAAAAAACAAGCACATGAAATATTTGATGAAATCATTAGGCAAAAACTAAGTATAAAAATCATAATTTTTGGTGCCCGTGTAGATGCAGCAGAAGAAGAACTTTTTAAAAAGATGAAAAAAGCAGGAGTAACACATATATACTTTGGTTTGGAATCTGGGAACCAGGATGTACTGGATTTTTATAACAAAAAAACAACATTGGATAAAATAAGATATGCTGTAAACCTAAGTCACAAGGTAGGATTTTTTAATGTAGGTTCTTTTATCCTTGGAGCACCTATTGAAACAAAAGAACATTTTGAAAGAACAATAAAGTTTGCTAAAAGTCTTCCATTGGATTCAGTTTCTTTTTTACACCTAAAATACGTAGCAGGGTCAGACTTATGGTATGAAGCAATCAGCAAAGGTAAGATTTCTGATAACGATTATTCTATCCAAGTTGGCTCAGAAAAAGGACTAAGTTCTTTTTCTAGAAGAGAAATTGAAAAATATTGTATTAAAGCAAGTAGGAACTACTATCTACGACCAAGATTTATCCTTGGTCTACTCATAAAATCATTAAAAAATGATGATCTAGGATTCTTACAATCCTACATATCAATATTTTTTTCAGATATTAAAAATGTTTTCAAATCTTCTGGGAAACTACAAGATATAAAAAAGGGGTCATAGAAACAAAATGAAAATCCAATTACAAAACATAACATTTTATCCATCAACCGGAGGAATTCAAAGTTATTTATACAGCATTTCAAAGAGATTAATAGAAATAGGCCATGAACCTACAGTTCTCTGCTCACTGCACATAAAAACATTACCAAGATATGACACCCATGAGAATATAAAAATAATCAGACACCCATATTATAAAACTCATGTTTTTCCATTTAATATTTTAAGTCCGATATATTATGTAAAGAGACTTGAAAAATTTCTTAGTACAGATGCTTTTGATTACGATGTTATTTGGTCTAATTTTTTTTTAGAAGCTTTTGCTTCATGTAAAGCATTTAGTGAAAAAATCCCTGTTATCTACATTAAACATGCAATCGGATCAAATATGATAAAACTACATACTTCATATTTAAATGATAAAGTATCTTTAAACATATATTTAAAAAGTTTATACCCACAATATTTTCTTATTGAAAAACAAGCTGTGGAAGAAAGTGAAATAGTAGTTGCTCTAAGTAAAATGAGGGCAAGGGAGATTTGCGATACTTATAATTTAGATAAAAATAGAGTTACTGTAATAAATCCTGGGATTGATTTAATAAAGTTTCATCCCTCAAAAAAGGACAAGGATTTGTTAAAGGAATTGAATCTACCAGAAAATTGTAAAATTATTTTAACGGTTTGTCGGCTTTCTTTTGAAAAAAATTTAGAAATGTTGATTAAATCCTTTAATAAAATTTCAGATGAAAATGTTTTTTTAATTATAGTTGGTTATGGTGCCCAAAAGGAATATTTGGAAGGACTAGTAAAAAGATTGAATCTTTCTAAAAAAGTTATTTTTACTGGTGAAAGAAACGACATTGAGAGGTTTTATAGAATCGCTGATTTATTTATTCTAACTTCAATATATGAAGGATTTGGACTTGTATATTTAGAAGCAATGGCAACAGGTATACCATGTATAGGATTAAAACCAGATTACCCAAAAATAATTGTATCAAGTGATGAGATTATCAACGATGGAACAACTGGGCTCTTGGTAGATCCATATTCTGTTGATGACTTAACTGAAAAAATTTGTAAAATAATAAATGATGATGACTTAAAAAATAAATTAGGAAAAAATGCAAGAAGAGTATGTGAAGAAAGATATTCCTGGGAAAAAACTGTTGAAACATTATTAAAAGAAAGCGAAAAAATCATTTAATTAATTATAAAATAGTAGGTAAATATGGAAAAACAAAGAACACTTATTTTTGTAGGTGCTCACCCTGATGATGAATCGATTTGTGTAGGTGCTACTCTAGCGCATTACGCTGCAGCTGGGGTAAAGGTTTATTATATATGCGCAACGCGTGGTGAGGTAGGCCAGGCAAATCCTGAAAAAATGAAGGGTTATTCTACGCTTGGCGATTTACGCAGTGCTGAACTTCAATGTGCGGCGCAAGCTCTTGGTCTTACTGATGTTATTCATCTTGGTTACCGTGATTCAGGTATGACAGGCTGGGAAGATAACAAACACCCACTTGCTCTAGTTTCAGCTCCATTGGAACAGATAGTAGGCCGTATAATAGCAATATTCCACAAGCTAAAACCAGATATTGTCATTACCTTCGATCCTATTGGCGGGTACCGTCACCCTGACCATATAGTTACTCACAATGCTACAGTAAAAGCATTCTACGCAGCAGGTGATAAAAAGCGGTACCCTGAAAGTGGTACTTCGTTCCAGCCTAAGAAGCTGTACTTCAATGTTACTCCCCGCAGATTACTCAGAATGGAAGTAAGGGTGTCATCTTTTTTAGGAAGAGATATGCATAAAGTTGGAAGGAACAAAAATATTGATCTTGCAGATATTGCTGCAGAGAACTTTCCAGTGAATGCTGTCATACGTCCAACCCAAAAAGCTGTTCAAGCAAAAGAGAGGGCGATGCTCTGTCACGCAAGCATGTTGAGCTGTGTTTCACCTCGCTATACTATTTTTAGTCTGGTTGACAAGTTCTTTGGATATCGAGAATATTATATGCGCGCTTATCCACCGGTAAAAAGTTGGCTACGTGAACGTGACTTGTTTAAGGGTATAAAATAATAAACTTAAAAATTTCGATAGGAATTTTAGTTATACATTAATGAATTATAATATTGATTTTTATTACACGCTTATAGAAATATTTATGTTTGTCAGTGTTGTTGTTAGAGCTTCCTCATCTGATTGGGGACTCTTTAACCACTTGCTACACTGTGCCATAAAAAAATTATGTGAGCACCCAGGAATGCTTGTGGATTAAGCCCTTGTCGACAAAAATATTAAAAAGAAGGAGGATATCAATGTAACGAAAAGGGAAAAGAGTTCTAAGGAATGCGGGTCTTACACTATTGTTTCAGACCATGCAGTATTCTAAGTCGCAACTATAAAAATCAACAGTAAAAAATTAATACTTCATATTTCAATACTAATCAGGTGACAGAATTGGATAATCCCCAAAAAAAAGCGGAAAACAAGTCTAATTATTCAAAAGACATAGAAGAAGTTACTTCGGAAATTTACAGAAATCTAACTGATATTGTTGGGAAAGACCGTGTAAGTGAAAGCAACCTCGACCGCCTCTTATACAGCCATGATCTAGCCCCTTTACCAAAGGAGATGTCCCTTTTATTCAAAACCTTCCCAGATATAGTTGTAAAACCTCGTAATGCTACAGATGTCTCTGGAATTATGAAGTATGCAGTTGAAAATAATATCCCTGTTACTCCAAGAGGCGGAGCCTCATGGACATTTGGAGGGTCAGTCCCTGCTTTGGGAGGCATTATTCTAGACTTGGGGAGTATGCAAGAGATTTTAGAAATAAATAAAGAAAACCTGTTTGTAACAGTGGAACCAGGGGTCAACTGGAAATATTTATATGATACTTTATTGAGCAAAGGTTTTCTAATTGGTGCCTACCCTAGCAGCGCACCTGGAGCCACTGTAGGTGGCTGGGTTAACACAGGCGGTGTAGGGATAGGATCATATAAGTATGGAGGAATAGACCGGTTGATCAGATCATTGGAAGTCGTTTTATCAGATGGAACAATTATCACCACTGGTTGTAAGAACGTATTAAACAATTCATCTGGGTACAACCTAACAGATTTATTTGTAGGTTCAGAAGGTACTCTGGGGGTTATTACAAAAGTTACTTTGAAAATTTTTCCAGCACCACAGGAGATACGCCCTACATCATTTGTCTTCCCTGATCTGGAAAAAGCAGGTGAGGCTATCCATGCTTTGACAAGAACAAATATCACACCATACCACATTGCTTTTCTTGATGGAACCCACTTTGACTTATTACGAGAACTAGGAAAAAATGCTCCAAAAATCGGAGCAATAGTTGATATAATATTTAGTGGAGATAGCTCTATTATTGATATTCACGAGAAAAATACTAAAGAAATCATGGCAAAATATGATGGTAAAAAAACAATTAAAGAATTCGCAGATTTTGAATGGACTGAGAGGTTCTTTGAATCTAAGGCGCGTCGACTTGGACCAGGTTTAATTGTTGGGGAGTGTTTCTGTCCTGTATCAAAAATTGTAGACATGATTAAAGGATCACAAGACGTATTGAAAAAATTGAAGATGAAAGGCGCAGTGGTTGGTTATATTGCCGATCAGAACACTGCGTCATTCATGACCTATGCTATTTCAAACGAGCAGAAAATTATAAAAAATATGGCTTCTTTGGCTTTAGTGAAGAAACTAACAGACGAAGCATTTAAAGTAGGCGGAAGACCTGGAGGGTTTGGCCTATATTTTAGCGGTAATCTAAAAAAGATACACGGCAAAGGAGTTTTAGTTATGGATGATATCAAATCCACCTTTGATCCTCATTACATTATGAACCCAGGTAAACTAATAGAAAATACTACTCGCTTTGGCATCCCAATACCAGGTTTTGCAATGTCTATTGGCATGAATGTACTGGCCATCCTTAAACGAATTATGCCAGCTGATAAGATAGAGAAGAAAAAATATGGAAAAAAATAGAAAAGAAATTGCAAAAAATACAAATCAAAAAGAAGCGAGACCAAATCTCGTAAAAAACAAGCCACCTCACCTAGACGATATCTATGCTTGTCTGCAATGTGGTTATTGTAACTCTGTCTGCCCAATTTATAGGGAGACAGGCTGGGAATCTCTTACCCCGCGGGGAAAAGTATATCTTTTAAGACATCTCATCTCAAAAAATAGTATCATTGATAAAGTGTTGGGAAAAAAGATTGCGGATATTCTCACTAGTAGAGGAAAGATATCTCTTGAAGAAGCCATGATAAAGATATATACATGCACGCTCTGTAGTCGCTGTGAAACAATTTGTCATGTAGATATTGATTTCCATGAATACTGGGAACAGATTAGAAAATGGATGGTTGAGAACGGCATCAAACCGCCACCCAATACTATTGATATGTATAACAACATTGCAAACGAAGGATACAAGAATCCCTTTATGGAGCCTGTGTCTAAACGAGATGAATGGTATCGCGATGAGTACAAACTTCCTGAAAAAGCAGATATCGTCTATTTCATAGGCTGTATGTCATCGTATCATGAATATCAAATTCTCCTTAGCACATTAAAGGTTTTTACAAGTGCGGGATTAAATTTCACTACGCTTGGGACAGATGAGATGTGCTGCGGTGCGATCAATACTATGACAGGACAATGGGATAACTTTAAAAAAATCGCTGAAAATAATGTAAGACAGATAAAAAAAAGAGGAGCAACAAAAGTTATTACAGGATGCCCGGCCTGTTATCGTGCTATTAAGAAATATCATAAATTTGTAGATTTTAACTTTGAATTGTTTCACACGACTCAAATAGCAGCAATCCTCATTAAAAAAGGAAGGCTTAAATTTACGAAAAAATTTGATGAAAAAAATCAGCCAATCATCTATCATGATCCATGTGAGCTAGGGCGTGTTATGGAATATGAAAGCAAAGGTATTTTTGAAACACCAAGATATATTTTAAATAACATTCCTAGCATTAATAAAGTCCTTGAATTCCCAAACAATCGTATGGATAGTATTTGTTGTGGCGGAGGTGGGGGTCTAAGAGCCGTAAACTATAATCTTACTACAGATATTACCCAAAGAAAGATAGACGAGGCAATTGAGCTAGGGGCAAGTACTATAGTTTCTGCATGCCCAAATTGCAAAGCCCAGTTTAGCGATGCTATTGAGATTAAAAAAGAGAAAATGAAAGATAGTAAAGAGAAATTTAAAATGAAGGTGATGGATGTCATAGATGTCGTTGCCAAATGCATCTAACCTAAAATTAAAAGTTAAAAAGGAGTAATCATGGATTTTTTTGATGTAATAAAAGCCTCAGTTAAAACATTTAGATGGTATTTCAAGCAAATGGCACCGTTATTCTGGGGTGTATCGATTCTCCCATATTACATGGGATGGTCTTTTGCATCTAAAAAGATATATCCAACATATATAGCACGAATCTTACTGCTGCCGGATCCAATACCTGCACAGAACATGTATCAGGAGTTAGTTTTATTCTTTGTTGGAATGATTGTACTAGGTCCACTTTTAGGCGGTGCAACAATTCTTTACAATGATTTTTTTGACAGGAACACAGATACGCTTAGCAAAAGAAAGAAACATCTCCCTTTGCTAGAAGGGATGTTAAAACCGATTTCTATATACCGTTTATCGATAATACTATTCAGTCTTTCGTTTATCCTTGCTCTCCTCGTTTCAATATGGTTTGCACTTCTCGTATTAGCATGTATAATCCTCTCAATCTTATACTCCTCCACACCAATAAGATTGAAGGAAAAACCAGGCTTCGATGTTTTAACAAATGCTATAGGCAGCGGAATAATCTGTACATTAGCAGGCTGGATAATTATTAGACCGGCCCTAGAATTCCCAGTGTTTTGGGGAATTGTCTCCTTTTTTGGTGTAGGAGCAATATATGTCTCAACAACAATCATCGATTTTGATCCAGATAAGAAAGAGGGGGTAACAACAATTGCAACATATCTGGGAAAACAAAAAGCTTTTTATTTAGGATGGAGTTTTGTTATTCTTGCTAACTGCACGATCTTTTTAATGGGTCTTCTTAATTATATCATACATCCAAAATTTTTACTATTCACCTTTCCAATTATGGCTGCAGAGATTTTATCATACTGGTTTTGGCTTAGGAAGCTCGATTTTAGGGGGGGATATTTAGCTATTTTAACATTCTCAATATTAGTTGCTTTTGGAACTGGTTTAATTATGTTTTATAATGCTGGTTTACTTGCTGTTCCTTAAAAAAAGGTGAACTGGTGAATGAAGTTATTTAACCTTGGTGAATTGAACTGGAGACAAACTCAATTAGTCTATCATGCACTCGCTTATGAAAATATAGAGAGCTTAGTTTTATATTCTTCTAGAGATAGTTATATGTGTGTAGGTCTTCATCAGAATCCACGTGAAGAACTAGATCTTGATTATTGTACAAAAAACAACATAGGAATATTTCGTAGGGAAATTGGTGGTGGGGCGGTTTTATTAGATAAAAACCAGGTTTTCTATAGCCTTATACTAAATCGAAGAAATCCAATTGTCCCATATGCTCCTGAGAGTTTCTTTAGAAAATTTCTTAACCCGGTTATAGAGGCATATCATGAAATTGGAATAACAGCAAATTTTAATCCATTGTGCGATCTAGTTGTAAAAAGAAAAAAGATATCGGGTAACGGCGGGGGGGAGATTGGGGAGTGCAAGGTTCTAAGTGGAAATATTTTGTTAGATTTTGACTATGGGCGCATGGCTAACTCGGTGTTGTTGCCAGAAATACTTCAAGAAAGATTTCTGGATTTGATACAAAAAAATCTAACCACAGTCAAGAGAGAACTTGGATTTATTCCTTCAAAAGAGGAGATTTGTTCAATTTTAGCAACAAAGTTCTCAAATCTTCTAGGACCAATGCTTAAAGGAAGGATTGATACTAAAATAAACAAGAAAATTATGGAATTGGACAAGCAATATTCATCTGATACATGGTTGTATCAAAGAGGAACTAAACAAATTGGTCGAGAGATAAAGATATGCGAAGGAGTTTTTTTGTTTCATATAATATTAAATCATCAAAAAGGTTCAGTAGAAATTACTTTTGAGATTGAAGACGATAGAGTTAAAAAAGTTATATTTTCTGATAATTTTTCTCTATCTAATATAGATCATAATAAATTAGAGGAGCAGATAATAGATCTAAAATATAATAAAGACGAATTAGTTAATAAAATCATTATGATAATAAAAAATCATGGAGGTATCATTGTTGCTTAATGTAAAAGGTTTAAGGTTTCCATTAGACAGAAAGTATTATACTAAGAATGGAGCTCATTTATGGTTGAAACAAGAAGGAAATCTTGTTAAAATAGGGATGGATGCTTTTGCTGCTGAGATGTTAGGATTTCTTACTTTTCTAAGTGTGACTAAGAGACATGTGAAGAGTGAAGAAGCAATTGGTAGCTTAGAGTCTTCTAAATTTATTAGTAAATTCTATTCTCCAATCAGTGGGAAGATTATTGCTGTTAACGATCAGGTTCTAAGTAACCCTCGAAAGATAAACGACAGCCCATATGATTCATGGGTTCTTGCTATGAAGCCTGATAACAAGGTATATGAAGGCAAATACATTATAGAAGAGAGCGATGAAATATTGCGTTGGATATCTAAAGAAATCAAGAGATTGAAAAGCGATTAATAAATAAAAAATCTCAAAATTATGTAAAAATCAGCACTTATTACATCAAATATTGTCGTTATAACAGACAACTGTTATGTCAAGTGACATAGGTAACATTTTTCTCAGAGGAATATGTAACATATCATCACAATATAGGTCCATTTACTTCCTCCAAATTTAAAGAATCACACCGTAAAAAACGATGTTACCAACTTGATCTCTCCAGCTTTTTTTTAAATGCCTAATGCAGTACCTCCGCAACTAGTACAGAAAATACACAACAATGACATTGACTTTTAAAGATCAGAAAAATAAAAACAAAA